>Ga0222713_10000622_pt1 | contig 39999 bp, 62 predicted proteins | sample C33_649DmetaG_FD_165061 | JGI IMG/M metagenome (GOLD analysis project Ga0222713, IMG submission 165061) | Estuarine water microbial communities from San Francisco Bay, California, United States - C33_649D | ecosystem: Environmental > Aquatic > Marine > Unclassified | place: USA: California... | reverse complement strand
TAGTCCCTAATATCGGTCATATAACGCTATCCGTTAAACGGCATAACTGTGGTCGTCTCCTACTTCGTAGGTTAAATATTTATATATTATATTCAACGAACGAGGAGCCAAAACGACGAGTTCGTTTGAACTCTGTAGTTTTAACTACTATATAAGATAACCTGTTCGAAGGGCTAAAACCGAACAATCAGAATGAATATATTTTTATTTATGTCCTATTTGTGGCACTTTGTGCCTATATAGCGGGGGATATAACAGCAATTTTTTGGTAGAGAGTACATATATGACACTGGCGCTGGTTAATAACCTCTGGGTCAAAAACCCTCAACATCTACCTGAGGTTTAGACTTGTGCTTGCCCTGATAGGTATATATGCGCCCACTGCGGGCGGTAATAGGCAGAGATATCCACAGGCTAAAGAATAATTAATAATCTTATGTTGCTTGACTATCCCCCTCGCACTATTCCCCCCTCCTTCTTGCATTCAATCCCCCGTTATAAATGCAATCCACAAAGGGCGCAGAGTCTCACATATTGAGACAATCACCCCACCCAATTATAACGAAAGTGTTATCAAAATATCCTTGACAAGCCCCCCGCCCCGTGTCATAGTTCCATTACTAGCCAAGGCAACCACGCCAAGGCAGGACAGGAGCAAGACAATGGCATATCTAAACAAGATAGAGATAATCCACGAGACAAGCGGAGAGTATATTAATTATGAGTTTTACTCTTCCGATAAATTAACCGATAAAGAGATTTTCGAAGAGTTCACCGCTAGCCTTTCAATTGTGCCCGATATCGAAGAGGTAGACGCGGAGGAGTGCGAGGCTTGTCAAAATTGGACGGAGAACTACAAGCGACGCGAGGACAACGGGCTAATGCTCTGCCCCGCTTGCTATCACTTAGAAGACTAGCAACACCGCCCCCCGCCCGCTAACGACGGCGACGGCTCAAGACCGACGAGGGGCACGAGAAGAGGCAACAATGCCCCTTCCAACTGATAGGAGACAAGAATGACACGCAAGGACTTCGAACTCATAGCGGAAGTTATCGCTACAAGTTGGCACGGCAATGGAGAGTTAAAGTTTCAACTTTCCCACAATATGGCGGACAAGTTAGAAGGCACTAACCCCCGTTTTAATCGTGAACTATTCTTAGAGGCTTGTGGGGTGAAATAATGCCAACCCTTCCACTAGCAGGGATTTACTACCGCCCTTGGATATGTGAGACACATCTTCAAGAGTTGGACGAGTTAGAGACAAGCGGGGAGATTAGCGAAGGCAAGGAGCGTCTCGCCGAGATTGTGGAAGATTATCTAATGTGCGAAGATTGCACAGAATTGAAGGAGGCTAACTAATGAAATGCAACGAATGTCCAAGAGAGGTAGAGGTGTCGGACGGCATAGCATTATGTCACTACCACTACACCAACGAAAACTTAGAGAAGATTGGGGTGAACTAATGAAGACAAAAGAAAGACCGCTTGCGGTTTGCGTAGAATGTGGGAGATTATTTGACCTTTCACAAGATTTAGACGCCCAAGAGTGGGCATATGGGCACGATTGTGAGGTGAGCGCGTGATTGATTGGGAGAACTTTCTAAATATCGGGTTAAGTGATTACGGCTTTTTCCTTGAGGGATATTTCGGGGATATTTATCTACCTTGGCGCACTCTAATCCTTGCCGTGCTAGTAATTGCAGGGCTTAAGGCTTGGAGAAGGTGGCGGGATAGATAACAAAATCGTTATACAAAATAAAGCCCTAACCCTTGACGGGGGCGCGGTGAGCAAGACACCATAGGGCACTAGGTAAGGCGAATGCCTAACCTTGCAAGACTAGACGGGAGACTAGCAAAATGGAAAGTAAAGTAAAGGGTGTTGATTTATTAGCAACGCTTGAGAAAATTAAAAGCGGGGAGACTTACGATATCTTTAACCTATTGCCTGATATTGCGGGCGGTAGTGTTTGGTTAGATGAGATTAAAGATACCGCAATGTATGCGCAAGGTTATGTTAATGCCGAAGATGATTACGGCATAGATGACCTTAGAGATTACGGGCACGAGTATGCCGATGGACAATGCGAGACTTATTACAAAAACATCAACGACGAAGTGCAAGCCTTAAGTCTATGGGCTAGCAATGAAGTGGACGAAGAAGTAGCAGAAATGGCAGAGGGTATAGACCCAACGCTCACCAAATTGCAGAGCCTTTATTTATTCGTGGCAAAGCGTATGGTGTGGGACGCAGTAGTAGACCAAGCCTTCCAACACTCAATACAAGATGAATTAGTGGAGGCATAAATGAAATCTCCAAATTATTATCGCACACGCACAATAGTGCGGGCGTTGTTTGTATTTGGTATTCTTGTTGCCTTCTATCTAATCTCTACCCGTATTTGGTGGACGGGCACGGGATTTTGTTTTAATACTATTGAGATTTGTGGGGTGTGATATGTGTGGCGATTGCTTACAAGATATAAAGATTTGTGGGTGTGATAAATGAACGATTACACCATCACTCTAGTTTATGATTTGTTCAATATCACCACAGTTATATATGCTGATGATGAGGAACAAGCCAAGCGATATGCTTTACAAAAATTAAGCCAAGATTGTGGGCTACCGCTAGGCGAACCAATGGAATACCAATTAGAATTAGAAGGGAGTTTTAACTAATGAGTGAGATGTCCATAAGTTGGGGAGAGTTAGCACAATTGACCCATAAAACACAGGTAGAACAGTTTAACTTTTGTTCTTGTGAAGAGCAAGAATACTTTCCTTATTCAGATTGTCCAAAGGAGGAAGTAAATGTTAGATGAAGATACACCAGCGTGGGAACACACAGTTACAGCAATGGTTAAACTACGCCAACGCAACAGAGCCGATGACCCTAACCAAGGGTGGGAACTTGCGAAGGACGACGAAGAGAGTTGGTATGTTGTCTCAATTGATTGGGATAATGTAGCAAAGTCAGACACAGAAAGAATAAACTAAACCAATGAAGACAGGAGAAATAAAAATGAATGCAAAGCAGGACATAGTGGTATCTTCAACACGAGAAGAAACAACATCGTGGAAAAGATATATTAATTTCAAATATCAAGGCGAAGAGTATCGTGTCTTGTTATTTTGGGACGAGTTCAACGGTTATGAAATCTACTGGAAAGACAGAGAGAGTGAATTGTTAAACTCTCATATTGCCCCAGAGTGGGTAGTTAATTGGGACGAAAACTTGTATGAAGGTATGAGTTTTGAAGGTTGGCTTGATGAACTTACTTTCGAGGGGGTAAAGTAATGTATCTAGGTGAATGGTCAGAGCCAGCGTCGCCAACAAAATGTTGTAATGCTCGTGCAATTTGGGACGATTGCGAAAAGCACTGGACGGAGGAAGGTAGCGGTTGTTATGCTACTTGTTGTGAGAAGTGTGGCGTCCAAATAGAAACCGATTGTGAGGATAATGTATATTATCTTAGCGAACTTATATCATCTGCAAAAAAGTTAGTTGAATTGACAGGAGGAAAACAGAATGATTAGATACACCATAACCGCAACAGTTGATAGCCAATGGTTTGATATCTTAGGTCAGATTACTAGGTATCAAGAAGGATTTGTTTGGGGAGATGTTGAGGAGGTGAAACAATGAAAGAGATATGCCAATATTGTGGGTGGGAAGTTATTAAACCTGAATGGTATAACTATTACAACAAGAAACCATTATGCGACGATTGCAATATGGATATGTATTTAGAAAAAGAAAAAGAAATGGAGAACGCATAGTGAACAATGTAATTGTTTTAAGAAATGCTTTTGATGTTGTCTATGAAACCAAAGGGACGGAGTGTGTAAGAGTATTCCTTCCAGAGGGCGTCGGTATGCCAGAGGATTGGGATACTTGGACAATGCAAGCCAAAGATGAGTGGCTATTTGAGAACCAAGATTATGTAAACTATAAGTGGAAAGATGTAGATAGAGGAGATGTAGTCCAGATACAAGAACTTAGATGAGCATAACTTTATTCTTCCTCCTATTGCTTATGCTCAGATATCATAAAAAATGGCTTTACTATTGGAGAAATTGGAGGACTAGATGAGTATAATTAGTGAGATATTAATGCCACCTGAGTGGACAAGGAGAGCCTTGTGTGCTGAGGTAGACCCTGATTTATTTTTCCCTGAAAAGGGAGATGATGTATCAAGGGTTAAAAGAATATGCAAAGCCTGTGATGTTAAAGAGGAATGTTTAAAGTATTCATTAGACAACGACGAAAGGTTTGGCGTATGGGGCGGACTATCAGAACACAACAGAAGAAAAGTAAGGGCAGAAAGAAAGTTGGCTTAAAGTTCAAGGTGATATTCCTAGCCTTATTGGTTATCACCCTAACTTTATTCTCTGTAAACAACACAGGCGCACCCTTTAAATCCCCCAATCCAGAGCCAACAAAGGCTACAATGGAGCAGAAGAAGGCTAACAAAGCGTTGGCTAAGAAGATTGCTTGGGTTGGGTATGGTTGGAAAGATAAGGAGTGGGCGTGCCTTGATAAAATCTTTATTAAAGAGGCAAGGTATGACCATTTGGCAAAGAACAGGTCTGGTTCAAGTGCATTTGGAATTGGACAAAGACTTAAAGAAAAAAGCAAAGACCCTATGGTTCAAATATTACACACTTATAAATATATTCAACACAGATATAAAACTCCTTGCTCTGCACAAAGGTGGCATACCCGACACAATTGGTATTAATGTTTGACTTACGGGGTGAACCCGTATTCGTATGTGTATGTGGTTCAAAGATGTGGAATATAAAAGTAATGTGGGATATGGAGACAAGGCAAGTAGGAATGTATTTGTTAGACCAAGTATGTGATGAGTGTGGGGCTGTGGCTACTGCACCAACAGAGATAGATGGGTGTGATTAATGCCAACGTATGAATATAAATGTAATGTATGTGGTGGACAACAAGAGTTAAGCAAGGCGCACGATGATGAAACAATACCTGTATGTTGTAATGAAAGTATGACTAGATTATGGTCTGCTATTCCTACCATCTTTAAGACTGGTGGATTTTATTCTACTGGTGGTTGAGCCTCTGTTGCTTCTGGTAAATCTTCATCACGATATGGTTTAAACCCACCAATCTTATTAATTAATTTCTTTATTGCACGCTTGTTTCTCATACGAGCAGTGTCTTCACTAGGTAATTTCATTTCATCTGCAATTGCTTGGAAGTCCATACTCTCAGAGTAACGCAGGAACAATAACTTCCTATCCTCTTTACCTAACTTCCAAAATCCAGCGTCAATCTCAATCATCATAGCCATCATATTGCCACCTTCAGAGGGTGCAGAAGGGCGAGCAGTGCCACCGAGATTTAATTTATGTGCAAGATTTATCTCACCTCTTAAGACAGAGGGCAACAAGGCTTCAATCATATCTGCTTGGTAAAAGAATAAGTCAGAGGTTTCATATCCACCTGTCTTTGCTTTCCAAGCCTGACAATAATCAAGTGCTTGGTTACGCAGTGAGCGATAGATTAAATTCTTTGCGTCCTTCTCACCTATTGCTTCCCAAGTATCTAGTTTATTTGGGTGCTCAACAAACCACTGATATAGATTTTGTTTTATATCTTGTATATCAATCTTAAACTTAAGTTGATACTCAGAGGCAACAGAGTCTACAATGTAGTCCCATTTCTTTATTCTATCCCATTCAATCACGTTAGTTTTATACCCAATTCTAATGGAAGAAATGTAACTAACTTAGTTGTCTTTGATTTATTTTGGAACTCAGTTGTAGTAGGCAACCACTTATCAACCCATTCTAAATCTTTAACTACTGAGTTAAGAGGGAAAGCCCAGACACCACTAGGTGTAGAGTTTATATACCAAGGTTGGTAGCCCAGAGTTTCTGCAGTTACAACTAGGAAATCAAACTTCTTTCTTTCTAACAACAGAGTATCGTAATGGGTAAGTCTGGACTTAAGTTCAATAAACATTTTGAATTCATTACTAACGCAATCAAATCCATCATATTCATTAGAAGACTTTTCTAAATCAGAATAGTGTCCAACCTTTAACCAATCGAATAACTCTTGTTCCTTCATTCAGTATCCCACTTATGTCTTAAGACAAGCAAGGCTATGATTGAGTAGTTTGCCATATCTTTAAAGGAGTCTTCAAGCGATTCGTATTGTGGTGTTGTGCCTTTGTCGACAAGGTTATTGATACGAGCAAGTTTGTCGTGCATACGCACTCGTAATCCATTGAGAGGTCCACCTGGTGAGTCCGAGATATTTTTCGGACCGTAATCAAGGTGCTTCTTGATGAGTAATTCTTTGAGTTCATCGAATGTTTCGCTGACCGCTATTGCAAACTTGGGTTCGAGAGCAGAGGCACTGTGATTTCTATTATCAATAGTTGGTTCCGTATCTTTGTTGATGTTATATGGAAACCTTGTGTTTCCAAGTGGGTTATAATCTGCCATACTTCTTCATTCCCCATTCTCTTTGTCGCCTTCAGTTAGTAATTGCTGAAGTGATTCGTCAAAATTTTGTAGAGAAGATTTGACTATCATATCCTCAATCAACGTGTCAATTAAGTCATAGCCATTTTCTGCTGCAAAAAGTGTAACATAGGTAGATTGTGCTATATGTCTTATTTGTTCCGTGTTGTCCGAATTATCATAAAGAAATTTAAGTAGAGAACCAAGCATTAATCTATACCCATTAGGGAGAATTAGATAAGGGTCAAAGTCATCGTCATCTTCTAGGGTATGGTCTATTAAATCAAATGAATTTTCAAACTCTTCCCCACACTCGTGACACTTTAGATAGTCTGGGTCAATCGGCTCTATCACTCAAGTCCAGCCTTCTCCCTTATATATCCTGCTCCGAACTTAACGTAGGCTGAGTTGACATCTTCTCCTTCTGGCAGTTGCACAATAGTGACGGGTAGTTCCCTAGCCAATGAGCGTGCGAATTCTGTGCCTGGTTGGTCACCATCTGCAAAGACGAATACTCTTTCAAAGTCTGCAAGTAAGCGAGTGTAATGTTTCTTCCAACTGTTAGCCCCAGGAACACCGACACAGGGGATACCAACGCAAGCAGAGAGAGTAATAGTATCAAGTTCACCTTCGCACACTCCTATAAAATCGTTTGCTTTATCTATATCTAATACGTTATACATCTTGGTATCAGCACCAGTCATACCCATATACTTAGGCTCAACAGCAGGATTAAGAGAGCGAAAACGCAAATCGACTGCACCAGTCTTGGTAATATACGGTATTGAGAGTCTTCCGTGAAACGCTTCGTGTCCAACTTCAGGCTCCACGACTACGCCTAATTGCGCCAGACGTGCCACTTCCAATGGAATGCCTCTGCTTCTTAGGTAATCTTCCGCCTGATAAATGTTTTCCGCGTATCGTGCTGCCGCTTTGTCCAGTAATTCCTTCTGCGATGCGCTCTGCTTCACGTATGTTAACTCCTTCTTGTAGGCTTATGATTTGTAAACTGTTACCTTGCACTCCGCAAGCAAAACAAAAGAATATATTATTATCTAAGTTCGCAGTTCCTGACTGATGTGTGTCAGAATGGAACGGACATTTAAGATTAACTTGTCCGTGAGTTTGTCGTAGCGTTGCCCCATAGTGTAAAAGAATTTCTCTAATGCTTGGTAAATCATTATCGTTTCTTCTCACCGTATCCTGCCTCCTTTAAAAGATTAACTACATCTTCTAGTCTCAACACTACAACCCAATCCTTGATTTTCTCTTCACCTTGACCATTAAGTCTTAAGCAAACTAAGCCAAGTATGCCAGTCTTAGCACGTTCTTTTAATTGCTTGATGGCACTAGATGGATTGAATCCTGTCCGTGCTTTGACCTCCCAATCTATACCAACACAACCAGTTATATCTGTGCCACTACGACCTGCGCCTGTAGATTCTGCATATGGAAATCCATTGAGTGCTAAATACTCAGCCACTACTTTCTGGCTACGATATCCCCTATGTTTACGGGATTGAGATGGCACTAGTATGCACTCTTATCTTTCTTAAGAATGCGAATAGCCCAATCTAATCCTTGGTTAAGACCATCACCCCACTCATCAGTAGGATTAATCTTTGCTTCTTGAATCTTTGTAACAAATTCTTTTATCTCTGCATTAACTTCAAGTAAAACAAGACGACGAATCTCCTGTGTCATATCATCTTCTTCTTCTCTAATCACGCTCACTCCTTAAACTGTTCAACTGGCACTCGCCAGCCTTCAATGTATGAATCATACCATTCGTCAGTCATATAGTCAGTAGGCGCGATGTGTCCGTATACCTCAACTTCAGAGTAATACTCAACATCTAATACCTTCGCTCCGAATATATAGTTGTTAATGTCCTTCTTCCAAAATGGTATAGAAGTCTGAGTCCTTATAGACCTAACCTCATAGTTTGCCCCTACATCAGCCAATGATTTACGCTGAGGGTGAAGGCTATTGGGATACCAAGGCACATTCCAAGACTGATTATATTGTTTGGCTACTGCCCACTCACATACATTTGCTCTTACATTAGAAAGTAATTCGTGTTCTAGTTTTCCATCTGCTTTGCCTTGAGCATAATTAGGTTTATCTGTAGAGCCAAACTTTGCAAGCCATCTCTCCGTCGCAAGCATTGTGCATATTCGCACTTCCTCTTGGCTCAGTTTTACTATCACTAGCCACCGTTCTCAGGTATGTCACTCATAAACATAAACTCAGGATTAAAAGATAACCAACAATTCAAGTTAGCATTTGCATCCGCTCTGCCATATCTATTCTTTACTGGAGCAACAGCCATAGAAGTACCAACGACTCCAAGAGTACAAATAAGAGCGGGAAGTTGGGCGACTTTACCCTGAAGAGCCGAGCGAGGTTGACAAGGAGTACCAAGTACAGCCTCAGAAGTATGGTGCAGAATAATGATAGCAGCGTTAGTAGCACGAGCAAGGTATTTTAACTCCTTCATAATAGCCCTCATAGACGCGAACTCTTCGCCTCCATCTGTTGCAATATCCATAAGGTTATCCACAAAGATTGCTACAGGTGGGCAACCCCATAGTTCTTCAAAGGCTTGGACTTCTTCATCTATATCTTGCAGTGTAGGACTAGATTCAAATGACCAAACAATATGAGCACCCTTTGCTAACACAGCACGAGTCCAACCTTGGTCAGTATTCATCAACTCTTCTACATCAGTTTGATTCTTACCTGAAATCATTGAGGCTAATCGCATAGCCATAGTGTGAGCATTAGTGTCAGCAGATATGTATAGACTAGGCACCTTCATATTTAATGCCAAGGCTAAAGCAAGAGTTGACTTACCTACACCTGGAGTTCCAGCAAGCATAGATACTTCTGCTCTGCGAAATATAATCTTGTTGCTTTCAAACGTTTTAAATACAGAAGGTAATGGTTCTCCACCAATATCTTTTCTACCTACGCTACGTACAAGTGTTCTCACTTTTGCCTTTTCTAAAATTAATTGGATATTCTGGATATAGTTTTTTAATACTATTACTCATTTGTCTTGTTGACCAGTTATGTAAACCACATACAAACTTAAAATATAGTTTCATTACATACCCAATAACATCATAATAAAAGCAAGTACTTGTTGTATTTCTAAGTAAAATAACATTAACATTTCAATCATTTAAAACCCCTGTCTTAAGTTGGAAGAGGGATAACTAATCCCCTTATGAAAATTACCCCTCTACCAATTCCTATTGTAGTTCTTGTTGAATTAGTTTGCTGGTTTGCACTGCTCTGGTCCCTGTGGTAGCGGGCAAGACCAAAATGCGTAAGGCTTTCCCGTTGTCTTGCTCACTCCACTGCGATGTGTTCGCGGTCCGTGTATACAAGTCGGGGTTGAGAGACCTCCCATAGCGGATGGAGCCGATTGCTGGGCGGTTGTTGAGGTAGGAGGTTGCGCTGTGCCTACTGTTGAACCAGTGGTCCCCAAAGGGGCTGCAGTGTAAGCACCTTGAATTAACTTTCCAGTTGCTGCAATCTGTGTAGAGTAATCACTCACACCTTCAAGCAACACTGATAGTTCTTCAGAAGTATTTGCACGTATATTAATTAAGTCTCCAGATGGAGTTTTATAAGAGACTTGTAGTTTCCAGTCTTCGTTTGCCATTTATTTATCCTTCGTGAATTGGCAGTGTTCTGTAAGTCCACAGTAACTGCACGATTGTAGGTTCGGTAGAAATATACCAGCCTTGCGAGCCTTATCAAAGCCTGACACAAAATATTCTAATGTGTCTAGCGTATATCTACTAAGGTCAATCATTTCCCCTGTCCCTGACTCACGAGACATCCAGTAATTACCTAGATTGACTTTAACACCAAGCATCTCTTCTACACCGACTTTATAAAAGCCTAACTGTAAATCAGATACTGGCTTACGAGAGGAAGTTTTCAAGTCGACAATCACAAGTTGTCCGTTAACTTCAAATATCCTATCAATAAACATCTTCACTGGAACATCAGCAATGATGGGATTTAACTCCAACTCAATAGCCCGAACACCTTGAGGGGTAGTCCAGATTTTCCAGTCTTTATTATTCTTGCGCCAAGAGATGTAGTTATCTACCCACTTGGAACCCTGTGTATTCCACCAAACAGCATCTTCCTTATTCGGATTCGCAATCGTTGAACGACCAGCAACACGAGCAATTGAGAAATCTAATCCTTCAGTTTCTTTAGCCCAAGCCTTGTCCCATAGTTCATTCATTTTCTAGGTCATACAATTCTGTCGCATAGTGAAAGGCTCTGCCACCAGCAGACCACACTGAGGGTTCTTCTTCTAACTTCAGTAATCTTCCTAAGTAATACTGATAACCACAAGTCAGATAAGTTGTAAATGCTGAATAAGATATATGTGCTGGAAGTTCATATCCATCAAGTTTAAGCATAGTTTCTCCTGTCTATTGAATTAGATAACCCTCCTACGGAGGACAGGAGAGTACTCAACATAAGAGAGTTATCTAAATTTATTTATATTTAGTTATATATATTACCCTGTCGGGTAATTAGAATTAGGAAAGCCCCCCCTACCCCCCCATAAAAATATGAGTAGGTAGAGAAGACATAACCCTGTCGGTATAACCGTCACTGAGGTTTCGCCCCCACCATTGCTGGTAGATGTATCTTAACACACAACACTGACATAGAAGGTAGGCAGACACGCTAATTAAAAACGTGATAATGAACGACAAAAGACCCCCTTCCCAGTATCTCTACTAGGTCGGGGGTTCTTTGTGTCTTAAAAGGGCGTTTAAAGCCCGATTTGGGCTATATAACTACTCGCTTCCGCGACCAAACTCTGATGCTGATGGGTCTAACCATTTCAATAGAGGTCCTGCAACACCTGCCAGTGCTGCTGCACCTAATTGCTTAGGGTCAGTAACGCCAGTTACATATAGTGCAACTGTTGCTGCTGCTGCTGCTCGGAACCAAGATATTACTATTTGCTTGAACTTTGGGTTCATTTATTACTCCTTTACTTATCTCCCTTATGAACCTTGCAACAGGTACATACTGGAAGTTTGTATGCTTTCTTTGCTGGGGCTGTACCAAATGAAGCAATCAAAGTGTTAATTGCTTTAGGTTGATTCATCCACCAGAACCAAGGTGATGTGTCATTCCCTGACCCATCATTTATTGATATATGAAGATGTTTATTATGTTGATTGCTGCCAGTGTAGGTACGGTTGCCCTCGTTAGCCTTTTCTTTAGACCAAATCTTTCCCTGAAATATTAGGTACTTAACCCTTGCATCTTCTTTTAACTTCTCAAATATTTCAACACAATCAATGCCATTCTTAGGGTCGTGAGTTAAATCAACTGCATACCCTGTGTTGTGGTCAGAGGTTGGGCTTGCTTTTAGATGAGCAGCAGATGGTAGTAAACCATCCGATAATTTTTTTCTTGTTGGTTTAATTGCTGTTGCTTGACGTAGTACTGCTATTGCAGCAGGTGTTGCTTTCTTTATTAGTTTACTCATTTTTTCCTTATCCATATCTGCCATCCCTTACGGAATATTTCTATTTCGTTCTTGTGCTTTTCTAGCCACGCATCTATTGCTGGTTTAGGATTCTTGTCTGTGCCATCTGGGTGGTCCCATTCATAATCATCAAATGCCATAATGCCACCAGACTTAAGTAAGTCCCAAGATAGGTCAGCATCTAAAGTAACTGATTCTGGTAAGTGGTCTCCATCAATATAAATAAAATCATATTTAAGTTCACGATGAGCCTTTAACCAGTCACCACTGAATGCTTTATGTGTCTGAAGTTTCTTACCATAAGAAGCAGTCTGTTCTTTATAGGCTTCTTGTATATCATCCCAGTCATAGATTGATTCGTGAGGTAAGTTGCCACACCAAGGGTCTATGTCTACAAGTAAAGATGATGGGTCTGTAAGTATATTTTGTAATAACCATACAGATGCGTTGCCAGTAAAGACACCTATCTGCAAGAACTTAAGATTCTTCTTACCTTTAAACTCTACTAATCCATTCTCAAAATCTTGGACTGTAGCATTATCATAAAACCATTTTGGAAAGTTATCCGCTTTACTCATTATCTTCTTTAGGATTTCGTAGTCGGTAAGTAACCGCCCAGGCGATTAAAGTTGCAATGATTGCATAGCCAACTACTGTCTTTGCTGAACCATCAAGTACAACCCAGGCAATAAACATACCTAGTACTGTCCATAATTGTTCAATCATATCTCTTAATATTTTCAAGGTTTTCTCCTTCTTATTGACTTAGGCTTATCGTTACCAGCCATAGGTCCACCAGCAGGGGAACTTGGCGTTGATGTTCTAGTTGCAGTACCTGCTGCCATACCCGCTGCATTGATAGCAGCCTGACCAGCGATAACAGATGCAACAATAATTTCTTCTGATTCTTTTCTTTCTTCATCGGACATATCAGCACCTATATTTGCTACGGCTGTTAAGACTTGTCCTGGGTCATCAAAGATTGCACTTACTAATTCAGCAGGTGAATCGAATACTTGTAATGCAATAGCAACTTCTGCAGTAATAACAACTGCGTTACCATCTTCATCAGTACGAACTTCTACTGGAGTCTCAGATGGCAAGTCTTCAAGAGTAAGACCTGCTTCTTGTATATCTTCAGCAGTTATGGCTTCACCATCTGCTGATTCAATGATTGCTTCTACTGCTGCTTCTACTTCTTCAGGTGTCGAATCTTCAGTAACTACAGGAGGTGCTTCCTCAACTGGAGTGGGTGGTTCTTCTGCTTCAGCAGGTGCTTCCTCTTCAGGAGCAGGAGGCTCTTCTACTGGAGGAGGTTCTTCAGGTTCTACAGGAGGCTCTGGTGCCTCTGTAACAGGCTCTTCTATAACTGCGGGTGGTTCTTCAACAGGTGGAGGAGGCTCTGGTTGGTAATCAATAAATATAGGTGGTGCCACAGGTTCAGGTGCTGGCTCAGGTATTGGTTCTGGCTCAGGTGCTGGAGTAGGTTCAGGCTCAACAGCAGGAAGATTAATTAAATTACTATTTAAAGTATAAGTTCCAATAGGTCTTTGACCTGCAACTATGTAGTCGTATGATGTAGCACGAATAGTATAAGTACCTGTATCTAATGTACCTACAAGTTTAGATGCATAATAATTAGTTTGAGTATTATGATTACTGTCATCGTCTTGTCTAAGAACTACTTCACCTTGGCGTAATTGTAACCAAGAATCTACCCATTCAACACGTTCTGCTACTGCACCATCAGGTGTTTGTTCAAATCTAGGACCTGTGGTTGTTTCAATAAAATATTCAGTAGGTCCATTGACCTCTACTACTGTATCTACATAAGCAATATCTGGAGTTAATTCAATAAGTACTTCATCAGCATAGGCTAATTGTGGTATTAAAAGTAAACTAATCCCTATCAGAAAGGAGTAGATAAATTTGGTCAACGCGGGCTTCCAATCTATTGACTTGGTCTTTTACCGAACTGCCCCCGTTTGGTTTTAATTCTTCAAGATAATGTTTCACTAACCATCTAATTGAACCAGCAAAACTGGCTACGATAGTTGCTACTGCGACGGCTAATCCAGCCCACTCTTGACTACTCATTATACTGTCCTAATCGTAATCTCAATTACGCCTCCAAAGCCATCAAACCTTTTATCAGGCGGTGTCATACGAGTAAATGAGATTTGCTCAATAACTACTTGGCGACTTTCGCCAGTGGTCAGGTCTTGCCAGGTGACGACATCGCCACCCTCTTCAACATTTTCTAGCAGTTGTAATCTTGATAGTGCTTTACCTTCATAGCCAGACACCACATTGTATCTATCTGTTTCAATATCAAAGCAGTAAACAGGAAATCTCATAACTCTCTGACGAGGTGTAGCAATAGTAGCCTTTGCTTGGTATCCCTTAAATATAGGACCTGCGCTAGTAGTTGTAGTATCACGATTAAGAACAAATTTATAGGCTACATACTCTTGTGCTGTATCAGGATTAGATGTACCTACTTCAACTGCAGTTACTCCTGCTTCATAAGTGATATGGTCATACTCAATACCATCTTTATCCACAGTTTCAAGAGTTAATGAACCGTAATCAAAGTTACCACGAGCAAGTAAACGCTTAAAGTTCTTAGGCTCTAATGTTCCATAGCGGATGTAACCAGTAGTGATATATCCAGTAGAGGCTAGTGTTGCACTTGCTTCAATATTAATGCTACCCACCTTGTTAACCTTACCAACAGGTGATACGGCAGTAGATGCTACGTTAGAGGCAGTCTTAGCATAGGTAAATGTAGTAGTAGTTGGCACTCCAGTAACTGTGTGCTTGCCATTAAATGTAGAGTCAACACCTTCTATCCATACCTGGTCATCAACGGCTAGGCCGTGTACTGCAGATGTGGTTAAGGTTGCTACGTTAGATGTGAGTGCTTTGTTGCTTACTGAACCAGCATTAACTGCTGTAGTAGCAAATACTAATCGGTCTGTTATACCAGCAAATGCACAAGTTGTTGTGCTATATCCTGATGTACCACTTACATATAAGTCATTAGCATAAGCAAAGCGTAAAGTTTCTATCTCATTACCAAGGTCAATACGGAGAACTCCTGCTGCTCCATCTACGCCAGTTGCACACCAGATGAATCTGTCTCGTGCAGCAAAGTCATAGCAAGGCTGAGTGGTTTCCACAATAAGTGGACCATAGTTAATGGAGCCGTCTTGGTCTGAGACAACTGCTGCACGGATTCCTTTGTTAGTACCTATCATCATATAACCTAGGTAGTAATAAATCTTATGGATAATTTCTCCAACTGGCATCTCTGCTGCAGTAATAGCAGTAGTAAGAGTTGGCATAACACCAGAAGTATTTAAAGTAAATTTAAATATGCTTGACTGGGTTCCACTGTAGCCTGCTACATATATGGCTGGACCAGAAGCGGTAATGCTTGAGAATACAATATCAGTATCGCTGTGTGTGTATACGGGAGTTGGAAGGGCAGATGCTGATGATGATATTTCATATATCTTATTGTTGATTGTCATAACAATGCGGTCTTTGACGTACTCCATTGACGCATTAGTTACAGTAATACCATTGTCGCTAATCATAAGAACATCGCCAGTACCAGCAACGCCAGTTAATAACTTCTTATATACTCGTAATCTTGGAGTGCCAGTATTTAAAACATTGGTAATCCAGTAAGCATAGGTGCCATCATCACATATAGCGTTAACTGCATAGTCAGTTCCACTATTGTAATCAATAAAATGCGTAACAGTTCCATCTTCTGCAATCTTATCTACATCATACTCATCCCATAATAGGACTCCATTAGTTGTACCATATTGGATTGAGCGAGCAATTTGGAATGGTCTACCTTCTGTCTGTATTGGACCAGATGTATAGTGTGTAGAAGTGGTGTCTTTAAGTAAGGTTACTTGTCCCTTAGTCCAAACATTGACACCCTTGCTATCTGTAAATCTATAGTCAATAGTCTCACCAGCAGATGGGTCATAGAACTTTATACCTGAACCTGAGTGGAATGATGACTGAGAACGTAACCACCAACCAGTAAGTGATTGCTCACCTGGCTCCTTACCATTATCAAACTGGTCCTTCTTATAAGGTGCAGTCTGTCTAATGTATGGGCGTGCATCATTTATGGCATAGAAGAATGGTTGTCCACCAACTGCTACATCATATGAGTCAGATGTATTTTGCCAGTATGTACTTGTAGATACGATACCAACATCAACAGCAATGGCACGTTCTGCACGACCTTCGGTTATATCACGACCAGCCACAGTGCTCCTTAATTAAGAAAGTAAAAGTTTTGCTTGCTCTTCTGTAATACCTAGTTGTGCTAGTAGTGCTGCTTTGGCAGCAGCCTTTGTTTCGGCTTCGGCTTTGGCAGTTACTTGCGCTGCCTGTTCTGCTTCATATTTTGCAAACTCAGCATTAGTCATTTCTCTATCAATGACTTCATTTGTTTCTGTATTGTGAATTCTAACCATTGGTTTACTCATTATTTAACTCCATATACTTTAACTGTTCCTGCACTAAAAGTTCCACTACTAGGAGAAAAAACTAAAGATGTAATTGCACTATTTGACCTGTAAAATCCACCACCCCAGTCCATTGCATTTCTATCTGAACCATCTAAATATCCAAAAATTGAAAGAATAGTTTTATATGAACTTGTTGAATTTATGTTATAAATGTTGTATGTATAAACATTATTGGTATTGCCTGATTTACAACTGTGTGATGTATACCGTTGAGCACTATATCCATCAACTTGCACCCCATCAGTATAATTTAAGTATTGAATAGATTGAGTCAAATTTGTATCGCCATTGATTGCTAATCTAAAGGCATCACTAGCACTTTGATTAACCCCTGTTACTTGCACAAATAGATTTTCATAACCTGTTGCTGATACTGATATAGTGGTAGATGCACCTGACAATGTAGTTGTTGACAACAAAGTCATACCACCCGCAGCAGGGGCAGCCCACTTAACTCCTGTAGCAGTACTACTATCAGCAGTTAATACCTGGTCATTAGTACCTACTCCTAGTACTGCGGCATCATTAGTGGCACTACCTACAACAAGGTCTCCCTTGGCTGCTGGTGCTACCGAACTAGCCGTTGCTTTAGTTATTGGCATTAGTTACCTCCTAGTAGGATTCTTGCTTCTTCTTCTGTGATACCAAGACGGTTTAGTAGTGCTTGGCGTTGTGCTGCTTTTGCTTCGGCTTCGGCTTGCTTTAATGCCTTTGCTCGTGTTTCGGCTTCGCGGTCAGTTAAAATTTGTTGTAAAACTTTACCAGTCGCTTCAATTTTTTCTTGATTTTCTTGTATGTATATTTTTTCCATTATGAGTTCGCCAATCCATATACTCTAATTGCGCCAGTTGCTGTGCCTGATGATGGGTAGAAGGTAAAACCATCAAAAGATGTAGTTGCATTAAAAATGTTTGAACCAGGCATATAATCAACAGCACTTTCGCCATTACTATAGCCGCTAAATGTTCCCGCGGTTTTATTACTGGTCTGAGGATTGAAAAAATACATATAACCACCATTTGCTTGTGCGGTTTGGTCCATAATTTCCCACGCTGTTCCAGTTACTCTGTAACCACCAAGGCTAGTGTTTGTTGCTATAAACCTTTGAGTGCAATAATTACTGTTAGTATCATCTGAACCACTGGCTCTTAATCTTATTTTAGTAGAATTACCAGCAGTACCAACCCAATCAATAAGGACAAGATAATTGCGATAAGTTGATGTAAAAACATTGTTAAAACTTACACTTGATACTGCGGAAAAAGTTTCTGCCGCTATAAAAGTCATACCAGCACCACTAGCAGCCCATTTAAGACCAGTAGCCTCTGCACTATCAGCAGTAAGGACTGTGTTGTTAGCACCTACACCAAGTCTGGCAACTGTATCAGCAGCAGTGGCTGCAATGATGTCACCCTTAGCATCTACAATAGTAGGATTGATTGCAGAGCCAGATGTAATGTAGTCAGCGTGTGTATGAGGACCAGTACCTATAGGATACCAAACATTGTCTGTTGAGTCCCATACATACCCTGGTCTAGGTGTATTAGATATAGTTGCCATTAGTGTCCTTACTTAGTTAGTGCTGCAATTTCCTCGGCTGTTAGACCAAGGGCTGCTAACTTTGCGTTAGCGGATTCTTTTGCTGCTGCCTTTGCTGCAGCCTCTGCCTCTTCTTGAGCCTTCTGTACTGCATACTCTGCAGCCATAGCCTCACGCTCTGCGATTTCCTCAGCCGTTAATGCAATCTCTTGCACCTCACCTGTTGAGCAATCTACTACGATTTTGTTAGTCATTTTATTTTCTCCTTATGCGTTAGATATTCCATATAGATAAGCGGTTGAGTATTGTGTAAAATCACTAGCGCTATTGTTAGTTAGTTTAATTGCAGTAATAGCGGAAGTATCAGACCAAAGACCTGCAACAAAACCCAAATTTGTACCAACAAAGTTACCTTCAATTACAGTATCGGTTGAATAAGATTTGTAATTTGAACTGGCATAATTGGGAAAATAAATATCTGCATTAGAAAAAGTATTGCTGGTATAACCCGTTGAATTAGAATCTGCTGCAAATCGCGCAGCACTACCGCTAAATGTACTAGTATTACTAGCAGTTAAATATATTGCAGAAAAATTACTAGTAGAATTATTTAATGTGACAAAAACTAAATCATTGGGGTTTGTTGTATAAGTTGACCTAGTAGATACTCTTACAACCAAATCAGTATAAGTAGCAGGTATGCTAGTAAATTCAATATTAGCCGCACCACCACTACCAACCGTAACACTTGAAATTAAAGTATATGTAGTAGCCATTATGCCGCCTTAATTCCGTAGATGGTTGCGTTACCTGACATAGTTCCGCCACTTAGTTTAAGTATTTTTACAGAAGATATTGCAGAAGTTGAACGCCATAAGCCAACCATTGCTGAAGTCTGAGCAGTAGCATCTGATAACCTTGCTAAATATGTTTTATAGGTTGTGCTATTAGAATAATTTTGTACTGATATATTTACTTGAGTTCTGCCCGTATAGATAGCAGTTAAATATCCTGAAGTTTCGTTACTATTTCTACCTGAAGCGGCACTAGAACCAGTACCTAAAAGGTAAGTGTATGAATAGTTTGAACCAGTATCACTATTAAACTGCATAGATAAATTAGTTACACCTGACGCAGTACCATCAAATACTATAACTAAATCTGTATAGGTCGCAGGTATTGAAGTAAATGTAAAATCAGCAACGCTACTAAAAGTAGTTGTCGCTATCTTTTCATATGTTGATGCCATTATGACCCCTTAATTCCGTATAAGGCAAATTGGGTGTATTGATTAAAAGTGCTTCCATCTGCATTTATGAAAATGCTTGTTACAGCCGAAGTTGAACGCCAACCAACGCTGGCAAATTTTAATTGTCCACTTCCATTACCGTCTGCACCGCTTAATGAACGAACAGTTTTATACTTGTTAGTGTTTGCGTAATCCAAAATATCAGTAATCATTGCACCTGTATAAGAAGCCGTGCTAACTGCGCCTACGCCTATTAAACCAATATCTACGCTAGTTTCAGCCCCAGCACCTGCCACGCTACCAGTTCCATATAATTGATGCGCGGAGTAATTGGTTGCAGTATCGCCGTTAAATCTAAGTTTAATAGAATATAAATTAGAAGCGTTTAACATTGTTGCTCTTACCTGTAAATGCGTATAAGTAGCAGGTATTGAACTAAAAGTAACATCACTTGCACCACCTGAGCCAACGGTTACGGTAGCAATGGATTCGTAGGAACTAGGCACGCCAAAAGTTACTAGCCCACCATACCCTCTGGCTGAAGCACCTGCTAATGTCGTAATTAACGGCATTGTTTAATCCCCTCTTTAAGCAAACTTAGTCTGAGTTTCCAATACAGTAAATGTAGCAGATGCAGTCTTAATTATGGTAAATGAATAAGCATCAATTGCTGAAGCATTACCAGCACTAATTGCAGCAGGTACCTTAGGGGTAACTGATGAGCCATCAATTGTAATTGCATTTGGATAGTAGGCTGTTGAACCATTCGTGTTTAACCATACAACAGTAAGAGAATCTCCTACTGCCATAAAAGTATTCAAAGAGGTTCCACTTGAATATCTAAAGTTTAATGTGTGGTTAGCAGTAGCATTTGATGTGTAGTACCAAACAGAAGCAGTAGAAACATCAAAGTTAATTGTACCTGTAGCAGCAGAGGCTACTACGTTTACATCTTCATTAATTCCTTTGACTATAGCATCAGTAATAATTGGTGCAGTTAAAGTCTTATTGGTTAATGTCTGAGCAGTAGTTAATGTTGCATACTTGGCATCAGAAGCAGCCTGTGTATAGACATCTGCTATAGCAAGTACTGCGCTAGCAAATACCTCAATAATATCGCCTGTGATAGTAGCATCAGTTAATGTAATAGATGTACCATTGGTTGCTGTATAGTCATTACCACGAGATAGAAGCACACCATTACGGTATACCTGCTCATATCCTACTGTGTAAGATAAAGTTAATGAGTTGTCATCTGCACCAGTTAGGCTTGTTGTACCACCAGTAGGAGCCTTTGACCAACGAGTCATTGCTTGGCCAACTACGCTGCCATCTGTATCTACCCAGATTTGTCCATCGCTAGGAGTTGATGGTTCTGATGGTTGTGCTAAAGAACCAGCAACAACTGCCCAAGAAGCAGTGCTTCCATCAGTAGTTAAAAACTTACCTGAATTGCTTGTCTGGCTTGGTAGGCTATCTACGGTTGACCAAGATGAAGTAGTTCCATCTGTTGTCAAATACTTGCCAGTATTACCAGTTTGGCTAGGTACTACATATGCAGTTGAATCTGTAGCCACTAAAGTCTTGCTTGATGGAATTGTAGTTCCATTGATAGATGTAGCAGTAGCCACGCCCAAGGCTGGAGTTACAAGGGTTGGGCTAGTATTCATTACAAAGGTAGAACCAGTACCTGTCTGGGCAGCAACGCTAGTTGCAGGACCAACAGATGTAATAGGACCAGTTAGATTACTTGGTGCAATTGCAGCAGTATCTACATATCCTTTAGTAGCGGCATCTGTAGATGTTGTAGGAGTTCCAAGACCAGTTACTTTATTAGTACCCATTGCTAGGTTACCAGTCATTGTAGAGCCTGACTTAAGAACTACTGTGTCTGAGAAGTTGGCTGTATCAGCAAGTGCTGCAGCAATCTCATCTAAAGTATCAAGAGTAGAAGGAGCACCAGCAATAAGGTTAGCAATAGATGTATCTACGTAAGCCTTAGTTGAAGCATCAGTATTATCTGTAGGTGTAGCCAAAGATGTAATCTTCTGGCTGTTAAGAGATACTGAACCAGTAGGTGCAGCCATCTGGTCAAGACGGTTAGTACGTACTGCAGTATTAAAATCTGAAATAGTTGAGGCAGTCTGTGTGCCTGTATGGTTAGCACGGGCTAGTGGGTCTGTTGCTAACTTAGATAGTTCGATACCTGCTGCAGCAGCAATATCAGCATTAACTACTGAGTTAGTAAGAGTAAGTTTACCGTATGCAATCTGAGCAGATGTGTTGATATCTGCGTTAACGATTGTACCATCTAGGATTTTAGCAGATGTTACTGCTCCGTCTGCTATATCACCAGCAACGATAGTACCATCAGCAATCTTAGCCGAAGTAATAGCACTATCAGCAATATCACCAGTTGCAATAGTTGCATCTGCTATCTTCGCAGAGGTAATTGCACTGTCTGCAATCTTTGCAGTAGTAACATTAGAATCTAAAATCTTGGCTGTAGTAACAGCATCTGATGCAATCTTAGCAGCAGTTACTGCGCTATCAACAATCTTACCAGTAGTGATAGATAGGTCATCAATCTTAGTTGTGCCTACAGCACCAGTTGCAATCTTTCCACTAGTGATAGCAGAGTCTGCAATATCTCCAGTAGCAATTGTAAGGTCTGCAATTTTAGCAGATGTTACAGCAGAGTCAGCAATCTTGGCTGTGGTTACATTTGCATCTGTAATCTTTGCAGTAGTTACTGCATTAGATGCAAGCATTTGAGTTGATACGTTACCTGTACCACTTGCTAAAGTTACATCAGCAAGGGTTAATCCGTGTGCAGTTGTAGTATTTTCAATGTGTTGATTAGCCTCACGATAGTCACGACCAATTGCCATATGGCGCACTACAGCACCAGCAGAGTGGGCTACACCAGATGAACCATCAACGCCACGAACAATAGTAAGAGTGTTAGTTGAGACAGCCGATACATCTACAATTTCTTCAAGGGCTGTATCAGGGTCAATCACCACTGTAAAGATTTCACCAGCAGAGATTGTAACTCCACCTAGTAGAGAAGTTCCTGATACTACATTTGCTGTAGTTGCAGAGTTGGTTAATGCTCCAGATAATGTAGTCTGTTGTGAGCGTGAGGAGTATTTGCGTGTTGTCATTTATTTACCTATCGGCTGTAGTGGACGCGGATTGGATACAGGGTCTGTTGTCTTTGAGTTTCCTCATTGAGACGTTGTGTATATAGGGCGTATAGTTGTTTTGTTGCAGTTTGTGAAGCACCATAAGGACGCTTGCTATCTGTCTCATCTGCTTGTGGACTAACTTGGCCAGCACGTGCAGGGTCAAGGTATGTAAGCAAACGATAAGAAGCGCCAAGAACAATTACATCTTTACAAGAACTTGGAAGTCCTGATACTGTTTCAAAAACTTGGGCATTAGTTAATGCAACTGTTGCTAACTCTGAGAACGAAGTTGGGTCCGTAGAGTATACAACTTTAACGGTTCTACCAGGAGTAATGTAATCTCCAATTGTTACTGTTTGAGATGTAGCACCGAATGCAGTAGCATCAGCCTTAGAGTCCCAAGACCAACGACGAACAGGAAGCCACTCTTGAGATGGACCAACTGATTGCCACATAATTGTAAGAATGTTTTGGATGTTTAATCCATCAAAATCATAAGTTGTTTGAGCAGCATTAAATGTAAAGGTAGTTACTTTAGCAGAATAGATAGTAGAACCAACAGCATTGATAGTATCATTGATAGCCTTCTTAACTACATAGCGTGGGAAAGTTGGTGAGATAGTAACTTTAGTATCTAATGTGTGTGTAGCAGCAGTAGTACCTAGATATCCACGACCATAAGGAGATACAGTTGCTGTGTTGGCAACACGGTCAAATGAATCAATCCATAGCAACTCTTCATCAATCTCAACTACACCTTTACCTAAATTCTCAGTTGAGCCTAAAGATAAGATAGTAGGAGATGCAGATGATGATGTAGTACCAGTAACAGCAGAGGTTAAGTGTGTTGCTCTGTCCTGTTGATAGGTATAGCCAGCAAGGTTAATTTGGACCTCATTGATTAAATCAGTTAATGTAGTTGTCAAGAGGCTATGCTCCTTAGTGCGTCAATTGCGGATTTGCCAGTAGTTCCAGCAAGTTCATTACAGATACCATTTAAATCTTTATACGCAGATGGTGCTCTTCCAGCACTTGCCTTTTGATTCAAGGCTCCAATTATTCCAAGTCCAGATGTACTAGCCCAAGCATTAGCAGCACCCTGCTCATCTTTAAATGCTGTTATTGCTGGGTAAGTTCCACCATTGGCTAGGCGATTTAATTCAGCACATAGAGTGCTACCTGCGGTACCTGTTGGCATTGTTTATCCTATCTAGGTGTAATGATTTTCTTATCAGGGGTGATAAGTTTTGACTTAGGCTCTTCTTTAGGCTTACCAAAGAATGCCTTGTAATAATGTTCATCGAATGAAAAACGTTTCATATGTGGAGCAGTGGCTCCTGTATGGCAATAAAGTGGAACTTCTGCCTTATCGCATAGTGCAAAGAAAAATATATCTTCACCTATAAACTTAGTTCCTCTACCCATCTCCATAAACACCTGTCCATCTGGTGCTACGGCTCTTACTTTTTCAACTACGCTACGGTGCATTAGGATAAATCCAAATCCTGCTGCATCTGCTTTAATTAGTTTATTCTCAGGTAATGGATGTATTCTACTTAATCCAAATCCACCATCACCATTATTAGTAAAACTAAATACGGTAGGCATTGGAACCATTAAAGGTTCCTCAGGATTATCTGTAGTAAAGTATACTCCAGAAACTAATGGACGCTTATCAGCATCTTTGTTATCCCATAATAATCTAAATGTATCTGGACTAATTACCACATCTGAATCTACCCATAGTAGCCATTCGTGGTCAGTCTTATCATACCAGTAATCAATTACTGTCTGTCTTTGTCTAGCAATCTGATTGCCTTGACTTCGTAGGGTTGAAGCAAACTTTACACCAGACTTTAACATTACATCTGTTATACCTTGCATAAACTTGCCATCTACCATACCGTTGTCACACCAAGCAATTGCTACTGAATTTTTAATAGTCATTGTCCCCACCTTAATTATTTCTTTTTATTACGAGCAGATATTGCTTTGGCTTTACGCTTTGCGTCAGCCTTTGAACTAGCACCCCAGGCTTGCAGGGATAGTAGTAATCTTGTTGGTTCTCCATTAGGCTTACGTTCAGGTCCTGGCATACCGCCCATACGTGCCAAAAATGAGGCTCTACGGGGGTTATCACCGCTCTTTACGGGTGCCTTGAGGGTTCCACCCTTATAGGATGCTCTGCCCTTCGCATTTAGGCCGCCATTGGGGTTCTTGCCTTCTTTACGTGTCCACGCTGCTGTCATTTCTTGCCCCTTGCAACCGCCGCATTATCTACTAAATTAGGATAAGGTCTACCAGCCTTTTTGGCTCTAGCCTTAGCAGCAGATTTCTGTGCTGTTGTTAATTTCTTAGAAGTTTTTTTAGGGTTCTTCTTATCCCAAAATGCTTTTTTCATTTGCTCCCCTTTATTTGTTCTTTAGTCTTTGGGTCAAGACGAGTTTTTTCCCGTCCATCCTTTCGGAGAATAACAACCATACCGTCTCGCATAATTGATTTATTAAATCCGTCGTGACGCTTGCGCTGACCCGATGACATTATTTAACTTGCTTTCCTTTTGAGTCATATCGTCTGCCTCTAACTACGGCTCCAACAAGTTGCCCAAATTGCTTGTCTTCCATTTGGCGAAGAACGTTTGCACGAGCATCAGTTCCTAGCCCAGAAGTATTTCGCATCTCACTTGTGGCACGATATGCTTGGATAGATTCATTAATCTCTTTAGCAACGTTCTCAAAATAATTTGGTTTTTTAGCCATATTATTTCTTCTTGCCCATCTTCTTCATACCCTTACGCATTTCCATCATCTTCTCAGACTTGGATTCCATCTTCTCACCCTTAGCATAAGCCTTTGCAGCCTTCTTGCCTTTTGCGGTGTATGGGAACTTCTTTTTTCCTACTTTTGGCATTATATTTGTCCTATCTCTTTCATTATGGCTGCGGCTTTTGGAGTTATATCTTTAGTCTTAGGCATAGTGTCCGCATCATACGCTTTACCTAATACTTCTGAAGCCCTATGCGCTTCCTGTACGTGACGCATAGTTGTTCCTGCTGGTTGTATTCCTTGGTCTCTTGCATCTCTATAAGCCTTTAATTCAGAGGTCCATTTCTTATCTGAAATATCTCTCTTAGCATCTCCAGAGTTCATCTGAAGTCCTAAACCTTTACATCCAAAACATCCATCAATTGGTTCTGGATGATGTTCCCAGTGTTTCATATGTCCCCTTATACTGCTGTAAAGTTTGCTTCTGTTACTCCTACACCACCAGCAATTAGTGCTGCTTTGGTAGCATCGTTAACTATGTGATTATGTCCACCTATATAAAACTCTTGGTAATCATCTATTGCTTCATCAAGAACGTAACGAACTTGTGAATATACTCCACCGCTCTTAGCAATACTGATACCTCTATCTAATTTATAGAAATAAAATAATCTATGTTTACCTGCTGGTCCTTCTCGGACTGTAGGTGTTTTAAAAACATAATCTGCCATTGTTCTCCTTAATGAACTTACTCCGTAGCAGGAATATTTCTACTCCTGCTACAGCGTCAATCAACTAAGCGATTGAAGAACCTGATTCGATTCTGTATAGTGCCTCTTCGCGGTAGCGAGCAAAGCCTAGTACGCCGTACCAACCCATTGGGCGGTGACGCATTAACTTGTCAACTACTGGTCCGATAACTACGTGTGGCTCTTCGGCAACTGCCTCAGCCAATGCCTGTTGTCCAGCGATGATTGTGCGATACACCTTTGCAGATGAAGAACCATCAGTTGCTGAGTACAGACGTGGAGACTCTACGAAGTATGCACCCTCGTATGTTCCAATTTCTCCTGCCCAGATACGGTCTTGAACAGAGCCGTATTGGTTAGGAAGTAACCATCCTGCTGAACCTGTCTCAGCACGTAGGTCGTGGGATACCTCTGGGTGGATACCAGCCCAGTATAGTGAACCCTTACGAGCAACGGCCTTGCCAGCACGTAACTTCGCAACAGCCTTACGGATGTTAGCAGAAGATAGTGTTGCAGCAGCAGTAATAGTTGCTGTTGAAGTTGCAGTTGAACCTGAGTAGATTACGTTTGAACCGCCACGCAATGTTGTCATTGCTACGGAGTCAATAGAATCTGCAAGGTTGAATGCAATAATATTTGCGATTGCTGGGTCTACATCAGCAAGGCTGAATAGTTCCAACGCACGTGTTACCAACACTGAGTTACCGTACTCTGCAAGAGTAATGGTTACTGAGGTTGGTGTGGACATTGCTACTGCATCTGGGTCAGTATCCTCTGTGAGGGCTGTAGTTGCAGCGGATAGGTCAACGTAACGTTGTAAAACAACTGTTGAACCTGGTATTGCTTGACGTGCTGGACGCTTATCTGCTACAGAACGAATTAGGGGTTCTGAACGGAGAGCGAATTCAAGAAGACGGTCATAAGCCTTCTGTACTAAACCAGCACCACCAGCGGTTCCTCCTAATGAGGACGAGCCTGTTGATACGTAGGCGTTAGCCATATCGTCACCTCCAAGTGACTATGAACGGAATTATTGTGAGCGAAGTACATCTAACAACGCGTCCATTGAATCCGCGTTATCGATGCGAAGATTTAAGTCTTCTGCTCGGTCTGGGGTCATAGCATTCTGTGTCAAAACATCCTGTTGACGCAATGCGGCACGGTCTTGTTCTGATACTTTTGGCTCTTCCTTTGCAACTGTTAGTCCAAATAAGTCTGCGTTATCATCAAGCCAGTTATTCACTGACTCTTCGTTAACATCATCCAAATCTTTAAGAACTAATCTTGCTGCTTTGGCGTTGACACCCTTTTTTTCTAGGACTTCTTTGACTGTACGCTCACGCTGCACCTTGGATAATCCCTCAAGTTGCTCAGTGAGTTCCTTAATACGCTTCTCATCATTACGCTTGGCTTTACGCAATTTTTTAAGTAAATCGCTTCCATCCATTTGCGTATCAGTGTCGGTATCTTGGTCGTCTTCGTCTTCATCCCAGTAGTTGTTGCTCATAGCAACCCACCCTTCTATTCGTTGTAGTCGCAAGCCTCAGATTCTGGTCGGGGAACCAGGCTGGCTCTTGCTATCGGTCTAGTACGCTATGTGAGGCCGATGGATTCACATAGGATTCTATTTAGTACTGACCAGCACCTTTATTAGTAAGGCTAGTCTTCGTTAATCCAGATTGTCCTTTAAATCTTCCCTCTTCTAAAGCAGTCAAAGATTCTCTTGCTCTCTTAGCAGAGGCTAATCCAAGGAATGTTTCTTGTTCTGCTTGAAGTCTTGTGTAATCTTCTCCACCAGAAATACTTGATAAGAATTCTGCACGAGGTGCAATACCTGCTACGGTTTGATAACCCTTACGTGCTTCTTCTTTAGTAATACCAAATGATGCTAATGCTTCAGCACCTAATGCTCCAGTAGTTACATTTTCAAATTCTTTAGAGGTTGCAGACATTGCATTAAGTCCAGTCTTTAATCCTTGTACAGAAGCAGCACCACCAATTTCAGCAATATTAACTTTACGCTTTAGGGCTGGTAGTCCTTCTGCTGGGTCTAATACTGCAGCAACAATATCTGCCTGGTTAAGCATAGGATAATATTCTGCTAAAGCAGCCTTTACAAATGGGTCAGCATTCCTTACTCTATCTACCGCTAAACCTACTCGGTCAGATACCTCTGCTGCTGATACATCATTGGAAATAAAAGAATTCATTCTATCTCTAGTAGCAAGACTAGATGCACCATAGGATTGTAATACTTGAGTGTATGTTCGCTCTGCTGCTAAATACTCTGCTGCGCTTAATACTGACTTACCAGCAGCAAGGCGTGTTTTATTTGCAGGAAATCTTGTTTGGAATGCAACCGCTAATGGGTCCTTGCTATTAGGGTCTTGCATAATCAATTGAATTGTATCGCTTGTATATCCCTTTTGAACTGCTTCGGTTATTGCTCCGCTTAGGTCACCAAGTCCATATGAAGAAAGTAATGCAGAAATTGCTGCAATTGCATTTACTGAACCTGCAGTAGTTCCAGATGTAGGAGTTGTACCTAGGGTACCTGTGCTTGTGCTAGTTCCTAGTGGTCCACTTATTGTTCCACCTGATTTTTTATTTAATATAGCAAGTGCTGCTTCTGAATCAATAGTTCCATCTGGCTTAGTAACTGATTTATATTCCTGGGCAGTTAATTGTTGTGATACTGGGACATCCATAAAATATCCTTGGGCGTTTACTCCACCCCTTCGTTCTACTTCTTCTCTACCAACAATACTTATTGCTTCTGCTGTTTTGGCAGCATCACGTGTTTGACCAGCCGCTATCTTTGCGTCATAAAGGGCATCTAATGATGGCATTACGCTCCCAATCCAAACATCTTAGTCATATCTCTTGCAAGTGAACTCAAAGAATCTTGAGCATTCTTTGTATAAGCCCATTTAGGGTTTTTGCGTAGAGAAATTTCATAATCATATAGTCCCATCAAACCTTTAGGGTCAGATGCTACTGACTTTAAAGTAGATACATCTATTGAATCTGGGTCTTCCTCTAGGATATTAGCACGTGTATTTATATAAGGAGTAAGTAATTGTTTTACTGTATATCCCTTATCAATCTTATCTGCTAATGCTGGAAAATATGTTTTTGCTTGCATATTAATTAAATTTAAATTTGATTTAAGAAGGCTAGGGTTAGTGGCTGACTCAATAGTCAACTTACCCAATGCTTGCATATTTACTGGTAATCCATTTTCAGCATAAGCATTCTTAAGAGTTGTATATGTAAGTCCAAAGTTGCCCTTTTGTAGAGCAGCAGTAGCCTTAGCATCTCCTCTACTTGAAGCAGCAATAAGGTCAGTTGCAGCAGCAGTTAAGTACTTATTTTGAAGTGCCTTTATTTCTGAGCCAGAAACACCTTGTGTATTTATTGTTGTCTTGCCGTCTTTACTGACTCCGCCACTTACTCTAGTAGATTGAAGTCTTGCTAGTTCTTTATAATAAGCAGTAGCAATAGCCTTTGGTGCATTAGTACCAAATTGTTCCATCCAACTGGCATTAATATCAGCAGTTGCTTCGGCAGGTGTAGTTAAAGAAATAGATTTTCTATCTGCTAATCCTTTTAACCTTAAAAATTCTTGATAAGCAGCATCAGCATTTGGGTCAGTTCCCCCAACAAGTGCCCCTACTTTAGCATCATTATCATTCTGGTCTTGCTGGTCAACAGGAATATCACCTGGGTCTTTACCTGGGCCATACCATTTATAGGCAGCATCGTTATCACGATTTTCATATCCCATTGCTAGTCTCCAATCAGAGAATCAAATAAAACCCAGTAAAGCGATTGAGCGCTAGGGTTATCTTTTGCCATTGTTACCAAAGTATCCTTTAGGTCTGCTTTAATATTTTTTCTTTGGAATGTATCAAAATCAGTACTTCCCAAATTATCCAACTTCTTCATTTCTCTATCATATGTGAGAACCATAGATGTATAAATGGTGGCAAGTTTTCTATCTGGTGCTTTGCCACTTAAAAGAAGTTTTCTTAAATCATCGAGAGCATTTATTTTAGGCTGTTTGTCGCCCCCGCTAAGTGCAGTTTGTAACATAGGGTCTATTGTTTTAAACATAGTTTGTTCTTCGGCCATTTTCCAACGATAATATCTTTTAGCCTCTATATCGTTTGAATTAGCAATCAAATTGTTCCAATAGTCAGAGCGCTCATAATAGGCTTTGCGTGTGTATGCAGTCTGAATTTCTTGTGCAAATTTTTCTAATTCTTTATTTTTCACAAAACCATTATTTTTAAGATATTGATATGACTGGAAATCATTTGTTCCATTAATAGGAATAAAGAATGCCATACCTTCTTTATGGTCAAGGAATAAAGATTTGTTATTTTTTACAAACCTAGCAGCCTCATATGATTTTTCGAAGTTTGCCTCTGTTCCAGGGGTAGTTCCAGATACAGTAAATGCTAACTTGCTTGGGTAAATGGTCGCAAACTCTACAAGAGCCTTACTAAGTCCTTGAGGGTCGCCTATATGGCGTTCTCTAAATTTTATAAACTCTGAATTCCAAGTAAATGCACTGGCATCGTGAAGTTCTTTCGGAATAGATTTATCTTCAAACGCTTGAATTGATGCAGGACTCATACCGCCAAAGAATAATTTTGCTACTTGCTGGTTGATTCCTTGAATTAATGAATCGTGCAAAAATCTATTAATGTCTGAAGGACTCTTTGGTCCATTACCAAGGGATACTTGTAAGCGCATACCCTTCATAGTTGCAGATGCTCGTGCTTCGCTATTAGCATCTCCACCAATAACAATATCAACAATACGTTGAGCATTTATTGGAAGAACTTTGCGCCAAAGAGGTTGGTCTCCAATACCGCCAGTTAATACGTTCTCTTGACCTTTAATAAAATCACCAATAAATGGTAATTGTTCAAGCATTGCAATTGAAACAGAGGCTAATGGTCCACTAAGTCTTGGAGGAGCAGACCTAGGGTCAAGTGATGGTGTTAAGGCTTTCACATATCCACCAAAATTAACTGATAGAAGTTGTGAACCACTCATTCCGAGTCCCTTAAATAGATAATCTCCCAGCATTTTATTAAGCAAATCATCACCTGGGTATGTAAAGTATAATTGACCTTTATCATCTTTATGAATAAATCCAGAATCTTCAAATGTTTGATTTAAAATAGCGAGACGAGCAAGTGCTTGTGGTTCATAACGTACAATTCTTGCAAAGCGTCGATAAAAGTCTTCAGTTGCACGATAGTAACGACCAAATGTTCTTAAACTGTACGCTAAATTTGTTCTTACGTCTGAATTGTCAATAAACGCTACAGTTCTATTTACGGCAAGATTTAATGCTGTATCGTGTGCAGCAAGACGTGCTGATGTTTCAGCAAGTTCTTCAGATGCGCCAGATGCTAACAATCTTTCTTTTACATTAGCCTGATAACCTTTAAGTTGGTCACGGTACATAGCGTAGTTACCCAATGTAATAGGCTCTTTGTCAAGAAGTGCAATTTGTTTTCCTACCCAACCGTATCCATTATCTTGAATTCTACGGAATACGTTTGAACCATTTGCTTTTTCAATAGGAATTAATTCTTTACCAAGTATACTTTTTGGACGAGCAAACTTAACATCAAATTTAACTAAATCATCAAGGGTAAAATTATCCATACCACCTGCATCGCGGATAGCATTAACTAATTTTGTGTTGATTCTACCAGAACTATCACGAAGAGCATATGTTGCATCAGCATATATGCGTTCAGCAAAGTTTTGTGCTCCAACAGACTTGAATATAGCAAAACGATTGGCTATATCTGCCCCATCGGTTTCAATATAAGTCCTAAGTTTATCAATTACTTCTTTTTGTGGTTTATTTGCATTCCATAATACAATATTGCCGAATTGTCCATTACGCTTACCGACGGTATTATTAAGTTCAAGAAGCCAGTTAACTAAAAATCCCTCACTGTTAGAACGCATCTCAGTAAACTCTTTTGCAAAAGTCATTCCCTTTACGGCTTCACCAATATTTGGATTTAAAGCAATTGATGGACCAAACTTTTCAAGAGACTTAGATGCTAATTCTGCTTCAGTCATTCGTGTTTCTGCACGCATAGTTGCGCCATTGACATCATCAAGTATTGGTTTACCATTAAAGCGAGCAAAATCTCTGGCATATTCAGCAAGTTCGTTGCCAGTCTTGGTGTTTAAGATTTCTGGACGCAAGCGATTTTTAAGAAGAGCGTTTGCTGTTACTTCACCTAACAGTTCTGGGTCTTTTTGTGCAAGAGCAATTTCTTCTTTACTGCTTGATTTCTTTAATAACTTTAAAAAAGAATTATAAAGGACACCAAGGTTTTGTACTTCAACCTCTTTTAATTGTCCCTTAGATTTTAAAATACGTGTTTTTACGCCAGCAGGTGCGGTTGAACGCAGAGCCTTAGATAACTCTCGTCCTTTTAAATAATTACCAAATCCTTCGGCGCCGTTAATAAGACCATATGTTCCAACTTCTTCAGTTGCGGTACGAATACCAATTCTAGGATAAAGGTTACCAAAAGACCAGGCATCTGTAACAGCCTGAACTCCTTGGTTATTAGAAGCACCACCAATAATTTTTGTTGCTACACCTGAGCGAGCAGCGGCTGCACGCCAGTCATTAAAGTTTGGAAGTGAGCGTTGTGTGTTTAATTGATACACACGAATAGCGCGTTGAGTTCCATTAAGTTCTGCAGCGTTAAAGTCTGTTGAGTCAAGAGATATTGCATCTTCTGCTACACCAGCATTTATATCTTTACGGCCCTTGTTAAGTTTTGCATAACGAGCACCTAAAATTCTTTTCTGTGAATCAATGTCATCAAGTTTATCTTTGACATCCATTCCTGCTTTTTCTTTTAATTTAAGGTCTTTTTTGGCGGCAGATAAAGCCTTCATTTCATTTGAGATAGAAGTCAATTCTGCACTAATAGAAGCCTGAACTCGCGTAATTTTAGTCTCAGCGGTAGCAACATCTATATTTTCTTGAACTATTTTTCTAATGCCCTTTGGTTGTGGAAGTCCCTTAGGATTAATAGTTCGTGCCGCATCTGCAAAGTCACCAAAATCAATCGGGCCTTGGCTGACTGAGTAAGTTTCTTTTGAAAGTTCGTCAATAGATGACATAATCTTGCGACCTTCTTCAGAATATTCAAGTCCCATACCGCGACCAATACTCTTTAGAACGCCCTGTAAAATAAGTAGACGGTCTCCTTCTTCCCCACCAATCCAAGCAACACGCAAACTTCCTGCTGTTTTTTTATCAGTAATAGTACGTGCCATTTTAAATATTTGGTCAGCGTCAGAAGCATCTGAAATATTAATCAAGCGTTGCATTTTAGGACCAATTTCAAACATACGAACAAATTTGTCAACTCTTGCCGCTATTGATTTATCAAGTTGCGTATAAATTGTAATAGCACGTCCATCTGGACCAATTGCTAGACCTTCTTCAAGTCCAATTTTATTTGCCCATTTTTCAGGGTTAGTTGCAAGCAATTTTGAAACATCTTCTTTAGCCCCTGGTAAGTCAATTGTTCTCCACTCTTTATTTGGCAGAGTAATAAGTTTTTCAACAGTGTTTTTAAACCAGTTATTTGCACTAGTTACTGCTGTATAACGCGGTAATAATGGAACCTTACGAATTCCAGCATTCCCCTGTGTTAATAAATTAATTGCAGATTGACCTTCAAAGAATTTAAGTGCAGTAACATCGTTTTTTACACCAAACTTAGCCATATCATTAATTACATCAGGAGATAATTCTTTATATCTATTACGAAGAAGATTGTATGCAACTCCGCTTTCTTCTAAAGAGCCAGTCTTATAAGTATTAATGAGTTTTCCTGCTTCATCAAGATACTTACGGAATTGTGGTTGTCTTTCAAATGCTACAGTAAGTGCTTCTTGACTTGCACCAAACTTTGTTAAACTAAATTTAGATGCTAATACAGCCATACGTGCCTTGCTACCAATAATTAATGGGTCAAGTGCAAACGTAACACCAGCGTCAACTGGAGCAGAAAGGGTGTTGAAAAATATTTTGGCTGCGCCATCACCAAGCATTGCTCTTTCCCACTCGTGTGGAAATAAACTAATAACTGCACGAGCATATTCGCGTCCTGGGCTTACTTTAGCCTTTTCGTAACGAGCAACAGCATCACCAATTTGAGCCATAGCATCTTTATCGCCAGCAACATAATTGGCAATTAAATTAGTTACAGCAGGATTATTTTTGTAATTATCAAATTCATCAATAATGTCTTTTTTAGATGAAAAAATCTTAGCAACATATGAAAGAGATGGGTCCATATCTTTTTCAATTTGTGCTACTGCTGTTGGATTATAAACTGTTTCTGGGTCAGAAGCGGCTTCCCAATATTTTTTCCAAGATGTAGACATATCGGTGGCTACAGCATCTCGACCACCAGGCATAAGTTCTTTTAAGCCTTCAGTCCATACGCGACCAAAATTCTTTACATCTCCAATAAAAGAATCTTTTGTACTCTCTTCATATAGCACTTGAGCCTGAAATGGTTGCTTAATAAGTTTTTCTGCTGGGCGCATAGCAGTATCTAATACTGAACCAACAGCAGTTGTTTCGTCAGTAGCCACACGACCTACTGCTTGAAGGGCATTTACTGCTCCTTTTTTAGCAATAGCAGTAGTTGCTGTAAGTGGATTTAATAAACCAATTTGATTAATAATATCTTTAGTTGTTCCGCCGCCATACCATACAGCAGATTTAATTCCACTTAAAAAATTACCAAATAAACCTTTATCTTTTTCAAGATATTTAGGATTATATAATTGAGACAATGCGTCTTTAGTTTCTTGATTATATTTTTGAAATTTTGAATATGCAGCATTTTGTGGAAGAGATGTTAAATCTTTATGAATCTTTTGCAATTCAGCAATTTTTGAAAGACGAGCAATATCCTCAGGAGATGCGTTAGCCTGAATAGCAGCGACTGCTGCACCAGGAGAAGACTGGGCCAGTTTATTTACTGACATTAAAGACCTCGTGATACTACAAAATCATAAAGAGTTTGGACTTCGCCAGTATTATCAAATTGAATCATACTTTCAAGAGTTTCAGATAAGGAGCGTTCTCTTGGAAGATTTAAAACTTCACTTCCTGGACCTGCTCCAAAATCCATACCAGCAGTTATTGGTTCATTTGGCCGTTCTGTTGGTGCAGTTAAAGGAGTTACTGATGGCATCATTGCATCAAATGGACTAGCAGGTGCGGTTGGATTTGGTCCAGCCATAGGAGCACTCTGTTGTTGAGTCATAGTTGTTTGTCCCTGACCATATGGAAGCCCAGGAATATATCGTGCAGCCTGTGTTCCTGATTGTCCTGCTCCACCAGTTGCAGAAACATTTGCTGGATTATTCTGTGGCGCTGTTGGGCGCATTCCTCCACGATTCTCAGCCATTATTCCTCCTACTTAGTAAATTGTGTTTTTGTATGTACTGGTCCACCACACCAAACATTATATTGAATTGCTACGTTTATCGCTTTCTTTGCAGCACCAGATGCTTTGGCGTGTGTTTTTGTTTCTACTTCCATCATTGCTAGTGCACCAAGGGCTAATCCCCCACCTGCGCCTATTCCGTATAAACCTTTATCATCTCGCATATATCCATAGTCATCACTAACTTGATATAACTTTCCATTAAAACAGATTAAAGCGTCCCATCCAGAATCATCATCATTCTTATTTTTTGGTGCTGGGTCGTATCCTGCTTCAGTTAATGCTTGTTTGATAGATGGTAAAATTCTAATCATCATAAATCTATCTGGGTCTTGCGTTTTAATTACTTTAGGTGGTTGCCATAAGTTATTAAGAATATCTCCTGCTATAGCATCACCTGCTACTGCAATTAAATACTCTCCAACTTTAACTATCTTGTCACAGCCTTTTGCTACATATGGTTTATCCATATATGTAGTCATTGAATCTGCTGCTAAGACAGCCCAACCTTTGCCTTGAACACCAACGATTGCAGTCATAGTCCCCTACTTAATTAACCCCTAGTTACTACTCTTGCGTTTCCTTTACCACCTGCTGTTAAACTTGTTAAAATTGATTGAATATCTGGTGGTGCTTGTGGAGTTACCATTTGTCCACCTTGTTCTGGTGGAAGAGCGCCTCCTGCTGGAGCACCAGAGGGAGCAGGGGACGTTTGCTCAACCATAGGGTTAGAAACTCCAGCAGAAGGAACTGGTTGCTGCGGAGCGAAAGTGGCTTCAATTGCGTCTTCTAGTGCTTGACCCTTTTGACGAGCCTTGATAACCGCAGCAATTTTATTTACTATTCCAGATGCATCTTGTCCACCTGCAACCATCTGTGGAATTGCTTGACTTAGTGCTGTAAGAGAACCGAGAAGAGATGTTCTCATATTTTCAACTTCAATTTTTTCAAGTTCTTGAGTTACGTTAACGGTAAATGGCAACTCACGCATAGCCATATCTTTAGATATTAAGCCACCGCCTAGAGCCTGTAGCATAAAGATAAGACCTTGGGCTGGGTTTAATCCAGCAAGCATTCCGTAACGTACATCTGCTGAGTAATCAGATTTAATATCTTTAGTTGGCTTATATGTAATTTCATATGGTGAACCAGAATCTACACCACGAATTGTTTTTTCTTCAGGATAAATTAATTCATCAACCTCAAAACATAGACGAATTATATCACGAAGTGCTGCAGCAAATATAGCCTGTGCTGATTTAACCTGTGTATCAAATGCTCCCATAAGGGCTTGTACGCCTTGACCAGTAACAATTGAAGCGTCAATGTTTCCAGTACGAGATTCAGGGTAACGAGCACCAACACGAAGTTCTTGATTAAGAAGACTTTGTTCAGTAAATGCACCTTGTGGCAATGTAAGTTCTACGCGACGAACACCTGCTGGGTTGGCTGTACGGATAACCGCATCTCCACCCAATTGTAGTTCTTGAACATCTTGTGGAAGAACAATAGGGGCTTGTACAGATTTCTCTGCAGCCTCCATTGCAAGTAAAGCAAATCGATTACGAAGTAATTGAATTCCTAATACATCATCAAACTGTCCACGTAGTTCGCTATCAATAGATGGCTTACGTGCTATTACTACCATCATCTTGCCTAGAGGATTCTTGGCTTGTGATAAAACTAAATTTTGTCTTGCTGGTAAATAAACAACTGATTGGTCTTTATCGTAGTAACGAATCATTTCTACTTGACCATTTAAATCTTGCTTGTATCCATCTTGTCCAAGGATTACAGAATCATACTCAGGGAATTGAGTTACTAGTTCGCCTAATGTTAAAGTGTATCTTTTAGCAAATGCTACGCAGCGACCATATCGGTCAAACTCTGGATATGAACCAATTGGATTTTCTAAACGAATACGAGGTAATTTTGCCTCATCATCTAGTTCGATAACAAATGGAAGGAATCCATAAGTTAAATACCAATCCGCTCCCGAATACATCTGTACAGATAAATCAGAGTTCTGGAAATAATTACTAGCAATACGAGTACGCTTATCGGCAAAAGAACGAGCACGGTCATTAACTTGATTAGCCGCCGAGCAGTTGACTGCTGGGAGAGGTGCCATAACTTCTGAAAGGTCTCTGGCAACGACATCAATAAAATTTGCAACGACATTAGCATCTACACCATCTGGAAAGAAGTCAGGATAGACTTCTGATATTTTGCCTTTACGTACAGCAAGAACATCTAAGTTACGAGCATCTCTCTCGCTATTACGATAACGCAGGGATTGAACCCGTGCTGCTACCTGCTCCATTGTTAATGCCATTTATATCCTAACTGTAAGTTTCAGCCCATTGCTCTGCAAAGGCTTCGTCTAAATTAAGTGAACCGCGTTTTGATTGTTGTGCTCTAGTGGCCCATCGATTATTCTGGTATTGCCCAATTCGTGTTGACTGTTGCATTAATTCGCGGATACGAATAACTGCAAACCATAAAGCCATTACACAGTCAGTTGGGTTCTTAGTGTCAGGCTTCCAAGTAATAAGTTCTTGAACTAAAGTCTTAAGTCCTTCAGAGCCTTCATTGCTTGGTAATTCAAGTATGTTGTTATCTTGGAATCTACCATCTCTGGTTGAACCAAATAGGCTTGCCATAGAGGCTACACCGAATCCAACATCCCATTTATTCTTGCCAGTAAAGTGTGAGTTAAGTTGGCAACCATATTGGGCTAGATAATTTCTTAGGTTATCATCCAGAGCATAAGCCTTCTGGTGGGCGTTAATTTCAATTCGTATTTCTTGTGGCTTGTATTTAGGTACCCATTCTTCAATCAAGTTTTGAATCTTGGCTGGTGTTGGGTCTGTCATATTAATACAATCTAAAACATATATCTTGCCATCAGCGCGGTTATAAGAAACAACTACCGCTCCTGTTGCTCCCGCCATTGCTGGGTCGAGGCCAATAACTGTATATGTAGATTCACAATGCTTCGGATGTCCTGGGACTCCAGGCTTGAGAGGTCCTCTTTTTCGCATTCCATTAACGCTACCTGCGATACAGGTTGGAGAAAAGATTGAATTCTCTGTGACATCTTCTTGTTGGTAGACCATAGCCCAGACAGATGGCGCCACTTCAGAGCGTCTTGTAAATAGTGACGGTCCATCCCACTTAGGGAACAGCCCTTCCTCATTTGCTTCATCTTTGTCGCCCTCTGGTCTATCAGTCCAAGGCCATAAGGTTTTCCAATTGGCTGGCTTTTCATCAAATTCTAAAACTGCTGGCATAGCGAAGTATGTGAAAGGAGACTTGCCTCCAGTCCATTGTCCGCCATCTCTAATCATTTTATATAAATCAATTGAGGCGACACGGGTTCCTACTACTAGTAGTTTTCCGTGCCGTCCCAAACGTGTGATAACTTCTTTTTGAAGCCATTCAATTTGCTTTTCCCATTCGTGGGCATTTGAGTTCATCACAACGTCATCTAGGATAATCAGGTCGGCTCTTGCACCGTAAATCTGAGACCCAAATCCTAATGCTTGTACCGTAGGGTCCTTCTCACCAGAATCTCTTCCAGTGCCTAGGTAAATCATATCTGCTGACCATTGAGTAGCGTCAGCCTTATATCCTCCATTTGGACCGAAGGCGGTCTGGAGTTTAATATAGGCGGGGTGGCTAAGACGAGTCTTAATCGCACCTAAAAATTTTCTAGCCATACCCTGAGTCTTAGAGACTATGATTACTCTTGAGTTCGGGTTGGTCACAATATGATGAACTACGTAGTTGGTAGTTATCGTTGTTGACTTGGCGTGCTCAGGTGGTACGTTAATTAAGATACGGTTCTCAGCACCTGGCTCGTAGGTCATAGAAGGATGAATCCATCTAGGAGTCCTACCCTCGATTAAGTCAATCCAATCAAGGTGGTGTTCAAATAACTTTGTGTTTAAGAACTGCTCTGAGAAGTCAGGGAAGGATATGTTCTTCAAATCCCCTAAGTCAGCGATAACCCCTTTACCAGCAAGGCGGGCCTTATCGGCTCTCTCTTTAAATTCAGGGTCATTCATCGACCATTGTCTGAAGGTAACATCGTTACGTCCGACTGAAGCCATAGCGGCTGTGATGGTAGAACCTTGTTGTAGTTGTATTAAAACTTTTTCTTGGGCCTCGCCCTTTGGTATATTTTGTATCCCTGGCTTGCGTCCCATTTAGTCCCTAATATCGGTCATATAACGCTACCCGTTAAACGGCATAACTGTGGTCGTCTCCTACTTCGTAGGTTAAATATTTATATATTATATTCAACGAACGAGGAGCCAAAACGACGAGTTCGTTTGAACTCTGTAGTTTTAACTACTATATAAG
>Ga0222713_10000617_pt1 | contig 40135 bp, 38 predicted proteins | sample C33_649DmetaG_FD_165061 | JGI IMG/M metagenome (GOLD analysis project Ga0222713, IMG submission 165061) | Estuarine water microbial communities from San Francisco Bay, California, United States - C33_649D | ecosystem: Environmental > Aquatic > Marine > Unclassified | place: USA: California... | reverse complement strand
AACATCAGGTTCTTCAGGAACAAGCGGAACAAGTGGTTCTTCAGGAACATCAGGTAGCTCAGGTTCATCAGGAACTAGCGGTTCTTCAGGTTCAAGTGGAACATCGGGTTCTTCAGGAACATCAGGTAGCTCAGGTTCATCAGGAACTAGCGGTTCTTCAGGTTCAAGTGGAACAAGTGGTTCTTCAGGAACATCAGGTTCTTCAGGAACTAGTGGTTCTTCAGGTTCAAGTGGAACAAGTGGTTCTTCAGGAACATCAGGTTCTTCAGGAACTAGTGGTTCTTCAGGAACATCAGGTTCAAGTGGTTCATCAGGAACTAGCGGTTCTTCAGGAACATCAGGTTCTTCAGGAACATCAGGTTCATCAGGAACAAGTGGAACTAGCGGTTCTTCAGGAATAGGAACATGTATAACGTGGGATTATGCAAGTGGAGCGGGAACAACACCGGCATCTACTCAAGTGAATTATAATACAACATCATTCAGCACTGTTGCGGCAATGTATGTCAATGTTAACTCATTGTCACCATCATTAGACACAACAAACTGGTGGTCGGCACTTAGAACACAAATTAGTACATTCGGTTCGTCAAGTGCGTGGATGATAATAACTGAAGTACAATCAGGATTATCAGGTCAATTTAGAGTAACAAGTTGTAGTGTACCATCAGGTGGTGTTGTTACGGTAGGACTTACAGTACAAAATGGTGCGGGTGGTACATTAACAAATGGTTATGACCATTGTATCTCTTGGCAAACGGCAGGAAACGGAGCACAAGGAGCTCAAGGAGCGACGGGACCTCAAGGAGCACAAGGAGCTACAGGACCACAAGGAGCGACGGGACCTCAAGGAGCACAAGGAGCTACAGGACCACAAGGACCACAAGGTGCACAAGGAGCTACAGGACCACAAGGTGCACAAGGAGCTACAGGTCCTCAAGGAGCTACAGGACCACAAGGAGCACAAGGAGCTACAGGACCACAAGGAGCACAAGGAGCTACAGGTCCTCAAGGTGCTACTGGACCACAAGGAGCACAAGGGGCAACAGGTCCACAAGGAGCGACAGGACCACAGGGAGCACAAGGTGCTGTAGGAGCACAAGGTGCTGTAGGAGCACAAGGTGCTGTAGGAGCACAAGGAGCGGTAGGACCATTGGGACCAACAGGACCACAAGGAGCACAAGGTGCAACAGGACCTCAAGGAGCGGTAGGTGCTCAAGGAGCAACAGGAGCACCGGGACCTGTTGGAGCTCAAGGAGCTGTAGGACCTCCAGGTCCACAAGGATTCCAAGGAGCTCAAGGAGCTGTGGGAGCAACTGGGCCACAAGGTGCAACAGGAGCACAAGGTGCAACAGGACCACAAGGTGCAACAGGACCACAAGGTGCAACAGGACCAACAGGAGCACAAGGTGCAACAGGTTCGAATGCTGGCATTACCTCGTACACTGATACCACTAACAACAATATTTTGACAGCAGTAAGTGCATCAGCTATACAAGGTGAACCTAATTTAACATTTGACGGAAATGTCTTAACTGCTACTGCTGATGTTAATATAAGTGGTGATTTAGCTTTAACAGGAGGTGCTAGTGCTTTAGTAGTAGGAGGTAATACACCAGCAAACTATCCTATAGATGTAAGATGGGCGACAGCTCCTCCTGCAAGTATTTCAATATTTGCGGTAGGTGATATTGTAGCTTTTTCCGATGAGAGAATGAAATTCAATGTTGAAAACATTGTAGATGCGTTGAATAAAATTCATCAAATTAATGGAGTAACATTTACAAGACCTGATTTGGGTTCAGATACGAATAGACTAGCAGGAGTTATAGCTCAGGAAGTGCAACAAGTATTACCAGAAGTTGTAAAATTCGATGAACCAACAGGTATGTTATCTGTAGCATATGGTAACTTATCCGCTCTTTTAATTGAAGCTATAAAAGAATTAAGTTTGAAGGTAACAGACTTAGAAAATAAGTTAAATAATAAATAATGGCATTTATAAAACCCGCGGGAGTTCAAAACTCTAATTTTTCTATGGGTAGTGTCGGTGCTTATTTGGGACTAAACCAAGGACCTATTGATGGAAATGGTCAAGTCCAAATAAGCATGGCAAGTGTTTACAACGTAATCGACACAAATAACATCGAAGGAACTGCACCCTTACCATCAACAACAACTAACTTAAGAATACAATGGTTTTTTGGTAGAGATGTTAATGGGAACACAAACTATTCCCCATATTATAAGTCTAATATATCAAACGGGAGTGCTAATACTTTTAATTTTAATATTTACGGAAACCAAGCTCCACCTGATAGATTAAGTTATGGAGCTCCTAACGTGGGTACTAATAGAGACTTTCATGGACATTTATTATCTGTTAATACAACTAGTGGTATAAGATATTATGCTAGTGCATGTTGTGCAAATGGATGGCGACCGGGAGTGACAATTTACTCGATTTCAGGTTCTTCATTACAGAGTAGTAACTGCATGTCAATTTTAGCTAGTAATCATACTTATGATACAATTCCTGTTGGTGGAGCACTTGGAGCAGCATGGTCACCAGTTTTAAATACTACATCCGGATATGGAATGGTAGCAACAACAAATGATGGTGGTTATTATAACTTACAAGTACAAATGTATTCTTGGGCATATAACTATATTAGTCCTGCTAATAACCCAGGTTACGTAGCTCAAGTTTCAAATGGTTTTCCAGTTTTAGATAATGCTTATGTAAATCCAGAAGACGCTTTATATGTTGGAAATCAAACAGCTGATTATGATGTTGTCGCACTTTTAGTAAATAGACAATGGCAGGGAAATCTTGTTATTTTTATTAAAAGGAATGGAGCAACTATATCTTCTATGGCTACCCAAACCGTAGCATCACCTGGTCAATATCAAGAGTATATTTCTCAAAATGATAATATGCAAGGAGCATTAGCTTGGGACGCTATCAATAATAAGATGTATGCATTTTATTTATATTGGCCTGAACCAGGGCCCTATAATTCAGGAATGGTTATCGGAAAATTCGATGTAAACTTAAATGGAACCGGTACTGTAGTAACATCTAACATGAATACCATTAAGATATGGGATGCTTTTCAAAATCCGGGAATGAGAGCAATTGGAGGTACAATTATTCATAACGACGGTACAAGTAATTATGTAGCTGTTGCTTGGAATCATATTTCAGGAGGAAATTGGTACGTATACATGAGAATATACACTAATAATCCTGGGACTAATACGTATAATTTATTAAACAATACCACACATACCGTATTTGGACCTGGTACTTTATTTAATAATGGAGGTGAACGTATACACGTTGAAAGAATGGCAGATACACAAATAGTAAATTCTGCTGGTGTAGTAACTACAAATTTAGTTAATTTTGCTATTTCATATGTTAGTGATGATAGTAATACTGTAATTCGTTGGTATCAACTTAATCCAAATAATAGTAATGTAATTTTAAAAGATACGACAACCTTATCAAGTAATTATAGGGGACTACTTAGTCATAATTACAGTTCTTTGACTGGACAATATTTTAATTCTTCACTAGTAGTTAGTAGCCCTGCAGTAGGAGGAACACCTAGAGATACTTATCCTTGGAATGGTAATAAGTCATTCAACTACCAAGGTGTTTCTGATAATTCAACAATGGTAAAAATAACTTAATATGGTATATCCTCACATAAATACAATATTTGTACAAGTTACAAAAACAGCATCAACTTCAATTCATAACCTATTAGCTGACGAAAGACAGCTTACATTACCTATGACACATCTCAGGTATAGTAAGTGTGTTGCCGATGAAGCTATTAACGGTAATGATGTTTCTAATTACTATAGTTTTTCTGTAGTTAGAAATCCTTACGACAGATATATCTCTTCATATTTTTTTATGAAACAAATTTTTAACTGGAATAGAAGTTTTGACGAAAATTTAGATGAATTACTAAATAAAAATAAAAATTGGTGGGATAATACATTTACACTTTTAAGACCTCAATGGTGGTTTGTATGTAATCACGATACTTATACTATCGAAGTTGATGAGATTTATAAATACGAAACTATCAATACAAACTGGTTAACAATAGCTAATAAAATCAATTCAGCTAATTCAGGTGTAAATATATCAACTGTCTTACCTTCTTTGAACACAACCTCAAACAGAGAAGAATGGGAAAGTTATTATACAGGTCCTTTGGGGAAAGAAAGAGCAGAAAAAGTAGAACAATTATATGATAAAGATTTTGAACTATTCAACTACACTAAATTAACATTCTAATGACAGCAAAACAAATATATGATAATTATGTGGTAAACTTCAATCCTCCAGCGCCGTGGACAATACCTTATACTGTATCTGTTGATAACTATTATGTTGATGAAGCATATATTTTTTATGAAAAAAATGAAGCTATAGTTGTACCTGAATTACAGGCAATTATGGATTTACCTAATTTTTATTGTTGGCCATTTGATGGCTTACCTGCACAAATTTTAATATGATTTATTGGTTTTATGGACAACCTGGCGCTGGAAAGACAACCTTAGCCAATGAGCTAAACTCACGTATTGACGGCATACAAGTTGATGGAGATGACATACGAAATATTTTTAACAACAAAGATTATTCAAAAGAGGGAAGAATAAAAAATTTAAAATTAATAAACGATATTGTCAGATTTTTAGACCACAAAAAAATAGATGTTGTTGTGTCTGTAGTTTCCCCTTATTCAGAAATCAGAAAACAAATGCTTGACTTAAACATCAAATATTTTTATGTTTGTACAAATGAGATTAGGGGAAAAGAACAATTCTTTGTGGAAGATTTTGAAATTGGAAAAAATGACATTGTATTAGACACAACAAACAAAACTATAGATGAAGTACTCTCTATTTATTGGTAGGTGGCAACCTTGGCACAAAGGTCACAGATGGTTAATTGACCAAAGATTAAATGAAGGTAAAAAAGTTTGGTTAGCAATTAGGAATGTACCAACAGATGAAAATAACCCATACACTCCTGAACAAGTATTAGATAATTTAATGAACGAACTATCAGACCTAACACAAGAAGGTAAAATTATAATATCAATCATTCCAGACATTGAATCAGTCAATTATGGAAGAGGGGTTGGTTACGAAATTATAGAACATGTACCTCCAACAGAAATTGAACAAATCTCAGCAACTAAAATCAGAAAAAAATTACTTAATGAAGGGAAATTATAAAAGACAAATAGCTAAAGCAATTACTTTCAGAATACTAGGTACAATAGACACGGTATTAGTGAGTTGGTTTGTTACAGGTAGTTTTGAAATTGGTGCTATATTAGGGGGTATCGAAGTTGTTACAAAAATAATATTGTATTTTTTTCACGAACGTGTTTGGGATAAATACATCAAATACGGTTTAGATTAAAATTATGTCTAAATTCTCAAAAGTTGTTATTGTAGGTGGAGGGTCAGCAGGATGGTTGTCTGCCTTATACGCAAATAAAATTTCACCTGAGAGTGACATAACATTGATTGAAAGTGAAACTATTGGAATTTTAGGTGCCGGTGAAGGCTCAGTTCCAACACTAACTAATTTTTTACAGTTTTTAGGAATAAACGAAAAAGAGTTCGAAAAAGAAACTAACGCTACTCATAAACTAGGTATTATGTTTGAAAATTGGAATGGAGATAATAAAAATTATTTTCATTCTTTTAATACTATCCATCAAAAATTTAATTATGCCTATGATGATAATGGTGAAATAGTTAACGCTTACGTTGGTCATTTATACCAATACAATCTTCCATTTGCTTTAGGAGAAATAACAGAACAAATGGCAAGAAAGAATAAATCTCCTTTTGTAAAAAATACTATTGACGGTGTAAATCAAATAGCAAATTACTCATACCATTTCGATGCTCACCTACTAGCTAAGTACCTTAGAAAAATTGCAGAACAACGAGGAGTGAAGAGAGTAGAAGGTACAGTCGAATCTTTTTTTCAAGATTCTGAAGGTAACGTTACTGAGATAATTTTAGAAAATACTAAAGTGAGTTGTGATTTTGTTTTTGACTGTAGTGGATTTAGGAGATTACTTATAGGAAAACTATTCGGTTCACCTTGGAAATCCTATACGAACCATCTTAAAGTTAATACAGCTATAGCATTTCAATTGCCTCAATTTGAGGATAGGATTGAACCTTATACTAAAGCAATCTGTATGAAAAGTGGTTGGATGTGGCAGATTCCATTGCAGAATAGAATCGGATGCGGTTATGTTTTTGATAATAATTACATTACTGAAGAAGAAGCAAAACTTGAAATTGAAACATTTGTAGGACACCCAGTAACAATAGTTAACAATATTAAATTTAATGCTGGTGCTTATGAAAAAGTTTGGATTAAAAACTGTATAGCTATCGGATTAAGTTCTGCATTCACAGAACCAATTGAAGCCACTTCAATATTCAATTCCATAAATTCACTTTGGGGATTGGACAAAATACATTTTGACAACTACAATGAAAACTTTATCGAACAGTATAATGTTTATATAAAAAAGATGAATGATGAAGTATTAGATTTTTTGTATTTTCACTATTTAACTAAACGTACTGACACCAAATTTTGGCAAGAATACCAAAATACTACAACTATTCCACCAACATTGAATAATATGTTATCTGAATGGAAGGAAAAACCTTTAACTATTGACAGACTTAAAAATCACCCTTTTGGATTACATAGTTGGATACAGGTTGGTTTTGGTCTTGATTACTTCGACAAACAGGTGTTTATCAAAGAATATAAAAACACCAATCCTATAAGATTAAGTCAACATTTAAATTACTTGACCAATTGTACCAAAGTATTGGTCGATGACGCCATAGATGAAAAGGAAAAATTAAATAATTTAATTATTTAAAATATTTATGATTTTAGTATATTAATTGTAATGGATTTAAAACCAATTTTTCTACCTACAGAAGTTATTAACCAAACTAATTATTATTGGTTTAATGGTGGTTTCACATCAGATGAAGTTGATAAAATTATTGAAGGTGCTAAAGAATACCCGTTTGTCAAAGCACTTGTAGTAGACGAAGAAAACACTGATAAATTTAGAAAGAGTAATATAAAATGGTTACCATTTGATTCTAAATGGGAATGGGTTATTGACAGAATAATGACACAAGTTGTTGAGGCAAACAATACAATTTGGAATTTTGATTTGAAGGCAATTATTGATAATATTCAATACACGGAATATGACGGAAATGGTGGTCATTACGATTGGCATTTGGATATTGGACCCGGAAATATATCACATAGAAAAATATCAATAGTAATTCAACTATCTGACCCGAATGATTATGTTGGTGGAGATTTGGAAATTATGAATGCTAGTGAAAAAACTGTAATACCAAGAGGTAAAGGAAATGTTGTAATATTCCCATCATTTTTATTGCATAGAGTTGTTCCATTAACAAGTGGAAATAGAAAAAGTTTAGTTTTATGGGTCGGAGGAGGACATTACAAATAACATGATTGTATCTTCAATAATAGTGGATGATTTTTATAATAACCCACAAGAAACAAGAGAATTTGCCTTAAAACAAGAGTTTAATGTGATAGGAAATTATCCTGGTTATAGGACTGTGCCATTTTATAATGAAAGTGTTGTTAACTTAATACAAGATATTGTATTTTTTGCTGGAGGTAAAATAACAAAATGGTCAACAGACGAATACAATGGAGCCTTTCAATACGCAACACAAAAAGACCGAAGTTGGATGCATGCCGACCAAACCACAACATGGGCTGGTGTCTGTTTCTTAACACCCGACGCACCAATTAGTTCAGGTACTGGTTTATTTAGACATAAAGAAACGGGAATACATACCGCACCAGTAAAAAGTGATGGTACATACGATTATGAAATGTTGGATAAGTTATATATGGATTCTCAAGACATGACCAAGTGGGAAATGACCGATATGTTGGGAAACAAATTTAACAGATTAGTATTGTATAGAGCGGATTATTTTCATACATCATTAGATTATTTTGGTAGAAACTTAGAAGACGGTAGATTATTTCAAACATTCTTTTTTGATACTGAAAGATAATTTTTATGAAAACTAAAAAACCAAGTGCTATTATATACAATTGGGACCGAAAAGGTATTCATGAATTACAATCACACATTTATTGTGAGGAAAATTTATTAGAATACGTTACAATTTATTCATTAGACAACATTAACAATGTCGTAAAAGATTATTCAAAATATCAACCAGATTTAATAATTTCTTTTGGTGAAAAACTACCACTTAATGATAAGATTTTAAATTCAAGATATGTTCATTATGATAGTATTATAGGTGACATTGAACTGGCAAATGATATTGTCAAACAAGGTACTTTTATCAATTGTCAAAATCCAAAACCTAAATTTTCAATTTTTACATCAACCTACAATACTGGTGAAAGGATTAAAAGGACTTATGAAAGTATTGTAAACCAAACTTTAAATGATTGGGAATGGGTTATTATTGATGATTCACCTGATGATAATACTTGGAACATTTTAATGGAAATTAAAGACAATGATTATCGTGTTAAACTACATAGGATATACCCGTTAAGTGGTGGTAATATTGGATTGGTTAAAAACAGGGTGGCTATGTTATGTGATGGAGATTGGTTGGTTGAATTAGACCATGATGATGTATTAACATCACAATGTTTAGAAATCTCTAATGATGCGATTTTACAATATCCTGATGCCGGATTTTTATATAGTGATGTATGTGAAATGTATGAAGATGGTGGTATGAAAACATATGACAATAATGTATCAGGGGATTGGTATGGAAGACATGACAATTATTTTGATTTTGGTTATGCGGGTCATTCTTGGACAAACGTTGACGGTAAAGATTTGATTGCTCATTGGTATCCTAATATAAACCCACTAACAATCAGATTCAATATCAGTATGCCTAATCATGTTAGGATGTGGGAAAGAAAAAAATACCTCGAAATTGGGGGTCACAATAAACATTTACCTATCGCTGATGATTTGGAAATTATTATCCGAACATTTCTCAATACAAAAATAATTCACGTAAAAAAAGTATTATATATACAATATAATAATAAAAATACTACTGTTAATAATAACTCTATTGATATTAATCGTAGAGCCCGATTGATAAGAGATTATTATGATAAAAAAATTCACAAAAAAATAATAGGAATGAGAAAAAATGATTGGAATTGGGTTGAAAATGAAAATTGTTCACAAAAGTTCCAAAACCACATTCTTATTAGAAAGTTTCACAGTGAAGAAGAAATATTAAACTACATTTATGAATAAAACTGTTAAAATTTTTCAAAACTTCTTAACCAATTCGTTATTTGTTAAGACACAAGACAAAGCAAATAAAATAATAAAAGATTCTTTCGCTGGATTAAGTCGAACAAACTTTACTTGGATGGAAACTATTGTTAAAGCTAGTACACCAGTACTCGTTAAGGACATCGATAAAACCGAGGAGATATACAAAGAATTAAAACAAGAAATCGAAGAAAAAACTGGATGGGAAGTTGCTAATATTATGATTTATTATTGGACAAAATTAAGCTATATCCCATGGCATGAGGACCCAGGTCTAAATGCAGGATTTACCCTATATTTGAATGAAACTTGGGATAGAGATTGGGGTGGTTATTTTATGTATGAACTTCATGAAGGTCAAATAAATGCTTTAGTACCCACAAGAAATACCGCTGTTATTCAGGAGGGAAATGTTCATCACTCGGTTAGTACTATAAACATGGATTCGGAAATTAGAATTAGTTTACAAGTTTTTTTTGACAATAAAATAAATTAAAGTATGATAAATTTTACCGTAACCGAAAAAGAAATTAACGAATATAGTCAGGCACAACCATTTCCTCATATAGTTATAGATAATTTTTTACCACCATCATTACTAAATGGTGTTATTGATGATTTTAGAAACCATAATAATTGGGGTTGGGATAATAGTGACTATTCAAAGGACCATCAAGTTAAAAAATTCTTTTCGCCATGGAACAATGATGGAGATACCACATTGCCAATTAATACCAAGTTAATTTTAGATTATCTTAATTCGCCCGATGTTATTAGTATGTTGGAAAAATTAACAGGAATTAAAGGTTTAATTGCCGACCCAACATTATTAGGTGGGGGGATGCATAAAATTGATTCAGGTGGTAAATTATCAATTCATGCCGACTCAAGAAAACATACAATAACTGGAAATTACAGAAGAATAAATCTATTGGTTTATCTTAATAAAGATTGGAATACAGAATGGGGAGGTTCATTACAATTATGGGATAAAGATATGACAACAATGGTTCAAGACATTCAACCTTTATTCAATCGTGTCGTTATCTTTAATACTGGTGCTGACACATATCATGGTCACCCACATCCCTTGAACACACCTAACGGTATGTCAAGAATTTCATTGGCTTTATATTATTATACTAAAGAAAATCCTGATACGGAAGAAAATAGCGTTACATCTGCGGTTTGGAAAGACTCACCTGTTGAAACCAAAAAAGACGGTCCAACCATGTGTTTTGCAACAATGTGTAAGAATGAAGAACACTGTATTCAAAACACATTAGAATCTGTTTATCAACACATTGATTATTGGGTTGTATGTGATACAGGTTCAACTGACAGAACGTGTGAAATTGTTAAAAATTTCTTTGAAGAAAAAGGAATACCTGGCGAATTACATGTTGATGAATGGGTGGGATTTGACCACAATAAAACTTTAATGATGAAAAGAGCTAAAAATAAGGCTGATTATGTTATGCACTTAGACGCTGATGATTTATTGGTCAATGGTTTGGATTTTACCAAAAATGATATTGGTGGGGACGCTTATTATATGAATGTAACAAGAGGTAATTTGAAGTGGAAAGCGTTTATTATATTTAACAATAGATTGACTTGGAGATTTTGTGGTGTTGCGCATACAACTATAAAATGTATTGAAAAAGAACAATATGTTATAAAAGATATTACTAATAAAAAATCATACATATCAGGCGAGGGTATTGGTTCAAGAGCATTTGACCCTAATAAATTTTTATACGATGCCGAAAAATTAAAAAAACAATTTTTTGATACTTTATTGTCTGACCCTGATAATTTAAATAGTAGGTCGGCGTTTTACACTGGTCAAAGTTATCAAGATTCAGGTATGTATGAAGATGCCATTAAATGGTACCGATTATATACAAAATTAACTAATGTGTGGATTGAAGAAAAGTTTGAATCTCATATGAGAATTGCTTTTTGTATGATGAAACTTAATTATGATTTAATTGATATTGAAACTGAAATGGTTATTGCTATCAAATTAGAGGATGATAGGGCTGAACCACACTTTCATATTGGAAAGTATTGTAATCAAATTGGTGAATTTGAAAAAGGGTATTCATATTTAAAAACTGCAAAATCTAAAAACATTAATCATGTGAAAGAAAAATATGTTTTATTTATCCAAGAAAACATGTATGGCGATTATATTAATGATGAGTTGTCAGTATCTTGTTTTTGGACGAAAAGATTCAAAGAAGGTTATCAATATTTGTTGGGTATATTGAATGACAACAGATTTGAAAATGAAAAAGAAAGGTTATTGACCAATCAAAAACATTTTCAAGACAACTTAGGGATTAAACACGATTAAATGAAAATGTTTTTACTTAACAAGTAAGATAAAACACCTCTATCAAACTCTAATTTTTCTTCTTGTGTAAAATACTCAGATGAAAGGTAGTTGTAGTAACAAAGATATTTGTTAATACAAAATGAGTTTTGACCTAATTTTTCAGCAAACGTACCATCACCAAAGTAGTTTTCGTCAAATCTTAAAGTTGGTTTAAATCCGTATCTCCACATATAACTGCCTTGGTCCATGGCTCTAAACACCATATGTTCTGTAGGTCTTAATCTCATAGAATTATCGTTCCATAACTGACCCCAACTCAAAATGTTATGGTTGTTATTACAGAAAGGTTTTACGTTTTCATACCAATTTGGGTGAATAATGTTATCATCATCCAAAACATAAACCCAATCAGAGTCGGTTAGTTTCAAGTTATCTAAAGCGTAATTGATATGAGGTTTACCATAACCACCCGTTATATTTTTAGGTCTAAAAATGATATCACCATAAGGTATAATTTCATCATTATGGTTTGAATCATATACAACAACCCAAACACATTCATCAGGTATTGTTTTGGAAATTTGTGATAGATGTTGTATTCTACTACAGGGGGTAATAATATAGATACTCATTACCTTAATTATAGTGTAAAAGAAACAATTATCTATTTTTTATTGACAAATAATTTTTATACTTAAGGTATGAGTTTTAACGAAAACGATTTATTGACCCGAGAAGATGCAATCAATCTAATGAAGATTGAACAACTTGATTATTCAGTTGTAAATACAACAGATGTATTTCACATTAAAGAAATTTATTTGAAATCAAGAAAATATAGAGGGGGTACCGCTTGTGAGGTTGGTAGTTTAGGTGGTCACGGAACATACTCATTATGTTTGGCGGGATTAAATGTTACATCATACGATAACGATGGACACAAAGGATTCAAAGACAAACGTGAAAACCTATGTAGAGATTATAACGTGAATTGGATAGTACAAGAAGGTTTGTATGCACTTAACGATGAAGTTAAATACGATGTGGTGTTTCACGATTCTTACCATTATGATGAGGTTATCCCTGAGTTAGTTGCGTTTTGGTATTACAAAGTTAAAAATGGTGGTATGTTAATCGTTCATGATGTAGAAACTTTTAGTCATGAAAGATTTATGTTCTTAATTGGAAATCCAAGGTTTGAAAGAACCAAAGACATACACGGAAGAGAGCTTGGAACTTATTACAAAAATTAATGGACACAATTAATTGTGATATATTAATAGTAGGTGCTGGCATAACTGGTTTGTCCTTAGCATCATTTTTGGATAATGATAATTACCTTATTGTAGACAGAGATTCTGAGGTTGGGGGGTATTGTAAGACAACAATTAGGAATGGTTTTGTATGGGATTATTCAGGTCATTTTTTTCATTTCAATAATCAACAAATCAAAGATTATGTATTGGAAAACATTGAATGTGATATCAAGACAGTGAAGAAAAAAAGTCACATATCTTATAAAGATAGATATATCGATTTTCCATTTCAAAATAACATACACCAACTACCCACAAATGAGTTTATTGAGTGTTTATATGACCTGTATCATCGTGGAAATGAAAAGGTTAATACGTTCACAGATTATATTATTAATACCTTAGGACACTCAATATGTAACAAATTCATTATACCCTACAATGAGAAACTTTATGCTTGTGATTTAAACAAATTGGATTACGATGCCATGGGAAGGTTTTTTCCAAAACCCACAATGTTTGAGGATTTATTATCAGAATTAAGAAATAACAAAAAGACTGAATCTTATAATGATACTTTTATTTATCCCACAGGTGGAAGTATTGAGTTTGTTAAGTCATTGTACAAACGAGTTAATGAAAAAAATGTTTTGTTGAATACCAAAATTATTGGTATTGACCTTGAAAATAAAATTGCTCAAACAAACAACGGATATATTAAATTTAACAAATTGGTGAATACAATGCCGTTTGATACCTTTATGGGATTGACAGGTAAAAAGGTTGATAACCTATCATCAAATAAAGTTGTTGTGTTTAACTTGGGATTTGACCTACCAACAGACATTGAATCAAATTGGGTGTATTATCCTGGTGATGAGATATTTTACAGAGTTGGATTCTATAATAACATATTTAACACTGACAGGATGAGCCTGTATGTTGAAATTGGAATGGAAAAACATCAAGAAGTTGTGGAAGAAACTTTATTAAAAAAGGTTTTAAAAGACTTGGAGGAATCAGGTGTTGTTGTTGGTCAAAAGTTAGTAGACTACCAAATGATTGTTATGAATCCTGCATACGTTCATATTACCAAAGAGTCAAAAGAAATTTATAATAGTTGGAACAAAAAAAATAACCCTGATGGGTTATTTTCTATAGGTAGATATGGTTCGTGGTCATACTGCTCAATTGAGGATAACATCCTTCAATCAAAAGAATTATCTCAACGATTATCGATGTAGATAATAATTTGCTTATAATATTGGATGAAATGTTCATTCCACAAATCCCATTTAATGTTAGCACCATCTACTGAATATATTTCGTAGTTATTAAATAATCTTAGAAACACATCTCTAAATTCTCTGAATTGTTGTTTTTGGGTAGGTGTTGATAAATGCCATTCACCAACAATTTTCTTTACGTTATTTTTTATCCAAATCAAATTCTGAATGTTAAATATATCATATTCACCACCCTCACAATCTGTTTTTAAAAAGTCTATTTGTCGTATATTGTATTTGTTAATTAATGTGTCAAATCTTAAGGTATGAACCTCCAAAGGTTTATTATCTACACCATATACTTCATTCAATGTTTTAATCCCATCAACATTTGATAAACCCTTATTAATACAAGTCACAAAACCATTCAAAGTATTTTTGTTAAGTGTAATAAACTGTTCAGGACTAGGTTCCAAACAAAAAACGTGAGATGGATTTTTGTCTAATATTGAATAAGTGAAAATACCAATACTTGCACCAACATCTAAAACAACATCATTATTGTTAACAGAAAAAAAACGCTCATAAATTTTTTCATCAAAAACTTCTTTACCGATACAGTCTTTATACCATTCGTTAGAACTACCCCAATCAAACTTTGTTACATCCATTAGATTAAAAATTTTTATTTATTGCAAAAATCACCCCAACTGAATTTGAAAAATGTAAGAAAAACTCTTTCGTGATTTCGAATCCGTTTTCAATCAATTTTTTAGTTATCTGATTTTTTATTTCGACAGTATGGAACTCCAATGATATTTTTTTAATCTTTTTAAGAGTTGTGTTTTCTATCGTCTTAAAAATATCTTGTTCACCACCCTCACAGTCCAATTTCAAATAATCGATATGATTTATGTTAAACAAATCAAATAATTTCTCAATATTAATTGTTAATACATTTGTTTCTAAATTGATGTTGTCACCGATGATATCCTTAAACTTTTTTAAGTGAGAACCCGCACTTGTTATATCGGAATAACAAAACGGCATGATTCCATTCTCATCTGAAATTGCTAAATTATAGCAATTTATGTTATTGAAGTTTTTGGTATTCTCCAATAAAGTAATATAACTTTTAATATCAGGTTCCAAACAAATTATTTTTTTTGGTTTAAATTGACTAGCATAAACTGAAAAAAAACCAATATTAGCACCAATGTCGACAACAACATCATTTTCTTCAACTTTTACAACCTCATCGTAATATATGTTATCGTAAAAAATTTCCTTGAATGTATAAAAATTTGTTCTATCACTAAAATAACTTTTAAAAGGAATATCATCAATAATAATGGGATGAGCGGTATTTCCAAAGTCAATTCCAATGTTAATAATTCCATCTTCATTGATTGCACGGAAAATAGTTTTACCTAATTTTGATAAACAACTCGAAGGTACTGAAATCCAATAACCAACATTATCTAAAAATTCGTGATGAGCTTTCGAGATTACGGTGTTACTATTGATATCAATAAGATAAAGTTCTATTGGTTTGTTTTTCCCCCCCTCTATTGAAAAATGGACTTTTTCTCCTTCTATTTTTTTTACGTATAATATCATAATTGTAATGTGTTAAAAACTTGTAATGGTGTAATTGATTTTTGACATATGTGTTGTAACTCTGTACCCTTATAGACAGGACACCAATCCCAATCACCGGCATCAAAAACGTGTACAGGGTCATTCCAACATTTAATACACAGATTATTTGTTATTTTGGTCATATTACTTGTAAACTCATGACCATCCTCAACAAACCCGTTTATCATGTATGTATATTTCCCTAAGGCCCAATTAAGCCAAGACATACCCGAACCCAATCCAACAAATTTTTCTGCGTGATATAAATAAGTTGCAATATCTTCTAATGGTCTACCCGATATGTTTTTTACACCGTGTATATGATATGGTTTTTTTGTTAAAATTACAACTTCATAACCCAATTCTTTGATAAGTTTACTTAGTGATACCCAATGTTGATAAACCCACTCTTTACAACCAGCAGTTGCTTCAGGACCAAACACAACATATTTTTCTTTCATTGGTCTTTTATCAATCTTGAAATTGATACCATAATTTTTTTCTTCAAAATCTAAACCTAAAATATCAGTTGCGGTTTTTTGTAATGGAATTCTATTAACTTGATTAGGATATGAATCAAATTTTTTCCAACCACCATTATCATCTCTGAACCAACCAATACGATACACCGAATAACATCCAACAGATTCGCCAGGATTAATAAAGTCAATTTCTTTGTATGCATCTAAGCCCCTAAACCATTCATTATGGAAAGTACTAAGAATAACTTTACATTCGTGTTTTTTTGCGAATTCAATTGCGTATGGTGCCCATGCAATAGTGTCACCAACTGATTTAGATTCAAACCCAATTAAAACTCGTTTTCCTTTCAAATCAAATTGATGGTGAACCTCTCCGTTTATTTTTATAACCCAATTTGTAAAATATTTTCTACCACATGTTGTCCACATGTTATTCGAAATTTTGGTGGAGTAAATTACTTTATCTCCATCTAAAAACTCAATGTTATAATCTTTTTTTTCTTCTCCCGTGATTTCAACTTTCGGTCCATCAAAAAATGTTATTTTAATTTCATTTTCTATTTTTGGTTTAATATAATTTGGTGAAGATACTTTTTCATAAAATGATTTTGCGGCTTCAAATCCTATTTTACCAATGTTTTCCCAATTAAAATTTTCTCTAATTTCAATAGAATCTAAAAGAGCTTTTTCTTTGTATGTTCCGTAATTTGAATATACATCTCTCATAACTTCTGATAGGTGGTCAAAATCGGGTTCATAATAATTTCCACCTAAATCACTCATTGTATATCGAGCGTAACTGTTTTGATTTGCGGGTTTTTCACCGACAATTTTAACAGGGTGTCCTTTACCTTTTGCAAATTCCAATTGAGCTGAACAGTCAGAGTAAATTGATGGAGTACCACAAGCCATGGCTTCAATCAACGGTAAGTTCCAACCTTCAGACCTAGCACATGAAACAAACACATGACCAGTCTTAAGATATTTAACGTAATCTTCTCTTGATGGAAAATGAATTATTTTAATTCTTGGGTCATCCAAACCAAAAAATTTTAATCTCTCTTCAGTTGTTTTAAAACCATCGATTTGTTCTCCAAAAGGATTACCAACAGATACCAACAAATCAACGGGTTCTGATGGGTCAAATGTTTTCAAGAATGATTCGATAACTTCTTTGATAGATTTTCTATAGTCCCATCTACCAAATAACAAAAATTTAAAACGACCATCATTATATAACGGTAACTTTCCCACCTCTTCAGGAAAAAATGTTTTGTCATCAACACCCTCAGGAACAATTTTAATATTTTCAGAATTATAACCTTGTTTCACCATGCAATCTTTTTGCCATTGACTTGGTACCCACACTTCATCGTACTTTTTTAATTCTTTAAAAAACTCATCAGGTTGTAGTGTTGATTCCCAAACATTATATGCAATTTTTGGTCCATCGTATTTGTCGTAGTAAAAGTGATGGTTGGTCTCACTTAAAACAATATTAAAATCTTGTTTGAATTCTTTATCTTCAGATTGATACATTTTAACATCTTTACGATGTGGTTTGGTTGTCCATAGAGTTTGTTGATATAAAATACTTTTATCTATTTGATTAATATATGGTTCACCATCGTGGGGAGTATCTGACATTTCTGTCCACGAATTACCTATTGTAAAATTTCTGACTTTGATTTTTGCGTGTTTAGACAACTGTCTAAAAAATTCACGTGTGTGGTTATTATAACCTGTATTTCCGATATAAGAACCGTGGCAATAAATTTTTAACATGTGTTATTTCTTTTATTGAAAGATAAGAAATAAGACTTATATTTCAATACATAGAAACAAACTAATTTAGAGTTAATGAGTAATATATTATATGTGATTGATGGATATCTTTCTTCAGAAGACAAAGTGACGGTTACGGTTGAATTGATAAATCAATTGAGAAAAATGGACCCAAGTCGAAAAATAATGTTAATTAATAAATTTAATAATTCATGGGGTATTGAAACTCAAGTTGATTATTATAGAGAGTATTTGGATAATTTTATGGTTGGTTATCCACCACAAAATATTTTAGACTCGGAACTTTATAGTAGACCTTATGTGTATTTTGATACACATGCTGGAACATTGGAAAATTGGATGCCGTATGTTGGGGTGTCGGACCACGTTGCGAATGTCTATAACGGATTTATATACTCAATTGACGAGGCAAACAAATTGGGTTATTCAAAAGTATTCAGAATTGAGTATGATATGTTATTTGACGAAGAAGAGTTTTTAGATGTGTTACAAGATATTAACGAATTCGAAAATGAGGATTACATCATTTATGGTGAGAGAAAAGAAGGTCAGTGGGCAAAAAAAGAATTATCATTAATTGATATTCATTTTTGTGGGTATTCAACCAAAATGGTTGAAAATTTTACTTATGTTCGCAATAATAAAGAATATTGGGACTTATGTGAAAAAATTGATTTTTACGGAAAGTGGGCTGAATATGTCATATTAATGGTTTTCAAATATAATATGAATGAAGAAATCAAAGGTAAGACATACGAAGGACAGATGAGACGCAAGTTTATTAAATCCAAAATCGATAGAATATCTTCATCTGGAGAATGGACGGATAAATGGAAAGACATTCCTAAGATATGTAAATTGGATACTGGTGGTGGGTATAAACCCGACCCAAAAAAATTAGTTGTGTTTTATTTGAATATGGATTATGAAACTGTCGAAGTTGAAATTGTTGGAAATAATGGTTATTATAAACACACAACAGTTAATAAAGGGTGTTGGCAATACGATATCATTGATAGAACTAATGACATGGTGTTTATTTCAAAAGTAACCCATCGAGATGGTTCAAACACATATGTAAAAAAAATAAACGAGAAAAACTTTGATTCAATCAAAGACAGATTTATATTAAAATGAACATATTAATTCCTTTAGGCGGAATAGGTAAAAGGTTTTCAGATTATGGATATCAGGTACCAAAACCTTTGATTAAAGTTTTGGGTAAAGAAATTATTTTTTGGTTATTGGATTCTTTGAAAATATCTGATGAAGACAATATCTACATACCCTATAATGAATACTTGGAGTATTATAATTTTAGTGAAATTATTAATTCAAAATATCCAAACATTAACTTAACACCAATTCCTGACACTAGAGGTGCTTCTGAAACAATATTAATGGGGTTGAACCATTTTAATATAGAAGGAAAAGTGATTGTATTAGATGGTGATACTTGGTATAACGAAGACATCATAGAAAAAATTAGAAATATAGATGGTAATTCTGTTTTATATTTTGACTCGAAAAACCCGAATCCGATATATTCTTACATTCAAATTAAAAACGGTGTAATTTCAAATATAAAAGAAAAGATTAAAATTTCTAACAATGCTAACAGCGGTTGTTATGTATTCGATAGTTCTGAGATTTTGAAAAAAACAATTTTGAATATTGGATTTGAGAGTAAACATGAATTGTATACCTCACAAGTAATTGGTAGAATGATTGAAAAAGGCGACAAGTTCATACCAATTAAAGTTGAAGACTTTTATGTGTTAGGAACACCCCAACAAATTATTCAGTTTTCAAAAACTTATGAGATACCGAAGAAAAGATTTTGTTTTGATTTAGACAATACACTGGTTACATATCCAAAAATCGATGGTGACTATACTTCAGTTGACCCAATATCCGATACAATCAATTACTTAAAAAAATTGAAAGAAAAAGGTCATACCATTATTATTTACACCGCTCGAAGAATGAGAACTCATGGTGGTAATATTGGTGGTGTTATTGCGGATATTGCGAAGACCACAATCGAAACATTGGAAAAATATAACATTCCTTATGATGAATTATATTTTGGTAAACCCTATGCTCATTATTATATTGATGATTTGATGGTAAACCCAAAAACCGATTTAAACAAAACATTGGGGTTTTATATGGAAGACGTGTCGGCAAGACATTTCAATGAAGTTGAAATTGGAAACACATTTATCAAAAAATCGAACGACCCAAAACTACAAGGTGAGATTGAATATTACAAATGGGTTCAGGATAACGGAACTGAAGAAATTCAAAAGTTGTTTCCTAAATTGATTTCACATACAGATAATAGTTTGGAACTTGAAATGATTGAAGGTATCAACTTTAGCACCATGTACGTTAATAACATTCTCACGACCGACCACCTGAAACTCTTGTTTGACAAAATCGAACTGTTACATAGTAATGTTGAAAGTGACGATATACATTATGGTTATCCTAATTTGAGTAGTAAATTTATTCAAAGGACCAACATGTATGATTATAAATCATATGGTATTAGTGATAGTGATATTGCACAAATTGTAGAGCAACTTATTGAAATTGAAAATGAGGGATATAAAAATGTGATGGTTCATGGTGATTGTGTTTTCAGTAATGTATTATTAACTGATGTTGGGGATGTAAAGTTTGTAGATGTTAGAGGTATTGTAGGGGACAAAAAAACTTGCCACGGTTTCCATCTTTATGATTATGCAAAAATATATCAATCTTTAATTGGTTATGATGAAATTTTGATGGATAAAAAAGTTAAAAAATCTTATAAAGATATGATGGTGAACTATTTTAAAGAACAAGTTGGTGGTAATTTTGATAAAATTAATATAATAACAAAATCACTAATACTTTCATTAGTACCATTACATAATGATGTTGATAAAATAAAAAAATATATTAAATTAATTAATTATGGCGAACGGAGTTTATAAAATTACCGATGATTTTGAAAAGTCATTATCGGATTATACGGGGGCACCTTATGTGGTTACAGTCGACAATCAGTCGAATGCTTTGTTTTTAGCGTTATATTACGAGCATAATATCAAAAACAGTATTAAATCAAACACCATTGGAATTCCATCAAGAACTTATCCGTCTGTACCTTGTGAAATTATCCATGCTGGGTTAAAAGTTGCTTTTGAGCCGGTTGAAGGTAAAACTTTAAGAGGGGCTTATTGTCTGAATGGTAGTAATGTTTGGGATTCGGCATTGAGATTTACTGCAGATATGTATCTACCAAACTCACACATGTGTATATCATTTACTGGTCCATACAAACATTTCAAATTGAGTAAAGGTGGTGCAATATTAACTGATAGTTTAGATGCGTATTTGTGGTTCAAAAGGGCTCGTTATAGTGGTAGAAGAGAATGTTCATACCACGATGATTATTTTGATATGTTGGGTTGGAATTTTTATATGATGCCAGAACTTGCAGCCAGAGGTTTGTTATTAATGAATCAATTTTATAATTTAGATGGGACCAAAAAACATAATGAAGATTTGGAATTACCATATCCTGATTTATCAAAATACGAAATATATAAAAAATGAGGAATTTAACATTATCTGAAAATTAGGTCGAGTTGCGTTCGAATTATCGTAAAATAATTAAAAAATTACAATTAAAAAAGGAATCATAGGTGCTGGAGGTTTTGGTAAAGAAATTTATTGGAGTTTGAATCCTGTTGAAAGAATAAATACTGTCTTTTTTGTTGACGACAAATATTGGGATAATACTGATGATAAAATTTTACCTCTATCCCTTTTTGAATCTGACAAATATGAAGTAGTCATTGCAATTGCTGATTCATATCATAGAGAAAGAATTGTCAATAATTTACCAAAAACTACTAAGTTTTTTACTCATATACACCCGTCAGCACAAATACATGGTGAAGATGTTGAAATTGGTGAGGGTAGCGTTGTTTGTGCCGGGTCAATCATAACTACAAATGTTAAGATAGGTAAACATGCACACATAAATTTAATCACAACAATAGGTCATGATTGTGTTATTGGCGATTATTTTACAACGGCACCTGGTGTCCAAATTTCAGGCAATGAAATAATTGGAGATAGGGTATACTTTGGTACTCGTTCATGTATTAAACAAAAATTAAAAATCTGTAATGACGTAGTTATTGGTATGAATGCGGGTGTTGTAAAAGACATTGTTGAGCCTGGTACTTACGTTGGTACACCAGCAGTAAAAATAAAATGAAAGAACTAATTTTAATCGGGGCTCATTGTCCTGATGATGAAAGAGAAAAATTATTAAATAGTTGTGTCAACTCATTTCAAAAATGTAGAAATGAGTATGATATTTTGATATGTAGTCACACTGAGGTACCATCATACATTACTAAAAAAGTAAATTATGTTTTTTATGATGGAAATAATGATTTGATAACCGACATGAAATATTTAAACCAGCCATGGTTTTCGCCTTCGAATGAAATGACAATTTTTTCAACATACATTGGTGAAAATAGTACATACCTTGCTGTTTACCGACTGCTTATTTTAGGTTTGGGATTTGCTAAAATGTTCAAATATAAAAAAGTTCACTATGTTGAGTATGATACAATAATGAATGACTTATCCGAGTTATATGATAATTCAATATTACTCGAAAAATATGATAATGTTGTAATTCAGAAAGAACAAAGAGAGTTTGAGGAAAATCTTGCTTGGCCTATGGGAAACTTTATGTCATTCAAGGTTGATTCAATCAATGAATTATTTACTACGTATGATAAAGAAAAATTGTTAGACGTACTTTTCAACAGTGTTGCGAAAACAAATGAAAAAATCACAAATGATGTGATGAAAATGAATGATAATTCCATCTATGTAAAAAATTACGATGAAGTCATAACTAAGGATATAAAATTTGCACTGTCAAAAAAAACATCCAAAGACAGTATGAGCTATTGGACAGTCCCATTTTATGATAATTTGAACGATAAAGTGTCTGTGGTTGTTTGGAATAATAAAGATGATAATCCAATAAACGTAAATTTTATTATTAACGGTGAAAGAATAATCACGTTAAATAATGTTAATAAGTTTGAGTGGAAAATAAGAGACGTTGGAAATATAAATGAGATAGATTCAATTCTGATTTTGGTTAACGATAAAATTAAAACTAAAATTGAATTTAATAATGAAAGTAGAGAATGGTTCAAAAGAACCAATTATGCTTTGTTTAGTAATAAATAAAAATATTAAGAATAATGATAGAAAATATACACTTATGGCATGCCGACAGAGGAACTTACTTTGACCGAAATGTTAATATATTAACATGGAGTGATGAATATAAAATAGTTTTGGGTAAATACAATTCAATTGGTAGAGATTGTAATTTCTTCCTTCATTCATATCATAGAGCTGATTGGATTACAACTAGTTCTCAACTTTTAGGACCTGTTACCCCTGAAATTGCTGAAATGCATATGAAAATGGGACATCCAACTTGTAAAGGAGATATTATTATCGAAAACGATGTATGGATTGGTGCTTACGCAACTATAATGTCAGGTGTTAAAATTTCAAACGGTGCTATAGTTGCGGCAAACTCTGTTGTGACTAAAGACGTACCACCGTATTCAATTGTTGCTGGTAATCCTGCAAAAATTGTAAAGTATCGGTTTACTGAAGAACAAATTGAAAAATTATTGAAGTTATCTTGGTGGGAATGGGATGAAGAAAAAATCAAAGATAGTGCTATGAAACTTTGGAATTCGGATATCGATTCATTTATAAAAGATAATTTAATTATATGATTTATAATCCAAAAGTTTATGTGGACAAGAGGAATGACTGAAAAACACATACAAATGTTATTTAGTGGTAATTAATTTTACTTACGTTTGTAACCGTTGAGTTTGTTGAATTTTTCCAATACTCTCAACGAGTCGAAATAATTCTTTTCGGCTCTTTCAATTTCTTTCATATTAGTTGTGCTTTCAAGAACTTTATTATATTCTTTTTCCGCTTCCTCAACTAAATTTTGAATTGTTTTAATGAGTTTCATCACTATAAATATTTCAATATAAATATAAAAGACAAATAATTCTTAATATTCACTTCATTAGTTAAAAACTTATATTGTATTGTAAACGGAATTATCATAATGAAACCTAAGAAAAACTCAAAAATTTTTGTTCAAATTGCGTCCTATCGTGACCCACAACTAATTCCAACAATTAAGAACATGTTGGAAAATGCTAAGAATCCTAAAAACATTACAGTTGGTATTGCAAGACAATTTCACCCTGATGATAAATTTGACGATTTGTCTGAATATGAAAATGATGAGAGATTTAGAATTTTAAATATTCCTTATCAAGAGGCTGAAGGTGTTTGTTGGGCAAGACATTTAGTACAACAATTATATAAAGATGAAGCTTACACACTTCAGATAGATTCTCACATGAGATTTGCTCCAAATTGGGACGAAGAAATGGTCAACATGGTTAAACAACTTCAAAAGAAAGGACATAAGAAACCATTACTAACAGGATATGTTTCTTCATTTGACCCTGACAATGACCCAGCAGGTAGGGTACAAGAGCCTTGGAGAATGGCTTTTGACCGATTTATCCCTGAAGGAGCTGTATTCTTCTTACCTGAAACAATTCCAAATTGGAGAGAAATGACAGAACCAGTACCGGCAAGATTCTATTCTGCTCACTACTGTTTTACATTGGGACAATTTTCAAAAGAAGTTCAACATAACCCGCATTATTATTTTCATGGTGAAGAAATCTCAATTTCAGCAAGAGCATATACTTGTGGATATGATTTATTCCATTCACATAAAGTGTTAATTTGGCACGAATATACTCGTAAAGGTAGAACTAAACAATGGGATGACGATAAAGAATGGGTTAAAAGAAACAACCAAGCTCACTTATTGAATAGAAAACTATTTGGTATGGACGGAGAAGTTCAAGAAGGTCATGATGGTCCTTATGGATTCGGAACAGTAAGGACATTAAGAGACTACGAAAAATATGCTGGTCTTATATTTTCCAAAAGGGCTGTACAACAATATACATTAGATAAAAAATATCCACCAAATCCACAAGAATTTGAGAGTGAAGAAAAATGGTTAGAAAGTTTTGCTAGTATATTTAAACATTGTATTGATGTCAATTATGGTTCAGTACCTGAAAAAGATTATGATTTTTGGGTTGTTGCTTTTCACAACGAACAAGATGAGACAATATATAGAAAAGACGCAGATAAATCTGAAATTAACCAAATGATGAATGACCCTGATGGGTATTGTAAAGTGTGGAGAGAATTTCAAACAGCGCATAAACCAAAGTATTGGGTTGTTTGGCCTCACTCAGAATCTAAAGGATGGTGTGAAAGAATAACCGGAAATTTGTAAGACTATGAAAGAAATTATATTAAATTTAAATAACCAAATTTTAGATAATTTGGACATGTCAATATCAAGACATATTAATAATAACGAATATAAAATATATTATAATGAACTATCATCTAAAGAGCATTATAGGTTATTAACACAGATATCAAATTCAGTTAATAACATTAATATTTTAGATGTTGGTACATTAAAAGGGTGTTCTGCGTTGGCACTGTCAACTAATAATTCAAATAAAGTTTATTCTTTTAATGTTATTAGTCAATTAGAATTGACTGATGTTCCAAGTAATATTGAATTTATAATTGATAATGTAATTAATGGAAATTATGATAAATTAATATTAAGTTCAACTATAATTCTACTGGACACCTTTCATGATGGAATTTACGAAAAACAATTCGTGGATTATCTATTAAGTATAAATTATAAAGGTTTAGTTTTATTTGATGATATCATTTTGAATAAGGAAATGAAACAATTTTGGGATTCGATTAATATCGAAAAATATGACATTTCAAATTTGGGTCACATTACAGGAACAGGACTTGTGATATTTAATTAAAAATGATTACATTTTACGATGAATATGTTGATAGTCTTTTAGGCGGTCATTTTTCAACATTTAGAAAAAATTTAGGAAACAAATTGTTTATTTACGGTGTTAGTCGTGTTGCATCCGATATTTTAGATTATGATTTAATTGTACCTCCAAATCCTTTAATTAGAAGAGAGTTAACAAGTGTAGGTAATTATGTAAATGAAGAATTTCCTTTTAAAAGTGTCACAGGAAAAAAAAGAATTGAAAAACCAATAAAAACAATGGATGATATTGACCTATATAATTTTAATGGGTTAGAAGGATTTTTAAATCATTATCCAAATCACCACATTGAAGTTTTAGGATATTTCACAAAATATGATTATATAAAACCATATAAAGAAAAAATTCGTTCTTATTATTCAAGTTTGGTCAAACCAAAAAGAAACAATAATGATATAGTTATAATGTTAAGAAATAGTAGGGATGATGGTAGATTTGTACTACCAGATGATTATTATCTTAATATTTTAGAAAATGAATCTTTTGATAAATTGTATGTTGGTTATGACCATTTATATCAACATCAAAGTTTAATTAATAAAATTAAAAAATATAATCCAATTTATTTAGAGGCGGGTATTTTAGACATCTTCTCAGAAATAACATCATTTAATAAAATTGTTGCTTGTCAAGGAACATTTTCATTTTGGGCAAGTTTTTTATCAAACGCTGGTAAAATATATTGGCCAACAACTAACGATGGTCCCAATTCGAATAATGAAGTTTTTGCACAATTTGTTAATTTAAAAGTTGATGACGAAGACCGATACACCTTTGTACCAATTAATAACATATATACATGAAAAAAACTATAAAATTATCTAGAGCTAGTTTTCCTGGTGTTGGAAATTTTTCTTGGATGAATTACTTTGTAAACATCCTAAATAAAAAATATAACGTTGTGATTGACGCAATTAATCCTGATATTGTAATCTATACTAATCAATTTTATCGTGAAAACGAATTAGATTATTATACAAATGAAACTGTAAGAGGTATTCATCAATATGATGATTCTATTAAAAAAGTTTTTATTAGTGGTGAAGCTAGACCCGATTTTAACGCACATTTAAATAAAGGTGATAACTATTATGTTTTAGGTTATGAACATATTGATAATGAGAGATATCTTAGGTTCCCAACTTTAGTATTAGATGCTTTTGTTTTACATAATGAAGGAGGAATGTTTGACACACCATTTGATTGGTTAACTAAAAAAAGGGACGGGTCAAAGATACTCGAAAGTAAAAAACATTTTTGTAGTATAGTCCAATCAAGCAACAATCCCGATAGAGAAAAATTGTTTGATTTAATTCAAGAGAAACATTTCATTAAATCATCAGGACCTTGGCGTAGAACAGTTCCCGACGAAGAAACACTAAACCCATATCAATACCACAATTATTCAAACAAAGATTACATGGGTAGAATTGACGGACTAACATATAGAGATAAGATTAATTTTTTCTCTGATACAGTGTTTAACATTGCCTACCAATTTACAAATACTGATAATTTAACTCAAGAAAAAATTATACACGCTTATGCCGCAGATACAATACCATTATTTTATGGTAATCAATATATTGAGGAAGAAGGATTTAATCCTAAATCTTTTATTAACTGTCACAAATTTGAAAGTTTTGAAAGTTTAGTGGAATTTTTAGATGAGTTATATAAAGATAATGATAGATTAAAATCATATTTTGAAGAACCGATTTTTGTTGATAATAAATTACCAATTTATTTCAATGAAGATTACATTTTGAATTTTTTTAGTAAAATTATTGAGTAGTATGAAACACATATCATTTAGTCTTTTTGGTTATGACCCAAAATATTATGTTGGGGCTGAAAAAAATATAATAATTAATAAGGAATTGTTACCTGATTGGACAACAGTCATTTATTATCACCCCGAAAATATATTACAAGGTTATGTTGAAAAACTTACCGAAATGGGCGCAGTAATGATTGATGTTTCCAAAATTAAATTAGGTGAAAAAGAATCAATACATTTTCCATATTTTTGGAGATTTTTTTCTTTCTTACAAGATATTCCAACAATTGTGAGAGATTTAGATAGTAGAATATCTGAAAGAGAAGTTCAATATATTAGAATATGGGAACAAAGTAATGAAGATTATTTTATTATCAGAGACCACCCGTGGCACGCACCCGTGCCAAGTGGTTTGTTTGGAATTAAAAGAAAAATAAATAAGTTTGAAGAACACTTTATACAATTCGTTAATACGTCTGACTTAAGGTGGGGAACAGACCAAGAAATTTTACATCAGTATATCAATAATATTGATAAATCCAATGTTTTATATTTTGGTTTTGATAAACAAGACACATACATACCAAGAGACAATCAAGATTTTTTTATTGGTATACAATTAGACGAAAACGATGAACCAACTAAACCGAGTGGTGTCAAGTGTTTGGAATTTTTAAAAGAATTAAATTTATAAATAATGAAATACTGTTTTACAACTTTATCGGTAAATGAACCGTACGAATCAATCACACCATCTTTCTACAAGGAACTAAGGGATAATACAACCGAATGTGAATTTTTTATTACAACTACAAATCATGAACTTCAAAATCAAGGTGAGAGAATACACACAAAAGTAATAAACCCACCATTATATGATTCTAGAGGTGGGTTTAATTTTAATTTAAATTTAAAAGTATTGTCTTTAAAACATATTTTGGAACACCAAAAACTAACAGGAAATAAACCTGAGTATATTATTTTTACTGATGGTGATTGGAGAATGCATAATGGATTTTCAGAAGAAAAAATATTAAACATGTTGTCCTACATGGAAAAAGATGGTTTAGATTTTTTATTCGAAAGACCAGCTCCAATCGGACCACATAAAAAAGAACCCGAACAAAGTTTTTTTAAAGATAAACTGTATGATTATGATGTTTTTGAACACAACAAATGGGATGAAGCACACGTTGTTAACGAACAATTTTTAGTGTTTAAAAACAATTGGAAATTTAAATTTTTTGTTCAAAGATGGGAACAATTCCTTTGGTATAGTATTGCTAATGATATTAGAAATTATCCTGATGGTTTTGAAATTGGTATTTCAGCTTTAGAAGCTGAAATGAAATATGCATATCAAGGTTATTTTAATTTGATTCAAAATTGTTTTTCTTTTTATACTAAACTCGGCGATTTTCACACAAGATTTTAATGAAGTCAAAAATAGTTACAGGGTATTGGATGGATGTTGAGGGGTATCCATTTCAAGGAACAAGAGCAAGTAGAAAACCAAGATATTGGGGTTCATTAATTAGTCATTGTCGCGGTATAAATTTACCAATAATTTGCTATACCCAAAAAAAAAATCAAGAAGAATTATTAAGTTTAAAAAACAGACATAATTTAGACAATCTTGAAATCAAAATTCTTGAGCTTACTGATATGAAACTTCACAAAGAAATTAACATTGTTAGAGATAAGAATTTTGAAAACAATGGTCTCGATGGTAGAGGCACTGAAATAATGTGGGGAAAGTTTCAAGTCTTGGAACAGGAACTTGATGGTTTTGACCGGGTGTATTGGGTTGATATAGGTTTACAACATCCTGGTATCTTTCCTTGGCGTTATTGTGTTCCATTTGGCGATAAATCATACCACAGTGGTAAGGGACCATTAGCTTGGCAACACAATGAAATGTTACAATACGATTTTACTAAATTATTTAACACAAAAATATTTAAAAAATTAAATGATATTTGTGATAATAAAATTGTTACACTCGTTGGTTCTAACGCACAAACTAGCTATGAATTCAAACAACATGGGATTATAGATTATGATATTGTAAGAAATTTTCCAATAGGTGGATTAATTGGTGGTGACACAATACAACTTAAAAAATATATTGAAGAATTTTGGAAATTATCTGTTGAAGTATTAAAACACAATTTTTTATGTACTGAAGAATCTATTATGAAAGTAGTTTATGATTTATTTGATAAAAATCACTTGTTAGATTTTTTATTTGACGTTCATCAAACAAATCAACACGACGAATTTCATTTTGAAATGTGGAATAAAAGTTGGAATAAACCCAAACCTTTATACATGGTTTGGCATGACATATTACAATATTAATATGATTAACGTAACAGTTGTAACGGGACTTTGGAATATTAATAGAGATGGATTGACAGAAGGATGGTCAAGAACATTTCAACACTATTTAGATAAATTTGACCAACTATTACAAATTGAAAACAATATGATTATTTTCGGTGAACCCGAATTAGAATCATTTGTCTTTGAAAGAAGAGATAGGTCAAATACACAATTTATAACAAGAGAAAAGGAATGGTTTAAACAAACAGTTCCTTATGACAAAATACAAGAAATTAGAAACAATCCTGATTGGTTTGGACAAGCGGGTTGGCTACAAGATTCAACACAAGCAAAACTTGAATGGTATAATCCTTTGGTAATGTCCAAAATGTTCTTGATGAACGATGCGCGTATCATGGACCAATTTAACTCACAACATCTTTATTGGATAGATGCTGGTATTACAAATACAATTCATCCTGGTTATTTCACACACGACAAAATACAAAATAAACTACCTGAGGTATTTGATAAATTTGGATTTGTGGCATTTCCATATGACGCAAATAATGAAATACATGGATTTTCATATCCTAAGATAAATTCATATGCTGGTGACGATGTAAAGTTAGTATGTAGAGGTGGATTATTTGGTGGACCAAAACACGTGTTTTCAGATATAAATGGGATTTATTATAATATATTATCAGAAACACTAAGAAGTGGATTCATGGGTACTGAAGAATCAATCTTTAGTATTATGTTATATAAACATAGTGATTTAATCGACTATGTTGAGATTGAAGGTAATGGGTTAATTTCGAAGTTCTGTGAAGATTTGAAAAATGATACATATGAGGTTAAAAATATATCAGGTAAAAAATCATTAAACAAAGATTTAAATATTAACAATTCAGCTCTTTATGTCATAACATTTAATAGTCCAAAACAGTTCGAAACATTAATTGAATCTATGATTCAATATGATAGAAATTTTTTAGATAAACCAAAAAAGTTTTTATTAGACAATTCATCTGACTTATCAACGACAAAAAGGTATTTAGAACTTTGTGAAGAATTCGGTTTCGAACATATTAAAAAAGATAACTTAGGTATTTGTGGTGGTAGACAATTTATTGCCGAACACGCTGATAAAAACAATTTTGATTTTTATTTTTTCTTTGAAGATGATATGTTCTTCTTTCCCAAAAAAGGGGAAGTTTGTAAAAATGGATTTAATCGATATGTTTCAGATTTATACAATAGTTCGTTAGAGATTGCCAAAAAAGAAGACCTTGATTTCTTAAAAATGAATTATACTGAATTCTATGGTGATAACGGAACACAATGGTCTTGGTATAATGTACCTCAACATATTAGAGAAGAATTTTGGCCAAACAAGCCCAATTTACCTGTAATGGGTTTAGACCCAAACGCACCTAAAACAAAGTTTAATAAAATATTAACACATAAAGGTATTCCATACGCTTTGGGTGATGTTTATTATTGTAATTGGCCACAAGTGGTTACAAAATATGGTAATCAAAAAATGTTTTTAGAAACAAAATGGGCAAGACCTTTTGAACAAACTTGGATGAGTTTTATTTATCAAGAGACTAAAAAAGGTAATATAAATCCAGGATTGTTATTGTTAACACCAACCGAACATGACCGATTTGATTTTTATGACGGTTCTTTAAGAAAAGAATCATAAAAAACAAACATTTGATTATTTATAATGTAATATGGCACTAGTTAATAGGTATTTTTATCAATGTTGTAACCCTTTAGGGTCTGGTGCTCCAATTTATAGAACATTCGAAATTGACACCGCTGGTACGTGGACTGCAAATGTAAGCACTGTTATTTATACCGGTGACGGTAGTTGTTATTACTACACAATTACTCCTTCTTTTGACCCACCAGAACAATCATTTGCAACTGAACAATATAGTACTTGTCCGGCATGTGATGCCGCAAATCCAAATGGATGTTATTATACTTTTTCAGCTTGTTGTAATGGTAGTACTTTTAGTATTAGAAGGGGTGATTTTGCTTTCGAAAATACATATGGACCATTAACTGTTGGTGAAATATGGAGATTTTCTATAACGACTGCCACAACGAGTCCTATAACATTAGCTTTTGTTGGGTGCGCATCTTATATTACAGGAGTCACAGGTTCAACGATTTATGTTCAGACAGGTGAAACAACAATAAATGTTACTACACCTGGTACTTGGTCTGATTGTAATGATTGTTTAACAGCATACCCTTGTTGTGTTTCGGGTACAGTTGATAATATACTTTGTTCGTATACTGATTGTTGTGGAACATTTGTAAGTGGCGGTAGTATTAGTGATGTAGTATGTTTTAACCCTAATTTACCACACAGAGGTTTAGTAACATCGTATGCTGATGCTTGTTCACAAATTTGCCCAACACCCACACCCACCGTAAGTCCAACCCAAACACCTACACCAACCCCGACAATAACCGAAACACCAACGCCAACGCCAACAATAACCGAAACACCAACAAACACACCTACTAATACAGTCACACCAACTATTACAGAGACAGCAACACCAACTCCCACAATATCTGTAACTACTACACCCACACTAACACCTACCGAAACCCCAACTGTAACCCCAACTGTAACCCCAACCAATACAGTTACACCAACAAACACCCCAACAAATAGTAATACACCAACACCAACGGTTACCGCTACTGTCACACCGACTAATACTATTACACCTACCAATACAGTTACACCGACTAACACACCAACCCCAACTCAGTCACCGGTACCCACTGATTATCAATTCAGGGCTTGTTGTTCACCAAACGAAATTTTTGTTGTCGATGATTATGTTGGTACTGTAAATGTTGGTCAGGTATACTATATCACAGGAACTGGTTTTACTGGTTGTGCTGAAGTAATACCAATGACTGGTTTTGGCGAAAAATATGTTATCAGTGGTCTAACAGGACCATACGATAATTGTTCGGTTTGTACTGACGATTATAGTTGTTGTGGACCGGGTAGTAATTGTATTGAATATCAAATTAATAATACTCAGGAGTTCCCATCAACAGTAACATATGTAGATTGTAATGGTGATAATCAAAATTTGATTGTACCTGAACTTTCTGAATTAAATATTTGTGCATGTGAATATAGTGTGATTGTACCTGAAGGTGTATTTGTTATTGTAATTGGGGACTGTAATCAAACGACACCAACACCAACTGTTACACCAACTCAAACTCCAACACCATCAGTTACACCTGTTTACAGTCCTTGTAATACTGAATTTTGTTTATATACAAACTTTTCAGGCACATCAATGTATGATGGAAATTATACATCGGGTGGAACTTATAATGGAAGACCCTATTGGACAGGTTCAACGTCGGGAACTGTTTTTTATGATGGAACAAAATGGTGTTTATCAGATACTTTAGGTGGTGATTGTATATTGGCGGGTAAAACCCCATGTTTTTCAAATTGCCCTGATTTGGATATATTAATATGGTCAGAAGGACCGTGTCCCACACCAACCCCTACACCAACGCCAAACGTCTGTATTACGGTTGATTTCCAAGCGCTGTTCGATTGTGACTATGTGCCCGAACCTACTGAGACTTGTCCGACACCAACACCAACAATTAGTTTAACACCGAGTCCAAATCCTTGTCTTTCGGTAGATGCCGATGTTACAGTTGAGGATATAACTCCGACACCAACTCCAACACCGACGGTTACTCCGACACCAAGTTTACAAAGAAATGTACCAGTATCAGGTTCAACAACTTATATTATCAATGATACTGAATTCGAGTGTGTATTTGTACGTAGAATTCAAGATTGTTCTGATGATGAAATTTATTATATCAATGAGTCTATGAGAACATCAGGTGGTACTATTGTAACAACAGGTCAAACCTTCAGTGCTGATGTATCAGGAACAACTAAGTGTTATACTTATTTGGATATTGTTTATGACCAAAGTCCAACTTTAACTATCAATACTATTATTACATCATTCAGTGGATGTTCAAGTTGTGAGAACTCTTTAATACCAACACCAACTCCAACTAGTACTGTAACACCAACTGTAACTCCAACAACAACAGTAACACCAACTAATACAATTACACCAACTGTAACTCCAACTAGTTCTGTTACTCCGACAATAACACCAACTGTAACTAAGACTTCAACACCAACATATACACCTAATGCGTCACCGTCAAAGACACCTACTCAAACTAAGACACCTACATTAACTCCTACGCCAACTGTTACAGTAACTCCATCGGTTACTATGACTAAGACACCAACTAGAACACCTACTAAGACTCCAACTAACACACCTACTTTAACTAAAACTCCAACTCCAACACCAACTAAGACACCTACTGTTACTCCTACAAAGACAACTTTACCTGACAAATTTATTGTACAAAGTTGTACCACAGATATAATTATTTCTGTTAACAACACTGGTTTATTGAATGTAAGTGTTGGTGACTTTGTGAGATTAAATGGAACCGGATACTCAGGATGTTGGGAAGTTATTGGAACTACTTTGGGTGGAACCGCTACATCAATAATCTCAGTACATAATAGTTGTGCTTGTACATAATTAAATAAAAATGGGAAGACAAATAACAATAAACTCAATCACAGCAACACAAGGATATAATGTTTATATCTGTGATACATCACTTATAACCTGTGTGTATTTGGCGACAATCAATGACTCTGATTTACCTTATAGCATTGAGGTTCCCGCTCCGTATGATACGATGACTGATTTTAGTGTTAAAATTGTAGATTCTAATAATTGTGAAATAATTAAAAACTTCTGATGTCAACTATAATATATAATGATTGCGGTGTGATAACAATTCTACCTATGGGTGTAGAATGTTATTCAATTAATTCTTCAACACCTGACAGTAATGATGGTAGGATATATTTGACAATTACGGGAGGTTCAACACCATATTCGATTACATGGAGTAATGGGTTAAAAGACCAAAACATCAAAAATTTAATACCTGGTGAATACGTTGCAACTGTGGTAGATTTCTATGGTGATTATAGTGCAACCACAACATGTTTAGTTGAATCGGATACTTTTTACATGGATTACTTTCAAAGTTGTAATAATTCTGATTATTTGTATTTAACAGGTTTAACATCATCAAACTTTGTTGAAGGTTTGGTATATAAATTCACAACAGCTCAGGGATGTTGGACATACTCAGGACAAACTTTATCTAGTGGTCAAACAATTACAGGTGACACTTTAAGTTCAGGTCCATTTGACACTTGTGAAGAATGCGACCCACCGCCACCACCACTACCATTTTATCCAACTGACCTTTGTTTATATACGGATAGCACACCATTCACAGCTTATCCATTTACATTCTATGATTTTGTGAATGATAGACCAGCTTACACTGGCACATCGTCAGCAAGTTCTGCTTTTACTATATCATATGTTTCTGCGACAACATTTAGTTATTGGACCGTATTAGGAAAAACAGGAAGTGTTTTGAAAAATTCATCGAACACCTTTAATCCTTTGGGCGGATGGGTTGAAGAAGGAACATTGAATACATGGACCGCGGTATCAGGTTCTTGTCCATCATCACCAGTTTTATCTTTTGATTTAACAACTACTAATGAATCTTGTGAAGGTTCTTGTAATGGTAGTGTAATAATAAAGGCCAAAGGAGGTACAGGTGGATATCAATATAAATTATTCAACGGTACCTACCAATCTTCACCACTTTTTAATAATCTATGTCCACAAAGTAATACTCAATTTTTTGTAAAGGACAGTTCAAATACAGAAGTTCAAGGTTCATTTACTATATTACCGGGAACTAAGAAAGTTACATATACTTTGTCATTACAAACAAAGTCATTTACATCGAAAGAAGATTACGGAAACCAAGTAATTCAAAATTTGGATTACGAATTGAAAGTAAGTCCTCCGTTACCTGATGGTATTACAATTGATGTTCCATTATTTATATCTGTTAATAATACCACGGCTGAACCAGGTAGTGCCACTACGGTATACACACCTGTATTATATTCAGGAACATCAACGGTATCACCAACATCAAACTCTTTGACTTCAACAAATATTATCGTTCCAAGTCCATACAGTTTTAGATATCCATATACAACAACACAAAAAACTTTTAGTGTTTTATACCCAACAGTTACACTGAAAAAAGGGTTAACGGTATCAGGTACTGTCATTTCTACTGTTACAAAAATTAGTGGTGGAAGTTCAACACCTTGTTCACCATTTCAAATTGAAAATATTGGAAGCACTGTTCAGTTTTACACATGGGTCAATTGTACGGGAGGAACTGAAAATGGGTATAATGTTCAACCGGGTCAAAAAGTTAATATATGTGCTCGCACAGTATCAACTCTTCCGCCAGGTGGTTTGAGTACTTTAGTAATAACCACAGGAACATTACCTTGTTCATCAGCGATAGTCGATGCAAATCAAAATGTTACTGTTGGATTCAATGGTCCGTCAATCACTAATAATTGTACATTATTAAAAGTTTTAACACCACAAACAAACCAATTAATAAACACATTGTATGAACAATACTACGGTCCAAGTCAATAAATCAACTAACTATATTTATATAAGATGGCATTCATAATAAAAGATACAACAGCTCTAATAAACACCCAACTAACTGATGTTGGAAGAAGAAAAATTTCTCAAGGTAACTTTAATGTTGCTTATTTTCAGTTAGGAGATAGTGAGGTTTGTTATGATTGTATCAGCGGTGGTAATTTAACAACTTTACAAGTTTTAGTTCCTGAATTTAATTATCAGAATAACACAGGTGTACCACAAAGTAATAAAATGGGTATTAAATATCCAATTTATTTGTCTAGTTCAACCGGTGAAACTAATACATTTGGTATACCTTTTCAAGATTCACAAGTAGTTCCAATTTTTAACACAGCTCAGCCAAGAGGATTTTTTACAGGTTCAACAGGAGCGTTTAGTGCATTTACAAGTTCAGCACTTACCGTAACTGCAAATTATAAATTTAATTTATCGGGATTAACAAGTGGAAACACATTTGATATTACTGTTAATAACTGTGATGCAACTGTAACAGGAACACCACAAATTGGTCAATACGTTATGTTATATCTTAATAACAATAATAATTGCGGTAATAATTTAACATATCCTTATCCAATTTTAAGTTATAGAGTTGAAAATGTTGTTGGAAGTACAATAACAGTTGATAGAACATTACCTAACTTTACGTCATTTAGTGGAACGGGTAGAGCATTCTTCTTTCCATCAGGAATGACACCATATTATGATAGTTATACACCAACACCGTACTATGATGGTGGTGTGTTTTCATTTGAGTTGAACTGTGAAATACAACAACAAGATGTAATGGTTTGGAATATGAATCAGCCATGGACTGAATCACCAGCGGGATTATCATACACACTATATAAAGATTTTAGTGAATTCGGTTCAACAGGTTATACATCAACAAAAGAATTTTTGGGATACCAAACTAAAGGTGGTCAAATTTTTGAAGACGTAAATTATAACTCAGGAACAACTGATACATTTTATTACAATTCATTTGATGAAAAAGTATATGTTGAACCTGAAGAACAAAAAGTTATTGGTTTAATACATTATACAAATCAGGGTATTGATAATTTTTATGGTGAGAAATTCGCTACAGAGCCATTTGACTTGGCTAATTCAGGTGCAACAGGACAAGCTAGAAATTTTAAACTTGATTTACCTACTTTGATGTGGCACAAATCAAATACTGGTGTTATGGGTGAAACATTCTATGTTGACCCTGATGGTTTTGATGATTTGAATTTGTTTCAACCACATTACATGTTATCAACCAAAAATGATAATATGAATTATCCTGGTTTACGTTATTATCACTTATGGGATACTCACGCTAATGCTGACGGTTATCCAAACAGAGTTGGTAAAGTGTTCCCTGATTTAAAGATGATAGCAATTGATGATGAGGAATTATCAGCTGCAATGTCATATAAGTCAAACAGAAACTATACACTTCCAGCACCAAGATTGGGATTGGTAGTTCCAAATACATTTAATCAAAATATTGCGGCAACAAGTGGTGTATTAACTGCGGATACTGAAACAATGTTTGTAACCTATAGATTTGAGAACACTGGTTCAACAAATGGAATGCACTGTAACTACTATTCAAAAATTGCAGGTTCAACCGTGAGTGGTCAAACTGATGATGTTATTGTAAGATTTGGTAATGAGTTTCCATTCTTGATTGAAGACATGGGTTCACAACCTTCAGGATTTACTTGTACCAATGTTAAGTTGATTTGTCAAGTTGTACCAACTGGTGAAAGACCTGACTCAATGCAATGGAGAGAAATTGATGTAACATCAGCAATTACCGCAAACACAGGTTCAATTAATATTGGTCCGATGGAGATAAGCGGAACAACATTCCAAATTACGAAAGATGCTTATGACAATGCTAATTTTTATAGATTGGAAAATTACATTAATTTACCTTTAATTAATTATAATACTGGTATGACATTTGGTGACGAATACTTCTTCTATGGAACTGTTCATTCTGATGTTGAGGCGACAATATACGAGATGAGGTATTTGGTTAACCTTGCTGATTCACAATACATTCGTTCATCAAATCCAAAATGGTCATTAGGTAAGGATGTGTATTTTACAGAAATTGGAATATATAATTCTGATAAAGAATTGTTAATGATGTCAAAATTACAGAATCCTGAAAAAAGACAAGGTGTACAACAAATAACCGTTAAATACGATTTTTAAAAAAAAAGTTTTGTAATTCAATATTTTGTTGTATCTTTGTATAACGAAATTGGAAGGTCATCACCACAGAAATGAAACGAGACCGCTGAAGAGTACAGTGTCTTTACTCGGGTTGTAAATCCTCAACCAAGATGGTGAAAATAGAAGGGAGACTACGGTCTCCCTTTTTTTATTTACAAGTATTTATAACTAATGAAGTTATTGAGTGTAATATCAAATATAATCACAGAAGGTGCTGAATACGTTAGGAAGTTTATTAGACCTAATAAGGTGTTAAAATTATACACACAAGAACATCAAGAAGAAGCAAGTTTAGGTGATTTAGATTTTAATAGTCCTGAAACCGAAAAAGAAATTCAAACAATTATTGATAAAGGAATTAGAAGAAGAGTCCCAACAAAATTAATCGCACAATCGGTAAATAATAATTTTGATAGAATTTGGGAAAACGGATGGGGAATACTACAAGGGTGCGAATACAAAAAATGTAGAATATTATTTATAGACACACATCCACAATTAGGACAAATTGAATACATTATTCAATTTTATAAAAACACAAGGTCCCAAGATGATAGAATCAACGCAATTATTGTAACATCAGCAATTTCAAGAAAAGGTGATGACTTTTTAAAGTCAATGAAAACTCCAACACCAAAGGTAAGATTATCGGAACAATTTTGTAAAACAATGAAAGTTGTTTACTTATAATAATTTCTTAGTAATATCTAAGAAAAATTGCATGGCAAAAAAACAAGATTTAAAAAATTCACCTAAAGTTTTGGGTTTGGATATTAGTACCAAAACAATTGGTTGGGCGTTGTTTGACATTCAGTCACAGAAGTTATTAGAGTTAACAC
>Ga0222713_10000616_pt1 | contig 40151 bp, 35 predicted proteins | sample C33_649DmetaG_FD_165061 | JGI IMG/M metagenome (GOLD analysis project Ga0222713, IMG submission 165061) | Estuarine water microbial communities from San Francisco Bay, California, United States - C33_649D | ecosystem: Environmental > Aquatic > Marine > Unclassified | place: USA: California... | reverse complement strand
ACGGTCGCTGACGAGCCGGGCTTCGAGGACTCCCTCGGGCAGGAAGGCCAGCGACCCGCGCACCTGGCCGTTCGACGTCGTCAGCTCAATCGGCGTGACGTCGATGCGTTCCTCGGAGACGACGACCTGCGTGACCAGTGAGGCGACCACCAGTCCCCCCAGCGCTTCCCGCGCCGCGAAACGCGTGACGTCCACGGTGATGTCGCGCGCGATCAGCACCGACATCTCGGCAGCGACCGCCACGAGGTCGTACTTCCGGTTGATCGGCCGCACATCCGCCTCGCCGTCCACAAACGCGGCGCTGCGAATGCGGATGGTACTGGTGGAGGGGGGCGCCGCCGGATCCGCGTCCGGCAGTTGGAGCCCGTCGACATACCACCCTGTCAGTGTTTCGATCACAGTCACGCGCGCGCCGGTCAGCACCAGGTCGTCGATCACCAGGGCGGACGAGATCAGGTCGCGGAGGCGGTACCGCCCGTCGATTCGCGCAATCGTCAGCACGACGTCGCCGCCGCGCGTGACGCGCACGTCGTGGACGGTGGCGCCGGTGAACAGCGAGCCCTCAAGTCGTCCGATGTGGAGTTCCCCGTCGATGAATCGTGAGGCCTGTGATTCGAGCACGTTTGCGAGTCGCGACCGTCCCCACTCGGTCCCCGACAGCCAATAGGCCACCACCCCCAGCAGCACCAGGGCTCCCAGGGTCCATGCGGCAAACCGCGCCAGGCCGATGAGTCGTCGTCGTACCGTCACGTCAGAATGCGTGTCCAAAACTCAGGTGGATGCGCCAGCGGCGCGACTGGGTCTTGCCGTCGAGCCTCAGTTGTGAAATCGGATTCAACTGGTAGCCGACGTCCCCGCGGACGACGCCGACCAAGGTCTCGTAACGCAGGCCCAGACCGACCGCCCGACGCAGGTCGGTGAAGGGACTCTGCCAATCGGCGGCCCACACGTTGCCGGCATCGAGAAAGGCCACCATCCCGATGTCGCAGCAGACGCGGAGGCGCAGTTCGAGTGACGTGTCCACGAAGGAGCGTCCGCCGATCGGCGCGCCCTGAAGGCTGGTCGGGCTTACTTCGTACCGTCCCCATCCCCGCAGATTGGTGGAACCGCCGAGAAAAAACCGTTCTGAAAAGGGCACGTCGGCGGTGTCGCCAGCCGACAAGGTGCCGTAGCGCACCTTGCCGGCGACTCGAAGTCGTCGGCCGACCGGAACGTAGCCCCGCACTTCGGCGTTCACTTCGTCGTAGCGAAAGGACGCGCCGAGCCACGGTGCCACGTGTTCGGCCGCCAGCGCGAGCGTGAAGCCCCGCGACGGATCGGCCACGTTATCCACCGAGGTCTGCCCGGCGCGCAGTTCCAGTCCGGCGATGGTGCCGTCGCCCCGCCCCGTCACCGGATCCAGCCCCAATGCGATGCGCTCTTCGACGGTCGACAGGTCGGCGAGCACGGCATCCGTGACGCGATAGGTCAGGTACTCGTGGCGATAGCGGGTCCGCACCTCGACCTCGTCGCGCCGACCAAACGCATGCGACACCGCCACATGGCCGCCGGCCGTACGCGACGTGAACATGGTTTCGTTCGTCCACCAGGCGCCGGCGCGCGCGTCCAGTGTGCCCCCACTGCGCAACAGGTACGGATGGTCGTAGCCAAAGCCGGCCCCTCGCAGCACGGTGGAATACTTGGCGTTACCGACCCACTGTGAGCCGTTGCCGAAGACATTGAGGTTGCGCCATTCGATCGAACCACGCCACCGGTCTTCGGTACCGTATCCGACGCCGAATTCAAAGTGGTGCGGACGCGCTTCCGCCAGCGTCGCCACCATCGGCAACACGGCCGCCTCCGCCGCCTTCGCCTCCGCGACCGGCGCCACGTGGGCAAACTCAAACGCACCGAGTTGATTCAGCCGACGCTGACTCCGCAGGACGTGACTCTCGCGATACAGGTCGCCCGGACGGAACGTCAGCGCACGCCACACCACCACCTGCTTGGTGCGCCGCAGTCCGCTGATCTGCAGATCCCCGAAACGCATCTCCGGTCCCGGCGTGATGCGCACGCGTACAACAAGACTGCGCGGCGTATCCCCGGGGTCTTCGATCACGTCCACACTGGCGTGCGGGTGTCCGTTCTCCCGCAGAATGGCCAGGGCGGTCTCGCGGATGGCCGAGAGCGTCGCCACGTCGCGCGGTTTCCCTGCGCCGGCCTCAAGTTCGGTGAGCCGGCCCCGCAGCGTCTCGGGGAACGTGTCAGGCACGTCCACCAGTTCGACCAGGGAACGCACGACCAGACGTGGCGTCCCTTCGTCGATCGCAATCCGCACCTTCACCGACCGTTTGTCCTCGGCCAGGTCGATCGCCGCAATACGCACGATGGCCTCGTCGAAGCCGCGGTCGCGATAAAACGCCCGCAGGCGATCGAGATCGCGTTCGAACACGGCCTCATCAAACCCGCGCCACCGGGACCAGGGCCAGCGCCCCCCCTGCCGCGTCTCAATGACGCGCCTCAGGTCGGACGCAGTGAACGACGCCGCGCCCTCAAAAGTGATCGACACGACGCGAATCGCGTTTTCGTCCAGGCACGCCGCGGCCAGCACACAACACACCAGCACGCCGCTTCGAACAAATCGGATCATCTGATTTCGACTATACCGCTCAAAAAAAGAAAAGAGCCGGAGTCGTGGGTCATTCCCACCACTCCGGCTCCGATTTCAGGACTCCTGGCCCCCAGGACCCTGGACGTCTCTGGACTACTTCAGATTCTTGAAGTGATCGCCGAGGGTCGCTTCCGGGCGGCCCGTCGAGTCGGTGTAGGCTTCCCAGTCCGCACGGTACTGTTCGTCCTTGAGGGCACGGATGCTGAGACCGATCTTCCGTTCCTCAGGCACCAGACGAATGATCTTCATCTGGTAGTTTTCACCGGCCTTCAGTTCCAGCTTGTCGCCACCGGTCGCCGCATCAAATTCCGATACGTGAATGAGGCCTTCGATGCCTTCCGCCAGTTCGACAAACGCGCCGAAGTTGGTCAGACGCACGACCTTGCCTTCGACCACGTCGCCGGCATGGTTCTTCTCGAAGAACTCCTTCCAGATGCCCGTCTGGAGTTGCTTGAGCCCGAGCGAGAGCCGCTGGTTTTCCGCGTCGATACTGAGGACCTGCGCCTCCACGTCGTCGCCCTTCTTCAGCACTTCCGACGGGTGCTTGATCTTGCTCCACGACATGTCGGAGATGTGAATCAGGCCGTCGATGCCGTCCTCGACTTCGACGAACGCGCCGAACTCGGTGAGGTTGCGCACCTTGCCTGTGATGGTCGTGCCGGTCGGATACTTGTCCGTCAGCTCGTTCCACGGGTTGGACTCGACCTGTTTGAGGCCGAGCGAAATGCGCCGCGCACCGGGATCGACGCCGAGCACCATCGCCTCCACCTGGTCGCCCTGGTTGAGCATCTTCGACGGGTGCTTGACGCGCTTGCTCCACGACATCTCGGAGACGTGGATCAGGCCTTCGACACCGGGTTCGAGTTCGATGAACGCACCGTAGTCGGTCAGGCTCACCACCTTGCCCGTGACACGGATGCTGACCGGATACCGGTCCATCACGTTGCTCCACGGATCGGGCACGAGCTGCTTGTGGCCCAGCGAGACACGTTCGCTCGCCGCGTCGTACTTCAGCACGATGACGTCGATGTCGTCGCCCACCTTCACCACTTCCGAGGGGTGCGTCACGCGGCCCCACGACATGTCGGTGATGTGCAGCAGACCGTCAATGCCGCCCAGGTCAATGAACGCGCCGTAGTCGGTGAGGTTCTTGACCGAGCCGCGCAGGACCTTGCCCTCGGCAAGCGTATCCAGCGTGACCTTCTTCTTCTCGGCGTTTTCCTCTTCGAGCAGCGACTTGCGCGAGAGCACGATGTTGCCGCGCTTCTTGTTGACCTTGATGACGCGCATGCGCAGTTCCTGGCCCTTCAGGGCATCCAGGTTGCGCACCGGGCGCACGTCGATCTGCGACCCCGGCAGGAAGGCGCGCACGCCGATATCCACGGCGAGTCCGCCCTTGATCCGTTCGATGACCCGGCCGATGACCACCTTGCGATCCTGGTAGGCCTTCTCGACCTCGTCCCAGATCTTCATCTTCTCGGCCTTTTCGCGCGAGAGGACGACGTGCCCTTCGCGGTCTTCCGTGCGCTCAAGCAGCACGTCCACGAGGTCGCCGGGGTGGACGGAGACCTGGCCGGTCTCGTCGATGAATTCTTCGATGGGAATGACCCCTTCGGACTTGAAGCCGACATCCACCACGATTTCGGTCGGGGTGACTTTCACCACCGTGCCCTTGACGACCTCACCTTCCGCGAGGTTGCGGAAGCTGGTATCGTACAGTTCCATCAGACGCGCAAACTCTTGCGGGTCCATGTCGGAGTCGGTGTGCATGGAGGTAAAGCCAGAGCTGCCCGGTTTCGGTTTCGCCGGCTGGCCGTGCGTCTTCGTCGTCTCGTCTACATTGCTCATTGCGGGGAGGGGCCTCCTAGTCGGCCCTGATGGTCGAATTACAGCTTCGACGGGCTGTCGGTTGCGTCTCGCGGGATTGCGATAAGCAGGCAATTATCGGTCGAGAGGCCGCCAGAGGTCAAACAGGGGCGACGGCCCTCCGTCGCACCAGCCAGGGGGAGAACGGTCATGGCCAAGAAGAAGACGAAGAAGAAGGCAGCGGCGGCAAAGAAGTCACCGGCACGGAAGCCCACAAAGAAGGTCGTCAGGAAGGCCGTCAGGAAGGCCGTCAAGCGGACCGCGCCGAAGCCAAAGGCGAAGACCAGGGCCAAGGCCAAGACCGCCCCGAAGTCGGCTCGCAAGGCGGCGCCAGTACGTAAACCTCTGAAAAAGAAGGCCTTAGCCAGGAAGTCCGCGCCGAAGACGAAAGCCCCGAGCACGAAGGGGAAGGCCGTCAGGAAGCAGACGCCGGCCCCGAAGCCGTCGCCGAAGGTGGCCAGGAAGGCGGCCCCCAGGCCGAAGACGAAGGCCGCGGCGCCTGCCGTGCCGGCGCGGTTGATGCGGGAGCGCAAACGCCTCCCTGAAGTCGAACAGGAAGAATTTTCGGGCGGTGGCGCCGATGCGCGGCTGTTGCGCTCCGCGCGCTCGGGCCACGACGAGCTGCAGCTGGAACTCCGGGACCACACCGAAGCCAGCCCCGAACTGACGGCCGGCGACGTCGACGCCAAGTGGCAGGACGCCTACGCGCTGGGCGACGAGGCGCCCGGCGGGGACAACATGACCCCGGATCAGGATCGCGTGGACGACATCGGCAAAGCGCTCGGTGTGGTCTACGACGATGACGAGGAACTGATGGGGGGCGACGAGATCGCGGAACGCGACGCCCATCGCTGGGAACTCGATCCGGCGTCAAAGGACGAGGAAGAGATTTGATCAGGAGCCGACGGGCTAACGCCCGTCGGCTCCGCGACGACGGGCAACCTCGAGCACGGTCTTGACGACCTCATCGATGGCGAGCCCCGTCGTGTCGATGTACACGGCGTCGTCGGCCCTGGTGAGGGGTGAGACGGCGCGCGTGCGGTCGGACTGATCGCGGGCCGCGAGAGCCTGTGCGATTTGGCCGACCTGATCGGGCGAAGCGCCCTGTCTGCTCGCGGCGTGCGCGGGGTCGAGCGCGCGACGCCGCGCGCGTTCTTCAGGCGTAGCATCGAGATAGATCTTGACGGGGGCATCGGGAAACACCACGGTGCCAATGTCGCGGCCTTCCATGACCACGCGGCCCGCGCGGCCCATCTCCCGCTGACGCTGCACCAGCATCTGGCGCACGTCGCCGTGACGCGCCACGATCGCCGCAGCCGCATCCATCTCAGGCGTCCGAATCTCGTCGGTCACGTCGTGGCCGTCCACCATCACGCGCGTTGACAGTTCAAAGGTCGCGTCCCGCGCGACGCCGACCACGGCGGCACTGTCGGTGAGGTCGACGCCGCGATGGCGCGCAATCCAGGCCACCGCCCGGTACATCGCGCCCGTATCCACATGCCGGAACGCCAGTGCGGCGGCAATCGTGCGCGCCACGGTCCCCTTCCCCGCCCCGGCGGGTCCATCAATCGCAATCAGCATCGGCCTTATTATCGTTCGAGTGCGGCGCATCCTGATCATTGTGGGCGTTGTTGTCGCCATGACGGCGTGGCTTGCGGCGCCGTATGTGCGAGCGGTGGCCTTGGTGATCGATCTCTCGGGGCGCGAGGTCGCGGTGCGGCGGTGGCTGCCCGTGTCGGTGGCGGAGGTCGCGACACGCGAGGTGGACCTGCCCACGCGGCATGGGCCGGTGCCGGCGCGCCTGTACATCCCGGACGGTGGAAGTTCCCGCACATGGATCGTGGTGCCGGGCGTCCACGGCGGAGGCGTCGACGAACCACGCCTCGCGCGCTTGACGACGCGGCTGGCGGGCGCCGGCTATACCGTGCTCAGCCTGCCGCTGCCGGACCTGCGCGAATTCCGCGTTGTGGGTCGTTCAACGGATCAGATCGAAGACGCGGCACTCTGGCTGCTCGCCGATTCGACATTGACGCCGCAAGGCACCGTCAACCTGGCCGGTGTGAGCTTTGGCGGTGGCCTGACGATGGTAGCAGCGGGACGTCCGTCGATCGCCGACCGCATCGACCGCGTGGTGTCGTTTGGCGGCCATGGGGACTTGCCGCGCGTGATTGACTATCTGTGCACCGGCCGGCTGCCCGACGGCACGGCACAACCCGCGCACGACTACGGCGTGGCCATCCTGCTGCTCGGCGCGCTCCCGCACCTGGTGCCCGCCGAACAGGTGGCCGCGCTTGATGCAGGCATCCGCGCGTTTCTCGTCGCGTCGATGGCCGACGGGCGCGCCGATCCGCAGGCCCAGCGGTTGTTCGAGGCGGCCCGACGCGCCGCGGCGTCACTGCCGGAGCCGGCGCGGTCGATCATGCGCGATGTGAATGCCCGGGATGGTTCGCGCCTGGGGCCGATGCTGCGTCCCTTCGCCGAAGCGGTGGGCGGCGACCCCGCGCTCTCACCCGAACGGTCTCCCCTCGTGCGCGCGCCGGTGTTTCTGATTCACGGCGCGGTGGACAACGTGATTCCCCAGACAGAGACGGTCAGCCTCGCCGCGTTCCTGAAGGCGCACGGACACACGCAGGTATCCTCCCTGCTCACGCCCGCCGTCTCGCACGCAGACCCGACCGCCGATGTGTCGGTCGGTGACGTGTGGCGGCTGGTGTCGACGTGGGTCGCGATCGGACGATGACTCAGTCCACAAACGCGCGGGCATTGCGGAACACGCGCATCCACCCGCTCCACTCCCCGGCATCGTCGGGCCACCAGGAGTTGGTGACGGTGCGGTAACACCGGTCGGGATGCGGCATGGTGATGGTCACCCGGCCGTCGGCGTTGGACATCGCGGCGATGCCCAGCGGTGATCCATTCGGATTCGCAGGATAGGTGGTGGCGACGGACCGGTCATTGTTCACGTAGCGATAGCCGATCAGGCCTGCCGCGGCGCACTGCGCCGCCACGTCGTCGCTCGCAAACGCCGCGCGGCCTTCGCCGTGCGAGACCACGATCGGCAGGCTGGACCCGGCCATGCCCTGCAGCAGCACCGACGGCGACGGCAGGACCTCGACCATGCTGTAGCGGGCCTCGAACTGCTCCACGCGATTGCGTACGAAGCGCGGCCAGAGCTCCGTGCCGGGAATGATGCTCTGGAGCGCCGCCAGCATCTGACAGCCGTTACACACGCCGAGTGTGAACGTCTCCGGTCGATCAAAGAACCTGATGAAATCCGCGCGTACGGCCTCGTGAAAGAGCACCGACTTCGCCCAGCCCTCGCCGGCGCCGAGCACGTCGCCATAGGAGAACCCGCCGCAGACGACGAGTCCCTTGAACTCCTGCAACGACCGGCGTCCACTCAGCAGATCGGTCATGTGGACGTCGTGGCAATCAAAGCCGGCGAACGCAAATGCAGCCGCGATTTCGACCTGACTGTTCACCCCCTGCTCGCGCAGGATGGCGATCGGGGGCCGCACTCCGCGGGCGATGTACGGGGCCGCGATGTTATCGGCAGCGTCGAAGGTGAGCGACACGGACAGCCCCGGGTCGTCGAGACGCGTCTGCGCGGCCAGTTCTTCATCCGCGCACACGGGCTCATCGCGCAACCGGCGCATCTGCCAGGAGACTTCGGACCAGACACGACGGAGGTCCCTGAGTGCCTCGCTGAAGTAATCGGCGCCATCCCGGCGGATGGTGACGCGCATGTCGCCGCTCGGTCGCGCGACCGGCACCAGCCACTGTGCGAGGCCGTGGCCGGCGACAATCGCCTGCACCGCGGCGGCGTCGCCGGCGCGGGTCTGGAGGACGACGCCGAGTTCTTCGGCACACAACTGAGCCGCGACAGACGACGCCGAGACAGGCAGATCGATGTCGAGTCCTGTGCGTCCGGCAAACGCCATCTCTACCAGCGTCGCCACCAGTCCGCCATCGGAGCGGTCGTGATACGCGAGCACGAGGTTCCGCTCACGCAACTCACGCAACGCCGCCGCGCAGCGCACCAGCAGCTGCGGGTCGTCCAGATCCGGGGGGGCTTCGCCCATCGCGCCATACACCTGTGCAAGGACCGAGGCGCCCAGGCGATGGCGGCCCTGACCGAGATCGAGGAGCCAGAGGACCGTGTCGCCGAGATCCGTGCGAAGTTGCGGGGTCAGCGTGCGGCGCACATCGGTGACCGGCGCAAACGCCGAGACGATGAGCGACACGGGGGCGATCACACGTTTTGACGTCGGCCCATCGGTCCAGGTGGTCTGCATCGACAGCGAGTCCTTGCCAACGGGAATCGCGATGCCCAGCGCGGGACACAGTTCTTCACCGACGGCCTTGACTGCGGCGTACAGCGCGGCGTCTTCGCCGGGCTCGCCGGCGGCCGCCATCCAGTTGGCCGACAGCCGAATCGACTTCAGTGATTCCACATCCGCCGCCAGGATGTTCGTCACGGCTTCGGCCACCGCAAGGCGGGCCGCGGCGGGCGAATCAAGGACGGCCACCGGCGTCCGCTCCCCCATTGCCATCGCTTCGCCCGTGTTCCCGTGGAAGTCAGACACGGTGACACCGACGTCGGCGACGGGCACCTGCCACGGACCGACGAACTGGTCGCGCGAGATCAGGCCGCCCACCGACCGGTCACCGATGCTGATGAGGAAGGTCTTGTCGGCCACCGTCGGGAACCGCAACACCCGGTGCACGGCCTCCCGCAGGTCGAGCGCGCTCGCGTCAAATGCCTGCGTGCGAGGGACCACCGCACGCACATTCCGCTCCATGCGCGGAGGTTTGCCCAGCAGCACATCGATGGGCATATCCACCGCCGTGTTGTGGAAGTGCGGGTCCGCCACGGTCAGTTGGCCGGAGTCGTTGATGGTGCCCACCACGGCGAACGGACACCGCTCGCGACCCGCGATCGCCGCGAACCGCTCGACCGCATCAGCATCGACCACAAGCACGTAGCGCTCCTGGGCCTCGTTGCACCAGAGCTCCATGGGCGACATGCCGGACTCGGCGCTCGGAATGTCGCGCAGATTGATCGTGGCCCCACGATGACTGTGGGCGACCGCTTCAGGGATGGCGTTCGACAATCCGCCGGCGCCGACGTCGTGAATCAGGACGATCGGGTTCTTCGGGCCAAGCGCCCAGCACGCGTCAATCACTTCCTGCGCCCGCCGCTGCATCTCGGGATTCCCGCGCTGCACGGACGCGAAGTCGAGCTCCGCGTGGCTCGCCCCGCTGCTGAGCGACGATGCGGCCCCGCCCCCGAGACCGATCAGCATTGCCGGCCCACCCAGAACGACCAGCTTCGCCCCTGGCGGGACGTCGCGTTTCTCCACGTGCGCACGGCGGATGTTGCCCATCCCGCCGGCGATCATGATCGGCTTGTGATACCCGCGCGTCCGCGTCGGCTCATCGCCGGCCACCTGCTGTTCAAACGTCCGGAAGTACCCGGCAATGTTCGGCCGTCCGAATTCGTTGTTGAACGCGGCCGCGCCAATCGGGCCTTCGATCATGATGTCGAGCGCGGAGGCGATGCGATCCGGCTTTCCGATGGTGGCTTCCCACGGCTGTTCGAAGCCGGGGATCCGCAGGTGCGAGACCGAGAATCCGGCGAGACCCGCCTTGGGTTTGGCGCCTCGCCCCGTGGCGCCTTCGTCACGAATTTCGCCGCCCGATCCGGTGGACGCCCCGGGAAACGGCGAGATGGCCGTCGGATGATTGTGCGTTTCCACCTTCATCACGATGTCGATGGGCTCGACCGTGCCGGTGAACACGCCGGTCTCGGGATGCGGGAAAAAGCGTGTACCGTGCGCGCCTTCGATCACCGCCGCGTTGTCCTTATAAGCGGACAACACGCCGTGTGGATTGTGCGCGTGTGTGTTCCGGATCATCGCGAACAGGGACCTGGCCTGCGGCACCCCGTCGATGATCCAGGTGGCGTTGAAGATCTTGTGGCGGCAGTGCTCGGAGTTGGCCTGCGCGAACATCATCAACTCGACGTCCGTCGGGTTGCGACCGATCGTGCGAAAACTTGTCAGCAGGTAGTCAATCTCATCATCAGACAGCGCCAACCCGAGTGAGACATTCGCCTCGGCCAGGGCTGCGCGACCGCGGTCCAGCGACACTTCGCTGAGCGGACGCGGCGCCTGGTGCTGAAAAAGGGCTCCGAGCTGCCGGTGGTCACACAACACCATCTCGGTCATCCGGTCATGCAGAGGTGCGGCCAGCAGCATCACACGTTCAGCGGACAGCGGGCCCGTGCTCGTGATCTGATAGGCAATCCCGCGTTCAATGCGCGTGACGACGTCGAGCCCGCAGACGCGGGCGATATCAGTGGCCTTGCTCGACCAGGGAGAAATGGTGCCGGCACGCGGCACCACAAGCAGCACTCCGCGCTGATCGTCCGGCGGCCACGCCGCCGCGTGATCCGCGGCCGGACCGAGGAGTCCGTCCAGTTGCGCCTGTTCATCCGGCGTCAGATCGCGGGCGGTTTCAATGACGTGGATGTAGTGGGCCGTGAGGCCGGTCACGGCCCCGTCGACATCTGCGAGACGGGCGCGAAGTTTGTCGATTCTGAACGGCGAATGAGCGACGGCGCCGACCGACGAGAGAATCATTTCGTCAGAGCCCTCACTTCGTCGGACGTGAGTTCACGCACCTGACCAGGCTTGATGCGACGATCGGTGATCGGGCCGATGCGCGTGCGGCGCAGTTCAATCACGGGATGCCCCGTGCCGTCAAACATGCGGCGCACCTGACGATTGCGGCCTTCCTTAATCACGATTTCGATCAAGGCCTGCGGTTCGGCCTTGTCGGGATACGTCCGCACGACGCGCACACTCGCCGGCAACGTGCGGCGGCCTTCGATCAGGATGCCGCGGGTGAGCCGCGCGAGATCGCGTTCGTCCGGCAGACCCGACACACGCACCTCATATGCCCGCTCGAGTTCATGTTTCGGATGCGTGACCTTCTCCGCCAGATCGCCATCATTGGTCATGATGATCAGCCCCTCGGAGTCGTAGTCGAGACGCCCGACCGGATAAAAATAGCCCTTCACCCCGGCCCGCGCGAGCACTTCGATCACCGTCGTGCGCTGCTGGGGATCCGACCGTGTGCTCACGACACCGCGCGGCTTGTACATCAGGTAGTACTTGCGCTCGGCCCCGAGTTTCAGCCGGCGGCCATCCACCCGAATGTCGTCCACTTCGGGATTCGCGCGCGTACCCAGCTCGCTGGCGACCTCGCCGTTGACCTCAATACGCCCCTGCCGGATCAGTTCCTCGGCCACACGCCGCGACGACACGCCCGCGTGCGACAGGATCTTCTGCAGGCGTACGCCCGAGGGTTTGCCGGAGTTGCCTGCGATACCCCGCGGCTCCGGACTTCGCCCCTTCGACACCCCGGACTTCAGTCCGCCGACGGGACGCACCGGCTTCGGCCGGCGCGTGCCGCCAGCCGGTTTCCGCTTCGAGGAATCAGTGAATCTTTTCGTCGTCGGACGCGGTCGCGAGGTCCGAGGTCTCTGTGCTGCCATCGTCATGTCCCTCGTCTGTGGCGTCGGCGTCCGGGGTCGCGTCCGGTGCGGGCGCGGCCTCGACGTCCGGTTCAAACGGCAACGCCGTCTGTGGTGCAGGTTCCTTGACGCCACCCGGCAGGTCGAAGCCGAGCAGTTCAGACATGTCCTCGACCTTCGGCAGGTCGTTGATGTCGTTCAGTCCGAAACGCTCGAGAAAGTCGCGCGTGGTGCCGTACATGAACGGCCGGCCGACCACCGCCTTACGGCCGACGATCTTCACCAGTTTACGATCCACCAGCGTGCCCAACACACCCGCGGTGTTGACACCGCGAATCTCCGCAATCTCGGGCGCCGTCACGGGCTGCCGGTACGCAATCACCGCCAGGGTCTCAAGCGCCGCCACCGACAACTTCGACGACGTGCGTTCATGGAACAGCCGACGCACCCATTCGTGGAGCTCGGGACGCGTGACGATCTGATATCCACCGGCGACCTCCACGAGCTGAAGACCGGCCGGACGGTCGTAATCCTGCTTCAGGGCGATGATGGCCGCCTCAAGGTCTTCCTTCGGCTCGGCATCCAGCAACTTGCCGAGGGCCTTCAGTGTGAGGGGCTCGGGGGAGGCAAAGATCAACGCCTCAACAATGGACTTCAACTCAGACATGACGACAGTGCCTCACGGATGAAAATCCGGCGCGCCTTGCGGCTTCGCGCGCTTGTAGACCCGAATCGGGCCGAAATTGCCCTGCTGATACACCCGCACCAGTTTGAGGCGAATCATCTCCAGCAGCGCGAGAAAGGTGACAACGATTCCGGGCTTGGTCTGGACGTCGGCAAACAAATCCTCAAAGCCGCACGCATCGGTCTCGGACAACATCGTCATCAACCGCTCGATGCGGTCTTCGAGCGACATGTACTCGGTCGGCATGTAGATCTGCGGCCGCTGCTTGGCGCGCTCGATGACCTGGCGGAACGCCGCCATGAGACTGAAGAGGTCGACCTCGACCTCGGGCTCGGGGGGATCGCCGACGACGTCGGCGACGGCACCGTCGGGCCGGCCCCACTGTGCGCTGCGCTGGATCTCGCGGTCGTGCAGCAGTTCGGCGGCGGCCTTGAACTTCTGGTGTTCGAGCAGGCGGCGCACGAGCGCTTCGCGCGGATCCTCTTCGGGATCTTCCTGCGCCGGGTCGGGCCGCGGCAGCAGCATGCGCGACTTGATATGAATCAGTGTCGCCGCCATCACCAGGAACTCTCCGGCGATGTCGAGGTCGAGATCCTGCATGACCTCGAGGTAGTCGAGGTACTGACGCGTGACCAGGGCGATTGGAATGTCGTAGATGTCGAGCTGGTGCTTCTTGATGAGGTGCAGCAGCAGGTCGAGCGGGCCTTCAAAGTGGGTCAGGCGCACGGGATAGGCGCCGAGCACGGACTCAAAATCCGGCGGGGCGTCTGCCGTCGTAAACGAACGCGCGGGAACAATCGGCTCAGTACTCAAGCTTCACCGCCGCCCGCACTTTCGCCATCGTCTCCTGCGCGACGAGGCGTGCGCGCCTGGAGCCTTCCATCAGAATCTCGCGCAGGTAACCCGGCCTGGCCAGCACGGCTTCGCGACGGTCGCGAATCGGATCGAGCATCGTGTTCACCGCTGCGGCCAGTTTTGTCTTGACCTCAACGTCCCCCACGGTGCCTGCGCGGTACCGCGCCTTGAGTTCGTCCACTTCGTCGCGGTTCGGATTAAACGCGTCGTGGTAGATGAAAACGGGATTGCCTTCGACGGTGCCCGGCACATCCGCGCGCACCCGCTTCGGGTCGGTGTACATCTGCCTGATCTTCTTCAACACGTCCGCCGGCGTATCCGAGAGGTCGATCGTGTTGTTGTAGCTCTTGCTCATCTTCCGGTTATCGAGGCCGGGCAGGCGCGGCGTGGGCGTCAGGAGCGGCTGTGGCTCCACGAACACTTCCCCGTAGAAGTTGTGAAAGCGGCGGACCACCTCCCGGCTGAGCTCGAGATGCGGCACCTGGTCCTCGCCCACCGGCACGTAGTGCGCGTTGTAGATGATGACGTCGGCGGCCTGGAGCAGCGGATAGCCGAGGAACCCGAGATTCGACAGGTCGCGGTCGGCGAGCTGCTCCATCTGCTCCTTGTAGGTCGGCACCCGTTCGAGCCACGACACCGGCGTCACCATCTGCAGGAGCAGGTACAACTCGGCGTGTTCGGGCACCTGCGACTGGATGAACAGTGTGGACTTCTCGGGGTCGACGCCGGCGCCGATCCAGTCCGCCGCGTTGTCGAGCGCATCGGCGGTAATCGATTCCGTGGAGGCGTAGTGGCTTGTCAGTGCGTGCCAGTCAGCCACGAAGTAATAGCAGTCATAGGTCTGCTGCAGCTGTTCCCAGTTCTGCAGCGCGCCGACCAGGTGGCCCAGATGCAGGCGCCCGGTCGGACGCATGCCAGACACAACTCGCGGTTTGGTCATCACAACAACAACGTCCCCAACAAACGCTCAATGGGCTCGTACAGATAATTCAGCGCGCCCATAAAGAACAAACCAAGAATGATAAACGCCCCGAACGGCCGCACCCGGTCCACGACCTGTGCCATCGATTCCGGCAGCACACCCGCCAGCACGTTGCCGCCGTCGAGCGGCGGAATCGGCAGCATGTTGAATGCGGCCAGGATCAGATTCAGGAAAATGCCCATGTAGAGCACCACGCTCGTCTGCGTGACACCCATCTCCGGCACCAACCCGCCCTGCGCCTGCAGCACCAGGATCAATCCCACCGCCAGCACCACGTTGCTCACCGGACCGGCCAGCGCAACAAGGGCAAAGTCCCGTCGCGGCGACTGCAGGTTCCGCATGTCCACCGGCACCGGCTTCGCCCACCCGAACACCGGCAGGTTTGACAACGCGAGGATGAGCGGGAACGCCACGGTGCCAATCCAGTCGATGTGCGCCAATGGGTTCAGCGTCAGCCGCCCGAGAAGGCGCGCCGTCGGGTCCCCCAGCCTGTTGGCCGCCCACGCGTGCGCCGCCTCATGAAACGACAATGAGGCGAGCAGGATCAGAAAGACGGGGATGGCAAGCTCTGGCGACAACCTACAGAAGATATCACGCGAGCTAAAGCCTTGAGGGATGGGGATTTGGGGCCGCCGGACTGGTCCGGCGGCCCCACGGGAGGCGGTGTGACCGCACCCGGAAGGTCAGGAGGTGCGGCTGCGTGTCATTGGTGACGCGGATTTCCAACCGATACGTTCCCTGCGCCAGGCCGGGCCGAGCCACGTCGGGCGCGCGTCACGGCCACCCCAGCGCGCCCTACGCGGGGGTGTTACACCCGCGCAAAGTGTTCGACGATGGCCTTGGCCGCCTTCGCGCCGACCGCCTGTTCCAGGTCCTCGCGGCTGGCGCGGCGAACGCCGGCAACCGATCCAAACGTGGTCAGGAGCAGTTTCCGGCGTCGAACGCCGATACCGGGAATGTCATCGAGGGCCGAGCGCAGGGACGACGCCGCACGTTTGGTGCGATGGAACGTCACCGCGAACCGGTGGGCTTCGTCGCGGATGCGCTGCACGAGTCGCAGCGCCGGGGTCTCGTGCGGCAGGGCGATGCCCTCGATGCGGTCGCGCCGGAACAGCAGTTCCTCCTGCTTGGCCAGACCAACTGCGACAAGTCGCTCCAATCCGAGCTGACGGAGCGCAGCGTAGGCGGCCGTGAGCTGCCCTTTGCCGCCGTCGATGAGGATGAGATCCGGGAACGGACCGCCCTGCTCAAGTGCCTTCCGGTACCGGCGCAACACGACTTCTTCCATCGACGCGAAGTCGTCGGTCGCCGGCCCGCGCACGGCGAACTTGCGATACTCGCCGCGCCGCATCTTGCCGTCCACACACACGACCATGGACGCCACCGTGTTGGTGCCCTGCAGCGTCGAGATGTCGAAACACTCAATCCGGTGCGGAAGCGTCGGAAGGCTCAGCACCTCCCGGAGCGTCTCAAGGGCGGCGAACGCGCCGACGTGCCCCTCGCTGAAATGCGTGTCATACGCCAGCGTCGCGTTCCGCATCGCGAGGTCCAGCAAGCCGCGTTTGTCCCCGCGTTGTGGCACGACGATACGCACCTTGCGCTCGGCCTTCGCGGACAACCACGCCTCGAGCGACTCCACCACCTCGGCATCGAGCGGGTCCGACACCAGAATCTCCGGGGGCGGTACCTGCTCCGCATAAAACTGCTGCAACGCCGCCTCGAGGACGTCTGGAGCCTCGACACAAAGACGTCGGGAGACTTTTTCGGGGCCTTCAGGCGAAAACTGGCCTGAAATCACGGCATCAGCCTCGAAAAAGCCTCCCGACGTCATTTCGACGCGCTCGACGACGCGGCCGCGGCGCATCTGGAAAACCTGCACAACCGCGCCGGCCGGGCCGGCCTTGACGGCGACGGCATCCCGGTCGCCCAGTGACGGCGTGGCCATCTTCTGCTGCCGGGCCTGCAACGTCTCCAGCGTGCGGATGGCGTCGCGCAAAAACGCCGCGCGCTCGAACCGCTCCTCCACGGCTGCACCAATCATCTCGGTGCGCAGCTGTTCGGCAAGTTCGTCCTGGCGTCCTTCGAGCAGCAGCCGCGCCTGCCCCACCGACTGTTGATACTGGTCAAGGGTGCAGATGGACGCGACACAGGGGGCCACGCAGCGTTTGATGTCGTACTCAAGACACGGGCGCTCCCGGTTGCCGTCGATGATCTCGTTGCACGATCGAATCCCAAACAACCGATGCGTCAGCGCCATGGTCTGGCGTGCAAGGGACGCCGGCATGAAGGGCCCGGCATACACCGACCCATCCCGCTCCACGCGCCGCGCCACCAGCACCCGCGGCGCCGGTTCCGTCGTCGTCAGCTGCAGATACGGGTAGGTCTTGTCGTCGCGCAGCAGGATGTTGAAACGGGGATTCCGCTGCTTGATGAGCTGGTTCTCGAGCGCGAGCGCCTCGACCACCGAGTCCGTGACGATGGTTTCGAGATGGGTGACGTGGCGCAGCAGCGCGTCGATGCGGGGGTTGAGCCCAAACGCACCCAAATAGGACCGCACGCGGTCGCGCAGCACACGCGCCTTGCCGATATAGAGGGTCTCACCGGCGTCATTCGAGAAGAGATAGACGCCCGGCTGCTCGGGCAGGTGTGCAATCTGGGCCTTGAGTTCATGAATGGCCATCAGTTACCATCCGCCGTGACCTTGACTGGCGCCGTTGGCGCCGTGTTCCACGTTCCACTCCAGTTCATCATCTCCGCGTGCATCCGCCTGCGGATCCACCCGAACCTGCTCACGTTCATCGGGGTGATCATCAGCCTCTGGGCCGGATATGCGCTGGCCCAGGGCGAGTTCCTGACGTCGGGATTCATCATGGTCGGGGCCAGTGTCTTCGATTTTATCGACGGCAAGGTCGCCGTCCAGTCCGGGCGAGACACCAAATTCGGCGGCTTCTGGGATTCGGTCATCGACCGGCTCTCCGATCTGTCGCTCGCCGTCGGCCTGATTTGCCTGTATGCGTCGCTTGGCCGCACCGACTACGTGCTGATCACCTCGATCACCATGGTCTTCGCGACGATGACCAGTTACACCAGGGCGCGCGCGGAGAGCCTGCTGAAGAAGTGCAAGGTCGGCTTCATGGAGCGGCCCGAGCGCATCGTGCTCTTCATGCTCGGCGCCTTCACCAACCGCATGGCCGCCGTCATGTGGGTGATGGGGGTCTTCGCCATCCTCACGGTCGCCAACCGCATCTACTACACCTACGTGGAGCTTGAAGGCAAGACGCACCCAAGACCAACCGGCGTGCTCGGCGTCATCTGGCGTGGTCTCTACTGGACCGACGAACGCGCCTCGCTGCCCTACGACTTCGTGGTGATGGTGATTCTCGCCTTCATCCTGTTCACCCCAGCGTCATGGCTTGGAGATCCGATGGCCATGGCCGAGGGCGCGCTCATTCCACTGCCCTGGTAGCTATTGCCCAAGCGTCGGGTCAAAACAGTGCCGGCACCTCGCCTCGTAGGCACCGGTTGCACCGACGAGCACACGTTCACGTGACGCCACCAGGCGTTGCGTGTGATTGGCCGGGTCGCCGCACACCATGCAGATTGCAAGCGTCTTGGTGATGTACTCCGCGATGGCGAGCAACTGCGGCATCGGTTCAAACGGCTTGCCGAGGTAATCCTGATCCAGGCCGGCGACGATCACGCGTTTGCCCTGGTCGGCGAGCATGTTGCAGACCGCGGGCAATTCGACGTCGAAGAACTGTCCCTCGTCGATCCCGACGACTTCCGTATCCGGATGCACCTTGTCGAGCAACTCGCGCGATGACGAGACGTTTTCGGACGGGATCTTCATCTCGCTGTGCGACGTCACATGCGCGTCGCCATAGCGGTCATCGATCGCCGGCTTGAACACCTGGACGCGCTGTTTGGCGATCTGGGCACGGCGCAGCCGGCGAATGAGTTCTTCGCTCTTGCCGCTGAACATGCTGCCGGTGACCACTTCAAGCCAGCCGGGACGCGCGAGACGGGTGTGATCCATCAGCGCCGTCCTACACGCGCGACATGTATTCGCCGGTCTCCGTGTTGATCCGGATCACATCGCCGGGATTCACGAAGGAGGGGACGGTCACCACCAGCCCGGTCTCGCACGTCGCGGGCTTGACCTGGGCGGACGCCGTGGCGCCCTTGATGCCCGGCGCGGTGTCGGTGATCTTCAGGTCAACGGTCGCCGGCAGGTGAATACCGACCGGGGCGCCCTCGTACAGCTCGACGCTGATGACGGCCTCAGGGAGCAGGTACTGCGCGCCCTCCCCGAGCGCCTCCAGCGACAGGTGCGTCTGTTCGTAGCTCTCGTTGTCCATGAACACGAACATGTCGCCTTCGCGGTAGAGATACTGCATCTGCCGTTCGTCCAGAATCGCCCGATCGACCATGTCGTCCGCCCGGAACTTGTGGTCCACCAGGCGGTTGTTCTTGATGTCCCGCATCTTGCCCCGCACGTGCGCCCGGAGATTACCCGGGGTGATGTGCTGGACTTCCAGGACCCGGACGAGGGCCCCGTCAAACTTGATCAACATGCCGACCTTCAGGCGAGAGGCTTGAACTGATGCCATAACCAATGAATGCTACCAGTTCTGCTAGCATCGTTTCCATGCCCTGGGACCCAGTGCGGGACCTGCTGACGATGCAGGAGCGGTTTGAAACCCTGTTCGGGCGGACGTCTCCCGGGTGGGTGCCGGCCGCGGACCTCTGCGAAGTGGCGGACCGCTTCCTCCTGACCATCGAGTTGCCCGGCGTCGAGCGCGCCGCCATCGAGATTGCCTTTGCCTCCGATACGCTGACGGTCAGCGGCCGGCGGCCGGACCCCGAGCCCTGCGAGCGCTACCAGCAGTTCGAACGCGCGCAGGGCCGGTTTTCACGGGCGTTCCGCTTTGCGTTGCCTGTCGATCCGGATGCCATCACCGCCGACCTCTCCGACGGCGTGCTGACGGTCACGATCCCCAAGGCGGGGTCCACGGAAGTCAGGCGGATAGATGTTGAATAGCTGCAGGTCCAGGGTCCAGGGTCCAGGGTTCGGGTCCTGCGGTCCTCGGGTCCGCGTGAGGTAACGATGGGTTTCATACGGCGCGTAATTGTGACGGGTGCATTTCTGGGCCTTGGGGTGATGGCGGGGCTGGTGATTGCCGGCAAACTGACGCTCACCACGGCGAGTGATGCAACGCCGGCTCCCGTACCGCAGGCCGTGACGACACCGAGCGGCGCACCGTCGCTCACAGGTCCCCTGCCGGATCTGTCGTCTGTGGCGGAGCGAGCCATTCTTGCCTCGGCCAACATCTCGTCGACGCAGTACATCCAACGGCGCGACCCGTGGGCGGACCTGTTCGGGGGGCGTGGCCGGTCGTTCATTGAACCGTCCCAGACCCTGGGCTCGGGCGTCATCGTCTCGGCCGACGGCTACGTGCTGACCAACAACCACGTCATCGGCGACGACCGGGGGTCGGTGCGCAGCGAGATCAAGGTCGCGCTCCCGGGCGGGCGGGAATACGACGCGAAGGTCATTGGTGCCGACGAACCCACCGATCTGGCGTTGCTGAAGATCGACGCGACCGGCCTGACGCCGATGGTGTGGGGTGACTCCGGCAAACTCCGCGTGGCGGAATGGGTGCTCGCCATCGGCAATCCCTATCAGTTCAACCAGTCGGTCTCGCTCGGTATCGTCTCCGCGCTGGGGCGCAGTGAACAGGCGTTTGTCGACTTCATCCAGACCGATGCCGCCATCAACCCCGGGAACTCGGGTGGTGCGCTCGTGAACGCCCGAGGCGAACTGGTCGGCATCAACACCCAGATCTTCACGGAGACCGGCGGCTATCAGGGCATCGGCTTCGCCGTGCCGTCAAACCTCGCGCGCGCCGTCATGGACGACTTCATCCGGTTCGGCGAAGTGCGGCGCGGGGCGATCAACGGCCTGATGCGGCTGCAGGCCATCACCGCCGAACAGGCCCGCAACAACGGCATCGCGACCGTGCCCGGCATCTACGTCGGCAACATGTATCAGCCGTCAGAGGCCGTGCGTGCCGGTTTCCGCCCAGGCGACCTCATCGTCGCCGTGAACGGCGTCGAGGTGACGGACACGACGACGTTCTTCCGGATGGTGGCCGACGAGAAGATTGGCAGTACGGTGAAGGTGGATGTCGTGCGGCGCGGCAAGCGCCTGACGATCGACGCGCGCGTGGAACAGATGGCGCGTTAGTCGCTGTCGTCGGCCGCCACCCAGGCGTCGAGCACGGGCTTGAGGTAGCGCCCGGTGTGTGAGGTGGGATGCTGGGCGACCTGTTCGGGCGTGCCGACCGCGACCACGGATCCGCCGGCCTCTCCGCCATCGGGCCCGAGATCGATGATCCAGTCCGCGGTCTTCAGCACGTCGAGGTTGTGTTCGATGACGAGGAGCGTGTGCCCCGCAGCGAGCAGCTTCCTGAACGCGGCCAGCAGCTTCGCGATATCGTCGAAGTGCAGCCCGGTGGTGGGCTCATCCAGCACGTACAGAATGCGCTCCCCGCCCTGCGCCACCAGATGTGACGCGATCTTGATGCGCTGCGCTTCCCCACCCGACAACGTGGTCGCCGGCTGGCCGAGACGAAGATAGCCGAGGCCGATCTCTTCGAGCACCTGCAGACGGCGCGCCACCTTCGGGGTGTTGCCGAAAAACGTCAGCGCTTCGCGCACCGTCAGCGACAGCACCTGGTCGATGTTCCGGCCCTTGTACTTGACCGACAGCACCTGCGGCTTGAAGCGTTTGCCGTCGCAGCCGTCGCAGGGCACGAACACATCCGCCAGGAACTGCATCTCGACGCGCACCTGGCCTTCGCCCTCGCAGGTGTCGCAGCGCCCGCCCGGCACGTTGAAGGAAAACGCGCTCGCGGTCAGGCCGTGTGTCTTCGCATCCTTTGTGGACGCGAACAACTCGCGGATCGGGTCAAACGCCTTGAGGTAGGTGACCGGATTTGATCGCGGCGTTCGGCCGATGGGCTGCTGGTCCACCAGAATGGTGTCGGTCACATACTCGAGCCCCTCGATCTGCTGGTAGCTGCCGACACGCCGATCCCAGTCGCCTTTCGCACGTTTGGCGGCCGCATAAATCACGTCGTGGACCAGCGTGGACTTGCCCGAGCCGCTGACGCCGGTCACGCAGGTGAACACGCCGAGCGGGATCTCGACGTCGATGCCCTTGAGGTTGTGCTCGGTGACACCCCGAATGCGCAGCCGCTGCGCCTGGGGCTTGCGCCGTGTGTCGGGCACCGGAATCGCGAGGTCGCCGCGAAGATACTTGGCGGTCAGCGACCGCGGCTCTTCGAGCAGGCCGGCGAGCGGGCCCGCATACAGAATCCGGCCGCCCTGCTCGCCTGCGCCGAGGCCCAGATCGACGACCTGATCGGCGACGCGAATCATGTCCGCGTCGTGTTCGACCACCAGCACCGAATTGCCCTGATCGCGCAACTGGAACAGGATCGCGATCAGCCGCTCGTTGTCCCGCGGGTGCAGGCCGATCGAGGGTTCGTCGAGCACATACAACGTGTCCACCAGCGCGGATCCCAGCGAGGTCGCCAGGTTGATGCGCTGCGACTCGCCGCCCGACAACGTGGACGACAACCGATCGAGGGTGAGATAGTCGAGGCCGACGTCCGCCAGGAACCCGAGGCGGCGCCGAATCTCTCGCAGCACCTTGTCGGCCACCGCCGCTTCCTTCGCCGACAGATCCAGCGTCTCGAAAAATGCCGCGGCGTCCTTCACAGTCAGGGCACACACCGCGTCGATGGTCCGGCCGCTGACCCGCACGTCACGCGCCTCACGGCGCAGCCGCGTGCCGCCACACTCCACGCAGGTCTGATAGCCGCGATACCGGCTGAGGAACACGCGGACATGGACCTTGTATTTCTTCCGTTCGAGCCATTTGAAGAACCCACGGATGCCGGGGTATTTGACGGTGTCACCGTCCTCGTCCTTCGTCGGCCCGACGGCACCATCCACGATGAACCGGCGCTCACCGTCGGTCAGGTCGCGCCACGGCACATCCAGGCGCACACCGGCCGCCTTCGCGGCGCGCTTCAGGTCCACCAGGCATCCGCGATAGTGCGGCTTGGTCCAGGGTTCGATCGCGCCACCTGTCACGCTCTTGCCGTGATCGGGAATGACCAGATCCAGATCAAGTTCAATGACGTTGCCGAAGCCATGGCAGGTCGGGCACGCGCCGAACGGGTTATTGAAGGAAAACAGCCGGGGCTGCGGAAGTTCATACGCCAGGCCACACGGCCGGCACTCGAAGCGCTCCGAGAATCGGTGCGCCGTACCTGCGGTGCCGCTCGCGTCCACTTCGAGGGCGAATGCCGCGCCATCCCCTTCGTGAAACGCCGCCTCGACCGACTCCGCCAGCCGGCCCCGTACCGACGGCTCCACTTTGATGCGATCGACGATGACCGCCAGGGTCGAGCGCCCGCGCAGCCGGCTCGGGTCGACGTCCTCAAGGGTCACCACCACGCCGTCCACCAGCACACGGCCAAACCCGTGCCGCCGCAGCCGGCCCAACGCCGCCGTCAGGGGGTCTTCCTCCTCGGGCAGGTCGGCCAGCGACTCCAGCGACATGTCGAACCCGACCAGCAGCCGGGTCCCTTCCGGCAACGCCATCAGCGCTTCGGCCACGACATCCGGGCTCTCGCGGATGACTTCCCGGCCACACTGGCGGCAGATCGTCCGGCCGGCCCGGGCCCAGAGCAGCCGCAGGTAGTCGTGAATCTCCGTGGTGGTCCCCACCGTCGAACGGGGATTCCGCACGCTGTTTTTCTGGCGGATGGCGATGGCCGGGGCGATGCCGTCGATGCCGTCCACGTCCGGTTTCTCCATCCGCTCGAGAAACTGGCGGGCATAGGCGGACAGCGATTCCACGTACCGGCGCTGGCCTTCGGCGTAAATGGTGTCGAACGCGAGCGAGGACTTGCCCGACCCGCTGACCCCGGTGAACACCACCAACTGCCGGTGCGGCAGGGTCAAATCGACCCCCTTCAGGTTGTGTGTACGCGCCCCGCGGACCACCAGTTGCCCCGGAGGTCTGGTGGGCAGGCTCGCCGCCGGGCTTGCCTCTTGGCTCGGTGAAGAATCGGCCATGGATGCTAAGCGGTGCATGTTAGCGCATCCGGCATTTGCGATCTGAGGTAGCCTTTGTTATTCTCCGACCGTTCACACCATCCCACTGGTTGTTCCGCCTGTGACACCCCTCACACAGTCACCCCTTCCCCCTGATTCCAAGTAGAGGACACGAGAAAGTGGCAGTACGTCTGTTCGTTGGCAATATGCCCTACGGGGCAACCGAGGCCGACCTCCGCGCGCATTTCGCCGCGGTTGGGGAACCGTCTCAGGTGGTTATCCCGGTCGACCGGGAGACCGGACGCCCTCGCGGGTTCGCATTCGTCGAGTATCTCGACCGCCCGAAGGCCGAGGAGGCCGTGACGCGGTTTAATCAGCAGCCGTTCATGGGCCGCTCGCTCTCGGTGAGCGAGGCACGGCCGCGTGAGGAACGCCCGGCGGGCGGCTTCGCGCCGCGTCCTCCCGGTGGCGGCTTCGCGCCGCGTCCGGGTGGCTTCATCCCCGGTGGAGGCGGCGGCTTCCGCCCGAACGGCCCCCCGTCCCCTCCGGGCAAGAACTTCGGGCCACCCAAGAAAAAGAGCGCGGGGAGCGAAAAGCGCTGGGAAGCCAAAGAACGGGGTCCCAAAGGCCCCATCAAGGAACGGTATACGGGCCGTCTGGGCGGTCTCTACGACCTGCCCGATGACGACGCCCCGGCCGGACTCGGGGATTTTGACGATCCGGCCGCCACAGCGCCGGAAGACGACAAAGACTAGGTCATGCAGACACACGTGAAGGTGCTGGGGTGGCTCTTCATTGTCTTCAGCTTCTTCTACGTGCTGCTGGCCTTCGGGTCCTCGATGATCCTCGGTATGCTTGCCGCGTTTGTCGGGTCCCAGGGGGGCGAAGACGCAGCGATCGGGGCGTCAGTGCTCGGCTTCACCGGTGCCGCCGCATTCATCTTCTGGTTGTGCCTCGGGATTCCAGGCCTGCTGGCCGGCTACGGTCTGCTCACGCTCCAGCCGTGGGCGCGCATCCTCGCGATCATCCTCTCGGCGATCCGCCTCATCAACTTCCCGTTCGGCACCGCCCTCGGGATCTACGGCCTCTGGGTGCTCTTCAACAAAGAGACTGAGGCGATGTTTAATGGGGCAATGGGGCAATGAGGCAATGAGGCAATGGGCCAATGGAATGAGCCAATGCTTCAATGCTTCAATGCAATTCCAGGAATTCCGCTAATTAGATTGTGGAATTGAGGCATTGCCTCATTCCATTGCCTCATTGCCTCATTGCCTCATTGCCCCATTGCCTCATTGCCCCATTCGTTAAGACCCCACTCTTCGGAAGCGACCCACCCCGGCGTCACCTCGTCGAACGCCGGTGCGGTCGCCGCCGCGTCGGGCATGTTCCAGTGGGGCGGATCGACCCCCCGCAGGTGCTTCACGAAGAAATCGAATCGTCGCCGTTCACCGTAGGCCCCACCCGCTCCGTGGCCGGCGCCGGGAATCACCAATAAGTCGAAGTCCTTGTTCGCGCGGATCAGCGCATTCACCACCTGCATGGTCGAGGCGGGATCCACGTTGGTGTCCATCTCGCCGACCACAAGCAACATGCGGCCCTGCAGGTTCTTCGCATGGTCCACGTTCGACGACGCCGCGTATTCGGGGCCGATCGGCCAGCCCATCCACTGCTCGTTCCACCAGATTTTGTCCATGCGGTTGTCGTGACAGCCGACCGCCGAGACGGCCGCCTTGTAGAACTCCGGATGAAACAGCAGGGCGCCCGTGGCGTTCTGCCCGCCGGCCGATGTGCCGTAGATGCCGACGCGTGACACGTCGTACCACGCGTACTTTGCGGCAACCGCCTTGTGCCAGATGATCCGATCCGGGAAGCCGGCATCCCCGAGATTCTTCCAGGCGACATCGTGGAAGGCCTTCGACCGGTTGGAGGTCCCGAGGCCGTCAATCTGGACAACGATGAAGCCGAGTTCCGCCTGGGCCTGCATGCCGAGCTGGGTGCTGAAGGTCTTCGGCACGAAGGAGCCCTGGGGACCGGCATAGATGTTTTCGATGACCGGATACGTCTTCGACGGATCGAAGTTCGTCGGACGAATGATGATGCCCCAGATGTCGGTCTTGCCGTCGCGGGCCTTCGACACGAACACTTCGGGCGCGCGCCAGCCCGTCTTGAGCAGCGGCGTCATGTCGCCCTTCTCAAGCTCGAGCACCACCGACTGATCACCCGTGCGGCGGAGCTGGGCCACCGGCGCGAGGTCCACGCGCGACCAGGTGTCCAGGTAAAACTGCCGATCGGTCGACCAGCTCACCGTGTGGGTGCCGTCGGCACTGGTCAACGCGGTCAGTCCGGTGCCATCAAAGTTGATGCGGTAGTTGTGGACGAAGTACGGGTCCTGCGACGGGTTCATGCCGCTCGCGCGAAACCAGACCTGCCTCGCCTCGGCATCCACGCGGTCGACGCCCCGGACCACCCACGACCCGCGGGTGATCTGGTTCTTCACCTGCCCGGTCACGCCGTCGTAGAGGTACAGGTGGTTCCAGCCGTCGCGCTCGGAGGCCCAGATGATCTCGCGGCCATCGTTCACGTCCTCACGAATGCGTTTGCCGGAGTATTCCACAAACGTCCGGCTCGTCTCCTCGATCACCGTGCGCGTGCGCCCCGTGGTGGCATCAAGATCGAGGACACGGTAGACCTGATGGCCGCGCTGGTTGAACTCAAACGTCACCGACCGGCTGTCTTCACGCCACGCGAGGCGGCTGTTCGCATACGGATTCGGAAACAGCGCCTGATCGCCCACGAGTGTGGCCTTCGTCTCAAGGTTGAAGATCACCGGCAGATCAAAATCCACCTCGTCCCCGGGCTTGCGATAGAAGATCGACGAGTGTTTCGGCTGCAGCTGATCGGTGGGGGATGTTTCGATGTAGTGCACCTGGCGGTTGTAGCCAGGGCGGCGCTTGAAGATGGCGATCTTCTTTGAGTCGGGCGACCAGCGCAGCGAATTGAGCGTGTAGCCGTTGCCTTCCGACCCATCCGTGCTGAGGGGGGTGAACTCCCCGTCGGGCAACGGACGCACCCAGACGTTGAAGTTGCGGATGGCCGCTTCGGCCGAGCCGTCGGGCGCGCGACGCGTCTGCGCCTCCGGCGCGCCGGCCGCACCACCGCCGCCGCCCGCGCGCCCCTGTCCGCCACCGCGGGCGGCTCCAGGCCCCCCGCCGGCCGCTGCGGGCTGCTGTGTGCAGGTGTACGCGGCGAGTGTGCAGCGCCACCGTGCGGCCGCGGCCCCACCACCGATCGAAAATTCGATGGTCTGCTGCGCATCCATGAACGTCAGCGTCGTGAACGGCAGCGTCACGGCGGTGTAGGTGTTCCCCGTCGCCGTCGAGAGCGCGGTGGCCAGCCGCGCGTGATCAAACGCCGGCTCCTTGGTGCCTGCCGCGGCATCGGCCAGGACAAACGACGACCCGCCCGGCACCGATTTCCGGTACCAGAGCTTCGACGTGCCCTCAATCCAGGCGTTGTCGGCGATGACGTCCACCGCCTTGTTCGTCACGCGTTCGCGAAGGGAGGACGCGCGATCGTAGTCGGCGCGGATCCCCTGATCCTGCGCCGACGTCCAGAGGGGCACGGCAAACGCAGCGGCCAGCGCGGCACCGGCCCAGACCAGACGCCGCGCCCGCACAGGCGGCGCGATCACGGCCGGCCTCCGCCACCGCCCGACGTCGCCGCCGGCGGATTATCCACCTTGCCGGCATTTTTGACGTATTTGTCGAGCCACGCCCCCCAACGCGCCCACAGGTCGAGCAGCGTTTCCCTGGTGGCCGGGCCGTGATCCTCCAGCGGATACATGTACAGCGCGGTCGTCTTGCCGAGGCCATTCAGCGCATGGAAGAGACGGATCGAATTGTCCGGGTCGGTGCCGACGTTCTGGTCGTGGATGCCGTGATACATCAGCAGGGCGCCCGTCAGATTGTTCGCGTTCAGGAACGGCGACATGCCGAGGTACACGTTCGGCGCCGTCCACAGGTCACGCTGCTCGCTCTGGAAGCCAAGCGGCGTCAGCGTGCGGTTGTAGGCCCCGTCCCCCGCGATGCCCGCCTTGAAGAACGGCGTGTGTACCATCGCGTTCACGGTCGAAAACGCACCGTAGCTGTGGCCGCCGATCCCGATGCGATGGCGATCCACCAGCGCGCGCCGATCGAGTTCATCAATCGTCGCCGCGAGGTTGTTCCGCAGGTCGTGCACGTAGTTGTTGTTCATCTGCCCTGCGGGGCCGACAATCGGCGCGTCCGGTTCGACCACCGCGTAGCCGAGACGGACGAAGTACTCCATCGAGCGCACGCCGAAGTTCTGGAACGCGTTCTTGTTGTACGTCCGGTCCGGCGTGTCGTAGGCCTCCTGCGTGGCGTACTCGCGCGGATAGAACCAGAACAGCGCGGGCAGCCGTGTCCCCTTCTGATAGCCGGGGGGCAGATTCACGACGACGCGGAACTTGAAGCCGTCCGGCCGCTCGACCACAAAGCGATCCTTCGGCGCGCTGGTCAGGTCCGGATGCATGTCTTCGTTGTTCGTCAGCTGCTTGCGGGCGCCGTTGTCCAGCAGCACATTCTGCGGCGGCATCGTCGGCCCTTCCACCGCGAGTACAAACCGCTTCGCGTCGATGTCGAGCACGCTGGAGACGCGTTCGAACATGTTGGTGTTGCTGCCTTCGAAGATGCGGGCCTTCGCGCCGGTGCGAATGGTCACCTGATCGATGAACGTCTTCGGCCCCACCTCGGCCGGCGCCTTGTCGTAGACCGTGCCCGAGTAGTACACGTTCGCGCGGTCCTTCGAAAGCAACACGGCGCCGCCACCCGCGCCACCGCCACGCCCCCCGCCGCCGCCCCCGCCGCCATCGGCGCTCATCAGCGTGCCGGGATTCGCGTAGAAGTCACTGGTGGAGTAACTGAGGATGCGGTGTTTTTCTGCGGGCACCGCCAGGTCCACCGCATAATCGGTCGCGGTGGTCCCCGACGTTTCGCGGAAGAACAGCAGTTGCATGTCTTCCGAGAATCGATGGCCGGTCATCCGCGTGGTGTTTTCGTAGATCACCTTCTTGGTGTCGTCGGTAAACGGTGCCGTCCACTGATACACACGGTCAGGACGTTGCGGAGCTGCCGCGGCTGCGCCGCCGGCGCGACCACCGCCCTGTCGTCCGCCGCCACCACGCGCCGCGGGGGGCGCGTCGCCACCCGCCGGCGTATCCGCGCCGCGGCCCGCGGGCGCGGCCGGCGCCGGTTCCTGCTCGATGTAGGTGAAGCCCTGCCCATCCGGCCGCCACGCAAGTTCACGGCGTCCGCCCTGCGCGGCGCCGCCTCCGCGTCCGCCCGCCGGTGCCGCGGCCGGATCCGGCGTGTCCTGCTGAACGCCGAGGTTGATGTCGCGCTTGGAGAGTTCGACCAGGGCCTTGCCGGTCGCGTCCCACACTTCTTCCACCTGGCCGAAATTGCTCACGGGGACGATGTAGGAAAAGGGTCTGGTCATGCGCGTGATGCGCGCATGGAGTCCGTCTGGCGACAGGTCGAACGACCGGAACATCTGCGGCGTTCCGAACTTCTTCACGGCCTGCGTCGCCACGTCGACCAGGGCGAGCTGTCCGGTCGCGTGCCATTCGAGCAACTCAAAATCGTGCGGCGTCTTCATCAGGCTGGCGTACGTCCGCAGACGATTGCGGTCGTTACCGAGCGCGAGACTGACTTCGGGCCCGGTCGGCGCTTCAGGCTTCACCGGGCGCGGCTTCCGGCCGTCCGGCACGAAGACGGCCGCGAGATGTTTGCCGTCCTTCGTGAACTGGACCGTGGACGTCATGGTCGCCAGCAGCGGCGTCTTCGTGATCTGCCGCGCCTTGAGCGTCGTGACATCGGCCATCCACACGTGGGTGGCCTCCACGCCGTGCATCAGGAAGACGACGTGTGAGCCGGTGGGCGACCACTGCGCGCCCGAGACTCGGGCGCCCGCCGGCAACGCGATGGTGCGCTTGCTGCCATCGGTGGCGGAGATCAGGTGAATCGCCACGTTGTTGCGCACCGTCAGCGCCCGGCTGCGATTCGCCCGGCTGTCGATGAACACGCCGCCCAGCTCGTCGAACGGTTTCGAGAACGTGGCCATCACGACCGGGCCGTCGTTCACTTCGTCGAGAAACCACTGCTTGTCGGGGCTCAGGTTGCTGAGCGTGGTGTTGAGATGACGGGGGGCCAGGACCGCTGACGCGAGTTCAGGCGGCGGAGTCGCATACCCCTCCTGAGCAATGATGCGGTCCGCCCAGCTCTGTGGTGTCTGAGGGGTCTGGGTCTGCGCCAGCAGCGCGTAGGGCACAAGCGCCAGCAGTCCGATCAGCGTCACGCGGGCAAGAGAACGTCGAGTTGTCATGGTGCAATAGCCTCCGGGGATGGCGGGACGATATCACGTCCGGTCGTGCCCAGCGCGGCCCTGTTACAGTGATGCCATGCGTGTCCGCGTACTCGTAGTCGAAGACGACCCCGCGCAGCGCACGGGGCTCACCCAGTTGATCGCCGGCTGGGGCTTTGACGCCGTCAGCGCGACGGATGGCGAGGATGCGCTGGCGCAGGTCGCGACCACCGTGCCGGACGTCATCGTCAGCGACCTGGTGATGCCGAAGATGGGCGGCCTCGATCTGCTGCGCGGCCTGCGGCAGCAGGGCCTGGAGATCACCACGTTGTTGCTGACGGCACAGGCGACCGTCGACACGGCGATTGAAGCGATCCGCCTCGGGGCCTACGACTACGTCTCGAAACCGATCGACCCCCAGCGCCTGCGTATCCTGCTCGATCAGGTCGTGGAGCGACTGGCGCGCCAGCAGGAGGTCGAGGTCCTCCGCCGGCAACTCCGCGACCACGGCCGGTTCGGCACACTCATCGGGGCGAGCCGCCCGATGCGCGAGGTGTATCAGCTGCTCGAGCAGGCGGCGCCCACCGCCGCCTCCATTCTGATTACCGGCGAGTCCGGCACCGGCAAGGAACTGGTCGCGCAGACGATTCACCAGCTCAGCCCGCGCGCGGCCCGGCCGTTTGTGCCGATCAACTGCGCCGCCATTCCCGAAGCCCTGCTCGAGAGTGAACTGTTCGGTCACGAGAAGGGCTCGTTCACCGGCGCCGTGGCGCGACGGCAGGGATCCTTCGAACTCGCCGATCGCGGCACCCTCTTCCTCGACGAGATCGCCGAGATGAATCCGGCGCTGCAGGCCAAAATCCTGCGGGTCCTGCAGGAACGGGTCGTGCGCCCCGTGGGCGGCGATCGCGATCGCCCCATCGACATCCGCATCGTCGCCGCCACCAACGTCGATCCGATGGAGGCCGTCCGCACCGGCAAGTTGCGCGAGGACCTCTTCTACCGGTTGAATGTGTTCTCGGTCCATCTGCCGCCGCTGCGTGACCGCCTGGACGATTTGCCGTTGCTGGTGCATGCGTTCATCGCGCAGTTTGCAAAGGAGCAGCAGAAGACGGTGGTGGACGTGGACGAGGCCGCGATGGCGGCGCTCCGCGCGCACCACTGGCCCGGTAACGTCCGCGAACTCCGGAACGTCATCGAACGCGCCACGATCATCACGCGCGATCGCACCATCGGCGTCGCCGATCTCGCCGGCGTGGCGTCAGCCCAGCGCACCCCGAACCCGGAACTCCGAACGGCACCCGGAACCCAGAACCATGAACCACGAACCCTGTTCCCCGGCCTGACTGTCGACGAGGCGGAACGGCAGCTGATTGCCATCACGCTGGAACACACCGGGGGGAACAAGACCAAAGCGGCCGCGATGCTGGGCATCAGTCTGAAGACCCTGCACAACAAACTGGCGCGTGAGCAACAGAAAGCGGACGACTAGGTGCGCCTCTCGGTCCGCACGAAACAGGTCGCCGGCGTCACCGCCATCGTCTTTGCGGTGGTCGCCTGCCTTGGCGGCTACTACATGTTGTCGCTGGCCGGCGTCTTCATCGAGGAAACCCGGGCACGCGCGGACCTGATCGCCGGTGGCGTGTATCAGCGCATCGCCCAGTTGACGCGCGACGGCGGCGATCTCCGTGAGGCGATCCGCACCGATGCCGGGCTGCGGAGCATCCTGGAATCGTCGATGTACTCCGACGGTGTGATGTATGCCGCCGTGGTGGACGCCCAGGGCGTGGTCCTCGCGCACAACGACCCCTCGCAGGTGAACCGGCGCCTTCCCCCGGTGGGGGATCTGGCCGCGCTGGTGGATGCGAGCGCGTGGGAACAGTCGCGCGCCATTGCCGCGCAGGGGGGACAGGCCCATGAACTGCGCATGCCGCTGATGCTGGATGTCGGCGCAGGCGTGCAGGAGTTCGGGACCATTCGCGTGGCCGTCTCGACGCTGTTGATCCGGTCTGACCTCGACAAGGCCCTTCGGCCGGCCTTGGTGACCACGATCGCGCTCCTGTTCGGCGCCGTCGTGCTGGCCACCCTGCTCGCACAGTGGCTGCTGCGCCCGATCCTGGTGTTGCGCGCCGGCCTCGCGCGCCTCGGGCGCGGCGACACCGACGTCACGCTGGACCTGCCGCTGCGCGACGAGTTCGCCGACCTGGGCGAATCCTTCATGGCGGTGCGGGATCGGCTGGCGAAGGAACATGCCGATGGCGAAGTCTCCCGCGCGGCGATGTCACGACGCTTGGCGGCGCTCGGCCGCGTGTCATCGGGGATCGCGCATGAAGTGAAGAACCCGCTCAACGCGATGCGGATTCACCTGGAGCTGCTCCGGATGCAGACCACCGACATCCCCGGCACCAGTGAACACGTGCGGGTGCTGAACGATCAGATGCGCCGTCTCGACGAGGTGGTGCAGGGCTTCCTGTCGTTCACCAGGCCGGAAGACCTGACGACCATCACAATCCCGCCCGCCGCGTTATTCGAAGACCTCCTGCCGGTCGTGACCGCCGAAGCGGGCAAAACCGGTGTGCAGGTACAGGTGGATGTGCCGGCGGGCGTACCGGCCATCGCGGGCGACCGCGCCCTGCTCCACCAGGCCTTCCTGAACCTGGCCATCAATGCGTGTCACGCGATGCCGAACGGCGGCCATCTGCGGCTGGCGGCGCGCACTTCCAGCGCCCGGCGCGGCCATGTCGAACTGCTCGTCGAGGACACCGGCACCGGGATCAGCCCCGAGCATCTGAGCAGGATTTTCAATCTGTACTTCACGACCAAGCCCGAAGGATCGGGCATCGGACTCGCGCTGGTCTATCGAACGGTCACGCTGCACGACGGCGACATCGACGTCCAGTCGGTGCCGGGCAGCGGCACCACCTTCACGGTGACGCTGCCGTCAGCGCTTCAGTAGCGCCGCCATCGTGGCGGCCTTGTCGGCGAGCTGACCGGCGAACACCAGATTCCGCACCTTGAGTGCCTCTTCACACTGGCGGATGAATCCCCGGGCGGCGTCGTACTGCGCCTTCGCGCTGGAGCCGAGTGACTGACGGCTGACCTGCGCGAGGTCGGCTTCCGCCCGGCGCAGTTGTTCGCGAATGCGGCGCTCGAAGTCTGCGGTGTTCGCCGACGTGCTCAGCACGGGAGGTGGCGGTGCCGCGCCTGCGGGTGGCGGGGTCGCGGGTGGCGGACTTGTCCGCGCCGGCGGCTGGGGGCGAACCGGCGCGTTCGCCGGCGGTGCGGCCACCGCAGGCGGCTCCGGATCGGGTAGCGTCGGTTGCTCGGGCACCGGCACAATCAGCCGATCCGGCGGCGGTGCCGGGACCAGCATCGGCATATCCGTCGGCATCCGCACTTCCGCACGCGCACCACAGGCAACTGTTCCCAGCACCAGGAACAGCACCCATAGTGAACCCTGGACGTTCTTTGGGTCCTTCATCGCGTCCACCGTTGTTTGATGGATTCCCATTCGGCGGCGAGAGCGACACGCACCGCGTCGGGGTCGGATGGCGGCGCCGCGTGGCGCGCACGTTCGGGAATGATTGCCGTGCGCATCAGGCGATCGAGGTCCGTCTGCATCGTGACGCCGTGACTCCCCGGGGCCACGCGCACCGCCTGAATCCATCCGGCCACGGCCACGGCCCAGGCACGGTCCAGATCACCGACGCCGCGGCACGCCGCCGCCACCCAGTAGCCGGCGACGAGCGAGGCCGGCGCGCGTGCCGCCTCCCGTTCCGCCCCGGCCAGCAGCCGGGCGTACCGCCGCTCGCGTTCCCCCTCAGGTGCCAGCTGCGCATGGCGATCGAGTGCTGACGCCCACCAGTCGAACACCCGCTCGCGCCCGCCGGCGTCGTCGGCATCGACCACCGCCAGGGCGGCCTCGAAGATTTCCGTGGCCGCGCCAAACTGCTCATCGGCAAACAGGAGTTCGGCGGTCGCCAGTCGCAGTTCGTCGAACTCCCTCCGGCTCAGGCGCGTGGGGTCGACGCCCAGCAGCGCCTGGCGAGCCATCGCAATGTCCGCCACGTCTCCGGTCTGCCGGTATCGCTCCAGCGAGGCGCGGGCAAAAACGACGGAGGCGGAGTGGGCCATCCACTCCACGGCACGGGCGTCAGCGGCCAGTTTCACCGCCGTATCAATGTCCTTCTGGTTGTAGGCCTGACGCGCGCGCACCAGCACGTCGGCAGGCGGCGGCACGGCCGATTGCGCGGTCGCCACCTGTGGCGACACCAGCATCAGCCCGATAAGCGCGACGGCTGGAGACCCGCGAAACATGCCTTCGATCTTACCTTCCGTCGGACGCACGTGCGTAATTCCTACATGGTCAGGACGCCGGACACGGCATTCTGCCCGGCCAGAGGTTGGCAAGCATCTTGAAGTCTCTGTGGCCGTGAGCCGCCTCCGACTCCCCTTCGCGGCCCTTCTGGCCATCGTCGCCACCGCGACGAGCGGGCTGCTGGCCCAGCAGGCGCCGACGTTCACGTCGAGTACGCGACTGGTGACGGTGGCGGTGTCGGTGATGCGCGGCGGTGAGGTGGTCACGGGACTCACCCGCGACGACTTTCAGATTCTGTCGAACGGCCAGATCAAGCCCATCGTGCAGTTCACGAGTGAGCCCGGACCGGTGACAACCGCCCTCCTTGTGGATGCCAGCGGCAGCATGGCCGTGAACCGCGCGATCGGGCCGGCGGTGGACGGCGTGCAGGACCTGCTCCGGGGGCTCGATGACACGCAGGACCGCGCCGGCATTTTCACATTCGAGCGGACCCTGACGATGCGCCATGACTTTGGTCCGATCAGCCCCACGCTGATGGCCACCGTGAGTGACACACACGCGTTTGGATCCACGTCGCTGTTTGACGCCATCCTGTCGACCAGCCGGGCGCTGGCCGCGGATGGCGCGGCTCGCCGGGCCGTGGTGGTCTACACCGATGGCGTGGATACCAGCAGCGTGCAGCCGTCAGTGGATGTCAGTGCCCATGTGGCCGCCATTGATGTGCCGGTGTATGTCGTGGCGATCGGCGCCGCGCCGGAGGCCGGACTCGACGCGGTCGCGCATGACACCGGCGGGCAGTTGTTCACCGTGACGCCTGGCGCGCCGATGCAGAAGGCCCGGACGTCGATCATCACGCAGCTTCGCCAGCACTATCTGCTGGCGTTCGAACCGGACGTGCGCCCGGGCTGGCATCGCCTGTCCGTGCGCACCCGGCCCAACCACACGGTGCGTGCGCGCGCCGGCTATTCCGTCTCTCCCCGATCCTGAAGGAGGATTCCCATGCGTCGTCTGATTCTTGCATCCACTCTCGTTCTTGCCACCACCACCGCCGGCGCCGCGTGCGCGACCAAGGGCTTCGTCAACACGAAGGTCGATGCGGTGGACGGCAAGGTCACGGCCCTGACGGGCAGCCTGGAAGAAACCCAGGCGCGCACCAAGCAGAACGAAGGGCGCATCTCGGAAGTCGACCAGAAGGCCGGTGCGGCGCAGAGCACGGCAACCGGCGCGGCCGCAGCAGCGCAGACGGCCGCCCAGCGCGCGGCTGCCGCGGAAAATGAAGCCAAGGCCGCCGGCGCAAAGACGGACGAACTCGCGGCCGCGTCGCGTCGCCTGATGTTCACGGTGGTGCTCAGCGAAGACCAGGGCAACTTCAAGTTCAACGCGGTTGAGCTGCCTGCCGAGGCCAGGAAGCGGATTGATGAGCTCGTGGCGCAGCTGATGTCCGACCCGAAGGGCGCCTACTTCGAGATCGAGGGCCACACGGACAACGTCGGTCCGGCGAACATCAACGAACGGATCGGCCTGGAGCGCGCGGATGCGGTGAAGCGGTATCTCTACGAGGCGCACCAGATTCCGCTCCACAAGATCAACATCATCAGCTTTGGCGAAGAGAAGCCGGCGGCTCCCAACACCACGCGTGAAGGCCGCGCGAAGAATCGTCGCGTGGTGATTCGGGTATTGGCGTAACATCAGAGTTGCCCTCTGGGAGGAGGGCGCACATGGCACGAACACGAGGCAACACCACGATGAACACCGCGGCGACGAAGGTCGGCTCCATGCTGGGCCGCATCGCCTCAAAGGTGGATGCGGTCAAGCGGCAGCGCGCGGAGATCGCCGCTGAGCTGGATCATGTGATTCAGGTCGCGCAACGGATGAAGGTGGACATCGGTGCGGCGGGTCCGGATCTTCGGCGCGCCGGCGGCAAGGTCAGCGCGGCGGTGTCCACGGCGAAGCGCCGGCTGTCTCCCGAAGCGCGCGAACGCATTGCGAGCGCAGCCCGCAAGCGCTGGGCGGCCTATCGGAAGGCCAAGGCGAAGAAGCAGTAGGAGTCCAGGAGTCCAGGAGTCCAGGAGTCCATCGTTTGGAGCAGCCGGGCGTTAGCCCGGCTGTTCGTCTTTCAGGACGTGCTCGCGGACGGCGCGGACGGTTTCTCGCACCAACGTCTGTTGAAGATCCTCGAGCCCCTCGATGTCGGCCGCGCGATTGATTTGCGTCACCCAGACGTGGTGCCCATCACTCAGGCGGATGAGGTGAATGGACAGGCGCAGGCCCGTTGCGGTGGTTTCGAGTTGGCCGATGAGCGCGAAGCCGGCGCCGGTACTGTCCCGCATGTCGCGGAGTTCACCGAATGTGCGGGGCATCGGCAGCACCCGCGGCCCGCTGACAATCCCGACCCGGGCGGCGTCAAGTTGCCCGAGGTCTGTGAGCAGGGCCTCGGCCAGGTTGGTGGTGAATGGATCCAGTTCGTCGCGCCCCGTGTCGTTCTGGATGACGGCCACCACGAGCGACGGGCGGCTGCCCGCGAACCAGAAGGCCGCGCCGGTCAGGAGCAGGGCCACCCCCGCCAGAGCGGCCAGACCGAGAAGCCGAACGCGCGGCGGCGTGGTAGTATTCATGGTCTGGCCCGACGGCAACGGAGGGTCCAGTGTACCCCCGCCGGGCCGGCGTAGCTCAGTTGGTAGAGCAGCTGATTCGTAATCAGCAGGTCGAAGGTTCGAGTCCTTTCGCCGGCTCCAGAATTACTTAGTAAAAACGCAAAAGATCAGGCCGGCATGTTCGCGCCAGATTGTCCCGTCTAACACCCGTCTACCACCAGAGCAGCAAGAATCGGAGTGGGGGTGAGGCTGAGACTCCTGCCCTGCGCGGCCGAGCGCGCGAACGCGCACATCTGGGCGAATGCACTCCTAGACGAGAGGCCGCTAACTCTTGATCGCCCCGGGAACCCATCTTCAACTCCCAATCCGGTTCGGTCAATCAGGGGTGCCGCCCTTATCCCGCTTCACTTCCGGCGCGCGTATCGGAATTCACAACACGAGGCGCCCTGCATGATGGTCTGCGGGCGGGTCAGCGTCACGTCCGGCGCAAACCCTTCGACGAGCGCCTCGTCCCGGCTGCAGGACAGCGTCGCGCCCAGATCGGCGATGCCCAGCGCGCGATACATCTCCGCGTAGCGGCACCGCGTCACATCAAACGACAGCCGATCCTCCGTGGCTTCGTGGACGGTCATGTCCATCGCACCGTCGCGAGTCCAGGGCTCAAGCGTTCCGGCGAATCCCACGAGGGACACATCGTCCCTGGCCGCCGCCATCGCCTGGCCCTGAGCACGAGCGATGTCCGCGATCACTGCGCGCACAATCTCGACGACGCGTTCGCGCCCGAACTGCCTGCCCAGTGCGTCGACGACCGGCGCCAGCACACGGGCCTCGATCTCCCGCCGTCGCAGGATCCCGATCTCATTGAGGCGATCGACGGATTCGTCTGCCATGCCCCTATTATTGCGCCGGACGGCCCGTGTGGCTGCGACGCGTGGCGTAGGATTGGGTCGTATGCGCGTGCTTCTGAACTGCCCGAAGTGCGGCGCCTCGATTGCCGACGGGGTATCGCGACGCGTTTCACCGGTGACAGCCGGGAATTCCGCAGCCAAACGAACGGTTGGAGCCCTCCGCTCACCCTTCCGTGACCACCGTGCCTGCGGCTTTGTCGTGCCAGCCCTGGCGCCGGTCGTCCCAGGTGAGTGACACGTACGTCAGCACCGTGCCGATCCAGCCGATCAGCGGGATCAAGCCCAGCAGCCACGGCAGCGCCCAGCGCCCCGTCGCCTTGCCCCAGCCAGGCAGGCCACCGTTGTCGGCGCGCGCCACACGAATGCTCACCACCATCTTCCCGACCGTCTGGCCCTTCAACGCGATCATCGTCACCTCGTACGCAATCGAGAGGATGACGATCGTCATCATCGCGGCGGCGAACGCGGTGAACATGCCGATGATGCCGGCGTCAGTGCCGGTGGCGCCCATCGCCAGACCGCTGCCAAACCCGAGCATGGCGACAATCGACGACCCCACCCACAACACGCAGAAGTCGATGAGCCGGGCGATGAGCCGTTTGCCGGGTGACGCAAGCGTCCGCACCTGCCCATCGCCCAACGTAACGTGCCCGGTCATCGCCGCCGGCGCTGAGGAACTCTGATTCACATCCCCCTCCCTGATTGTCCGAGGCGGGTATGTTAGAACAGGACCTGTGAAAGCGCCACTGGGCGCTCAGGCGCCCCCGCGGTCCCGGCGCCGGATCGCAGAGGCGACTCCACTGCGAGCGACGCGGGGGCGTCAGTTTGAAAAACACCCTGGAACACCGTGGGGGGTGTTTTTCCCGCGTCGTCGAGCTGGAGAGTCGCCCCTGCAAACCGGTGACGGGACCGTGCACAGAGACGAATCGACAAGTATGATCGCGCCGTGACCACGCGCGCCTCCCTCTTTATTGAAGCCGCCGTCGAATCCATCGGTGGCGTGATCGCCGCCGAGGCCGAAGGCGTCGACCGCATCGAGTTGTGCGGCTTGCTGCACGACGGCGCGGTGACGCCGTCGATCGGATTGATCGGGCGCGCACTGGCGCTGGTGAAGACGCCCATCCATGTCTTCATCCGGCCCCGGGTGGGCGATTTTGTGTATGACCGCCACGACGTGGCGGTGATGCTGGCCGACATCGACGCGGCGAAGACCGCCGGCGCGCCGGGCGTGGTGTTCGGGGCGTTGACGACAGATGGCGAGATCGATCACACGCTGATGGCGGAACTGATCGCCGCCGCCCGACCGATGACCGTCGGCTTCCACCGCGCGTTTGATCAGGTGCGCGATCAATCCGACGGCCTCGACACCCTGATCGCGCTTGGCGTCTCGGTGGTACTGACGGGCGGAGGTCCCGGGACTGCGCTGGACGGCGCCGCGCAGTTACGCCGGCTCGTGGATCAGGCCGCCGGCAGAATCGACATTCTGGCCGGCGGCGCAATCACGAAGCACAACGTTGCGGACTTACTCAAGCGGAGCGGCGTGCAACAGGTGCACGGAAAAGCCTTCACCGGGCTGCGGGCCGCCATCCGCCCACCCGCCCCGTAGCCCACCCGCCCAGTAGCCCATCCGCCCAGTAGCCCATCCGCCCAGTAGCCCACCCGCCCAACTACTTGGTGCGTCCGACGTCCACCTTGGCGGTCATCGACTGTCCGTCCATCGACGCGGCGGCGTCACCCTTGAGGCGACCGTCCACGAGCGTCAGGGTGAACTTGATCACCGGCCCATCCGCCATCACGTCAAAGGTCACCTTGGTGCCGTCCACCTTGCCGTTTTCGATGGCCCACTGCTGGTCGGGGTTCGGCCCCACCGTGCCGGTGAGCACGGCCCCCTTCTGGGTCAACGTCATCTCGGCGACATCATCACGCTGTTCCCCGTTGAAGGTCATGATGAAGGTGCCATTCCACTTGCCCGTCAGGTCCTGGACAGGGGCGGCATGAAGCGTCGGAATGGCAATAAGAAGAGCGAACATACACAGCACAACACGTCGGGTCATCGGAATCTCCAGAAGAGGGCGAAGCGCGCGAAAGCCTACCACCAATACGTCAGACGCCGGCTTCAAGGTCCCTGGACTCCTGGACTCCTGGACCCCTGGACCCCTGGACTACAGCTACTTGACGAACGTCGGCTGGACCCAGGCCGCACGGCCCATGCTGTCGATGACTTTGGCCCGGACGTAGCC
>Ga0222713_10000615_pt1 | contig 40178 bp, 40 predicted proteins | sample C33_649DmetaG_FD_165061 | JGI IMG/M metagenome (GOLD analysis project Ga0222713, IMG submission 165061) | Estuarine water microbial communities from San Francisco Bay, California, United States - C33_649D | ecosystem: Environmental > Aquatic > Marine > Unclassified | place: USA: California... | reverse complement strand
AAAAAATGATGCTTTTATGAATTTTATTTCATGACTAATAGCTTATGAATTTATACCCAAAACCGTCCTTCAGGGACTGTTTTCTTACCTAAAGCTTTTACAAGCTCATCTTTTTGATTCTTAAGTTTACTAATCTGTTCTTTGTATTCACACAGCTTTTGCTGTCTCAAGTGCTAAAGATGCATTGTTTAAAAATTGTTTTTTCCAGTTCTGCATAGTTTTAGCAGTTATTTCATATTTCGTTGATAACTGACCTGTTTTCGATTCTTCTTTTAGCATCTCTAATACTATTTTAGTTTTTACTTCTGCGCTAAAAGTTTTAATTTGTTTTTACCCATTTGTTCCTTTTTGATTCTATTAATTATCCTTTCTTCATTGAGAAACAAAATCACTTTCTTTTTTGTCTAAATCTTTCAGTCCATTATATTCTATTTAATCACGCAATCTTTTAACTCTATAAGCAAAGCCTCGGCTTCCACTAAAATATCTGTAGGATTTTTTAAATTTTTAATAAAAACTAATTTATTATCAGGTTTGATTTTAGCATGCCGTGGAAATTTTTGTATAAATAACATCACAACATCAGAAACATCAAAATTCTTATTAAATTTGATAACAAACCCACCGGGACCACTATCAAGACTTTCAATTTTCAAAACTTGGCAAGAAGTTTTTATCTCAACTATCTTCAGCAAATTAGTAAACTCTTCTGGTATAGAGCCAAATCTATCTATCATCTCATCCCTAAATGTTTCAATTTCGGGACGATTTTTAAGATTAGCCGTTCTTCTATATATAGCAAGACGGAGCGAAGTATCTTCAATGTAATTAGCTGGAATATATACCGCAAGACCAAGATTAATAGAAGTACTAAAACCTAAGTTTTCTTTTTTATCTTGTTGATTTTTCAGCTCTGATATAGCTTCATCTAGCATTTCTTGATACATTTCAGAGCCTATTTCTCTAATATGTCCAGATTGCTCATCTCCAATCAAATTACCAAAACCGCGTAAGTCCATATCGTGACTTGCAATAGTAAAACCAGCGCCAAGGGAATCAATATTTTGTAAAATTTCCAATCTTTTTAAAGAATATTTTGTAGTAATTGTGTCACTCATCAATGTCAAACAAGCATAACCTCTTACTTTACCACGACCAACCCTACCTCTAAGTTGATAAAGTTGACTAAGACCTAGCATATCTGCTCTATGAATTATTATTGTATTGGCAGAAGATATATCAATACCAGATTCTATTATAGTTGTTGAGAGTAATATATCAAATTTACCATCACAAAACTCATTCATTATATTATCAAGCTCGCTGGGTAACATCTGACCATGAGCTATCTTAAATTCAAGTTCAGGAACATATTCTAACAATTTCTTTGCAACCCATTCTATATCTTTTATCCTTGGTACTACGTAAAAACTTTTCCCTCCTCTGAAACGCTCACGCATAAGAGTATCTCTAATTATTATACCATCAAATGGCATAACAGTAGTTCGTACTGGTAATCTATCTATAGGAGGTGTTGCGATAAGACTTAAATCTTTAAGCCCAGACATTGACATTTGCAAAGTTCTTGGTATTGGTGTTGCAGAAAGTGATAATACATGTACATCAGATTTCAAAGATTTCAAACGCTCTTTTTGTGTAACCCCAAAATGTTGTTCTTCATCAATAATTAAAAGTTTTAAGTTTTTGAATTTGATTTCTTTTGATAGAAGAGCATGAGTACCTACTATAATATTTATCTTTCCGTCTTCTATATCTTTCTTTATTATTTTTGCTTGAGTAGTAGTAACTAATCTAGATAATTGACTGATGCAAATATCCAGACCTTTAAAACGCTCAAGAAAACTCATGTAATGTTGGCGACATAAAATAGTAGTAGGAGCAATAATTGCTACTTGAGGATGGTCGTCTTCATAATCAAATCCAACCATAAAAGCCGCCCTCATGGCAACTTCTGTTTTACCAAAACCAACATCGCCGCAAATTAATCTATCCATTAATTTGCCACTTTTTAAATCTTCTTTAATATCAGCAATCGCAGAAAGTTGATCTTCTGTTTCGCTATAAATGAAACGATTGCAAAAATTTAAATACAGCTCAGGATCAAAATTAACAGCCTGTGTTCTGCACAACTCTCTCTCTGCTGTTATCTTAATCAATTCATTAGCAATGTCTTTTATTCGATTTTTCAGTCGAGCCTTACGCTTTTGCCAATTCAAACTACCAAGCTTGTCAAGAATAGCATCTTCATTACCATATTTTTTTATTAGATCAATATTTTCTACTGGTAAATAGAGTATGTCATTATTAAAATAGACGATTTTCAAACAATCATGCGGGACGTCGCTAACTATTATAGTTTCTATCTTTTCAAATCTACCTATACCGTGTTCCTTATGAACTATAAGCTCTCCTTCTGTAATATTATCAAGCTCAATTAAAATATTCTTAAGTTTTCTTTTAGTAGATTTATGGCTCTGAGAAGTGAATTTCTTACCTAAAATATCTTGCTCTGAAATAAACAAATATTCTTTACTAAAAAATCCATGGGACAAAGGAGTGATAGCTGTATTTATTGCAAATTTTTTTGCTTCTGTAAGAAATGATATATTATTAGTTTTATACTCTTGATTTTCAATGATATTTTTTATCCTCTGCTCCGAACTTTTTGCACCACAACAAATAATAATTTTTTTATTTTTGTTATTATTAATTAAATTAATTAATAAGTTATTTTTATCCCCATTGCGAAGATCAGCAACGTCATTATTATTTAAACTAAGATCATGAGAAGACCAATCAATTTTAGGCAGTAATTCAAACTCTCTGACTAAATCTATTTTTTGAAGATCGGAAGCAACAACAAATTCGGCATTATTTTCTTTAACAGCATCTATTTCCTCAAAATTACTATCAATAAAGAAATTACTACCCAAACTAAGTAATTTCTTTAAATTGTCACTTGACAAAATAAGCTGATCAGGACTAATGGCAAAATAAAATGAACTAGGATTCAGTTTATTAGATAGCTTTCTTGATTGATAAAAATCTTCATAAGATTTTTCTAATTCTACAATTGATTGCAGAGACAAATTATCGTAAATTATCACATGATCAAATAAATAATCCGTTAAATTAGCCATTTCTTCGTAAAATAACGGTAATAAATGTTCATAACCCTGAAATTTTCTTCCAGCAATGATTGATTCATACATTTGATGTTTAACATAATTTACACCAAAGTTTTTTAGAAAATTCCTTCTAAATATCTCTATATTATCTAAATTTAAAATTGCTTCCATAGCTGAAGATAATTCTAATTTATCAAGTGATTTTGTTGAAATTTGGCTATTTACATCAAATTCTTTAATAGATTCCACAACCTCCCAACCAAAATTAATCCTATATCCCTTTTTATTCGAATGTACTATATCAATTATTTCGCCTCTGATAGCAAACTCTCCACTATCTATTGCGCTTGATGATCTAGTAAATCCATTATTAACTAAAAAAAATGCTATCTCTTCTATAAATACTTTATCACCTGGGGAAATGGTTATAACTGAATTTTTAAAAATACTAGGCAGCGGAACTTTAACAATTAAATTCTGTGCATTTGTTACTATAATCTTTGGCGATTTATTAAAACTTAAACTGGTTAAAACATTTGCTCTTGCCGTTGTTATCTCAATATTGGGAGAAACGCGATCGTAAGGTAGCGTATCTAAAGAAGGAAAATATAAAACATTGCTGTCATCAATTTCACCAAGTAAAAACTGAAGATGCTTGTATGCTTTTAAAGTTGATTCTTCATCGGCAAATGTAAGTAAAATATTTTTTTTTATGTGATTAAAATATTCACAGGCAAAAAAACATTTAGAAACAAAGGGTATATTTATTTTTTGCATTATTTATAAGGTTTGAAATTTAATAACTGAATAATAACAGAGTTGAGCTTTTCTTTTGGTAAAATCTTTTTTTTTGTATACCAATCATAAATATCCGCATCTTCTAACTGCAATATATTTGAAAAAAGATTTATTTCAGTATCTGTCATTTTATCTAGATTTTCCTTTGCAAATTCACCAATTATAATATCTGTTTCTTTGCAACCTCTGTTGCAACTTTGATAAAGTAATTTTTTTATCATTTGTTCTCTTTTTTGAATAGTCATAGATAAAATCTTGCAAAAAAATTTATTACTAATATTATTCACTTCTATGAGACAAATTTCAAGCCTATTTTATTGATACAATTAATTTTTAACTTCATTATTTAAATTTGTTAAGCATTTCTTGATCCATAATCAAATATATATGAAACAACTAGAGCAATTCGCAAACATGTCAAAAGATGATAAATATTATGACCAATTGTGGGTTGATGTTAGTCGTGACCTCGTAAGTCATTATGGCGAAGCACTTTTTAAAAACTGGTTTAGTAAAATTAATTTTTGTGAAAAAACAAAAAATGGAACATTAATCTTATCTGTTCCTAGTAATTTTATAAGAGATTGGATTAAATCTAATTACTTCGATACTATAGCAAAATTATTTATTCACTATGATCCTGAAATAAAATCATTAGATATAATTACGAAAGATATTATTCCAACAGTAAATGCATTGCAAAAAGACTTAGCAAAAATTGAATCTATAAATTCTGTAAATTCAGAAATAGAAAATAGTACTACAGCTTTTCTTGATCAAAGATTTACTTTTGAAAATTTTGTAATTGGATCACCAAATGAACTTGCATATGCCGCAGCATTAGCGGTTGCTGAAGCAAAAAAAGCTGTGACTAAATCTAATCCTTTGTTTTTATATGGCGGTGTTGGTCTGGGTAAAACCCATTTAATGCATGCTATTGCTTGGCATTCTAGAAAAAAAAATCCCAAAAGGAAAGTTTTGTATATGTCGGCTGAAAAATTCATGTACCGATTTATCAAAGCGCTCAGAAGCAAAGATGTCATGGCTTTTAAGGAAGAATTTAGATCTGTTGATGTATTAATGATTGATGATATTCAATTTATATGTGGCAAAGATAGTACTCAAGAAGAGTTTTTTCATACCTTTAATGCAATTATCGATAATAATAAACAAATGGTTATTTCTTGCGATAGATCACCATCAGATCTTGATAATATCGAAGATAGGATTAAATCAAGGCTAGGGTGGGGATTAGTTGCAGATGTACATAGCACTACTTATGAGCTAAGAGTTGGGATATTACAGTCAAAATTAGAACAAATGAATATTCAGATTGCTCAGAATGTTATAGATTTTTTGGCTGCAAAAATCACTTCTAATGTAAGAGAATTAGAGGGGGCTTTAAATAAAGTAATAGCACATTCAACTTTAATTGGTAGAGAGATAAATCTTGAAAGCACGCAGGATATTTTACGAGATTTATTACGTTCTAATGAAAGAATAATTACTATAGATGATATACAAAAGAAAGTAGCTAATTACTATAATATCAAAGTTCTTGAAATGTCTTCTGCTAGGAGAGTAAGAGCGGTGGTTAGACCAAGGCAAATAGCAATGTATTTATCTAAAATACTCACTCCAAAAAGCTTGGCAGATATTGGCGCAAAATTTGGAAAAAAAGATCATACAACAGTTATGCATGCGGTCAAAAAAGTAGAACAATTAATGTCCAGTGATAGTGAATTTCGAGAAGAGGTTAATCTGCTAACAAGAATGCTACAAAGCTAATATGTAATTTAACTCATAATAAATATTTAATTATGTCTAAAAACAAAAATAACAATAGTTTAGAACTAACAATTCCAACCAAAGAATTATCTTACAGCCTTAATTTTGCATCTTCGATCGTAGAAAAAAGAAATATTGTTTCGGAATTAAGTAACGTAAAATTAGTTGCTTATAATGGAACTTTAGAAATAGGAGCGACAGATCTTGACCTATATTTAAAACAAACTATAGGAGCTGATATAAAACAAGAAGGTCAATCAACTGTTTCAACACAAATTTTATCTGAAATAGTTAGAAAAATCCCTGACAAAGAAATCATCTTAAAGCAGGAAACGGGCTCAGAATATCTGCAAATTATTACAAATTCATGCAAATTTGAATTACTCACCTTACCTGCTATTAATTTTCCAGAAATGGAAGATTTAGATACTGAAGTTTCATTAAAAGTTAGTTGCGCAGAATTTGCACGTATTATTGAATATTCATGCTTTTCCATGTCTAATGAAGAAACTAGATATAACTTAAATGGTATATATCTACATGTCAAAAATGGAGAGTTTGCCAGCGCCGCTACAGATGCTCATAGATTTTCAATAGCTGTAAGTAACATAGCAACTATAGCAAATGATTTTGGGGTAATTATTCCTAAAAAAACCGTTACCGAATTATTGAAAATAGTAAAAGATACAAAAAATATACACTCAGATTTACTAGTCACTCTAGGAACAAATAAAGTTAAATTTGCATGTAATAATTTAATCCTAATCTCTAAATTAATTGATGGTAGCTTTCCTGAATATCAGAGTTTTATTCCAACCTCTAATGAAAGTAAATTGGTAATCAACACAAAATTACTTGCAAATGCAATAGATAGAGTTGCCACTGTTACAGTAGATAAATTTCGAGCTATTAAACTTGTATTAAATAATTCTTACCTTAAGGTTACAGCAACAGGTGAATCAAAAGGCATAGCTAGCGAAAATATAGCTTTTTCTAAAGATAATAAAGAAAGTTATTGTATTTTTTCTGGCAATGATATTACTATTGGTTTTAACCCAAGATATATTATGGATGTTTTGGGAGCTTTAAAAGAAGAACAAGTGCAAATTTATCTAAGCGATACCTCCTCTCCTGTTCTTATCAAAACAACAGAAAACCCTAAAGATAATTTTGTTGTGATGCCTGTAAAAGTATAGAACTAAAACTATTAACAGTTGAAAAAATGCATTCATTTAATGACACAAGATTGATCCCTTATAAAGCAGAGCTTGTTCGAGATATTATTCTAGATATAGAAAAATATCCGGAATTTCTACCATGGTGTTCTCAAGCAAAATTACTTTCAAAAATAGAAAATGAACTAAAAGCTGAATTAACAATTAACTTTAAGATTTTTACAGAAAGTTACATATCGCAAATCATCACAACGGAAAATAACAAAACTATTGAGATAAATGTTGAGGCAATATCAGGTCCATTCAAAAAATTAACTAATTTTTGGATCATTAAAAAATTAAATAATGAATGCGAAGTGAATTTTTCTATTGATTTTGAATTCAAATCAATGATACTAGATGGCGTTGTAGGAACATTTTTTTCTATAGCAACGAGTAAAATTATTAATGCTTTTGAAACTAGAGCTTGTTATATTTTTGAAAATAGTGTGCCATGATAGCAAGCCATTAATAAGAAAATATAGCGACGGTGTATTTTTTTGTTAAAGAAGAAATAACTAATGCTAGAATCTAAACTGTTAAATTAATTAACACAATTGAATAATTAACAATGGAGAAGTTCATATGAACAAAGGAAATTTCGTATCATTTATTGCTGAAAAAAATAATTGTACAAAAGCAGAGGCAGAAAGAGTAATCGATATATTTACTAGCTCTGTTATTGATGCTCTAGGCAAAGGTGAAGATATAACTTTAGTTGGATTTGGTAGTTTTAGCGTAAGCAAAGTAGCAGCAAGAGTTGGTCGCAATCCTAGAACTGGTGATACGATACAAATAGCAGCATATAATCAACCTAAATTTAAAGTTGGTCAAAAGCTAAAAGATTCTTGTAATAAAACAAAATAATTATAGTCAGTAATGTCGGTTATTAAGCGCAACAGATGCACTATTACTGCGCTTAATTCCAGAGGTTTGGGTATTTCAAATTTAGATTCAAACATTGAGTTACCCTATACTATACCAGAAGAAATTGTAGAATTTGAAGAACATATTTACAGAAACAAAATATCTTATAGTCTACTTAGGATAATTGATGAGTCTAAAAATAGAATTACACCGCCTTGTAGATATTTTACTATATGTGGGGGGTGTAGTTTACAACATCTTGAACATAATTATTATTATCAGATAAAATTAGCTAATTTAAAGCGAGTCCTTGCAGAATATAATGTTATAGCAACCACAATACACAATATCAATTTTATTGGGGCTGAAAATCGTAGAAGAGCTGTTTTTAAAGCTGTAAAAAAACATGAAGTACTATTCCTAGGTTTTAAAAAATTACATTCTAATCAAATAGTAAATATTGATAATTGTTTGCTATTAACAAGAGAACTATCAGATTTAATACCACCACTCAAAAATACACTTCAAAAAATTTTAAGTGACAAAGAAAAATGTAAAATCCTTGTTACAATGGCGGATAATGGAATAGATTTAACAATTGAAATAGAAAATAACAATATTATTAGCACGGAAGCAAAGGAAATTCTTGAATATTTTGCTGTAAATAATAAAATCATAAGACTTACAATTATAAATAATATTAAATGGAATTTAATATATTTGTTAGAAATTCCATATATATTATTTGAAAATATAGCTGTAAAAATTGATAATCTTTGTTTTTTACAAGTTAGTAAAGAATCAGATATTATCTTAACAAAATTAGTAAATGATATTTTCGAAAAAATAAAGACACCTAATCAATTTCAAATTGCTGATCTATTCTGCGGCAGGGGTACTTTAACTATCCCAGCTAGTAAATTTGGTATTGTAGATGGTTTTGAAATGGAAAAAAATTCTGTAAAAGCTCTCGCAAATGCAATTAAGAACACAAACTTAAAAACTACCATATACCAACGTGATTTGTTTATTAAACCATTAGAATGGGATGAGTTAAATAAATATGATGTAGTAATCATTAACCCACCAAGGGCTGGAGCAAAGCAGCAAGCTTTTATACTCTCTAAAAGCACTGTTAAAACAATTATCTATTTATCATGTAATCCTGAAAGCTTTGCTCGTGATGCAAAACTTATTTTAAATAATAATAGATACCAACTAAAAGAGATAACACCTATTGACCAATTCTACTGGAGCCATCATATTGAATTACTCGCTGTATTTGAGTTAAACATAGAGGTTTTTTAAGTAGGGAATTGTTGAAATTTTACTCATATAAGTTAGTTTAAATCTATGGTTATACATATTAAAATTTCAGATCTTATTGCTTGCGATAGCAAAAAAACTTTTCTCTGTCTATATCATTTTTACTTGTATGTTTTTAGTTGTTGAAGTAATGTGTTTATTAATGTTAATAATTTAATTATATAAGATGCGAAATATTTATTTTGCGATAATTTGTTTGATAATTTCTTTTTGCTCTAATTCCGTTTATGCAACTATAGATTACGAGCTTAGGGAATCAAGAAAGTGCTCTAGCATGTTTTCTTATTTTGAAAGAAAGTATAATTTATCTACTAATAGTTTATATTCTATTTCATTGCATGAAACAGCAAAAAAACATTCTCATCACAATATTTCCGTTGTTTGGCCTTGGACAGTTATGAATAACAAGGAAGGAAAGGGGCGTCATTTCAAAACTCAAAATGAAGCTATACAATATGTAAGAATGCAATTTTTAGCCGGGAATAATAATCTTGATGTTGGTTGTATGCAAATAAATCTAAAACACCATCCTGAGGCATTCTCTTCTTTGGAACAGGCTTTTTCTCCTAGAAATAATATTGCCTATGGGGCCTATTTCTTAAGTGAAAATAAAAAAAAACTAGGCTCGATGGAAAAAGCTATAGGTAGATATCATTCAGCAACAGAACATCTTGCTTCAAAATATCGTAATAATGTTAGTAAAATAAATCAAGCTATGCATGAATATAATAATAATCTAAAGAAACTTGTGAATATTTCTGATAAATCTCAATATCAAGAATCTGTAAATTCATATTACAGAGAGGGTAAGAGAGATTTATCTTATAAAAAAAATAATCGTTATTTGGTAAATAAAAGCAAATCATATCCAAAAACTCGTGTTAATGTTGGTAAGATTCAAAACGACGATTGGTTCAGAAGAAAAGTGTATCAGCGGTGATGTTTGACAAAAACTTAATAAACAAAAACAAAGAAAAATCTATTGATAATATTAAAAACTCAGATTTTTATAAATTTATCTATTCTGATTTAAAAGAAAGATTAGAGCCAATTGATAAAAATTACCAAGAGGTATTGTTGATAGATTTTTTTGATTATCATATGTTACAGCTTGATAATTTTTATCATATAAATTTTGTAAAACCATGTAATCTTGATTTGATAAAGAAAAAATCAATCGATCTTATATTATTTCCATTTGGATTACACTGGATAGAAAATATCCCTCATTTTTTAACTGAGGTTAAATTAATTTTAAAAGAAAATGGTATTTTTATTTGTAATTTTCCAGGTTCAGGTACTTTAAACTCACTTAGAAAGACTTTGTTTTTGGCTGAAGAGTACGTGAATTCTGTTCATTTTCCTCATATTCCACCTTTTATTAGATTTGAAGATATGACTTCTCTTCTTCAGCAAGCTGGTTTTGCTGAGAATATAATTGATTCTGAAACCATCGATCTCGAATATGATTCACCTATATCACTTATGAAAGATTTAAAAAATTTTGGAGAATCAAATGTTATTTCTAGTAGAACAAATTATTCTATTACAAAATCGATCTACAGATCTTTAGAAAATTACAGTGATAATAGTTTTTTAGATCGGGTGAATTTGATTAGTTTAATATCTAGTCCGACAAAAAACTCAATAAAATTAAAAACAAAATATTTTCCTAATAATTCATAAAGCTTATCTTGTGTTTCAAGTAGTTGGTATGATATCATCCATTGATTAAAAATTTACTTATTATGGTGAGGTTTATCCTATGCAAAAGTTTGATTTAGTAGTGATTGGTGGTGGTCCAGCTGGTTATACAGGGGCAATAAGAGCTGCGCAATTAGGAAATAAAGTTGCTTGTATTGAGAAAGAGAAAACTTTAGGTGGTACATGTCTAAATGTTGGTTGTATACCATCTAAGGCTTTGCTAAATTTTTCTGAGAAATACGAAGAGGCGAAGAAGAATTTTGCAGATATTGGTATTATAACAGAAGTAAAACTTGATCTTGCAAAAATGATAAGTAAAAAAGAGAGGGTAGTGGATGATCTATGCAAAGGGATAGAGGGTCTTTTTGTAAAGAATAAAATTACTAGAATAAAAGCTGTAGCAAAAATTATTGATAAAAACACCATTCAAGTGAATGGTGAGACAATTTTAGCAAAAAATATTCTAATTGCTACTGGATCTGAAGTAATGAATGTACCAGGTGTGGTTATAGACGAAAAGAATATAGTTTCTTCTACGGGAGCCTTATGCTTATCAAAAGTACCAAAAGAGATGGTGATTATTGGTGGTGGTTATATAGGTCTTGAGCTTGGTTCTGTTTGGAGAAGGCTTGGTAGTAAAATTACAGTTATAGAATACTCAGATAGAATTGTTCCTGCTCTTGATTTTGAGATAGGTAAATCTTTTCATAAAATTCTTGAAAAACAGGGGGTCGAATTTATTCTAAATACTAAAGTAATAAAAGCTGATCAAGATAATGGACGTGTTAATCTTGTTATTAGTAGTGTTAACGATAATAAGGAAAGTAAAATTTCCTGTGATGTAGCTCTTGTATCCGTTGGCAGGCGAGCAAATACCAATGGTCTTGGTCTTGTGGAACTTGGAGTTAGCGTTGATCAGCGTGGTATGATTAGCGTTAATGATCATTTCCAAACTAATTATCCTAATATATATGCTGTAGGTGATGTAATAAAAGGACCGATGCTTGCTCATAAAGCAGAAGAAGAAGCTATTGCAGCGGTTGAGTTTATGAATGGTCAAGCTGGTCATGTGAATTATAATTTAATACCAGCTGTTGTTTATACTTGGCCAGAAGTTGCAAGTGTTGGATCAACTGAAGAAGATTTAAAAAAAGCAGATATTGAATATAAAGTAGGTAAATTTCCTTTCTTAGCTAATAGTCGAGCAAGAAGCGCTAGCAATACCGAGGGGATGGTTAAAATCCTTGCTGATAAAAAAACAGATAGGGTATTAGGAGCTCATATTATTGGTCCAGATGCTGGAACTTTAATAGCAGAAATTGTAGCTTATATGGAATTTGGCGGATCTGCCGAGGATATTGCTCGTACTTGCCACGCTCATCCCACTCTTAATGAAGCAATAAAAGAAGCAGCTCTTGCCGTCGATAAAAGAACTATTAACATATAAGATGAAATTTTACACAAATCAATTGACTCAATTATTTGATAAAATTGCCACTGGCACTGTTAAATCTTTACTTTTATATGGTTATAATAGGGGTGGTATTTCTGATGTTATCAACCAATTGATTGCAGAATTTGATTTTTTAACAGTAAAAATAAATAGTAAAGAAGCCACAGAAGCAAATGTTAGCCTATTGGCTAATAGTAGTAATTTCTTTAACAAGAAAGAATTATTAAAAATTGATTATACTGGCTCGGCGATAAATAAGGAATTAAAACAATTCTTGTTAAAAGGAGATTTTACCAATGTTATTTGTTTTATAGGGGATGAGTCTCTAGCTTCTTCTGGAATAAGAAAGCTATTTGAAGATTCTGTGAATATGGCAGTAATTGGTTGTTATTACGATGATGAAAATACAGTGGCAAAATTTACGAATATCTTAGCTGCAAAACATTGTAAAACAATTTCCCAAGAAGCTTTGTCTTACATTAAAGCTAATTTAAAGGGTGATCATCAGATTATTAAAAATGAACTAGAAAAATTGATTAATTATACGCATGATAAAGATCAAATCAGCTATGAAGATGTAAAATTACTCATAAGCTCAGATTTATCGGCTAGCGGAGATGAGATGTGCATATTTTTTAGTAAAAAGGAGCCAGAATTATTTTTAGCAGAAATAGAAAAGCTTAAAAGCCAGAACATCAACGAAATATTGATGATTAGAGCGTTAATAAGATATTATATCAATTTATTTATAGTTATTTCAAAAATTGAAGAGGGGGGTAATATCGATGTTGCTATTAAATCTCTTTCACCTCCAATATTTTTTAAGTATATAAGAGATTTTAGAAATAATGTTCAAAAATTTTCATCAAAAAATGTAGTAGAAATTATTAATTTATTACAAAAAGCTGAAATCAAATTTAAAAAAAATAGTAATAATTTTGATTTTTTTGAAGAGTTATATTTGCCTGCTCATGGTTATTACATATAATCATGAATAAATTATTTTTATATATATTATGAATTTTTTTAGAATCTCTATTTTTATTGTTTTACTTGAGTTTTTTGGAATTGCAAACGCTCAAGATCGTTATATTGCACAAATTGCAGTTGTCGATATTGAATCTATTTTAGAAAATTCTTTAGCTATAGCTGGGATTAAAAAATCTATAAATACATTAAGTCAGGATATACAAAATGATATATCCGAGCAGGAAAAAGAATTAAAAGCTAATGAGAAAAATTTACTTGAGCTGGAAAAAACTTTAACTCAAGAAAAATTCGATTTATTAGTGGCTAAATTTAATAAAGATGTTAACAAAGCTAAAAAAAATATACAATTTAAAAAGATTGCTTTAGAACAAGCTCATTCAGAATCAATAGAAGTAGTAAATCAAAAAATTATTTCTATAATTAGTGAATTAGCAAAAGAATATAATTTGAATATAGTGCTGCCAAGTTCTCAGGTATTATATATTAATAACGATTTGAATGTTACTCTTGAAGTTATATCGAAGTTAAACGATACTTTAAAAGAGGTGCCTGTTAATTATCAAAAATTCTTAAAGAATAATTAGTTAAATATCGTTTTGAAGATTTTTATAATAATGAAACAATCATGAGTTTATCAAAACAAAAAAATAAAAAAATAGGCATTTTTGGACTTGGAATAACTGGTATATCAGTATATAAAAATCTAATTAATGTTTCTGAAAGCATAATCTGTGGTGATGATTCTAAGGTAAATAAAGAAGCTTTTCTTATAAAGTTTGGTAATCAGAATTTATGTTCCATAGAAGATCCAAAATGGACGGATCTTGATGTAATTGTTATTAGTCCAGGTGTTCCTCATTCTCATCGTATTTTTGAAATAGCAAATAATAATAAAATAGTTATTACTTCTGATGTTGAGTTGTTTGTAGAGAATAATCCAAATTCTGATTTTATTTTTGTTACTGGGACTAATGGAAAAAGCACGGTAACAGCACTTACTGGTCACATTTTAAAGCAAGCGGGTCTTGATTATCATGTAGGAGGTAATATTGGAACTCCTATAATGTCTTTACCAACTAATAGAAAAGGCTATATAGTTGAATTATCTTCGTTCCAAATTGAACTTTTAAACAAGATAAATCCTAAAATATCTGTTATTATCAATATAACACCAGATCATCTTGATAGGCATGGTACAATTGAAGATTATGCTAAAATAAAAGCAAAAATTTTAACTTCTGATTCTTTGAAAATTATTGGTATCAATAGTGTTGTTTCACGCAATATTTATAATAAACTTAAGAAGAAACATAGTGCAAAAATAATTCCAATATCTACTAGAGAAAAGATTAAAGATAGTATTTTTTGCGATGATGCATATCTAGAAGATAATTTTTTCAATCAAAAAACCTATCCACTTCCAGAACTTAAAAAATTACAAGGAGAGCATAATAAAGAAAATATCGCTATAGCTTATGCAATATGCAGAGCGCTTTCTGTGTCTAGTTTATTGATAATTGAAGCTTTGAAGAGCTTTCAAGGTTTGACTCATAGAATGCAATATGTTGCTCATTACAAAAATATAAATTTTTACAATGATAGTAAAGCAACAAATATATCTTCTGCTCTATCTTCTTTATCATCTTTTAATAATATTATTTGGTTTGCAGGTGGTAGATTTAAAGAAAAGAATCTTGAGGGTCTAAATTTAGTTTTGCATAATATAGAAAAAGCTTATTTTTTTGGTGAAAGCAAAAATCTATTTGTAAAATTTTTGGATTCTAATTTAAATTATAAAATAAAATATGAATTGTGTAATGATCTTGAAGATGCATTCATTAAAGCAACAGAATATTCATCAAAGATTAGTAACAGGCAGGTAAATTTCCTATTAGCACCAGCTTGTTCATCATACGATCAGTTCAAGAATTTTGAACAGCGTGGAGAGCTGTTCTGTTCGCTTGTTAAACTCTTTGTAAAAAAGGAAATATCAGATTTGTAAAACAAACTTTAAGCTTGTTTTGCTTTAAATCTTTTATTTATTTTGTTGATCACGAGAGTTCTGCCTTTTCTTTTAACTATACGGCAGTTTTTATCTCTTGTTTTTGCAGATTTTAATGATTTGAGAACTTTCATAACAAATTAATTTAGATTTTTTTATCAACTTAGCTAAGGCTTCACTATAATAGATTTTTAACATAAGGTCAACTAAGAATAATAAATTTTTAATAATATAAAACATCTTTGTACTTGACCTTATCGTTTAAGAATTTTATCATTCAAAAGAATTAATTTTGGAGAAGAAAAGATGAAACCTTATAATGATCTAGCAAAAATCATTCACCGATAAGGTTATATATTTATAATTATATTCGCTGTAATTACATTTATACTAGGGTCGTTTAGTGCAACACTCGCTTGGATTGGCGGGATTAGCACTGTTTGGTGCGCTTATTTTTTTCGCAATCCTGAAAGAGTAACGCCGATAAATGATAATTTTGTTATTAGTCCAGCTGATGGTATAGTTCAGGCGATAAAGGAGGTTACCCCACCATCTGAGCTTGGTCTTGGTGATGATGAAATGATAAGAATCAGTGTGTTTTTGAATATTTTTAATGTTCATATTAATAGGGTTCCATGTTCTGGTAAGATTTTAGCGCTTAATTATCATCCTGGGAAATTTTTTAATGCATCTTTAGATAAAGCAAGTATTCATAATGAGCGTCAGTCTGTTTTAATGGAAACAGTTTCAGGAGTGAAAATAGCTTTTGTTCAAATTGCTGGATTAATTGCAAGAAGAATTGTATGTGATTTGGAAGAGTCTCAAGTGGTGAAAGCTGGTCAAAGATATGGTCTGATAAGATTTGGAAGTAGGGCAGATATTTACTTGCCTCTAAAAACCAATATTCTGGTATCGGTTGGTCAAACATGTATAGGCGGAGAGACTGTTATAGCTGATACAAGTGTGACTAATTCCTCTCAGCTAAAATTTGAAGTAAGATAATTATAATTATTAGGCACGGATTTTGTCAAAGTTAAAAAAACCAAGAAGGATTTTAAAACCAGTGCCTGTTACTAAGTTAATTCCTAACTTAGTAACATTGGTAGGTCTTGTTGTTGGGATAAGTTCTATCAGATTTGCTCTTGATAGCAAATGGGAAATGTCGATTTATTGTGTGTTAGTAGCAGCTATTATTGATGGTCTTGATGGAAAAATAGCTAGGATGCTTAATGCCACCAGTCATTTTGGTGCTGAGCTAGATTCTTTGTGTGATTTTGTAAATTTTGGTGTTTGTCCAGCTTTCATAACATATTTGTGGTCCTTTCAACAATATGAATATAAGGTTGTATCTTGGGCTTCGATAACATTTTTTATCGTTTGCATGTGTATAAGACTAGCGCGATTTAACACTATGATTTTAAATCCAATAGAATCAAAACAAGCGATGGTTTTTTCAACTGGTGTTCCTGCTCCTAGTGGAGCAATACTTATGTTGATACCTATGATTCTTGATTTTGAAATCACTACATCCGCATATTTTGAGGATTTTAGTGTCAGAGGTCATACATTATTAATAAATATATATATTATATTTATAGCAATTTTATTGGCTAGTAAATTGCCAACAATATCAATAAAAAATCTTAATATTAAACCAGAATATATATCGCTCTGTATGGTAGTGTTTGCCATTATTATAATAGTAACAGTGATTTATCCTTGGTACATGCTTCCAATATTTGCTATAATATATTTCTTCTCTATTATTGTTTGTATTTATATATCAAAGAAATTATGAGTTTTATTTCCAAATATTTATCACATAGATATTTTTTTTCGGTGATAATTTTCATTTTTTTTCTTTTTGCTCTTTTAATTTATAATATCCATATATGGAGTAAAACAGAATATACTGATAACGCAAATATTGAAGCGGAAATATCACATGTTAGCTCAGAAGTTAGCGGCGTGATTAATGAAATATTAGTCACAGAAAATAATAAAGTTAAAACAGAGCAAATTATTGCAAAAATTAAAGACGATGATTATGCAGCTAATTATAAAAAATCTTTAGCAATTCTTGAAGGAGCTAAAAGAGATATAGAAGTAATAGAGCAGAATATCAAACTAGCAGAAATTGAAAAAGTAAGAGCAAAAGAAGGTTTTCAATTTGCTGAAACTAATTTGAAGCTTAGTCAAACAGATTATAATAGGGTTCAAAGACTTAAAAGTGATAATTATGCTAGTCAGCAAAGATTAGACGGTACTGAAGTAGCATTGGAAAAGGCAAAAAATGATTTTTCTCAATCAAAGCTTAATGTGCAAATAAGTGATGCAAAACTGATGCTTTTGGAAATACAGCGTTTATCTTCTATGGCAAAATACAGTACAATAGAACATGAGAACATTATTGCAAAAAGAGATTTAGATAATACTGCAATTCGCGCACCTATTGATGGAATAATTGGTAATAGTAACTTAAAACTTGGTAATTATGTAAGAGCAGGGGTAATTTTATTTTCTGTTATTCCAGAAAAGCTATATGTGAAAGCCAATTTTAAGGAAACTCAAATTAATAAATTTAAAGCTGGTATGGAAGTAAGAATGACTTTTGACTTTGCGCCTAACCATGAAATTGTTGGTTATATCAGAAATATTGCACCTGCTACTGGTTCAAAATTTAGTCTTTTGCCACCGTCTAATGCAACTGGTAATTTTACTAAGATTGTTCAGCGTGTAACAGTATCTATTGATTTTGAAATTCCTGAATCTTTAAAGGGTAAATTAAGTCCAGGTATGTCGGTAATAGTCAGGATCAGAACCGACAAAAAGCCGGTTCTGAATCATTAAATTAATATTTTGCTGCTTTTTGTGCTAATGTAGCAGAAACAAACTTTTCCAAATTACCATCTAAAACTCCATTTGAATCTGAGGTTTCATGATTTGTTCTAAGGTCTTTGACCATTTGATATGGTTGTAATACATAAGATCTAATCTGGTGACCCCAGCTATTATCGGTTTTAGCTGCGTTTTCTTTATCTGTTTCCTCGTTTTTCTTTTTTATTTCTAAATCATATAACCTTGCTTTTAGCATTTTCATAGCTTCTGCTTTGTTTTTATGTTGAGATCTATCATTTTGACATTGCACTACTACATTTGTTGGTATGTGTGTTATGCGGACAGCAGAATCGGTTGTGTTAACATGTTGACCACCAGCGCCAGAGGCTCTATATGTATCTATTCTTAAATCTTTTTCTTCGATAGTAATGTCTATATTATCGTCAATCTCTGGATATACCCAACATGAAGCAAAGCTAGTCATTCTTTTTCCAGCTGCATTAAAAGGTGAAATTCTAACTAATCTATGTACGCCAGACTCTGTTCTAAACCAGCCAAAAGCCATTTCGCCTTTAATTTTTATACAACAAGATTTAATACCTGCTTCTTCGCCGGAAATAAGATTAATTATTTCCGTTTTAAAACCAAGACGCTCTGCAAAGCGTAAATACATTCGCATCATCATAGATGCCCAGTCATGGCTTTCAGTTCCACCAGCTCCGGCATTAATCTCAAGGAAACAATTGTTAAGATCTAACTCACCTGAGAATAGGCATTCTATTTCAAACTTGGATGCAATTTCAGCTATTTGTTTTAAGTCTTCTTCTATTTGGTCAAGTATTGATTCATCATTTTCTTCTTCTGCCATAACGGCAAGATCGATATTATCTATAAGACCGCTATTAATTTTATCAAAAGAATTTATACTGTTTTCTAGCACTCTTTTTTCTTTTAGTAAAAATGTTGCCTTTTGGGGATCATTCCATAGATCTGGATTATTTGCTTTTTCTTCTAGTTCTAAGAATTTCTTTTTTGTACTATCGATGTCAAAGAGACCTCTTGAGCAAAGAAAGAGATTGCTCGATTTTGATTTTAGTGTTTTCTATTTCTGCGCGCATTTTATTACCTTTAATTTTTCTAGGATTCAGCAAAATAGCTGTTATAATGTATTGGTTAATTACTCATTTTTAATTTTTGAGTATAAATTATAATTTATTAAATATATAGTGATTTTTAGAATAAAATGGATGAACAAAAATTTATACGGAATTTCTCAATTATAGCCCATATTGATCATGGTAAATCAACTTTAGCAGATAGATTAATAGAATATTGTGGTGGTCTCGAAAAAAGAGAAATGAGTCAGCAAGTGCTTGATTCAATGGATATCGAACGAGAACGTGGTATTACAATCAAAGCTCAAACTGTTAGACTTCAATATAAGGCTAAAGATGGTAACATGTATCAATTGAATTTGATGGACACACCGGGTCATGTTGATTTTTCATATGAGGTGAGCAGATCATTAGCTGCTTGTGAAGGATCGCTATTGGTAGTCGATGCAAGCCAAGGTGTTGAGGCGCAGACTTTAGCTAACGTTTATCAAGCTATTGATAATAATCATGAAATAGTTCCGGTTTTAAATAAAATAGATCTGCCAGCAGCAGAGCCTGATAAAGTCAAAGAGCAGATAGAAAATGTAATTGGTATCGATGCAAGTGATGCTCTTTTAGTCTCGGCTAAAAGTGGTATTGGTATTCAAGATGTTTTAGAAGCGATAGTTAATAGGCTTCCATCACCAAAAAATGAATTTGTTGAGAACGAAAATGTAAATATTCTCAAAGCTCTGCTAGTGGATAGTTGGTATGACCAATATTTAGGTGTAGTAATATTAGTTAGAGTTTTTCAAGGTAGCCTAAAAAAAGGAATGAAAATCAAGATGTTATCTACAGAAAATACCTACTCGATTGATAATGTTGGTTATTTTACGCCTAAAAAAATTATGTGCGATTCCTTAGATGCTGGTCAGTTAGGATTTTTTACGGCATCTATTAAGCAGGTAACAGAATGTAAGGTAGGGGATACAATTACTGAGGATAGTAAAATTGAAGTAAAAATGTTACCAGGGTTTAAACCTAATTTACCAGTAGTGTTTTGCAGTTTATTTCCATCTGATGCATCTGATTTTGAAAAGTTAAAAGATTCGCTTGGTAAGCTTCGTTTAAATGATGCAAGCCTTGAATTTGAAACAGAAAATTCAACGGCTCTTGGTTTTGGATTTAGATGTGGATTTCTTGGTCTATTACATCTTGAAATTGTTCAAGAGAGATTAGAGCGTGAATTTGATTTAGACCTTATCACAACAGCGCCAAGTGTTGTGTATAAAGTTAATTTAAGGGGGGCAGCTCAAATAGAAATACATAATCCAGCTGATTTTCCTGACCCACAAACTATAGAGTCGATGTTAGAACCTTGGATTCGTGCAACCATTATGGTGCCTGAGGAATATCTTGGCTCAGTGCTTGCTCTTTGCACCGACAAAAGAGGTGTGCAGCTTGATATGAAATATATTTCTGGAAGAATAATGGTTATATACAGACTGCCACTTAATGAAATTGTTTTTGATTTTTATGATCGCCTTAAGGGTTGCAGCAAAGGTTATGCAAGTTTTGACTGGGAAATAGATGATTATCAAGAAAGTAATCTAGTTAAACTTACTATTATGGTTAATGGCGATCCAGTTGATGCTCTATCAATTATTGTTCATAAATCAAGAGCTGAATCAAGGGGTAGAGAATTATGTGCAAGATTGAAAGATCTAATTCCAAGGCAATTATTCCAGATAGCAATACAAGCTGCTATTGGCGGCAAAATAATTGCTCGAGAAAATGTTAAAGCTATGAGAAAAGATGTTTTGGCAAAATGTTATGGTGGCGATATTACTCGTAAACGTAAATTGCTTGAAAAACAAAAAGCTGGTAAAAAAAGAATGAGAAATATAGGAAATGTTGAAATTCCTCAATCAGCTTTTATTGCAGCTTTAAAAATCGGTGATAATTAAATGCTTAGGATTAATAGTTAATAAATATATAGGTGCTAAAAGCTTATTTTTTGTTTCTTTCTCCCATAGCATATTTAATAAGAATCTGTTTAAAAGATGGGTATGTTTCAATGGCTTTGAAAGCAATTTGCCTAGCTTCGTGCAATATTCTAGAATTCGATGAAAAAACATTATTGATAGTATCTGTTATTAATAGCATATTTTCATTATCTTGTTTTCTTTGTTTTTGATAAATATCTAAAATATTAGATGTGATAGTTTCTGTGGCGATTAAATTTGATAAACAATCTATATCTTTAATACCTTGGTTTAATCCTTGTCCTGCAAGGGGGTGGATAATATGTGCGGTATCAGCAACTAAAGCTATGCTCTTATTATAGTATTTTGTAACATGATATGCTTTTAGCGGAAAAGCTTCTACTTTACTTTTTATCTGAATATTTCCTAGAAATGCACCAAAATTTTCTTGAACTAAGTAAGTAAATTCTTCTAATGGTAGATCTAGTAAGATTGATGTGTAATCAGTTGGAACCGTCCAGACGATAGAAGATTTATTCTGCTCTTTGAGTGGTAATATAGCAAATGGTCCAGTTGGTAAAAAATGTTCTACAGCTGTATTGCCGTGATTCTCGGTATGTTCCACAATAAAAGTTAAAGCTTTTTGGTTGTAATCTTCTTCTATATCATTAGAAAAAAATAAATTCTTTGCTTTGGAGTTTTTGCCATCACATACTATTAGTAATTTGCAAAATATTTGAGTGTTATTACTTAAATTTAGCTGACAATAATCTGTATGATTAATAATTTCTTGATATTTTATATTGTCTAAAATATTGATTAGCTTATTTTCTTGAACTAGACTGTAGAGACATTTTTTAAATTCTGTATTTTCTACTAAATATCCCATGATTTTATTTTCAAAATGCGTTTTTGTTGCAAAATGTAAAATTTCAGGAGATTTGTTATCAACAATATATATGTCATTGATAGTTGCGCATAGTTTTGATAATTCTTGCCAAACACCTATTTTATCAAAAACTTCTTTTGATTCGGAGTTAATGGCAGTGGTGCGGATATCATCAAAAAATCTATCATGATTGATAGATTTTGCTTCAATAATTGTGCTTTTAATTTTGTGTTTTGCAAGAGAAAGGGCGGTAATCATACCGCTTAGTCCAGCACCAAGTATTATTATGTTATCGTGATTATTCATTTTTTTGTTCTATTTGATGTTTTTGTAAAAAATACTTTAAATAAGCTGAAGTTCCAACAACGCTAAGTAAAAAATATATTAAAGCAATGTCGATATATGAATTATTAACTTTGTAGCTACCTAAAAAACAAATAAATAAAGAGGCTAAGCTAGTTCCAGTATTTAAAAATAGTAATTTTGTAAATATTTCTTTCTGTAAAAAAATACCACAAATTACTATTATTGAAAGAATTGATAATATTATTAAAAAAATATTTAGCATGAAATTTATCCGAATTAGTAAATATTTGCTTTAATTAGTAGGTTTAAACTTCAAAAATCAACTAAAAAATTAATCTAGCACTATTGCTTTATTATAAATTATAGTTGATTCTTTAGGCTTAGTGTAGGTAATTTTTATGTTAAAATTACCGTGTAATTGTTTTTTATGAAGATTTTTTCCAATATAAAAAAAGTATCTTGGTTGGTATTTTGTAAATTCTTGATCTTTTTCAAAAAGAATTTCTCCGGCAGAATCAAGAAATTGTACTTTGATTTTGTGTCCCTTATCTATTGATAAAATATCAGCAAAAACCATTATCATTTTGGGTTTATGTGGTTGAATAATACGTTTATAATAACCACTTCTTACTTTTTGGGGATCTGGTATTTGAAAAGCTATGCCATAATTATAGACTATGCCATTTTTGGTGTTATTGCTTAAATAATTAGCGTTTGCCCAAAAAGGTTTAGGGGGTAGTCCGCAACCTAATTGCTCACCATAAAACGGATCTATTTCACTAACTGTACCGTCTTGATTTCTCTTTCTAAAAATAAAAGATAATTGAGGATGACCTGTTTTTCCTGATAAACCAACAGACCCAAGGCTTTCTCCAGCAACAACTTGATCTCCTACTTTGACGGAAATAGAATTTTGTTGCATGTGACAAAGCTGCGCTTCAAAATCATCTGTGACAACTAAAACATTATTACCACATTCATGATCTTCTGTCTTGTCAAGCCTATGGATGTTTAGGTCATTATCTTTGATGCCATCTTGTACAGATTTAACAATTCCATCAAAGGGTGATAAAACATCTATTCCTTGATTCATTTCTTCTATGGTTTCGAGAATAAAATCAGTAGCTTTGTTACCGCTATATGTTTTTGAGCTGCATTTATAATCTACTTCTTGATTTTCGTGAAAATGTCTTGGCAAGTTTGCTATCCAACAATTTTCTCCAAGTTTACAGTCAATTGGTAATTCAAGAGTTAATGCTGAGGCATTTTGTAAGAAAAAACTTACCAGAAAAAAATAGTATAAAAGAATTTTGTTCACAATTAATTATCCTTAAAGTTTTTATTTTTTATTTTGTTGAACTCGGCTTTTCCAGTTATCTATGTAGAGTTTAGCTAAGTTATCATCATCAATCAACAAAACATTCTCGGCGTTTCTTTTGTCGGCTGCATTTGTAAAATTAAAAGAACCAGTTATAAGCTTTTTTTGATCAATTATCATAACTTTATTATGGGCAATACCAACCATTTTGTCATAATATACCTTTATCCCAATTTTTTTCAATTCTTCAAAAACATCCTGATTATCGCTTAAATTCCCCCCATCTAATAAAATTCTAACTTTAACTCCACGCGCATGAGCGTTTTTTAATTGATGAATTATCATATCAGATGTCAAACCATAGGCTTGAACAAAAATAGATTTTTTAGCTTGTGATATTTGTTGAGCAATCAAACTACCGCAACCAGATGGAGGTGTAAAACAAACGTTGATTTTGTTGATATCTGATTGAAATTTATGCCATGTTCCTATGCCAACCATCTCTTCGTAGCAAATGCCAAGAGTTATTCCCAACGTTAAAACTGACAAAATAGAGCGAATGGGGTTTTTGCTGAAGGTAAAAAAAGCCCCAAAATGCTTAATTTGATTTTTTTTAAAAATACTTTTTTTTGTCATAAAAAATATCTAATCATGCCAATTATGATTAAGATCCAGCTAATATTAAGGTATAATAAATTTATTGTACCTTGTAAGTATTTTTATTAGAAATGTTCTTATTTATAACAATGTCAAGCGTAGCAAAAAATTAAATCCTCTAAGCTGAACTAGCAGTATATGCCCCTTACTTATCAAATAGAAATATTTTAACAAGTAAGGGGCATAAATTATTTTGTTAATGCGTATTAATTTTTGTAGCAGCATTAGATGTTGCTGCAGTGCTAGAAGTTACACTGGTAACATTTTTTGTTACGTCATCTGTAACTGTTTTTTCAATGTATTTTGCATTTTCTTTCTTAAGATACGATCCTTGAGTTTTGCAAGCAGAGAGCAATAGCAATGCAACAAAAATAGAAGATATTTTATATATTTTGTTCATAATAAATTAGCACATGATTTGAAATTAATAATATATTGTAATTTAACTCTAACATGGAGCAAAATTGTTGACAAGAAATAATTTTATTAATTTTTTTAGCTATACTTTTTCTTTGTGTAAAGGTTTGTGTACTTTTTTATCAAAATTCTTGCTCATATTGTTTAATATTTCCATTGAAGATTTAGATACTATGTCTAAAACTTCCTTTGCATTATTAATATTATTTTCTAAGGTCGATTTTAAATAATTCTGCTGATGATGTTTCATTTGTTCAATATCTCCGGCTGAAGCTGATTCTTTAATAGTGTTAAACATTTCGAAGAGATTTTTTTGAAATGAATCGCTACCTCTTTTTGCTATAGATTGCACAGTTTCTGAAATTAATTGATTAGAAGAAGAAATAATTTCGTTTGTTTCTTTAAGCATATCGCTAAAAGAAGAGGAGTCCATATTTGGCATCCATTTCATTGACTTTGTTAAATTTTCTTGGTTCGTGAATGATTGAAAAAATTCAAAAGCTTTATTGTTATTCATTATGTTTACTCCTCTGATATTACTATTTGTTTGAGTAATTAAGTTAACACGATTTAGAGTTTGTTGTATCTATAAATTAATTTATTACAAAAGAATAAAATATTTATTGATGCAAAATAATCACTTTTCTTTATTTAAAGAGTTTTGTTTTATATTTTCAAGTTCTTCTGATAATTTTAACGCAAAATTTCGGAGTTCTGTGAATTCTTCACGGGTAACTAATTCATTTTTTAAAACCTTTTCTTTTATGTAGTGCGAGGTCGTTTCCCTAAGATTTTCCGCGGTGTTTTTTGCGATTTTTGCGCTACCAGAAATAATTTCTATTAAAGTTTCTTGATTCATAATTTTGTAAGAGATAAATTAACTTAATTTTAACTTAATTTTTGTTTATTATAATTGACAAGGCATGAAGACCAGTAGTAAATTCTTCTTTTAGTAGATTGTTAATAATTTTATGTTGCTTAATTAATCCTTCGGAAGCGATGGAATCAGCGAAGATTTTTATAGTAAAGTGAGATTCGCCATTATTGGGGCTTGCGTTATGATTATTATGCAGAGAGCTATTATTTATAATTTCTAAATATTGTGGTTTTAATGCACTTAATTTTCTCTCAATTCTTTTTATTCTGTTCATAATTCTTAAAAATTGAGTATGAGTAAAATAGTTTTGTTATCATATCAGTGCTTCTTGATTAAGGAAAACAAAATATTCTCAATTTAGTAAATATATGTAGTTATTTGGTATTTAATATGGTCTATAAAAATCTAGTAATGAAAGATTTGCAGCAAGAAATTGTCTTACGAAAAAAAGGGATCATGATGGTAGTTTCCTTGGCTAATAAAGACGAGCTTGATATCTTGCTAGATCAATCTGACAAGATGACTGAAAGATTTTTTACTATTGTAGATATAGCTTGTCATGAATCAATAGAATATAAGATTATCAGAGATTCTGAGCCAACAAAATTATATGTTTTTATACCAAATAATTTAAAAATAGCTGAAAAACTAGCTTGTTCTATTTATTCTCAAGTGCAACTTGATGTTGATAAAGCTTTACCAGAAAGTTATTTAAAATGCTCTGTTCAGAGCATTCGCTTTCCTCAGAAAATTGCTCATAATGTAGAAAAGCTTCTTGCCTTATTGAATTACGGAAATTGTGTTTCAACCGATAAATCCTATTATTATAACTATGATGAAAATCCTGTTGATATTGAGGATTTAAGAACTAAAAACATCAAGCTTAATCTTTTAAGAATATCTTTGTTTCAAAAGAGTGCTAAATTTGTTTATCAGCCTATAGTAGAACGAGAAACAGGTTATATAAGTTATTATGAATGTTTGCTTCGTGTTCAAGATCAGCAAAATAAGTGGGTGTCAGTTGGAAATATGATAAGTGACGCTGAAAGTAAGGGGCTTATCAGTATTGTTGATTTTACTGTAGTAGAAATGGCGATATTAGAATTAAAAAGAGACAAAAATATTAGTCTTTCAGTAAATATATCTAACATAGGAGTTTTAGATAAAAAACTTTTAAAAAAAATAGAAGATTTACTTAAAAAACATGGTGTGGCAAAAAGATTAATTATTGAAATTACCGAAACTTCTTTAAATGATGATTTTAAAACCACTAAAAACTTTATTGATAGTTTACATAAATACGGATGTAGATTTGCTTTAGATGATTTTGGTTCTGGCTTTACATCTTTTCATCAACTTTTAAATTTACCAATTGATATTATAAAAATTGATGGTAGTTATATAAGGGATATATTAAAAAATGATCATAGTAAATTTTTCGTTGAAGCTTTAATAAAACTTGCAGCAGATCTCGGTATTAAGACTGTTGCTGAGTTTGTTGAAAATGGTGAAATAGCTAGATTTTTAATTGATATAAAAATAGGTGGAATGCAAGGTAATTTCTTTTTACCAGCTTCAAATGATAGAATCACTTAAAATATTTAAGTATACAAAAGAAAAAAGTTAAAATTTATGAGTTTTAAATCTTATCTTGAAGCACTAAATACTGAAATAGAAGATATTAAACCAATAAAAATATCTGGTAGAGTTGTTTCTATCAGAGGTATTGTTATTGAGTGCAAAGGAATTAATGAATTTGTTTCTATAGGTTCTAGATGCAAAATTAACAATATATTTAAATCAACTAGCATAATTTGTGAAGTTGTGGGATTTAGCAATGAATTAGTCTTGTTAATGCCTTTTAGTGACACTGATGGTGTCGGTTCTGGTGACGAAGTAGAAGTTTACCAACATCAGAATGTTGTACATCCAAGTTATGAATTATTGGGGAGAATAATAGATGCTTTTGGTAATCCAATTGATGATCTTGGTCCAATTAAAGCTGGAGAAAGGGCGTATCCTTTAAAATCTAATCCACCACCAGCACAAAAAAGACAGAGAATTGGTGCTAAAATAGATCTTGGTGTTAAAGTTATTGATAGTTTTGTTAGTTGTTGCTTCGGTCAAAGAATGGGAATATTTGCAGGTAGCGGTGTGGGTAAATCAGTTCTGATTTCTATGCTTACTAAATATGCAAATACTGATGTGAAAGTAATAGGTTTAATTGGAGAAAGAGGACGAGAGGCTAAAGAATTTATTGAAGAATATTTAGGACCAGAAGGTTTAAAAACAGCGGTAATAATTTTAGCAACAGGTGACGAATCTGCATTGCTTCGAAAAAGAGCGGCTTATGTAACTATGGCAATTGCTGAGTATTTTCGTGATGAAGGCAAGGAAGTTCTTTGTATAATGGATTCAATTACTAGATTTGCTATGGCGCAAAGAGAGATAGGTCTTGCAGTTGGCGAACCTCCTACGACAAAAGGATACACACCTTCTGTTTTTAGCGAGTTGCCAAAGATATTAGAGAGAGCAGGGCCAGGGGTGGATGGAGCAAATATTACTGGATTATTTACTGTTTTAGTGGAAGGTGATGATCAAAATGAACCAATAAGTGATGCTGTACGTGGTATTTTAGATGGTCATATAGTTTTAGATCGTTCTATCGCTGAGCGTGGTAGATTCCCAGCTGTTGATGTGTTAAGAAGTGTATCAAGAGCTATGCCTAAATGTAATAGTGATTTTGAAAATAAATTAATTACTTATGCAAGAAAAATGCTTTCTATTTATCAAGATATGTCTGAAATGATAAGACTTGGAGCTTACAAAAAGGGAACGGATCCAGATGTGGATTTATCAATTTTGTACTTTAATAAAATTGAAGAGTTTCTTAAGCAGTTACCTAATGAAAACGCCTGCATGGAAGAAAGTTACAAAAAACTTGCTGAAATATTATCTATGAAAATGCCGAGTTAAAATTTAATCATTTACGTTAATAAAATTTCCTTTAATTTTATAGCTCAAATTAGCTGAATTTTTGTTTTTAAAGATCTTAATGAAAATAAAATAATTTTTATTTAGTGATTTTATACATCTTTTGTGTTATAAAGTATTTTCTCAAAAAATAAAATTTTAAGTGAACATATTAATTGACAAAATAGAGTTATCTAGTCCGGTAATACTTGCTCCAATGTCTGGAGTGACTGATTTGCCTTATAGAAAATTAGTTAAGCAATTTGGAGCTGGTCTTGTTGTATCTGAAATGGTTGCAAGTAGAGCAATGATTGTTCAGTCCAGTCAGTCAATGAAAAAATGTGCCATATTGCACGATGATGCCACAGGTGCTTGTGTGCAATTAGCTGGTTGTGACCCTGATGTAATTGCTGAATCTGCAAAAATGAACGAAGATATGGGTGCCAAAATTATTGATTTGAATTTTGGATGTCCTGCAAAAAAAGTTGTTGGTGGTTTTTCTGGTTCGGCATTGATGAGAGATGAAAAATTAGCAGCCGAAATATTATTCAAGACAGTTAAATCTGTAAATATCCCAGTTACTTTGAAAATGAGAGTAGGTTGGGATGATAATACAAAAAATGCTCCTGTTCTTGCAAAAATTGCTGAAGATGCTGGAATAAAAATGGTTACAGTTCACGGTAGAACTAGATGTCAATTTTATACTGGTAAAGCGGATTGGGATTTTATTTCCAAAGTAAAAAAGGCTGTAAAAATTCCAGTAATAGCTAATGGAGATATAGTTTGTTTTGATACAGCAAGAGAGGCTTTAGATAAGTCTGGTGCTGATGGTGTAATGATTGGGCGCGGTGCTTATGGTAAACCTTGGCTTATTTCTCAAATTGCGCATTTTTTAAAAACTGGCGATAAAATATCTCCTCCCTCTATAAAAGAGCAGTTCGTAATAGTGATTAATCATTATGATGATATGATAAATTATTATGGTGTTGATGTTGGTGTAAAGATGGCAAGAAAACATTTAGGATGGTATAGTAGTGGTCTTCCAAATTCTAGCGAATTCAGAGCCACTATTAATCAAGCGATTGATGTTACTGAGGTAAAAGAAAAAACACAAAAATTTTATGAGTCTGTTTTAGAAGTTAAATTATAATTTATGAAAGATAAAGACTATAATTCTATCATTGAGGCTATTGAAGCAAAAATTGATAGATTTTTTGAGATGCACGAAGATAAATCCCCTGAATCCGGTCTTTACGCAAGGGTTGTAGGAGAAGTTGAGAGAGTTCTAATCAAAAAAACTATTAACCATGCAAATGGTATTCAATTAAAAGCTGCGAAGATATTAGGCATTAATAGGAATACTTTAAGAAAAAAAATAAAAGATCTGAATATATTATAGGTAAGTTGAATAATTATGTTAATATCAAATATTACTTAGTCTCGTTCAAAAAAAATACAATTAACTATTGCTCTGAAATGAAAGTGATTAAGATAATTAGTGCTTAGTTTATTATATAAGTTAGTATTAATCTTTATGTAGTTGATTTATGATTTTTTTTAATAGTTTACGGCAATTTATAAGGAAGCATTATTGTAGTAAAAATGTTTCTTATAATATCGTAACTATTATTATAAGTCTTTTAGCAACTAGTTTTTTTGTTTATTTAGGTTTTTTCTTTAACAATATTGATCCAGTAAAAATTATTGGTTTGATGCTAACAATTTTAATATCTTTTCTTTTGCTTGCTATTTTATTAATCAATAATTTTTCCATTGGGGTTTTTGATTTTGTAAAAAAAAGTACAAAAAAGGTTTTTAAACTTAGAAAAAGAATAATAATTGCTTTTAGTCTTGGCGCTGCGGTGCCAACGATTATTGTTGCCTTATTTGCTACCCATTTTTTTAATTTTGGAATTCAATCATGGTTTGATGATAAGATATCTAAAGTTTTGGAGCAATCGGTTATTGTTGGAGAGTCTTACATAGAAGAGCATGTTCTTCAGTTAAAGGATACGGCTATTTCAATCTCTAATGATTATAATGATTTATACTATAAATTGATAGATAACCCTGATTTATTTCAGGCTGTTTTAACTGGTCAAGCCGAGTTTCGCGCTCTTGATGAAGCAATAATTTTTAAGCGAGATACAAATGCTATTCTTGCTCAAACTACTTTAAGTTTTTCTTTGTCTTTTTTAACTATACCAACTTATCTATTTGAAAAAGCTAATAAAGGAGAAGTAGTTCGAATTTTTTCTGATCCAAATAAAATAAGAATTTTAATAAAAATAGATAAATACAATAATACTTATCTATTAATAGGAAGATTGGTAGATAAGAAAATCATTGAGCATATTAATAAAACTAATGGCGCCGCTCAAGAGTATTTTAGGCTGAAGACTCAGATATTTAATCTTCAAGTAAAATTTGCCATGATTTTTATTTTACTTGTCGTAATTTTACTTTTGGCAGCAATTATGTGGGGTTGGCATTTTGCCGAACGAATAGTAAAGCCTATTAGGGAATTAGTAATTGCAGCTGAACGAGTAAAAAATGGCGATTTGACGGCTCAAGTACCAGAAGAAGGTTTGAAAAAAGATGAGATCAGAATTTTGTCCTTAGCATTTAATAGAATGGTTAAACAAATAGATAGGCAACAAAGAGATTTAGTAATTGCTCAAAGAGCTCTTGCATGGTCAGATGTTGCGAGAAGAGTTGCTCATGAAATAAAAAATCCTCTTACCCCAATTCAACTTTCCGCAGAAAGATTGCTTAAAAAATTTAAAAATCAAGTTGAAGATCAAGTTTCTTTTGAAAAATATATCAGCAATATTACAAAAAACTCCAATGAGATTAAAATGATAGTTTCCGAGTTTGTGAATTTTGCGAGATTACCATCTCCTAATTTTTCTGAACACGAAATATTGTCTATGATTAATAACCTAGTTGATACCAGAAGATTGATTAATGAACATATTTTGTACATAGTTAATTCAAATATTAAATCTTGCGAATTAATGTGTGATTCTACTCAATTAAATCGAGTTATGGTTAATTTGCTACAAAATGCTGAAGAAGCTTTGGAGGGGGTAAAAGGAAAAAAGAAAATAATAGTTCGAATCATATTGGAAGGAGATTTTGTATCTATTGCTGTTTTAGATAATGGTCATGGTTTTAGTGAGAAAGTTTTAGAGAATGCAATAAAATCATATTTTACAACTAAAACAAAGGGTACAGGTCTTGGTCTTGCAATTGTAGACAGGATTATTCAAGACCATTTTGGTAGTTTTGATATTTTGAATAGAGAGGAAGGTGGTGGAGAGGCAAGGTTAATTTTGAATATTCAAAAATTAAGAATGAAAACAAATTAAATCTTGTAAAAGTATAACCATTTAACTCTATTTTAAGTATTTAGTTAATATGTTGCATAAATGCTGTTATTTTTGTTGATTTATATCTTTTATAAGGATAACTTAATTCTCATCTATTTGTTTGGTATTTCTTTAGAAATAACCAATTAGTGAAAATGGTTTTTATTATATAGGAGAAAAAAGTTATGGCATTAGATGTTCTTGTAATAGACGATGAAATGGATATCAGAGATATAATATCTGATATTTTAAAAGATGAGGGGTTTTCTAGTAGAGTGGCTGCAAATAGTACGCAGGCTTTTAAAGCAATATCAGAAAAAACGCCAAATGCTGTAATACTTGATATTTGGTTACAGGGAAGCGAACTTGATGGTCTTGGAATTTTAGAAATCATAAAAAAACAATATCCTTTGATGCCAGTGATAGTAATTAGTGGTCATGGTACTATTGAAACAGCAGTAAGTGCGATTAAAATGGGGGCATATGATTATTTAGAAAAACCTTTTACCCATGATAAGATAATAATTTTGTTAAAAAGAGCTTGTGAAACATCGAAACTAAGAAGAGAAAATATAGATTTAAGATCTAAGGTAATTGATAAAACCGAGTTTGTAGGATGTTCTTCTGTTATTACTAGGCTAAAAGGTGAGATTGAAAAAGTGGCGCCAACTTCTGGAAGAGTTATGATTCATGGAGCTATTGGCACTGGCAAGGAATTAACTGCAAGATTAATTCATAAAAAATCAAAAAGAGCGAATGGACCATTCTTGGTTTTTAGTCCTACTTCAATGTTAGCAAGTAAGATTCAACAAGAACTATTTGGTGATGAAGAAAAACAAGAGTTGGTTAATAGTGTTTTTGATAAGAGAATAAGCGTTCTAGAGGCGGCTAATAATGGTACTTTATATATAGATGAAGTTAGTGATTTGCCAATGTCTATACAGAATAAATTGCTTAAATTTATAAAAGATCAGACTTTATTAAAGGCTAATAATAAAGTAGTAAAGTTAGATGTAAGATTTATTACTTCTTCAACCAAAGATTTGCAAGTAGAAATTGATCAAGGTAGTTTTAGGCAAGATTTATATTTCAGACTTAATGTTGTTCAACTATATGTAACAAATTTATCTGAAAGAAAAGAAGATATTCCGCTTTTTGTTAATTATTTTGTCAAACAACTATCAAAATTTTCTGGTTTAAAAGAAAGAGAATTTTCTGATGAAGCTTTAGCGGCTTTACAGGCATATAGTTGGCCAGGTAATGTTAGGCAACTTAGAAATGTTATCGAATGGACTTTGATAATGAATCCTATGGAATCTGGAGTTTTAGAAAAAATAAAATCAGATATGTTGCCACGGGATATAATAAATAATAGTGTAAATATATCCAAGCCTGATAATAATATAGATATGATGTCTATGCCACTACGTGAAGCAAGAGAGGTCTTTGAAAGGCAGTATTTATCAGCGCAGATGAGCAGATTTAATAATAATATATCCAAAACTTCTACTTTTGTAGGTATGGAAAGATCTGCTTTGCATAGAAAACTTAAAATGTTAAGTATTCACGCTGCTAGTAAGTTAAATGATCTGGAAAAAGACTTGGATCTAGCTTAGTTTTAAATTACTGTTTTTTCGTTTTGATAATTGTGATTGTTGATATTTAGAAAATAATAATTATTTTGGTTTAGTTTTGATGAAAAATTTAATTTTTTCACTTTGTTTGTTGCTATTAACATCTTGTGGCAATGATAATGTTGTGAATAATTCTGCTTTGTCTTATGTAGAAAGTAATAAAATAAAGGATTATATAGACTCCTGTGCAAAGCAACAAAAGACTGTTGATATAAAAAGTAAATTTGGCACTAATTTAAAAGGTGTCAAATTAGTAAGTGTTAACTTATCTGGTTCTGATTTATCAGGGGTGGATTTTTCTGGAGCAGAAATGTCTAGAGTTGATTTTTCTAATTGCAACTTAAATAATGCAAAATTTTTTGGTGCCACAATTCAAGAAAGTGATTTTTCCGGCGTTGTTTTTAATAATTTTCAAGCTGAAAATGTTGATTTTCAGGCTTCTGTATTCCATAAATCAAAGTTTGTGAACTCAAAATTTTCATATTGTAATTTTGAAGAAGCGGAGTTCAGGGAATCTGTAATTCAAAATTCAATATTTGATAAAGTGAATTTATCAAATTCAATAATTCAAGATATTGTAATTGAAAATTCTGATTTTCAGAAAGCTAATTTACTAGCTTCGAGTTTTACTAATGTGAATATTAAGAATACAGCTTTTTTTGGTGTTGATTTAAGACAAGCCGTAATTTCTAATGTAATAGCTCTTAGTTGTAGTTTTGAATCTTCCGATTTAAGTCAAGTTAATTTTAAAAATGGTAATTTTGAAAAGAATGATTTTAGTCAAGCTATTCTTGATGATGCAAAGTTTGAAGGAGAGACGAAGTTTTTATCTTGTTTGTTTTCTTCTGCTTCTCTTAAAAGAGTGTTGTTTGATAAAGTATCAATTAACAAATGCGATATGAATGATTCAATCCTTAGCTCTTCTGTTATTAAAGATAGTAGAATTCAAGATACATATATGGACAATGTTAAATTTGCTGGTTCTAATCTTACTAATTTATATATGGATAATGTATCGATTACGTACGGAGATTTTGATAAATCAAATTTAAAAAATCTAAAAGTTTCAAATTCTAATTTTAATAATGTTGTTTTTTCAAATAGTATTATCAATAACACAGAGTTTATTAACGTTAATTTTGTTCAGGCTTTTTTTGAAAAATATAATATAGAAGATTCTTCGTTTAAAAATTCAGATTTAAGCAAAGCGATTTTTATGGGAGGATTTATTAAAAGAACGGACTTTACAGCAAATAAAATTGATCAAATAGCTTTTATAAACTCTTCTTTAGAGGAGGGGGTATTTAACAATTCTCCATTTAGCAACTCTCAAATTAGAAATGTATCTAGTTTAGCAACGGTGATTGTAAATTCTCCTTTTTCACATGGTATTTTCATTGATAATAAAGGATTAGTAAACATGGCTATTACAAATTCTTACAATTCCATAGAAGACCTGCTTAATAGTCGTGATTTATCAAATTTAAATATCGCTTATATGGAATTTTAAGAACTTAAATTAAAAGAAGTAATATTTACTGGTTCTATTCTGCAAGGAACAAAAATGTTAAATTCTAAGTGTATTAGCTGTTTATTCAAAAATGTAGATTTTAGTAAAGCTGATTTGTTTAAAACTGATTTATCCGGATCGGAAATAACAGATACTGATTTTAAAAATACTACTTTAAATGAAACTGATTTAAGCTCAACAAAATTAAATAACCTTGATTTTAAAAGATCTTTTATTAATAATATTAAAACCAAAAACGCTGTTTTGTTTTCTGTAACTGGTATTGATAATTAGTTTCTTGTATCAAAAATGGACAAAAATTGTATAATAGAATCTAAGAGTAGTTTGCAAAATTTAAATATCTTAATTCGTGGTATTGGTACTGACATAGTGCAAATACCTAGAATCGAAAAATTATATGCAAAATTTGGAGATAAGTTTTTATATAAAAATTATCATGATCTTGAAATAAAAGAATTTTTTAAACTTAACGCGCAGAAAAGATGTTCTTTTTTAGCAAAAAGATTTGCAGGAAAAGAGGCGATTTCAAAAGCTTTGGGTGTTGGCATTGGTTTACTGCAATTTAAAGATATTGCAATAGTGAATGATGATTTAGGAGCGCCATTTGTAAAAATCTTTAATCATTTAATTGACGATTTAACTAGTTATTCTATTCATATTTCTCTTTCAGATGACTACCCAATTGCTATTGCTTTTGCTTTGATAACTAAGTAGAATGTTCTTGTTTTTTAGATTGTATAACACTAAAGCTCTTCTTAGAATAGATTAAGTATTAAAATGATATTACTACAGAATAAAAAGAACAAAGGCACTCTAGATACTATTCATTTTATAGGTATTGGTGGAATAGGAATGAGTGGCATAGCTGAAGTTATGCATAATCTTGGGTATAAAGTGCAAGGATCTGATTTATTTGCAAATAATAACACTAAAAGATTAATTGATTTAGGAATCCGAGTATTTATTGGACATAACGAAACGAACATAACTAATGTATCATATGTAGTTATATCGTCTGCTATAAATGAGAATAATCCTGAAATAAAAGAAGCTATAGTAAAAAAAATTCCAGTGATAAAAAGAGCTGAAATGCTTGCCGAGCTTATGAGATTAAAATGTTCCATAGCTGTTTCAGGATCCCATGGAAAAACTACTACTACTTCACTTATAGCTTGTATTTTCGAATCTGCCGGTCTTACTCCCACTGTTATTAATGGCGGTATTATTAACCATAGAATGACAAATGCTTATATAGGAGAGGGCGATTATCTAATAGCCGAAGCTGATGAGTCTGATGCAACTTTTATCAAGATTCCTTCTACTATAGCCGTTATAACGAATATAGATGCAGAACATATGGATTTTTATAAAGATTTTTCTTGTTTAGTAGATGCTTTTAAAATTTTTATTACTAATTTACCATTTTATGGTTTTGCAGTATTATGTGTTGACCATCCTATCGTTCGAGATATATCTAAGCAAGTGACTGAACGTAGAATAATTACTTACGGCATAGAATCTGATGATGCTAATATCAGAGCTTATAATATTAAATCTGATATTTCTTCTTCTACTTTTGATATAGAAATAAACTTGCCAAATTTGCAAGGCACAACAATAATAGAACAAATTTCTATACCAACTCCAGGACAGCATAATGTACTTAATTCATTAGCTGCTATTGCTATTGCCGCAGAGCTTGATTTTGGAATTAAAGCTATTAAAAACGGATTTAAGAATTTTGAAGGTATTAAGAGGCGTTTTACTAAAGTTTGCGAATATAACGGGGCAGAAATCATTGATGATTATGCTCATCATCCTGTAGAAATTAAAGCAACTCTGTTAACTGCAAGATCTATAGCAGATAAAAGAAAAAGTAGAGTTATTGCTATTTTTCAGCCTCATAGATATTCAAGAGTGAAGGATTTATTTGACGATTTTACCAAATGTTTTTCAGATAGTGATAAATTATATATTCTTGACATTTATGGTGCTGGAGAAGAGCCGATTGATGGTATAAGCACAATTTCTTTGATAAAGGAGATGAAAAAGCTGGGATCAAAAGCAGAATTTATAGCAAATAATGAAGATATTAGGAGCATTATTATGTCTAATGCAAATAAAGGTGATCTTATAGTAATGATGGGAGCTGGTAGCATTTCTTCTTGGGCTTATCAATTACCAAACAAATTGATGAAAATTATATAATTTTATGGATTTTCAGTTACTTAAAGGAATATGTAAAAAAGATTATAACCTAAAACATCTAACTTGGCTTAAAGTTGGGGGTAATGCGGATATATTTTTTAAACCCAGGGATATTGATGATCTGATAGTTTTTTTAAAAGAAAATAAAAATAATCTTCCTGTTACTGTAATTGGAGCTGGCTCTAATTTGATTATTAGGGATAAAGGAGTTGAAGGTGTTGTTATAAAGCTTGGTAGAGGCTTTACAGATATCGAGTTTATAAAGGATAATTTAATTGCAGTGGGTGCTGGATGTTTAAATTTTAATTTAGCAAAATTTTGTTTAGCTAATTCAATTACAGGCTTTGAGTTTTTAGTTGGGATTCCTGGCACTGTAGGTGGTGGAATAGCTATGAATGCTGGAGCATATAGTTTGGAATTTAAAGATATAGTTGCTTTCGTTGAGTCTCTGGACAGTCAGGCTAATTTAACTAGATTCTCTTTAAATGATATAGGTTTTTCGTACCGATCTCACTCTCTACCTAAAGATTTAATCTTTACTAAAGTTTTTTTTAATATCAAAAACAGGATTGATAAGAAAAAAATAGAGGGCAAAATGAAGGAGATAATTTCTATGCGAAATTCTTCTCAGCCAGTTGCAGAAAAAACAGGTGGGAGTAGTTTTGCTAACCCTGAAGGTTTAAAGGCTTGGGAATTAATAGACAAGTCTGGTATGCGTGGAAAAAAACTAGGAGGTGCTTGCATGTCTGAGAAGCACTGCAATTTTATGATTAATTATGATAATGCAACTGCTAATGACATGGAAAATTTAGGTGAATTGGTTAAAACATCTGTCAAAGAAGATAGTGGAATAGAACTAGAATGGGAAATTAAAAGAATAGGGCGTCTGTAGATTATGAATAATTTAAAAACTATATATAAAGAAAAATCACTAATTGTTGAACTAGATTCAATTAATAAGTTAAACAATATTACTCTAGCTGATTTTGTAAAATTAAAAGGTCAGGATATTGAACAATTTCTTGTGAATCAGCATATAGAAAAAAAACATGTATTAGTAATTGGTGGAGGAATGTCTGCTGAGAGGGATGTTTCTTATATGTCTTCAAACGGTATTGTTCGATCAATAATCGAGCTTGATTATCATGTAACTTTTGTTGATATGGGAATAGATATTGCTACAGTACTTACAAAATTAAAACCAGATGTTGTTTATAATGCACTGCATGGCACTTATGGTGAAGATGGTTGCTTACCTGGGTTACTTAATATAATGCATATACCTTACACTGGCGCTGGTGTTTTAGCTTCATCAATTGCTTTCAATAAGAAAAAATCTTGTGAAATTTTTAAAGCTAATGGAATAAAGGTTCCAGAAAGTAAAATTATAAAAAAAACGGATCATTGCGCTGTTGATCCGATGGAACGCCCTTATGTTATTAAGCCTCTTTCTCAAGGATCGAGTGTCGGTGTTGAAATTATTTTTGCGGAAGATAAATTCTCTTTTGCTGAATATGATTTTCCATATGGTGATGAAATTTTAGTTGAGAAATATATAAAAGGCAGAGAGATGCAAATAGCTGTGCTAAATGGTAGAGCAATTGGAGTTCTTGAAATAAAACTACTAAAAGGCAAGCGTTTTTATGATTATGAAACGAAATATACAGAAGGATTTGCAGAGCATTTGTTGCCAGCGCCAGTACCAAATGAAATATATGAAAATATAAAAAGATTAGCTGAAAAAGCATGTGTAATATTTGATTGTAAGGGGATGGTAAGAGTTGAGATTATTTATGCTCCCCAAGAAAATGAGTTTTATATGCTAGAAATCAATACTCATCCTGGTATGACAACTTTATCTATTTGCCCAGAAATTTCTACTTTGGAAAATATATCTTATAAAGATCTTGTGAAAGAAATACTTGAAGAAGCAAAATTTGAATAATGTCCAAACAAAATAAATTCAAAAAAAATAACAAATTGAAATTAGGTGTTAGAAGGCGTTTAAGTTTATACTATGTGCGTTTTATATTAATAGTTAAAGTTTTGCTGACCTTGATAATTGTTATTTTTTTATTTACCAACTTCTTTCAGGTTCAAAAACAAAAAATATTTAATATTTTTCTTGATATTACATCTGATGCTGGTTTTGTTCTTGAGCGTGTTATTATTGAAGGACAAAAAAATGTTACAGAAAATGATATTATAATGTCAATAGGATTAGATCGAGGTGTGCCTATTTACTCATTAAATATAGATGATATTCGCAAAAGAATAGAAGAGAATCCATGGGTAAAAATAGCTTTAATTGAGAGGAGATTACCAAATACACTTCATGTCGCTATAATGGAGAAAACAGCAATTGCTATTTGGCAATTTCAGCAAAAAATATATATAATTGATGAAGAGGGTAACCGCATCACTTCAAAAGATATAGAAAAATTTGCTGATTTAATTCATGTTGTTGGTCAAGATGCCAATGTATACGCTCGTGGACTTATTGAAGATCTAGATAGGCATCCATCTTTGAGTAAAAAAGTTATTTCAGCTGTACGTTATGGTCATAGAAGGTGGGATTTGAATTTAGAACAGAAAATTAATATTAAGATGCCAGATAAAGGTTTTAGTGAAGCATATGATTATTTGTATGCTTTGGATAAAAAGGGTAGGCTATTTAACCAAAATTATAAGGTAATTAATTTAAAAGATCCAAGTAAATATTATATTGAAAAATATGATGATAAAATATAAATTATTAGAAATTTTTCAATAAATATAATATGTATTTT
>Ga0222713_10000614_pt1 | contig 40236 bp, 73 predicted proteins | sample C33_649DmetaG_FD_165061 | JGI IMG/M metagenome (GOLD analysis project Ga0222713, IMG submission 165061) | Estuarine water microbial communities from San Francisco Bay, California, United States - C33_649D | ecosystem: Environmental > Aquatic > Marine > Unclassified | place: USA: California... | reverse complement strand
CGCATTTGGACAAAAAATTCCCCTTTTGGAGGAATCAGCAGCAAAAGGTAGTAGCAAATGGCCGGTGCAAAAGGTAGGAGTGGTGGCCCTAGGGCCAATTCAGGTGGTGCAAGGCCGAATTCTGGCGGCTCTCGCCCTGGCGCTGGTCGCCCGCCATCAACCCCGCCCGCTGATACCGAGCCGACTGACTCGCGCGACCCGCTGCAATTCCTCTTGGACGTGATGCAAGGAAAGATAGAACCGTCTCCTGACCAACTGAAGGCCGGAATAGCTGCTGCCCAGTATGTGCACATCAAGGCTGGCGAGGGCGGGAAGAAAGACGCCCAAAAGGAGGCGGCCAAGAAGGTTGCGAGCAAGTTTGCATCCGCAACCCCGCCTAAATTGGTTGCCGCAGGCGGCAAGAAGGTCTGATTTTGGAGTGGTCTACATCGTGCCCAGATTGGGCGGATAGGCTGCGGGCGGGGAAATCAATCATCCCGCCACCGATATTCCCAGAGCAGGCAGAACAGGCGCTTGCCATCTTCAAGCAATTGAAGATTGTTGACGCGCCTGGCAGTCCGACATTTGGCGAGTCTAGTGCTGAGTGGGTGTTCGACCTGGTGCGCTCGATATTTGGTGCATACGACGCCGAAAGTGGCAGGCGGCTCATCACGGAATGGCTCATTCTCATCCCGAAGAAAAACGCCAAGAGCACCATCGCTGCCGGGATCATGATGACGGCGCTGGTGTTAAACTGGCGCCAGTCTGCTGAGTTTTCTGTTCTAGCGCCTACGGTTGAAGTTGCGAACAACGCATTTACTCCTGCGCGTGACATGGTGCAGAAGGATGAAGATCTTGATGTCTTGATGCAGGTTCAGACGCACATCAAGACCATAACGCACAGAGAAAGCAATGCGACGCTAAAGGTTCTTGCGGCTGACCAGAACACGGTGGGCGGCAAGAAGTCTGTAGGCACCCTTATTGATGAGTTGCACCTGTTCGGCAAGATCGCAAGTGCAGAGAACATGTTTCGTGAGGCCCTAGGCGGTCTAGCTTCTCGGCCTGAGGGCTTTGTCATCTGGCTGACAACCCAGTCAGACGAACCACCGGCAGGTGTGTTCAAGCAGAAACTAGATTACGCCCGCGACGTTCGGGACGGCAAGATTATTGACCCCGGCTTCGTACCGATCATCTTTGAGCACTCACCAGAGATGGTGGCGAACGGTGATTGCCTGAAGCTGGAAAACATGGCGATGGTGAACCCCAACATGGGGTATTCCGTCGATCAGGCGTTTCTAGAGCGCGAATTCAAGAAGGCTGAACTGGCTGGAGGCGACTCGTTCCGAGGCTTCTTGGCAAAGCATGCCAACGTGGAGATCGGCCTAAACCTACGCTCTGACCGTTGGGCTGGTGCTGACTTTTGGGAAAAGCAAGCGGTTCCAGCCTTCAGCCTTGATTGGCTGCTGGATAAGTGCGAAGTCGTTGATGTAGGTATCGACGGCGGCGGTCTTGATGACATGTTGGGCTTCGCTGTGGCGGGCCGCGATGAGTCAGGCAACTGGTGGGCGTGGACAAGAGCATGGGCGCATCCGAGTGTTTTGGAGCGCCGCAAAAGTGAAGCCTCAAAGCTGCGCGACTTTGCCAAAGATGGTGACGTTGTGCTGGTCGATCAAGTCGGCGAAGACGTTGCCCAGGTTGCCGACCTCATCGCAATGATCGAGGCTTCTGGGAAGCTAGACAAGATCGGCGTGGACGTTCACGGCATTGGCAGCATTGTCCAAGCCATCGAAGAACGAGACGTTCCAAGAGAAAAGATTATTGGGGTGTCCCAAGGATGGAAGCTGCATGGCACGATTAAAACAACTGAGCGCAGGCTTGCAGAAGGTGCCCTTATTCATGGTGGGCAACCGCTGATGAACTGGTGCGTCGGCAATGCCCGAATCGTGCCTGTTGGAAACGCAATTTCCATCACAAAGCAGGCCAGCGGCACCGCCAAGATTGATCCTTTAATGGCCCTGTTCAGCGCCGTCTATCTGCTCGCGCTTAACCCTGAGGCCCAAGGCCGTTCATTCTGGGATGTTGCCGCTTGAAACTACTTGACCGACTTTTGGGCCGCAAAGCGACCCAGCTCACCTACGACCAGGTGGCAAGCCTGATCGACGGAGTGGGCGGCGGGAGTGTGGCCGGGGTAACTGTCACTGACAAGACTGCGCTCCAGGTTTCGACCGTGTTGGCATGCGTTAAGACTATTGCTGATGGGTGCGCAACGCCTAACCTGCACGTGTACAGGGAAATGGACGACGGGACGCGGCAGAAGGCGACCAACATTCCCGAGTACCGATTGTTGAGCCGTCGCCCAAACGAGTGGCAGACCAGTTTTGAGTGGCGTCGGCAGATGACCATCCATGCGGCGCTAACTGGTGCGGCGTTGTCCATCAAGGTGCGCGGCGATAACCGCAGGGTGCGCGAGTTGTTGCCGGTAATGCCTGGCCAATGGGATGTAGAGCGCACCTCGCGCTACGGCCTTCGGTATCGCTGCTGGGATCAATTCGGCATGATTGGGGAGTTCAAGCCGGACGATGTTTTTCTGCTGAATAACCTGCAATGGGATTGGGTTAAGCCCATGAATGCGGTGACGCTTGCGCGGGCTGCTATTGGTCTGGCAATGGCGACAGAGCGCAGCCAGTCCGCCATGCATGCCAATGGCTTGAAGCCTTCAGGCACCTACACGGTAGAAGGCAACCTAAGCCCTGAGCAGCATGCGCGGATTGCGTCATTCCTCAAGCAAAAAAGCGGTCCAGATAACGCAGGCACCCCGCTGATTCTGGATCGTGCCGCCAAGTGGTTCAACACCTCAATAACTGGGGTCGATGCGCAGCATGTTGAGACCCGGCGGCTGCAGATTGAGGAAATTTGCAGGGGTTATGGGGTGTTCCCCATCATGGTTGGGCACTCAGATAAGTCCGCCACGTTCGCAAGCTCTGAAGCGTTCTTCAGCGCCCACGTTAAGCACACATTGGCCCCATGGCATCGAGCCTGGACGCAGCGTATCGACGAGATGCTGCTAGACGGTAGCGGGCCTCTTTACGCTGAATTTGATACCCGTTATCTGGTGGCTGGTGATATGAATGCCCGCGCAGTCTATGCCCGCACGATGGTGGAAATGGGGCTGCTTAGCCCGAACGAATGGCGCGACGAAGAGGGTAGAGACCCCCGCGATGGTGGTGACAAATACCTGACGCCAATGAACATGACAACGGGCTTCACTGGAGACACGAATGCAGACAAAACACCTTGACTGTGGCTTTGAGGTCAAAGCAGTCAACGAGGATGGAACCATCGAGGGTTACGGCTCTGTCTTTGGCGTCAAAGACAGCTACGCCGACATCATCCAAAAAGGCGCGTTCATCAAGTCAATCTCTGAGCACAAGCGGGCAAAAACAATGCCCGCCATGCTGTGGCAGCACGACGCCGGTCAGCCAATCGGCATCTGGACGGACATGACGGAAGACGCCAACGGTCTGAAGTTGTCCGGCAAGCTGGCAATGGAAACCGTCAAGGGCAAAGAGGCTCACGCGCTGCTCAAGATGGGCGCGATCAATGGCTTGTCCATTGGCTTCATGACCAAGCAATCTAACTATGACGAGAAGTCAGAAATCCGCACGCTCACCGAGGTTGAGTTGTGGGAAGTTTCTCTCGTCACTTTCCCCGCCAACACAAAAGCCCGTGTGACTCAAGTTAAGTCAACGGAAGAAATCAACACCCTCAAAGATGCCGAGCGAATCCTGAGAGATTCAGGATTCTCCAAGCAAGACGCGGTTTCATTCGTGAGCCGTATCAAAACCCTATCTAGTCGGAGTGATTCTGACGAAGTTGGGGAACTGAAAGCAGCCCTGCAAAGGCTGAATTCAATCATCCACTGATTCTCAAATCACCAACCGCAAAGCGCCCTCGAGGCGCTTTTTTTACGTCTAAAGGAAAGTTATGACTACCGAAATCAAGCAAATGGTCGAGCAAATCGGCACCACGTTTGAGGAATACAAGAAAACCAACGATGCAAAGTTGGAGGCTATTAAGGCCAGCAAAGTTACCGGCGACATGGAAGCCAAGCTCGCCAAGATGGACGGCGCACTTGATTCCATGACCGAGATCAAAGCCAAGCTCGAATCGATGGAAATCAAGCTGAACCGCCCCGGTGTTTTTGACACCAAAGGCGACAGCACAAGCCGTGAGGCAGCCGAGTACAAAAGCGCGTTTATCAACTGGACCCGCAAACGTGGCGACCAAGCTCCGGAGGCGCAGCGTCAACTAGAGGCTAAAGCTGCAGACGTTCGCACCAGCACCAACGCGTCGGGCGGCTTTGCGCTGCCTGAAGAAATCGAGCGTGCAATTGCTCTAATCGGTGTTGATATTTCTCCGATCCGCGCCTTGGCTACCGTCCGGACTGTTGGCACGCCTGATTACAAAGAGCTGTTCGACATTAACGGTGCGGGCTTTGAGTGGCTCGGCGAACCCGACACACGCAACCAGACCAACACGTCTGACCTGGCAGAAGTTGCGCCAACGTTCGGCATGGCGTCTGCGAAGCCTCAAGCAACAGAAGAATCGCTTGACGATTTGTTTTTCAACGTCGAAGAGTGGTTAACGATGTCGGCTGGAGATGCCATTTTTGCAGGCGAAGGCGCTTCCTTTGTTTCAGGCAACGGCACCAAGAAGCCCACCGGCATTCTGGCTGGCCCAACCCCAGTGACTACGGCTGACTCCAGCCGCGCATTCGGCACCTTGCAGTACATCGCAGGCGGTCAAGCATCGGCTATGCCTACAAGCCCCGACGTGTTCTTCGACATGATCTATTCGCTGCGTGCACGTTATCGCAGGAATGCCACTTGGCTCACGTCAAAGGCTGTGCTGTCTTCCATCCGTAAGTACAAGGAAGCCACCACTAACGCATATATGTGGCAGCCATCTTTGGCCGCAGGTCAGCCAGCGAGCTTTGCAGGCTTCCCGATTGTCGAAGCTGAAGACATGCCAGCAGTAGCGGCCAACGCCTTCCCTCTCGCATTCGGTGACTTCAAGGAAGGTTACTTGATTGCCGACCGCGTAGGGATGCGCATGACTCGTGACGAGATCACGACCCCTGGTTACGTCAAGTTCTACATACGCAAACGTGTGGGAGGGAAGTTGCGCAATACCCAGGCAATCAAGCTGCTCAAGATCGCCACAACTTAATAAAACCAGTTATCTAGAAACACAAGGCCCCTGCATTGGGGCCTTTTTCATTGGGGCTTTGAATGAAGCTAATTGCAATTACTGAATTTTCTTGGGCTCACCGAGGCGTAGAGATTGAAACATTCGCCAAAGGCCAAGAAATTGAAACTAAAGACAAAGACTTAATTGAAGTCTCAATGAAAGAGGGTTGGACTTCCGAGCCAAAGGAAGAAAAGCAAACGAAATCAAAGGGAAATGCGCCCGAGAATAAGAAGGGAAATGAATAATGCCAACCATTAAATATGTCGGAAGCCAAAACAATTGGCCTGAGCTGTCTGTGACCGGCAAACAATCTGTTTGGCTTAATGGCCAACAAGAATTTAGATCACAAGACGAAGCGATGCTGCTGCTCGGGACTGGTCTTTTTGATGACGTTTCGTCGAGCTTTGCGACAGCATCAATTGCCAGCCAGATTCAAACATTAAAGCCGCTTGGAGCTACTGGACAAAACGTAAGCGCAGCGTTTACGTTTAATACCGCTTGGATGGTCGAAGGCGACTACAACGCGGTAAGGTTCCAATATGCAAACTATGGTGGAACAACTTACACAATTACTTCAGCAAAAACTGCACCGTCTCCAACGCTGGGAAACAACGGCACTGGGCTGACGCATACATCAGTGACATTCGATAATGCGGCAACAGCATTAGCGGGTGATGTATGGAATGGAACTGCAGGCTCTGTTACCAGCTATGTCGTTCCTGTTGCGCTGTCTGGTAGCGGCGCAAACACGGTGCCAAAGTTTGTTTATTCTGACTGGATCGCGCAAACACCAGTGGCTTGCACGGAAGCAGGCAAAGAGGACTTGCGAATTATCCAGCACCGGGCATATGTTGCAACTGCAACGGGCTATTCTGCGTTAAATGCTGGCACATCTGCCACAAATATGGGTGTATACAATACATATGCCAGACGCAGCATTTACGGGCAGATAACTGCAGGCGACCATGTTGGTACTGTTACTGCCGTTACACCGCTAGCCAATCATCAATGGTTTTTGTGTACAGCTGTGCAGGCTATGTTAATAAAGCCAATATACAACCACGGCATATTTGGTGATTCAATATCGAAAGGTCAAGGATCATTCGATAATAACAACGGCACATGGTCTTGGTCGCACATTGCTTCTCAAGAGCTAACACTTGAAGGAATCGGACGCCATAGTGTTGTCAGCTATGCGTGCTCAGGTCAAGGAAAGGCCGCCACATGGTTGACGTTCCTTGAGGTGATAAGACAAGGTGGCCTTGAGACTGCAACCATGTTCCCTTGGTCGGCGAATGATGGCAACTCTGCAGGCTCTGCACCTTGGGCGCTTAACAACTTCAAATTCCATATCTCTGCATTTATCGAGGAATGCAGAAAATATAACGTTCGGCCAATTCTTGCTACCCAGCCGCCAAGCTCAACGATTACAGATGGTGCTAGTGACTTGTTGAGAATAGCGTTGAACTCGCTTGTTCGGTCACTTGAGGGGAGCGGCGTCGGTGTGGCTGACTTCGATGTTGTTGTAAGTAACAACGCATCGCCCGCCAGGTATATCACTGGTCTTACCAATGGTGATAACCAGCATCCAAGCCTGTTAGGCTATCAAGCAATGGCCGTTAAATACAAAGAGGCCGTGAAAAACGTTCTTGGCTTTTCTTAAAGTTGCCATGGTTGATTCAACCAAGCCCGCCCCGAGCGGGCTTTTTTACGTCTGAACATCAATGGCCCACAAGATCATCACGCCAGCCACTGCCGTTATCACCACGGCAGACCTGAAGTCATTTCTGCGCGTTGATTCCAGCGCAGAGGATTCGTTGATTGACGGATTCTTGCTGGCCGCAATGGCGAAGGTCCAGCACGATGCAAACTTGGCTATTGGAGTGCAGACGATTGAGCTTGCCTTAGATGCCTTCCCTGATGGCGGGATCAGCCTGCCTCTCATCCCAGCAGCGTCAATCACAAGCGTGACCTATGTTGACACGGCTGGAACTACGCAGACGCTTTCTTCAGCGCTCTACTTCCTAAACGACTACTCGACGCAAGACCATCAAGTGACGCTTGTTTACGGTGCGGAATGGCCCGATACACGCGACACGACGAATGCCGTGAAGGTTCGATATGTGGCCGGTAGCGCGACTTTGCCAGCATCTGTTAAGGCTGCGCTAATGCTTCTGGTCGGCCATCTCTACGAGAACAGACAAGAGGCCACAGAGAAGGCGCTGCACAGCCTGCCAATTGGCATCACGGCCTTGCTTGACCCTGGCAAGGTTTATTGAGAATGAGTGACATCGGCAAGTTCAACCGCCGCGTGGTCATCCAGGCGCGGTCTGGTGCTGTTGACAGCGTAGGCCAGCCAGTAGAGGACTGGACAATGTTTGCCACGCTGTGGGCGCAGTTCGTTTTTACGCCGGGCTCTCGCATCCCCAACATTGAGGGCATTCGAGGTGGCGCTATGTCGTCAAACCCGCCTGCAATATGGCGCGTCAGGTTCAGGACGGATATCACAGCGGCCATGCGATTGGTTGACGGATCGACGGTCTACAACATCGAGCAAGTCCTGCCAAACATGGCAAAGAAGGACGTGACCGACTTGGTGTGCGAGGTCATTAATGGCTAATGGCACGTTCAGCATGGGCCTGAATTTGTCAGACCTTGAAGGCTTCATCAATCAGTCGAAAGAAAAGATCCAGGCCGCTGTTCGCCCAGCCGCGCAAGCTGGCGCGCAGGTGCTTTACGAAGCAGTTAAGTCAAACGCTGGACGAAACAAGAAAACAGGAAACCTTGAGCGCTCGATTTACCAGAAGTTCAGCGAGTCCAACAGCTCAGAGCTAAAGGCCACATATCACATCAGCTGGAACCAAACCAAGGCCCCTCACGGATTTTTGCTTGAGTATGGGCACATCCAGCGATACAAGGTTTACACCGGTTCCGATGGCAAGTGGTACACGGCGGTTCGCAAGGCAATGCAGGGCAAACCAAAGCCAAGCCGAAGGGCTCCTCAGGCTGTGAAAGATGCCTATTACGTGCCACTGCCAAGCCTTAAATACGTGCCTGCAATCCCCCTTGTTCGTTCCGCTGTTGTGTCCCATGGAGAAAAGGCTGTTCAGGCCATGAGAGATGAGTTCGCGAGGCGGCTGGCATGACTGTTGAGGCTGACATCACAACCGTTCTCAAGACGCAATGCGCTCGGGTGTTCCCTGACTTTGCGCCGATGAGCACGACTCGTCCCTATGTGACTTACCAAAAAATTGGCGGCAGAGCTATCAACCTTTACGGCAAGGTGGTCCCAGACAAGGCGCTGAGCATGTACCAGGTCAACGTCTGGGCAGACACCAGGCTGCAGGCCGATGCGCTGTCGTGGTCTATCGACGCGGCCATGAGAACGGCCACCTTGTTCGATGCCAAACCAGAGACGGACCCTGTATCAGTCTTTGAAGACGATGAACCAAATCTAAGGGGCACTAGGCAGGATTTTGCCGTTGTCCACAACCGATAGGGCCTAGCCCTTCCACATAAGCCGCCACGGGAAACCTGGCGGCTTTTTTGTTGCCCACCTCGGGCATTTAACCGCCTCCTTCCGGGGGCTTTTTCATTTCTGAAAGGCAATCCCATGGCTTTATATTTTCCCGAGGGAGCAAAGTTCTACTTCTCCCAAACGTTCGCATCGGCAAAAACCATTACCGTCTTGACCAATGCAAATCCCGCTGTTGCCACCTCTGTGGCCCACGGCTACGCAGACAACGACGAAATCTTGCTGACATCCGGCTGGGAGGACGCCACCGATACGGTGTTCAAGGTTGACCAATTGACCGCCGACACCTTCTCGCTTCTTGACTTCGACACAAGCAACACCGGTTTTTACGCCGCTGGCACGGGTATTGGAACCGCTCAAAAACTGTCTGCCTGGACTGAGATTCCTCAAGTCTTGACCATCGCAACCAGCGGTGGCGATCCACGCTACACCGAAGTGAACTTGTTGGCCCGTCGCAATGGTGTTCGCATTCCTACCGGCTTCAACCCGGCCGACGTGACTTTGACGCTGGCTCACGACCCAGCCAATGCCAACTACAAAACGATGCTGAACATCAGCCGCACCAGCACGAAGGTCGCGTTCAAGCTGGCGCTCGCCAGTGGTGCCACTTCTTACGGTTACGGCTACATGGCAGTGTCGGACGTTCCGCAGATGAACGCCAACCAGGTCAATCAAGTGACCGCTGCATTCTCGATGCTCGGACGTACGATCAGCTACTCCTAATTAACTGCCTAGCAGTTGCCATGCCCGCCGCAGCGCGGGCTTTTTTACGCCTGCGGGTAGCTCCCGAGTCCAGGCGCTTTTTCATTACAAGGACAAAACATCATGGCAAAGGTAACGCTCGGGAATCGCCCGACAGAATTCAAACACACGGTGAAATTTCAGATGCTGGACGGCACAAACGCTTCGATCCAGGTCAAATACAAGTACATTACCAGGCAAGAGGCCGCAAAGCTGCAAGACGAACTACGCGCCAAGGCTAAGGCCAGAGTCTTTGATATTGGCGAAGACAAAACATTGTCAGAGCTGATTGAAATGGCTGACGAGTCAACCGTTGACGGCTTGATGAATTGCGTCATCGGTTGGGATCTGGACGAGCCATTCACGCGTGATAACGTTGAGACTCTGTGCAATGAGTTCCCGGCAGCCGCAGAGGCAATCCGCGACTCGTACTGGGCCGCGGTATTGAATGGCCGACTGGGAAACTGAAAGCCTGCGTCGAGGCGCTCTACTCTAGTTCGTCGCAGGCTTCAAAACCATTTAACGCTTTTGATATATCCGGGCTTGTTAAACCAAAAGATGTAGAAGTCTGGCCCGAAAACGTCCAGGCTTTTACGTTGTTTACAAGAGTTGGCACACAGTGGCGCGTCGGCATGAATGGCGCTACCGGCCTGGACTACTGCGCTCTATACCCACTCCTGGACAGAGCAGCTAAAGACGACGAGGAATGGCAGCAGCTATTCGATGACATCCAAGTGATGGAATCGGCGGCGCTTTCCATAATGTCGAGTAAAAACCAGTAGGCCCATTGGGGCCTATTTTTATTGGGGCTTCAATGGCCGATAACCCAAAGATACAAGCAGAGATAGGCTTAAATGCCGACCCTGCTGTTCAAGGATTCGAGAAGGTCAAGAAGGCCGGGGAGCAGGCCGCCCAATCTTTGAAGGCTTCCGGAGAGAAAGCTGAACAAGCGCTTAAAGGCACCGGTGAACAGGCCGATGAATCTGCAAAAAAGATCATCCAGGCTGAAGGAAGAATTGAGGCCGCACTCAAAAGGCGCATTGCCCTAGAGGAAGCATCCCTAAAAGGACAGCGGGCGGTCGATGAGGCTCGAATCTCTAACCGTGGCCTTGACCCGGCGAAGTTTGCGCCATACCTTGACCAGTTGGAGCGCGTAAGACAGCAGCAAGACGCAGTGCGCAACTCCATGGTGAATAGCGCCAAGAGCCTCCAATATGTTGGCATTTCTGCGGCACAGGCGACCGCAGCGCTGCGCCAAGTCCCGGCCCAGTTCACTGACATCGCCGTCAGTCTTCAGGGTGGGCAAAACCCTCTAACGGTACTCCTGCAGCAAGGCGGACAGCTCAAGGATTCGTTTGGAGGTGTTGGCAATGCAGCCCGTGCGCTTGGCGGCTACGTTGCCGGACTAGTTAACCCATTCACCTTGGCCGCTGCCGCCATCGGCGCTATCGCATTCGCCTACGAAAAAGGCGCGAACGAACAACGCGAGTTTGAGAAAACACTGATCTTGACAGGCAAGGCGGCGGGCGTCACCGCTGGCCAGCTCTCAGACATCTCGGCCCGCATTGACCAGTTCAGCGGGGCCACGCAAGGCAAGGCAGCCGAGGCTCTTAACATCTTCGCCAATGCGGGCATCAAAGGCGCGAGCAACCTAGAGCGCTTCACGGCCACGGCCATCGAGTTCGAGCGAGCAGGCGGCGGGGCACTTGAGACCGTTGCCGAGAACTTCGCCAAGCTCGGCAAAGACCCGCTCAAGGCAAGCCTGGCGCTGAACGATTCAACGAATTTCCTTACTCGGTCACTGTACGAGCAGATCAAGGCGCTTGAGGATCAAGGCAAAGCCACAGAGGCCGCGAAGGTTGCTCAAGAGGCGTACAACTCGTCATTGCAAGACCGCACGCCGCAGCTTGTGCAAAACCTTGGTTTGATTGAGCGGGGCTGGAATGCGATAAAGGATGCCACCAAAGGCGCATACGACGCCGCGCTGAATGTCGGTCGCGCACAGACTCCAACAGAAAGACTTGACGCCGCAAGAAAAAACCTTGCCTTTGACCAAAAGGCCGGTCCGTCAATCTATGGCTCTGACAGGTTGGGCGACTTCACCAAAAACATTGAAGCGCAGAAGTCGCTGATTTATGGCCTTGAAGAAATTGGCCGCCTTGAGGCGAAGTCGCTCACGATCAAGTCTGAGCAAGTGGCCGCTGTAAAAGCGGCTGCGGCTTGGGACGAAGTGCGCTCCAAGTACCTCACAAAAGAAGAGCAGCTCACCAAAACGATAGCAGAGCTACGCAACAAGGCCGACGCCTCCATGCGCGGCGCGGATTCAGGGCAGCAGGCAAAGATTCAGGCCGAATTGGCTGCGGCAGAAAAACAGGCCCGCGAAAGCGCTGCGCCAAAGCAATCTGCGCCAAAAGACCCAACTGATTCGCCTGTATACAAGGAAGCATTGCGGGCCGCAAAGTTGCGCCAAGAGCTGCGCATCAAAGAAAACGAAGAGATAGACAAGTTCATTCGTGAGACCACAGACAAGCAGATAGAGGGTTACAGAAAACTTAAAGAAGCATCGTCTGACGCCGCCAATAAAGCCTTCGTTGACCAATACACCTCATCTCAAAAGTCCATCGACTCTCTTAAAGAGCAGATCGACAAAGAGAAGGAAGCCGCTGCAGCGATCGGTCTCACAAAGGATGCCATTGCAGACCTTGAAGCAGCAAAGTTAGACGAGCTGGCCGCTTCAAAAGACCGCCTTGCGATATCAAAACTCGAAAGAAACGAGTCTGATGCTCTCTATGAAACCTACAAAGAGGAAGCCGATTCTTTGCGGGCTCTTGCTCAAGCGAAAAGAGAGCGCGGCATAAAGGCGGCAGAGTTCGATGAACTGAAAAAGTACAACGACGAACTGAAGAAATCGGCAGAGGAGCTGAATAAAAGCCTGACCGATGCCATCATGCGCGGCTTTGACAACGGCAAGGGCTTTGCTGAGAACTTCCGCGACACGATCAAGAACATGTTCAAGACGCTGGTTCTGCGCCCGGTCATCAGCGCGATAGTGAACCCTGTGTCTCAGGGAATAACTGGTTTTCTCAGTGGCCGCCCTGCTGGAGCGGGCGCGCTAGGAAGCCCGCTCCAGCAGGGCGGCCTTGGCGGCCTTATCGGTGGCGGAATTAGTAGCTTCACCGCTGGCTTCCAGGGCGCTGGGCTTGCTGCAGAGCTTGCTGGCCCGACAACATTAGGCGCGGGCGGGCTAACAGGGTTTGGTGCGGCGCTTGGCGCAAGCCCTTTTGCCGGGGCCTTAAGCGCACTTGGCACAGCCATGCCATACATTGGCGCAGCCTTGGCCCTTTACAGCGTCTTCAAAGAAAAGAAGACCCCGCACCTTGGCTCTGCGGTCAACGCCAACATATTCGGCGCGACAACCGACAGAACAGATTACCTCGCGGGGAACTTCAACGCTCAAACCGATGATGCGTTACGCTTCCTGACGCTTGGCAGTGTTGGCTCTCTGAACAAGCTGGATCGCGCCTTTGGCGGCTCTGGAGACTTCAGCGCTAACGCCAAATTCGCAGCTGACAACAAAGACGCCTCCGCTGCAGATGCCACCATCTTCAGAGGTTCGCAAGAGATCGCGGCCTTGTTTGGGGAGGGATACAAGCTCTACACCAAAGATGCCGGTGAAGCATTCAAGCAGTTCACGCAAGACTTTGACGGGCTTACGTTGCAAGCGATCAAGTCGCTTAGCAATGTTCCTATCTACGTAAAAAACGAATTTGACAAACTAGGCGACAACGCAACCACCGAAGGTATTGGGGTTCTTGTCGATCAAATCGGGATCTTCCAGTCGCAGCTATCAGCTATGAAACTGGCGATAGGTTCGCTAGGTTCTGCATCTGATGAAGCGCTGTCTAGTATCATTGCAAACGTTGGAGGAATACAGCAATTCTCAAGCGCTGTCGATGCCTATTACCAAAACTTCTTTACTGAAACTGAGCGGATAGCGTTCTCTACGGCGCAGCTATCAACTGAGTTTGCGCGGCTTGGCGTCACCATGCCGACATCACGCGACGAATTCAGAGACCTGACTGAGTCCATCGACAAGACAAGCGAGTCAGGGCAAAAGCTGTACGCCGGGCTGTTGAGCCTTAATGGGGCATTTGCTGAACTCGTGCCAGCAGCAGAAGAGGCAAAGGTAGCAGTCGGTGCGATAGTTCAAGAGGCTCAGGCCGCAGTCGGTGCGGTAGTTCAAGAAGTCGGTGCGATAGTTCAAGAGATCGTTGCAACAGCACAGGCCGCATCCTTTACGCCCCTGCCATCCACGTATGGCTCATTTGTTCAGGATGGCGTGACGTTCATTGTCGGCAACCTGAACGACCTAGCTGCGGCATCATCTGGTGCGGCGAACTCTATTGGGCAGGTAACTGATGCGATAAATGACGCATCTAGCGCATGGAAAGCGGCAGCGGATTCGATTGATGCTGAGATTAGAAGGATACGAGGGGATATAAACGGTACGGGCAAAGATGGGCAGGCAGAGGCTTTAGCAAACTTTGCGACGCTAACTGCAAGGGCTAGAGCCGGAGAGGTTAGCGCCGCTTCTATGCTGCCAAAAGCAAGCCAAGACTATTTATCTTTGGCCGCCGGTAATGCCTCGTCCGCTTCAGAACTTCGCAGGGCTCAGTCAACAACCCTGGCAAGTTTGATTCAGACACAAAAAACGCTTGCGTTGGCTCCTGCAATTGGATTTTCGTCTCCGAGTTATCCGGTTATGACTGGAACATCTGCGGCGTCTTCAGGTTCGTTAGATGCGCTTATTGCTGAGGTAAAGGCGTTGAAGCTGTCGATTGAGACCGCTCAAGCGGCATCAAACGTCAACACCAAAAAAACCGCTGACATTCTGGTGAGAGTGACAGAAGGCGGCGATGCAATGCTGACGAGGGCCGCGCCATGATTGTTATACCGCCGATTGATATCACAGATGCAATGCTTACAAGTAGCTCCGCATACGAGGCGGCTCCGGCGGCTTACAACTCCGGGACAACGTACTCAATAAATGCTTATGTGAGCGTTGCTGGCTCGCTCGGTCAAATAACAGTTTATAGATCATTGCAAAACTCTAACCTTAACCACACTCCGGCATCTAGCCCGTCATGGTGGGAAAACCATTGCAATACTTATAATGTATACAACGGGTCGACAAATTACCTTGTAGACGAATACGCAATTGACACAACAACTCACAAAATATATAGAAGCCTTGTCCATCCAAATTCTGGAAACGCTCAGACAAATACAGACTTTTGGGAATTTATAGGCACGACAAATAGATGGGCTATGTTTGACACCGACAGAAGCGCTGGCACGGTGCAGGCCGCGCCTATTGTTGCTGTCTTGACACCGGGTCAGCGAGTCAATTCTTTAGCATTGACTGGTTTGATCGGTAGCTATGTGACTGTCTCGATGACCGTATCAGCAGTTAGCGTTTTCTCTAGAACGATATCAATTACCGGTAGACAGACTCTCACTTGGTCTGATTATTTCTTTGGTGACTTTGAACAGGTTGAAAGCGTATTGATAACTGACCTACCTCCGTATTCCAACGGAGTAATAACGGTCACGATATCAGGGACTGGCGTTGTTCAGTGTAGCTCGCTTGTTATTGGGCTTGTCGTAAACATTGGAAAAGTGATTTATGGAGCTAGGAACGACGCATTAAACTTTTCGCGTATCGAGCGCGATGATTTTGGCAACAGTGTTTTAGTACCAAGAAGAACAGTTCCGAAAACAAATCAAACGATTCTATTCAACAAGAACCAGACAAATACACTAATTGGCATCAGAAAATTGCTCAACGCAAAGCCCGCAGTTTGGTCCGGTGTTGATGACGAAAACTCTGATTACTTTGAGTCGTTGCTGATTATTGGAATCTACAAACAATTCGAGATCGAACTAACTCACCCTTCGCATGGCATGTTGAATCTTGAACTTGAGGAACTGTAATGGCAATAACGGCACCACCAACAATTGCGGCGCTATCTACGCCACCGACAACTGCAGATCCGACAACGTTCGACACTCGTGCTGACACGTTTCTTTCAGAGCTTACGCCATGGGCTGGGGACGTTGGGGACGTTGCTGACAACGTATTTGACAACGCAACAGAAGCGTTTAACTATGCAACTTCAGCATCTTCATCCGCATCTACCGCGACAACCCAGGCCAACGCTGCTGCTGCGTCGGCTGCAAGCGCCCTGGGCGCACCAGGCACCAACGCGACCAGCACGACAAGCACGGCGACCGGCACGGGATCGAAGACGATCACGATCCAAACCGGCAAAGCCTACTCGGTCGGGCAGAGCGTCATCATCGCACGCACTAGCGACCCGTCAGGCGTTCGCATGGGCGGGGCGATCGCGGCCTACAACAGCGGCACAGGGTCTCTCACTGTTAACGTTTCAATTGCTGTCGGCAGCGGCACTTATACGGATTGGACTGTATCGCTTGGTGTGATCGCCAACTCTGGCATCTTGCCAGTCTCCGTTATCACTACGAACACATCAGCCACGGTCAACACTGACTATTTGATTGACGCTGATTCCGTGGTTTTGACGGGGCCGACTTCTAAGTCTGTGGGCGACTTGTTCCAGTACCAAATCATGAACAGCCGAGCCAGTTGCTCTGTCGATTTTGGCTCTGACAAATTGTTTGGCCGCACGCCTGGCGTTATGTCGCTAGCGAGTCCAAATTCACGCGTGAAACTGCAATGGTCTGGGTCAAACTATGGATGGATTGAAGCATGAGCATAGATACTGAATTCTTCGGCGGTCAGCCGCCCCGCTGGGTCAGCGGGGCCACTTACCCGTTTGGCTTCATTGCGTTGAGCACAATCAGCCCGCACAGTTATGAGCGCATCGTTGCTGGGGCCGGGACTACTGATCCGAGCGCTGACGGCACGAATTGGCGAAGGCTTGGTGCGGGCTCAATCAAGAGCATCCAACGCGGTGTTATTTCTTTTTCAGGATCTTCGGCGACGGCAACCGTGTCCTCTGTAAACACAGCCAATTCAAAGCTGACGCCGCTTGGTTTCACCACCAACACTGGCAGCGGCGCATTACAAGGCAATGATGCAACAAAGATAGTGCTGACAAACGCGACCACAATCACGGCCACAAAAGTCGGGGCCATTAACACAATTGATGTGTCGTGGGAACTTGAGGAGAAGTGGTAATGCGCTACTACTACGCAGAGCTGGATGGGTCCAGCAAAGTCAAGTGCATCCTCGACACAGACCGACAGATCATTTCGGCTTCCATGATCTCAATCATGTCTGCTGATGCCTCCCTTCTTGGAAAGATTTACGTTGGTGAAGGCGTCTTCGAGGCCCCAGAATGAAGCGATACGCACTCATCCTAAGCGTCCTTCTGGGCGCTTTTTTTTCGCCTGCGTTTGCTCAGTACTTGGGCCAGATGCAGAACCCTGTTCCGGCTGTGCCGTTCCATGTCCAAGGTCCTGCGTGCAATCTTCCGAACTCTGTTTCTAACTCTGAATTCCAAATGCTCGATGCGCCTGTCAAGGTGCAGAACTGCATGGTGACGCCAACAGACGGGTATCAGCGCGGCGCAATCGGCGTGCATACACGCATTGATATGAACGGCAAGGCTGGCAAGAACTGGGCTCTATACAGCTCTGCAGAATGTTTTGGCTGGTCGGGTTCGGCAATGGGTGAGTGTGGTGCGTTTTATGGACGGCTTGAGGCTCCAGAAGGTAGTGGCCCTTTGTGGCAGGCTGCGGGGTTTTTTGAGTTCAGGAACAGGAGTCAGAACCACGGAACCGGCATGGCTTTGGGCCTTGAGCTTCGAGACCATTTCCAGGAAAAGTATGGTATCCAAGGTGCGGGTGAATTCCATGGGGTCATTCTGCAGCCATACCCGAACCTTAGAGGCGTCAAAGGGTTCCGGTTTATGAACGGCCACACGTACCAATACACCATCGATCACGATGGGGCGTTTGAAATGCTTGGCAATGTTGACGGCACACCTTTTTGTCGCAAGTTTGAGCCGAGTACACAGCAGGTTCTATTTATCCGAGGTTGCCATCTTCACGGCGCACAAGTCGCCCACGTGATTGACCTCAACTGGCGCGCAAACCTGCCCCTGTACATCCCCCATAAGAGGTATTGAGGATGGACATAGATCCTGAAAAGATCATCCACGGCCCGTTTGTTATCGGGGCGATGGGCGCGCTTGTCGCGGCATATAAATCTATGCCTGGCTCGACATTCGCAGAAAAGGCAATCAATGTAGGTCTTGGCGCTATGTCAGCGGAATATGTGACGCCAGCCATAACCGAATGGCTGCAAATTACGTCGAAGGCGTATTTTGGCTGCGCCGCCTTCCTTTTTGGGATGCTTAGCATGTCTCTTGCGGCGGCTGTACTTGACGGGATAAAGGCCACAAAATTAGGGGAAATTATTGAGTCATGGCTAAAGCGCAAGGGCTGAAAAATGTTTGAATTCATTTCCATCATCAATGCGGTTGTCTGCCTTTCCCTGTCTTTTGCGTCTATCTTTGCGATCCTGCACCCATCGGTAAACGATGGGGTCGTCATCAAGTTCGGCCTGATACTTCTTACAGTTGGTTTCGGCACTCTGGCTTATAAACTGTCGGGCATGTGCGATTTATACGACGTTCAAAGCCTAGAGAAGACGCTCCTGATTATTCATCTTGGAGCGCTTGTGTTGGTCATTGGCTACCTGTTCAGGGTGCTCAAAGCAGGCCACAAAATGCAGCGTGTGTCCGACTGGATTCGTCCGCATGGGCAGAAAGAAAGTCAGTTGCAGCAAGTGTCAGGCCGCACTGATGGACGTTGAACAGATACTTCTGAAATGCCGGATAAAACCGGCCACCGCTAAAGAATTCGCGCCGCACTAGATGCGGCTTTTTTACGCCCCGAAATTGCTTCGCTTAGGCTGGAAGGTGCTGCCAATGAACTTCGATCTGGCTTTTGAAAGACTCATCGGCCACGAAGGCGGATATGTGTGGCACGAGAAAGACCCAGGAGGCGAAACAAAATTCGGCATCAGTAAGCGTAGCTACCCGGGAGAAGATATTTCGGGGCTGACACTCAACATGGCCAAGCAAATCTACATGCGCGACTACTGGGGGCCGTCGGGGTGTGATGCTGTACCGGACGCCATCAAGTTTGATCTGTTTGACATGGCGGTCAATAGCGGTGTGCAAGCCGCTGTGAAGTGCCTTCAAAGAGCTGTCGGCGTGACTCCTGACGGCGTACTGGGGTCGGTGACATTACAAGCGGTGCAGAGCATGCCTGCTGCGCGCCTGCTGGCACGCTTCAATGGTTCCCGTCTCGCTTTAATGACTGACCTTCCAACCTGGTCGGCGTTTGGCAAAGGGTGGGCACGACGCATCGCGGCGAATTTGGCGGCAGCATGATCCCTATGCGCCTGTACATCTATGCCGCAGCCGTGGCTGGCATCCTTGCGGCGTTGTGGGGCTATGGGTATCACCAAAAGCAGCAAGGCCGCGCTGAGGGGAAGGCGGAGTTAGCTGCCTACATCGCAAAGCAAACCACCGACACGCTGCAGGACAGCCTAGCCAACCAAGAAACCTCACTGCTCAAGCAAAAAGCTGTTGATCGGAGCCGTCAAAATGATTTCGAGAACACCAAGAAGCTGGCTGATGCCAACACTAATTTGCGTGGCGCTGTTGCAGGGCTGCGCGACACCATTGCCGCCTTCGATCATCCAGCCAAAGCCAGTGACGCTCCCAAGCCCAGCGCCGGAACTGATGAGGCCGCCACGCTTGCCCGAGAGTTACTTGGCGAATGCGCAATCAGACATTACGAGCTGGCAAAAGAAGCTGGAGAACTCGCGGCCCAAGTAATCGGGCTTCAGGGGTTTGTGCTGGCTATTGCTTTGCCCCAATCTCTGTCGCTGAAGATGCGAACCTCAGTCTTATCTGTCACTGCAATAACTTTGCCGGTGCTGTAAAGGTCGCTGGTTACCTCCTCGTAGTGTTTCTTCGCTTCTTTAATGTCAGTAGTCCGGCCAACGTAGCCAGGTTCCCCCATGCCGTCTTCGCTCACGCCTGCATAAAGTAGGTACCAAGTTTGATTAGTGGGTATCTGGTTCATTCTTTGCTCCTTGTGTTCCATGACTCAATCGCTGCGGCAGACCCCTTTGAGCTGGCCCCAGCTTGTGCGCCGCACCCGCCCGGGCCGCCGGGATGGCTTGCATCGCACACCACGGACCATGATTCGCTGTGGGGGTACGGACCAAAGTAATCCTCGTCCCATTCCTGCGAAGCAGCGACTACGCGGAGCGCATCTGTCTTTCCGCAGAAAGGGCAGCTCAAGAGTTCTTCAGTCATAAAAGCCCCCTTTCCTTCGCCTCGATCACCTGCAAGGCCGACGCAGCACAGAATTCTTTGTCGCTCGGCTTGCTCCGCTTTGACCATGACTGAGCGACGCGGCGCTTAATCAGCTTGATCCGTGCTAACTTCAGTTGTGTGCGTAGTGTTTGCATGTGCGTCCTTTGGGCTGCAGTGGTTAGGCATCATTGGGGTCGCCAAGCCTAAGCTCGCCGAATTTCTCAGCGGTTTGCCCTACCTCGTTGCGGAACATCGCGATCTTGTTTTCTGAATAAAGAGACTCCGAAATGTTCTTTGCAAGTTTGTGTAGCGCCTCGGCACGCTGTATTTCCAACTCGCCGTTAAGGACTCCTTTGGCCGCGTTAGCAAGCATTTGACGAAGTTGCCCGGTTGTTTTTAGTTCTTTGTTCACGTATTGCCCTTTCGAGTTTGTTCACGTACATGGTTAATTCATCTATATCTCTCATGCGGTACACATACGGCGTCAAATGCACTGCGCATGACTTGCAGTAAGTCGCATTGTGGAAAAAATCCTTATGCCGCCTGAAGTAAATTTCATTGCGCCAGTAGCTGGTAATGTTTGAGCTGCAATCCATGTGCTCCCTGGCCCCACACCGATCACAAATGATGTCTTCACAAGGCGGCTGGAGAATTGCATCAGGGTCAACATATGGCATTCTTTTATCCTTCGTTGCATCCCCAGGAACCCCCAGGGCACCGCTCCATTGATCTCTTTTTGACTGTTGTTTGACTGTTATTTGACTGTTATTTGATTTGAATGTTTTGTCTTACATCCAAGTGGGCACCCTGGACATCCTTGCCAGCTTTCAGCGCGGTTTTAATCGCTGTCTTGTCTGGCTGCGGTGGAGGCGTCTCAGGCTGACGCATGAACTCAACGGGCACAAGGCCGGGCTCATTGATGACAACGGCTTCAGACTTGCGGAAACTAATGACAACGCCGGGGCACTCAATCTTTGTGATGCCTGCTAATTCCATGCATGACTTCAGATAGTCGCGCAGGTGGTCAGCACGTTTCTCAATTGCCTTCGCTCGCTCAAGTTGCGTCTGTGCGTGAGCCTTGATTGCTTCTGCGGATACCTCAAAATTCCGCACTATGTACGCCACATTGGTGGCCTTTGTTTCCAAGTCTCCAGACATGCCTTCTAGGGTGTCAGACATGGTTTGCAAGTCAATTTCCATGTCTGCCAATTGATCCGCAGCTTGGCGGTACTCATTCGCAAGATTGAATAGGGTCAGTGCTGTCATGGCTTACCTCAGAATGCAAGGTCATCATCAAATGGGATTTCCTCACCAGCGTGGCCGAAGCCATCGCTAGAGGCTGACGCAGTCACCTTCTTTCGGTTGTCCTTGACCGGACGCGCCATCAGCGTTGTCAGCATTTGCGTCAAGCGTTCAGGGTTCGTTTTCTTCGCGTACATCTCAGATGCCGTCAGCTCTGTTTCAGCATTGAACACAGCGAAGATGCCAACACGTTCAACGTCTTTGCCTGTTCTGTTGTTCGTCTCCAATTGCTTCTGGAGCAGCAAACCAACCTTCTTTCCCATCAGCCCCGGATAACCGCTGGTGCTGGTCTTCTCGCGCTTGCCGGTCTTGTTGTCCCAGCGCTCCACATTGATCGGCCCCTCTTGCGCTTCTGATGTTTTGGTGCAGCAAAGAATGGCGTTGACAGTCTTCAGGCCGGACAACTCGGAGCCATCTCCGCGTGTGTGCCAGATATCCAAATAATCAGCGCTTAGGCCATCTTCTGTTTTGATTGACAATCCAAGGCCGATGGTTCCTTTGTCCTTTGAAACCAGCTTCTCAGCGCGGGTAATCGTGCCGACGTACTTGCCGGTTTCTTTGATTCCAGCATTGATGTTGTCTGCGTCTTTGGCGAGTTGTGAGTTCAGTTTGAGCATTTTGATTTAGGTGATGTAGTTGAAGTGTCAGCAGCGGCGCTGCCGTGATGGTTCGTTAATTGCGCGTTCCAGAGGCCACCTGAGCACGACAAGTCGAGCCCGTAGAAACCAGTAGTCAAGTCCTTTCAGTTCGGCGATTTGGCTGATCGTCTTCTGCTCGCCGTCCAGCTCGAAGACTCGGTTTGACCTCTTGTTGTTGGCCTGCTCTTTGTCGGTCGCCCACTCGCAGTTGCCAGGCTCGTAACCATCTTCGTTACGTAGGCGCTCGATTGACATGCCGGGCGGGCACTCGCCCATGTCGGCGAGGAAGTTCTCGAAGCTCATCCAGCGATCACAGACAGTGATGCCACGCCCTCCGTAGTTCTTGTAGGCTTGGCAAGCCCTCTTAAGACAGCGCGCCTTCATGCCCATCCAACTGTTGTATGTTGGCGAGCGTGACAAGCCGTGCTTCTTGCGTCTCTCGCTTGTCATCTCAGCCCTCAAGCATCCGCAAGAAGCGGTGACTCCTGTGGTTAGCGATCCAAGATAAATAGCCTTTGTCACTCCGCATTCGCAAACGCAGCGCAGGTAGCGCCTGCCTGGCCGTGGGTCTGGCGCGTCGCCTGTGACCGTAAGCCGACCAAACACACGTCCGGTGTAGCTCTTGCGCTTCACGCTGGAACTCCGATCTCATAGAAACTGGTGATCGCAGCATCGACTACGGCCAAGTCGTTTTCAATATGCTGGCCGTCAAACATGCCAATGGGGCTTTTGCAGCAATCCTTGCCGGTTGTCTGCGTGTGGAATATGTAGTTGCCGTTGATCACTTCAGTTCGGAGAACGATAGTAAAGTACCCCTCAGGAACGATCATCGAATCGACCATCTTCCCAACAGTCTTCATCCTTATCTGCCCCATGTCGTCTGTCTGTGTATGGGCGATCAAATACACCCTGCGATGCGCAGCAAGCGAGCCAGCAGCGTTAAAAATGTTCCATGCGCTTTTTGCGATGTCAGTGAACTTTTCGTAACCGCGCTCTGCCGAGCGTGAGAGAAGCTCGTTGATCAAAACAGCTTGGTAATCGTCGATTATCACAACCTCATGAGTCGATGCACGCATAGCCTTTTCAATCGCGGCTGGGTCGTAAGACTGGTAGACATTCCCGCCGTTGTCTTTTGTGCGAAGTGCCCACCCCTTTGACTTAAAAGGCAACGGCTTTTTGATGCACTGGATTAGCAGTGTTTTTGATGGGTCAAAGTTGCGCAGGCTGGTGCTTTTCCCGCTCCCGCTTTCACCCAAGATCATTACGGCTACGCTCATGTTTCACCCTTAAAACTGAAATTCGTCTGGATTCCCGCCTCGTCGAGCATGCCGACGATCTCGCCACACATACAGCGCGACAGATAGGACGTGTCTGATGTCTTCGATTAGTTCTTTCATTTGCTCCACTCCTTTTTCTCCATAGGTTCTACCAGGGGTGACCATATCAACGGTCACTCGCCCTTCCATCTTTGAGCCTCTTCTGTGCATCAAAGACCAAAGTCCAATGAGGGAAGATCAAACGCTGCAAGCCTGTCCATGTCACCTTACTTGCAACTTGCCCCGGCTGGTCTCCATCAGGTCCGGGTCGGCTAGCACGTGGGTATTCCGTCTGCCGGTCTATTTCTGTCTGCCCCCGATTACATGAGGATAGGGAATCGTTGCAACTCCCGACAGCCGTTGGATGGCACAAATGGGTAGAGCCCTGTGCCACCAACGCAACGACGTTGTCCTCTCGGAACCTCCAAATTCTCAGGCTTGGGGGCGTGGCACAGGGCTCTAAACTCTGTGCTTTTTTGGCTTGAGAGGCCATAGCGTCGTTGCGCTCAACTGAAAACATTATACGGACTCCATTTTTGTTTGTGTAGGCTTTGCAAGCAACCATTTATTGCCAAGAGCACGAACCGACTTGACCCACTGCCTACGGTTGTGACGGTTCACGTACATCGGCACGAAGTCGCTGTTGAAGTTCTTGCGTGCCATTTTCAGAAGATTGGTTTTCATAAGACCCCTGCGATCAAACAAACAACAACAGCCACCAGCAGCGCCGCATTGATTCGGTCAACTACGCGCCAGGTCATACAAACAACCTAGGCAGAGTCACCGCCAGCAGCCAGCAGGCCACAGTCGCAGCAATAGCCACAATAGAAATAACAGTGGCCTTCTTGCCTTCACGGGTGAGCCAAACTTGATCGCGCTCGATGTCTTTGCGGTCTGCGGTCATGCTGCGACCTCCAATTTGTAAACAATGCTGCCCCAGAACCCGCCGCCTTTTGTGGCCCAAGAGTTCCCGTGTTTTTGGCGCTCTTCGATCAGAACAAATCCATCTTTTTGCAGAGACTTGACCACTTGAAACCATGCGCGTGACTGGTGCATCGTTGCGTCAGTTGTGCCGCACGACTCGCGCCAGCCAACTTCAACTTGACCAAACTGCATAAGGTCGCGCAGCCACTTGGCAAGCTGGTTTTCTTGCCAGCCAACACGCTTGTTTAGCGCTTCATCTTTGGTGGCAATCAGAGTAAGAGTCTTGGCGCTTGGAGTGCGCATATCAACAGCGTTCATGCGATCACCAGCGGCAAGAGGTAGGACAATACAGCAAGCGCACCAACAGCGAGTACGGCAATCAGCCAGAGGCCAAGCGCGTTGCGTGATGAAATCTCATCTTCTTGCTCCTCGCGCATTTCGTGTAAAAGCCTGTTGTTCATAGCGACCTCGCTGATTCGTTGCATGCTTCGTTAGCAATTGCCTTGTAGTGATACAGGGCGAGGTTTTTTCGATAAGCCTCAAAGCTGCGCTCTGCTGCCGCATGGTCAATATCGCGGCGCGGTGCTTGGGCTTGATTGAGTTGGTTTGCGTGGTTCATAGCTGGACTTTCGACTTGAGTGAGTTTTCCGCGTAGACATCGCCGTATGTGTTTGCGACTAGCGCTTGAAAATCCGTGGCGCGCTGTTTAACGTCAAGCCCCTTTGCCGCGTCTCTCAGCATCTCAAACATGGGCGCTGCGTGAGCGTCTGCGAGGTAGAACAACAGCTCAGCTACAGGCTGTGTGCTGATGAAGTTGCCTGGCGTCAGAACCCGCGTGTCGGCATCGCCTTCGATCAATGCTTTAAGCATGTTTGCCGCGAGCTTGGCGGACTCAGCTTTCACAACCTCTGCGTGCCAACGTGCATAGTCCGCCGCTTCCTTTGCCTCTGCTTCCATCTTGTCGATGGCCCGCCCTGCGTCTACTACTGGATCAAGGTAATTCATGCCGACACCTCGCGTTTGAACAGCACTGAGCAGCCATCAGCCCGCTCGTAACTCTTTCCGTCTCTGAGCGCAATTACTGGGTGATCCATGCAGCGATGGCCAAATGCCAGTAAATCTGTCTCTTGGTTATTGCACTCAGGACGCCAGTCGCAAGCGCGGCAGATGTTTGAGCCATCTGCTGGCTTGGCTTCACTTTTCAGGACTGCGAAAAACCCGACGGGAGCTTCGTGCGGGTTAAGTTGCCTGGTTGTCTCTTGCATTTGGCTTCTCCCTGGTTTGCTGCGTTTGCAGCGCATGTAAAGAATGTACCGGAAGCGGTTTTGAGTGTCAACCGAATTTGGGGCGACAGCAAAAAATAATGTTGCATGGCCCTGGAAAAAATAAGTTTACTTTGCGGTTGACGCGCAAAACCGCGTTCGGTATGATGCGGCGCATGGCCACACAAATACCACAAGCATCTTTGATCCGCGAAAATCTGCAGAAGTTAGCGGCTTATCAGCTGCGTTCTATTGCAGCAAAATCAAATGTCCCGTTCACTACTCTTTTGAAGATACGTTCAGGTGAAACAAAAAATCCAGGCATAGAAACAGTGCGTGCTTTTTTTCCATATTTGCCACGGTCTTCATCTGGAAAATGAACCATTCAACTAAATCCTCCTGTCATCTCCGCTCCCGTGGAGGTGTCTTGCCTGGCTCCACACCAGGCTTTTTTACAGCCGCGTCACGTGCAACCGCATGCGATAGCAAAACAGCCGCAGCGCTCCGGCGCGTTCTGATGGGGGCCATATGACTCTTCGAATCCCGACCTACACCCTAGCCAAGACCATATCGATCATGGCCGATGAGATGGGTGACGGCGATGCTTCTGGCAGCGCGACGATTCATCATGTTTCCAGGCGTCTGATTGAGCTGCGCCGCTTGCTTGAGCTGGTTGAGCCAATAGTCAGCGCTCAGCACGGGGCCGAGCACATGCTTGATGGATTCAATCTGAAGCCAAGGCCAAAGATCGATTCACTGCTGGAGTCGCTACAGAGGGAGTTGTCAAATTGAGCGGCACCAAGTGGGCGGCATCAGAGCTTGAGACGCTTAGAGCTGAGTATCCAAACACCGACACAGCTGAACTTGCTAAGTCAATGGGGCGCACAAAGTCAAGCGTCCACAACATGGCTCAGTCGCTGGGTCTCAAAAAGTCTGCGTCTCGAATTGCTGTAGTTCAGGCGCAGCGAATTCAGCAGCTGAACGCACTAGCTCTAAATCGCTTTTCGACCGGCCACAACACATGGAACAAGGGAAAGAAGCTCCCCGGCCATGGAGCACCGAACACGTTTTTTAAACAGGGACATGTCCCCCACACGCACAAGCCAATTGGATCGCAGCGTCTTTGCAAAGATGGTTGCCTGATTGTAAAGGTTGCGGACACCGGTGTGAGGCGTCAGGACTGGGTGCCAGCTCACGTCGATGCATGGGTCAAAGCACATGGTCCAATTCCAAAAGGTCACATCGTCGTATTTCCTCAAGGCATGAGGACGACAAAGCTGCACGAGATCACTGCTGATCGTCTTGAGTGCATAGACCGCGCCGAAGTTATGCGACGTAACAGCGTGCACAACAAATATCCGCCAGAGCTGGTCAAGTTGCAGCAGCTGCGCGGAGTACTTACCAGGCAGATCAACAAACGGGCAAAGGAGCAAAGAGCATGAGCGAGAAGAAAAGCGGCGATCACAACATCGCGGATTTGAGGAAAAAGTTATTCGAGACGCTTGACGCGGTCAAGTCTGGGACGCTCGAACTGGACCGCGCACGCCTCGTTAACGAGATTGGCAAAACGCTGATTGATTCCGCCAAGGTTGAGGTCGATTTCATTCGTGCTACCGACGGCAGCGGAAGTGAGTTTCTTGGCAACGCGGCCAAAGAAGAAGCGCCACCGAAGCCCATGGGCATATCCAGCGTTTTTCAGCATCGGATTGCAGGCTGATATGACGGTCGAGCCCCTCCAGCGCTGGAGCATGCCAAGCGGCAACTGCTGGCAGGTTGTGAGCTTCTGCAAAGAGGATGCCCGCGACGTTGTTGCTGCTCCTGTAGTTGGTGGAGTCCTAAGCAGCGAGGGCCACAAGCTTGCGGAATTTAGGTGCAGCTATCTAACCAGATTTGGGGTGTTGGTGAGATGAAAAACGATTCCTCATTCCGTCGCGCTCAGGCGCTTGTGCTGACTGCAGTACGTCACAACGGGCCGCTTAAGTCGCACGTTCTGACTGAGCTTTGTTTACGCGATGGGCTTATTGAATTGCCGCAAGTAGGGGCGCTGTTCTCTGGTCTGAAGCAGCGCAGATTGATTGAGCCCTATGCCAATTACAAGCGCTTCAACGGCCAGCTTGATGGGGTTGTTTGGGCTGCAACGTCTTACCCTGTTCTTTCTTTAGTTGTTGAAAAAGGTCGTTGCATTTCTTGAAGAATGTGCAGCATAATGATCCTTAGACCCGGCTAGGCGCGATTAGCTCTCGCGCTGATAGGTGTAGCTCCCACCGCGCCGGTGTTCTTCAACAGGAGCGAGGAAGCACGCATGAATCAACCAGCAATCAGGCGCTCAACGGTCGACATAGCCGCATCAGTTGAGACAGCAGGCCAAACAATCCCATCTATTTCAGACGCATCCGGCAGGCTCCTAGAGCTTCGCAGGCTTCTTGAATCATCGCTTCCAGCCGTCGAGCTGTTTGGTGATGTCGAGACTATGCGGGCCATTCGTTTGTAGCTTGGCCTCTGATGCACTACTACCAACACAACATCGGTGATTATTTGCGCGACACTGCGCATCTTTCTGTTATTGAGCACGGTGTTTACAGACTTCTACTTGACTGGTGCTACCTGAATGAAGCGCCAATAAGCACAGAGAAGGCCCTTCGGTTAGGGAGGGGATACCCAAACGAAACCCAGTCGGTTTTGTCTGAGTTCTTTTTGCAGACGGAGATTGGTTGGGAGCATAAGAGAGTTGCGCTTGAGGTGGCCGCATACAAGGCCAAGAGCTTAAAAAATAAGCAGAATGGTCAAAAGGGTGGCAGACCAAGAACCGAGAATAACCCAGTCGGTTGTCAATCGGTTAGCGAACTTGAAGCCAAACAAACCCTAACCAAGAACCAAGAACCAATAACCAATAACCAAGAACCAATAGAAGAGATAAGCAAGCTATCGCTTGCTAGCACTCGACCAGTGGCCGAGTCCGAGCCTAAGCCGGAACAGGCAATTCCTGTAAAGCCAGCTATTCCCGATTGCCCGCACCTCGAGATTCTTTCCTTGTGGGCTGAAGTTTTGCCTGCACTACCGCGTCACTCACCGAGCCTTTGGAACGGTGCCAGAGCGGCGCACCTTCGCGCACGTTGGCGAGAGACTGCAGCGGTCAAAGGTTGGACGAACAAAGAGCAAGGCTTGGCGTACTTCCGCCGTGTTTTTACTTTTGTCGGCAACAGCAAATTTTTGACCGGGAGAGTGCCAAACCGAGACCCTACTAGACGGCCAATGTTGATCGAACTTGAGTGGCTTGTGAGCCCCAGAAATTGGGCAAAGGTTCTCGAAGGAAAGTACAACGAAGAGGTGGCAGCAGCATGACGCAAGAGCAAAAAGCGAAAGTGTGGAGCCTAGAGGCTGAGCAGTCTGTTTTGGGTGCGCTTTTGACCTATGGGCGCGAGGCTTTTGAGCTGGCGCAGCCGCTTGGCTGCGATCACTTTTTTGACGGCCTACACAGGACGGTTTTTTCGGCAATTGAGGGCATGAACCTAAAGCGACTCGGTGTCGATGTGATTGCCGTTTGGGACAGCCTAAAAGCCGAACAGAAGGAGGAGGTCACACTCCAATACCTTAACGACCTGTCTCATGCCTGCTACGGGGTCAACAACGTTGCAAGACATGCCGGAATTGTTCGAGAGAAAGCAAAGCGCCGCGAGTTGATCAAAGCAGCCGAGAAAGCGTCTGAGATTGCGTTGCAGGATGGGGACATGGCGCAGCAGATCGACTCGATCACAACGGCCTTTGTCAGCTTGCAGCGTGAAACATTGCGACAGGCTCCGGTGTCACTGGCGGACATTGCAATTCGTAGAACTGAGCACTACGAAGCTCTCCATGCTGGTTCTGTGCAGGCTGGATGGCCGACAAACATCTTGGGGCTGACTAGCATGCTGAGCGGGGGGCTTAGGCCGGGCGGGCTTTACATCGTCGCTGCTAGGCCCGCTGTTGGCAAATCCAGTTTTGCTCAGTCACTTGGTTGGGCGATGGCAAAAAACGGCAAGAGGACGCTGTTTCTGAGTCAGGAAATGCCCGCCGATGAACTTGGAGACCGCGCACTTGCAAGCGTTGGCCGGGTTGACTTTGGTCACATCCTGACCGGGCGCATAAACAACGATGAGTGGGGCAGAGTTTCAGAGGCCGCCGAGGAATTGTTGTCGCATCGTGACGACTTCTTTGTTGATGACCAAGGGGGCTTAACCCTTACTGATGTGCGCTCAAAGGCAAAACAGATTCCAGGATTGTCCGTTCTGATTCTTGACTACCTGCAGTTGTGCTCTGGGTCGTTCGATAAGGGCGCGAATCGAAACGCAGAGATCGAGCAGATAAGTCGCGGCCTGAAGACATTTGCCAAAGAGATCGGCGTTGCTGTGGTTGTGCTTTCGCAGCTTAACCGCGAGGTCGAGAAGCGGGCGGACAAGAAGCCGACTCTTGCGGACCTTCGTGACAGCGGGGCAATTGAACAAGACGCAGACGTTGTGATGTTTCTTTGGCCTGCGCGTGAGCTAAGCGGCGGGGCGAAGTTGGTGGGCCTAAGTCTTGGCAAAAACCGCCAAGGCCGATGCGGCGATGTTGCGTTGCACTTTGACGGCGCTATGCAGATGTGGGCCGAAAGCACAGAGCCTCTTTTCCAAGATAGGCCGGTTTCAACACAAAGATCAAGGATTGAGCTGTGAGCTATCGGACAAGCTTCATTAAAGGCGAGCGGGCCGCCTGGTTTGATAGGCGTTCTTTTATTCCACGCGCAATGCCGGAAGTTGTTGACGAGGAAACGCGAGGTTTCGTTGACGGCTACACACCAAGGTCAAGCACATGGGCGCTGGGCATCAACAACCGTCCAGTGATCGAGTGGTGGCGCGAAAGCGAGGCGGCATGAAATCTGTCCAGGAATTAAAGGGAGAAATGATGCTGGATTCAGCAACAAGCATTGCCTATGACGAGCAAAAGCGGTGGTTCGATTCAACACGCATTGAGATCGATTTTTTTGACAAAGTTGGTCTTGATGTAGAGATATCGAGCCGAATGATTCTGGTAGTTCCAATCCACACACTAAGTCATACGCCATACAACCCCGCATCGAGAACCAAAGAGGGCAAAAGCCTTATGCGGCTTATGCATGAAATTTCTGTTCGCGGGCTGATGTATCCGATTTTGATAACTCAGGATAGGAAAGTTATCGACGGTAACCGTCGTCTAGCTGCTTGTCGCTCTCTCGGCCAAGAAACAATCGAGTGCATTGTTAGCGACATTGACCGTGATGAAGCCTTCACGATGGTGAATACAACGTCAATCCCAATTGGCGGCAAGGGATGGCTTGAGATCGGGCTCGCTAATGGGCACCTACCTGGGAAGCTGCGCCAGCAGTATGACGAGCTATTTGGTTTGATTGGATCTTATGGAATCAAACTTTTAATTGACAGAAAACTCGGCCTGAACGTTCTCGCGCTTTGTAAGTCAGTTGTTGCCCTTGACCAGAAATACAGCCTGGCCGATGTTGTCATGAGCGTTGCAAGCATGAAGCTCACGAACAAAGTGAATTCGGTTCTTCGCTCAGGTGCGTCCAGGTCAGAGAAGGTGGCGGAGATGGACTCGCTTTTTAACAGCGCAAAGCCTTGATTGCATGAACAACGTTTATCAATTTTCTGACCACTGCATCAAATGCGGCAGATCAGGCCACAGCTCTGGCAAATGCAAATGGCCGTCATTGTTTAACTACATGGAGAAGTAATTGAGCACATTCAAACAGCTAGAGATGGACGTAATTCGATGGGCTGAGGCGAGGAATATTATTCAGAACGCAAAACCATACACCCAGTTACTGAAAGCATTTTCAGAAATGGGCGAACTTGCAGACGCAGAAATCAAGGGTGATTTGCATGGCGTGGAGGACGGCATCGGCGATGTCTTGGTGTGCCTTATAAATTACTGCGCCATCAAAGGCATAGATCTAACTGGCTGCCTGTTCGTTGCATACGAAGCGATCAAAGACCGCAAAGGAACGCTGATGCCGAATGGTGTTTTCGTGAAGGAGTGACATGGGCAGTGACGACAACAACCGAAGCGGCCAAGATGTTCCTTGGAGACAAATCGGAACGGGCATGCTTCTTGAGTTCAGATGCCCGCGCTGCGACAAGATTCGTCCGACTACAGGCCGGAGGTTGTGGAGGTCAACGCCTAGGTTGATGCAGTGCGCGAGCTGTATTCAGTTGGCTCAGTCAAAGAAGGCGGCACAACATGAAAAAGTTGCATGACGGACGAGAAGTCGCCGACGACTCTGACGAGTGGCGGCATGAGTGCGAATGCAGGGCGATATCTGCATTGCCAACGCTTGCGGATCGCCGGGCCTGGCTTGAGAGCTTAGAGAAGCGGCGCGGCCTGCCTGAAGTGCAGCGCATTCGGGAAACGATGAAACAGCTTTGGTAGAAAAGGAAAAGCCATGTCTGAGCATGACCATCAAGCGGCGTTTTTCTCTTGGGCAGTACGTCAAAAGCGGCATGAACTTGATGCCATGTTTGCCGTACCGAATGGCGGGCAGAGACATAAAGCAGTCGCGGCACAGCTTAAAGCTGAAGGCGTCAAGCCCGGTGTGCCAGATGTTTTTATGCCGTCACCGCGCGGTGGATATGTCGGGCTGGCTATTGAGTTCAAGTTCGACGCTGGCAACTGCGGGAAAGAACAACGCGAGCGCATCACAAGGATGCAGCGCGACGGCTGGCTGTGCGTGGTTGTTTGGGACTGGGAAGCGGCGGCGCGCACGATCATGGGTTATTTGGATATGCCGACGTGGGAGGTTGTGAAGTGATCAGCAGTGTATGCAGGCGACGCGGCTGTGACGGCGAAATGCAGCCTGGAGTTGCCATCCGCCAGACGTACACGGGGCGTCCTGACTTTTCTGGAGGTCACGTAGTTACGATGAGCCCAGGAGGCCCCGGGCAACTTGTCCCATGCCTTAAATGCAAAAAGTGTGGCTACTCAATGGAGTGATCAAATGACTGACACAGTGGAATCCATCCTGATGGCCGCCGGATCAATGATCGCCGAGCGTGATCGAGAGTTGGCGGAAAGAGCTGTGGAAATTGAGGCATTGCGCACAAACTGCAAGCGCATGCGGCTCGAGCGCGACGAGGCTATTGCGGCGCTGAAAAAATGAATCCCACATTTAGCGGCGAGGTCATGTTGGCGGGCTGGTCGGAAACACATAACGGCGGGGCAAAGGTCACTTTTTGGTTATCAGACCCTGAAGAGCTTGCAGCCTTCAAGCGTATGACGGTTGCGAAGGGTAAGACTGCAGGGCAGCGCCTCGCCTGCGTGCTGGTTGAAATTGGCGAGGATGAGCTACCAAAGCAGCCAGAGCCAGCAAAAGCCGAAAAACTCAAAGGCGGGCCGCTGGCAAAGCTGGCGGGTATGTGGTGCCAGAGCAAAGACTTTATGGAATGGCTTGGTGTTTCAACTCCATCAGAAGCGAAACTGTTCATTCTTGAGGAGTGCGGAATTGATAGCCGTGCTGAGCTAGATCATCATCAAATTGCGGCGGACATCTTCCACAAAAACATACGCGAACCATATTCAAAGTGGTTAACTGCGATTGGAAAAGCGCCATGCACTACCTGAGCCAGTCAAGGTTTCAAAAAGATAAAAGGGACATTCATGGGTAAACCTACGACGAAAGATATTGCTTTGGCACTTGGGGTGAACGAAAACCAAATTGTCTTACTCGCCAAAAGAGGAATGCCAACTAACAAAATAAAAAATGCTCGGGATTGGTTTGAAGTAAACGGGTTTGCAAAAACATTTCACAGCAAGTCGGGCGGTGCCGCAAGTTCAGGCCCGAAGCTCACCATAAAAATAAAGTCTGTTCTTGGTTACATTACAAAAAAGCCTTCTGCCGTTGATGCCCATGAACTACCTGAAGACGCCTAAGTTTCAAAGTGAGAAGCTACGCCGGGCTGTTGCAAGTCAGGAATGCGGCGCATGCGGATCAATGGCCGGATCACAGGCCGCACACCAAAATGAGTTGAAAGGCATGGGCCTAAAGGTAAGCGATGCCCGCTGCGCGGCGCTTTGCGTTAACTGCCACCGTGAGCTAGACCAGGGCACAAAGATGACCAGGGAGGAACGGCGGGAGTTTTGGAAAAACGCTTACATCACCACGATTGTGAGGATGATTGAGCGCGGGATGTTGGTGGTCAAATGAGGAGAACAAAATGAAGCTACTACTACTCAAGCCAAAACCAATTCTTACGAAGGCAGGCAAGCCGAGGAAGAAACAGCCGCGTAGAACTCAAACAAGGCTATTCACTGAGGATGGGCGCGAGATTGACGGGTTGGTGAGCTTTCAAATGTATTTTGACGTTCAGCCGCAGTTTGTTTCATTTGGCCGCATTGATGAACCGCGTGTGAATGTGAAATCTAAGCCGGTGGTATCTGAACTTACTATAACGCTCAGCTATCCAGATGTTGAGATGATTACTGAGCTTCCAGTTTTTAGCGCAAAACAAGGCGATGCGTAGGATTGGATCAAAAAATTCGGTAGTGTCTCAGTTTGAATGTCACAGGCTGACGCTCTGCGCACAAGCTGGCGGTGACGATCTACACTCATGGCATGCCAAAAAAAGACCTAAATCAGCTAGCAAAATTCATTGTCGGGCAAGCTACAGGCAGCGAGCCAATTCCGCCTGAGTTGACTGCGCGTCAAGAAAACAGCCGAAAAGGCGGCATCAAGGGTGGAGCTGTAAGAGCATCCAAGCTATCACCAGAAGATCGCAAAGACATTGCCACAAAGGCAGCCACCTCTAGGTGGAGCAAACCTTAGACGCGAAGACAACAAGCGCAACAACCAAGGCCCGCCACGCGGGCTTTTTTGCGATCATTGCTCAAGCCCCCTACGCAAAACCCGCGCAAAGTAGCAATTGTCAATAATGCTTGCAATCATTCTTGCGTTTAATTATGATTGCCAAATGGATCAGCTAAACAAACTTCTTGCAGAAAAACAGCATGCGCTTGCAAAAGCGAAAGCGACTGTTTCCGAGCTTCAAATTCAAGTCGATACATTGCGTAGGACGCTTGCAATGATGAAGCCTACTGCCTATGAGCAATTTCTTCGCTCATCGGAGACAAATACAGGTGTCCAACAAGAACTTGGCAGTCTTAATTCCGAGTCAATGCGGCCTGTCGAGGAAAAAAAGAATGCTGCGCCAATTAAAAACCCAAAAGGCTCGCTCTCTCCAGCGATTATTGAACTGATGAAAGATGGCAAGACGCGCTCTGTTGAAGAAACGCTAAACGACGTAAACGAACGCCTTTCTTTGCCTTCAACGCTTGGCTCCGTGCGAGCGACACTTGGGAATCTCAAGGAGAAAGGCTATCTTGTCAGCGCTTCCTATGGCCGCTATCAAATAGCTGCCAAAAAAGATGAAGCCCCAAACAGCGCGAACAGCAATTCGCAAAGTTGAGGCTTCGGTGTTCAACTAGTCCCTGACAGGGGGCGCAACTCTTGAAAGGAACCCCATGGGTCAAAAAGACCTGCTGGAGTGGCATCTCATTGAATTGAGAACTGCTGAACTCGCGGCGCTTATCAGAAGATAAGATGAGTCGCCAAGGCCCCATTTTACATATGGGGCCTTGCTTCGTCTAGTTCTTCTTAAGGCTGTCGGGAGACAGCCGCCGAAAGCATTTGATGCCCAGCTGCAAGGCGATTTCATTCACATTGATGAGTGGCGATAGTCTGTTGACGATTGATTTACACAAGCATATAATTCAGTTCAAATTTAGGAAGAACTGACAATGAACCGACTCCCCATCGAAAAGCGCGCCCAGATTATTAATCTGCTGGTTGAGGGAATGTCCATGCGTGCCACGTCGCGCATTGCTGACGTGAGCATCAACACGGTCACGAAGCTGCTGATTGATACAGGAGCGGCCTGCGCTGAGTTTCAAGACAAAACCCTACGTAAGCTCAATTGCAAGCGCGTTCAATGCGATGAAATTTGGTCGTTTGTTGGCAGCAAAGAAAAGAACGTCCCCGAAGAACTTAAGGGCGTGTTTGGTTATGGCGACGTGCACACATGGACGGCGATTGATGCTGATACGAAGTTGGTGCCGTGCTGGCACGTTGGAACCCGTGGCGCTGAGTCCGCGCACCACTTCATCACCGACTTGTCGGAGCGTCTCGCACACCGCGTGCAACTCACCACGGATGGGCTCAAGGCATACTTGGAAGCCGTGTCCGATGCCTTCAATGGGCATATCGACTTTGCCCAGCTTGTGAAGCTGTATGGCGACACACCGGCCCGCGAAGCATCACGCAAGTACAGCCCAAGCAGCTACACCGGCTCACGTGTGGATGTTGTCACCGGCTACCCTGACGCGGAACACGTCAGCACGTCCTACGTGGAGCGCCAGAACCTCACCATGCGGATGCACATGCGCCGATTCACTCGCCTGACAAATGCTTTCTCAAAGAAGGTCGAGAACCACATGCACGCAGTGAGCCTGCATTTCATGTTTTACAACTTCGCCAAAATCCACAAAACCTTGCGCGTCACACCAGCCATGGAAGCGGGCGTTGCAGATCATGTGTGGACGATTGAAGAAATCTGCAACTTGGTTGCAGCGCCAGAAGCCAAGAAGCGCGGATCATATAAGTCACGTCAATCGCAAGGAGCAAGTGCATGAAAGAAAACATGGGGAAGTTCAGTTGTAAACACATCAGCGGCGGATGGGGGAAACCAGGCCCACTCGTAATCTTGAACTTTCAGCCTTTCGGGGCAGGCAGTGGCGATGATGCCGTGTGCGCGTCCGAGCACTTGATGACTGAGATAGAGGTTGATCACCGCATCACCGAGATCAAAGCAAGTTTGGACGCAGCGGCCACATTAGCGAAGGCTGCACTTCGGCGTGGGTCGCTAGTCTAGATTTCAAACTGAGACACTACCAAAAATTCCACTACACCCCAAAAGCCCAAAAATTCCACTACAGGGGGTTAGCCCAAAAATCCCATGACAGGGGGATGGAGTTGGTCAACACCCTGCGCCCCCGAGCGCCCGCAACCGTTCTCAAGCCTCGCGTCTGGCAATGCTCACCCCTGCGGCCTTCCGCTCTCTGGCTGTTGTAGCGCACTCGCTACGCGCATCACTATCCAGTCTGATAGCTTCATACCCGCCGCTTGGCTTTGACGCACCCACGCCGCCTTGGTGGCGGCTGGGGCTCTCAAGTGGATTACAGAGTCAGGTGGAAGCATTTTCTTTCTGTTTTGCAAGCGCACCGGTGACAATGAATGGCTTATCCCATTTGCCTATGCGTAAATCAACGTAGTGCCCTACATCGAAATAGTCTGTCATTGTGTCGCTGCGGTCGTAGTTGTCGGTGTTTAGCGCCCTCAAAATGGACTCAAAAACATCAGCGACACATTCGTCGGCAATTTGTGACCTGCAATAATAATTGCTTACTTCGATATCTGTGGCCGTTTCAGGATTGAAATATTCGCTTGCTTTGAAGGCGCGGATAAGATCTAAAGGCGCTGACTTTATTGTCATGCAAATAGTCATTTTGTCGCGAACAGAAAGGCTATATTTCCAGCCACTAGGCACGACCTTTTTAAGTTCGGCTGCAATTTTTGCTTTGTCTTCTTGTGATACCCATGCCATGATTTTTGCTCCTATCAGGATTCCAGGTGCCGCCTGGGCGGTGGAAGCGTTGCGCTGTCCATAGGTATTAATGTATATGCTTAATCAAGCAATGTCAAGGCATTTTTGAGGCAAATTTGCGGGCTTTTTTTGCCTCTGCCGCGACTAGCTCACGCACCCGATCCATGCCGATCAGCAGCACATCGGACCAGCCCGAATCAGTCCAGCGCATGGCGTGATTCTTCATGCGCTCACCGGTGGCCGATTTCGGCTTCGGGCCTGAGTTAGGGCGTGCGCCTCCGTGTTGTTTTTGTTCAGTCATTGCGCCCTAACAGACGAGTAAACGCCTTCTGCCAGAGAGCGACGAATTGCCGCGCCTTCTTCAGTAGCAGCCAGCGTGCTATTCATCAGCTCACGATCTCTGTCCAAAACGGCTTTCCCAGCTTCCTCCAAGCTCAAGCCGGTGGCTAGAAAAGGAATCATTCGGGCCATAAATTGAGCGGCTTGGTGGGTATTAATGCAGTCGGCACTTGTCACGGTCTTTGCTCTTGTTTGTTTAGTGGTTATTTCCGTTTTGGAAATAACCTATTCATGGTTGAGAAACAAATCCAAGAAATTCACCTTTGTGAAACTTATGGAACAGTACTCTCTCTATTGCCTCCATGCGCAGCCCACGAACAGTGGTGCCAAAAATACCAGTTTGCACCGTGTCTCGGCCAACTGTGTAAGTTTGTCCATTCAATAGAATTGTGTCGCCTACTGTGAGATCAGCCGGTTTTGCTGTTTCAGTTCCCATTGTGTTTGCTCCTGTTTGCGGCCAGCACCTTGCTGCCCATGAGTAGTAACGTATATGCGTATTCACGTGTTGTCAAGGGTTTTGTTTAGGGCCGACACAAAAAGCTCTGCATGCTCTTTGATCTTGAATCCACCAGCCAAAACGCCGGCGAGTTTCACAAACCACCCGCCGCCGCCTTGGTAAATCAATATCCGCGAGCTGCTAGCCATTTTTCAGCGCCTTTTAGCGTTTTGAAGTCTTTGCTCGTGCCGTATGTCATTGCGCAGAACTCACCACTGTTGCGCATGAATATGCCGACCGTTCTGTTGTCGTCTTGCTTGATGATTTTTACCGCTGTCATGTTGCTTGCTCCGCTTGCTGTCGATGTATGTACTGTATATGCGCATTCAAGACAATGCAAGCACTTTTTCAACTCGTTTGATTGATTCTTGCTATCAGTTTTGATGCTGTTGTAAAATCGCGTTCGATAAGCGCGTCGGCAAAGCATCGATGGCGCATCAGGGCACTACGGGGCGAAAGTCGTGAAACTTGAAAATCGTAGAAAGATACGCAAGCGCGATCCGCAGCAGCAACCTTCGCAGCATCGAGCGCACAAACTTCAGTGATTTAGATGTAATTGGCGCGGTTGGCCTTGCGTCTAAGACTGACTACCTCGGGGCGCTATTGCTGCGCTTTGAGCTTGGCGACAACAAAGCCGCACGCGAATGTGCAGGCCGCATGGCGCACAGGGCAACGGTTCAATTTCCTAAGCTGCACCCGCGTACAGCCGTGGACATTGCATCGGCACTGCTCGCATTCACCCGCTCAGACGTTTGCACCGACTGCAATGGCCTAGGCAGCAGAGTCATAGAGGGCACACCTGTCCTTGAGAAAGCGGAATGCCAAACATGCCGGGGCACGGGAAAGAAACGCATCGATAGGCAGTTCGCAAAGGAACACATGCCTGTGGTTGACTGGATGAACGCATGGATCAGCAGGGCGAAACACGAGGCAGCGTTGGTCAGTGCAGAAAAGATTGGAGCCTTGAATGAGTAATGATTCAACGCTAATGTTCCATGCGCACCTGGTGATTGCAAACGTGTGGATGGCTGCGGAATATGTTGGCGGGGCCTCATTCCTTACCAAGTCGATGGCGGCGGCGTCTCTTGTTATGTGCGCGCTCCATTTCTACGAAATATGTAGGCGCTGGTGGCGCAATATTCACTGATTGCCTAGCCGCCGAATATGTGCTATCGTTTCGTCGCTCCATATAGCCGGGGTGTTCTCGGCCAAACATAAAAGAGAGCAGCGCACTAGAAGCTGCTGCATGCTCTAAACAAACACAAGCCGCCCATAAGGTGGCTTTTTCATTTCCGAAACGAAAGCCGCGCCATGACAGAACTTCGCTTGTGGCTGCACCTGCTTGACCGCATTAACCACCAAGAAAGAACCCACATCATGACCACCGAATTGATCGTTGCTCGCCTGGAAGCCCTTGACACTGCTGTCGCTAAAGTCGGCAAGGAAACCACGGCGCTTGTCGGCGAGGTGGCGACGCTTAAAGAAGCATTGGCCGCTGCCGGTGTAGACGAGGCCGCTATCAATTCCGCGCTTGCTGCTGTTGAGGCGCGTGTCGCCGCTGTGGATGCGCTGGTGCCGGATGCGCCAGTGGATGATCCTGTAGTCCCAGCTGAGTAAAAAAGAGGATCGCCGCCTCTGGCATTGCTACGCGGCGATTATCAATTCTCGAAAACGCCCGCAGACTATGCGCCTAAGCGTCCACGAGAACGCGCCTCACGAGTACACCAACGCGAGGATTTACCTGGACGGCATAGAGCGCAGGTTTGTAGTCGTTGCGGACGAAGAGGCTCGCTACATCGAGATAGTGTTCCATGACGACTCGGGCCTAGTTGTTTTGGATGGCGACGAAATCAAGACGCAGCGATTACACGGCCTCGTGCGAATTGATCTGCCAAATGATCCTCAATCCACCCACCACAGCCAGCACTAGGGAGACATCCCACGGCTACAGGGCGGCGCGTGCAGCGTCAACGCACAGGGCAAGCGGTCACACCCACATGGGCCGCATCACGTGACGTGGTGACAAGCAATCGCCGGGAACTCCCCCAGCATATAAGCGGCGGGCGCGTGAATATGCCAAAGATCACAAACGCAAAGCCACTGATAGCACAACACAAGCCAGCGCTAGCAGGTGTGCCCGCATATAAGCGGATCACAGGGACAACGCTACAGAAGCGCCGCGCTAGATGGTTCTACTCGAACCCACTGTGTGTGCACTGCAAGGACCGTGGCTTAGTGACGTTGGCACTAGAGCTAGATCACATCATCCCGCTGCACAAGGGTGGTCGAGACGATGAGACGAACTTGCAAGGGTTGTGCGTCGAGTGTCACAAGGCAAAGACAGCGACAGACTTGTCGGCATGAATCAGGCCGGGGGGTGTTTGAATGTCTGGGGTTGGGTCGTTTGTAAAC
>Ga0222713_10000613_pt1 | contig 40240 bp, 71 predicted proteins | sample C33_649DmetaG_FD_165061 | JGI IMG/M metagenome (GOLD analysis project Ga0222713, IMG submission 165061) | Estuarine water microbial communities from San Francisco Bay, California, United States - C33_649D | ecosystem: Environmental > Aquatic > Marine > Unclassified | place: USA: California... | reverse complement strand
CAATTTATGATCTAATTGACGATCTAAATGGTTATATTGTAAAACACGGTAAGGTTCGTGAGAAAATTTATGAAAAGGAAAAATGGATTGTGTCTAAGCACAATTATGATTTAAGTAAGTTTATTAAGGGTTAACCTAAGTGACCGTCTGCAATCTCTTCTTCTAAAAACTCTAGAAAATACTTCTTTGCATTTTGTTCAAATGATCTATGTTGACGCTGAATAGCTTTAAGATCTTCTTCAATTTGATCAAGTTTGGCAAGTTCAGTTTTAAACCAGTTAAGTGCTTCAGTTAATTTATCAGTAATTTCTTTTACTGCATCTTCGTCTTCGACTAAACCAAGTTCAGCAAGGCGTTTCCATTCAGGGCTATTGATTGCCTTTGCTACATCGGCAATAACATCTTCTTCATACCAGTCTTTAGTATCTAAATACATTTGAATAGTCTCTTCAGCATATTCTAATAATCTGTCTGCGTCGTTGTCTGGCAAAAGGTGTAGCCATCCGCCACTATTTCCACCCCAACCAACCTGACCAACCCAATCGTAAGACTGCTCAATATCTTCTTGAAACATTTCGGCTTGATCCTGCAACCATCTATACCAAATATCAGAAAGTCGTTCCTCATCAAGTTCAATACCAATCTTTGCCTGAACTTCGTCTTCATCTGGGTAATTATAAACCTTTACATTTAGGGCAAAGAAGTCTCCATTGTAGCGGCCACGGCCTCTATTTAGATTCCAGCTATCTGAAAATAGTGAGTCGACTCTTGATTCAAACTGTTCCAGTTTTTCAAGTAAATCCTTTTCTAACCAAAAATCTCCAAGCTTATCTGCATAAAAGGCAACTAAAGAATTATTATTAGTCTTTAGATATTCTCTGCTAAAATTTTCAAATAGTTTAATATGCTTCATCTTTACTTGGATTCAAAATATTCGTTGAATTGTAAAATGCTTTCGCTAATTGCTTGATATACTGGGGCTTTTACCTTTTCTTTTACTGATGCTGATTTGGGTTGCGTAACTGCTTGTGTTTGTGACACCTTAACTGCGATTTCAGTAACCTTATCCCTAATCGAACAAATTTTTTGATAGTCCTGTTTTGTTAATTGAATCGTTGATTCGTTTAGAGTAGACAAATAGTTTAAAAATTGGTCGATTTGCGACATTTTAAAGCGATATTTTTGCTGCAATAATTATCCCAAGTACCAATTTGCAATAAATCATTTGGAAATCGTAATACGTCATAATAATATCGTATTGCTTTTTATCCATTTTTATCACATTTGCACCAGAAGATAACTTATTGATATTATTTATCAATTGGACAGTCTCTTTGAGCTGCGTAACGCCGATCAGGCGCATCAAAATGTCATTAAATGTACTATAATTTAGCGTGGCGCGATCGTCGGCAATCTTTTTAAGCCAATGTTCAACTACCAGGACAGCATCTCTCTTTTTAATAATATCATTAGTCGGTAGAGACTCATTAATTATCTTTACAATATCATCAAGTTCAGTAATTGTCTCTGCCCTGGCACTTAACCAGTCCAATTCTCTATCAAAAACTGAAATTGCAGTCTTTTGCTTTTCTCTGGTATAGACAAAATTAATTATGAATGGATTTGTTATTGGGCCTGCTGTCATGGCAAATTCCCCATCTTCAGTTTGGGGCTTTTTTAACTCCTCCGCTTCAATGTGAAAATCCTGAAATGGAAAATTTCGCAAAAATGGATAATTTGCGTAAACTTTCGATAAAGTTCTGTCCTGTGCTACCAATGCCATGCTAATTTTAATTATTTATTAGTATTATACTGATAGGTTAAACTAAGAACCCCAACCAAGTAAAATACTCATGTATGCAAACTAAAGAACAATTAGACAAAGAGATTAAACGTCTTAATCTTGAGCAAAACGCTCTAAAAATCTTGATTAACTCGTTTTATGGAGCCTTCGGTAACAAATATTTCTATTTTCACGATACAGATATTGCGCAATCAATTACTCTACAAGGCCAAGACCTTATTAAATTTTCAATTAAAGCAGTTAATCACTACTTTACAGAAAAATGGCACCTAGACACTGAATTACATGAAAAGCTTGGCATATCCAATCTAACAATTAATCAAGTTAAAGAAGAAGCCGCAATTTATACTGACACAGACTCATGTTATGTTAGTTTTCATCCAGCAATTAACTCAATTGAAGGTTTTTCTTTAAATGATACTGAAGCTCTTAAGTTTTGCTTAGCAATCAATCGCGAAAGGCTAAGCGGTTATTTCAAAGCAGCTTTTCAAAAATATGCAACGGCATTTAATACTGATAATCGCCAAGAGTTTGAAATGGAAAATCTTTCACGTGCTGCAATTTGGTGTGCTAAAAAGAAATATGTTCTTAAGGTAAGTTATGAAGACAATCCAGCTGAAGAATTATCAGAAAAAGAAAGTCAAGTAGTAAAAGGTCTTGAAAAAGTTCAATCTTCTTATCCAATTTGGGCAAGAGCTCACCTTGAAAAATTATATGACTTCTTCTTAGATCGTGGCTATGATTTAGACCTTGAAGCTGAATTAATTCCTAAATTACAAGCTCTACGAGCTGAAATGGAAGCTTTAACTCCAGATGATATTAGTTTCTCATTTTCTGTGCGTACTTATGATAAGTATGTTAAGTGCGAGCATCCTTTAAAGTTAGATAAAGGCGTTCCAATCTATACTAGAGCCGCCGCATATCATAACTTTATGCTAAAGGAAACAAATAATAAAAAATACAATCGAGTTATTAGCGGTAAAGTTAAATTTTACTATGCTGCTCCAAATCCATATGACTTTGATATTTTTGCATTTTCCCCTGGTGTTTATCCAACTGAATTTGCCATACCTATGGATAAAGATCAACAGTTTTTCCGTTTGATCTGCGAACCTTTAAATAAATTACTTCTTGCAATGGGATTACCTCAAATTAATCCGCAACTACGCCGTGCAATTGAAGTAGTTAAACATAAACCCAAAAAAGGTCAAGATATTCAATCTTTCCCAATTCATATTGTAGATTCGGAAACATTTGAAAATACCCTAGTTCCAGAAGCTCTTCAAGAGTTTATTGCAAATCCAGATTCAGCAATTCCACCTCAATTAATGCCACAATACCTAAGTATCGTATCTAAGTATGGCTTAAATACAGTGGTAGTTCCAGATGCTGAACTTGCAAAATATATTGATAAAATCAAGAAAAAGAAAGCTTCAAAAGCCGTCATAGTCGAAGAAGATGAGCTAGAAGAAGTAGAAGATTAATTAGATGGAAATACATGAGGTTTCAAAGTTTGTTAAAAGTGTCTTGGGCGCCAGGTTTCCTGGCATTCACGATAAACAGACTATTGAAGAAAGCGACGGTAAATTAAATTTCGCTTGCCCATTTTGTGGAGACTCTAAGGTCAAAGCATCCAAAAAAAGAGGCCACCTCTATTTGGAAACTAAAACCTATAAATGTTTCAATGATGGTTGCATGGCATGGATGAGCCTTGCTGAATTTGTAGCCAGTTTAAGTAATCAATATGGAATTATTTCATCCCTATTTCTAGAAGAAAAGGACCTTGAAGTAAATTACAAAAAAACTACTGAAAACCATCTTGTTAGATTCTTAACATCTAACCGCAAAAGTATGATATCGATTACCGATGTCATAAACCGATTTTCCCTAAGAAGACTTGATCAAATTTCAGAAAATTCTGCTGCATTTAAGTTTGCCCAATCCAGAGGCTTAACTAAAGTTCAAAACTTTGGCGATATTATGTATGCTGATACAATGGACAATAAAGTCTATATTTTTAATTTTGACCATCGCTCTGGTAAAATCCTAGGCCTTGCTACCAGAAGCCTAGATCCATTTACTGACAGAAAATATTTAATTAAATCTTATAACGAGGTTTCTAAAATATTTACAAATGGCGATACTCCAGAAATTATTGATGATGCAAACTATCTTAATAACTATTTTAATATATTAAATGTTGATTTTACTCAGCCGCTTATGGTAACTGAGGGTCAAATTGACTCTATGTTTTTAAAGAATGGATTGGCTACTTCTGGTGTTTCCAAAGCCAAATCAATCCTAAAAGCAATGGGTGCAGTTGATATTAAAATTATCTTTGATCGTGATAAAGCAGGAAAAGACTCAATGCTAGCCTTTATTAAAGATGGATATTCTGTATTTTTATGGAATAGTTTAATTGCAGAATTAAAAAAGAAATTTCCTACTCAAATTATTAAGCTATCAAAAATTAAAGATATTAATGATCTTTTCTTATTTCTAAATCGACAAGATCCAACCTTTACAATTTCAAAATTTCAAGACTTAATAGGTAAGCACTTTAGTAATTCTGTATACGATATCGTCTATCTATAAATATTAATATGAAAGACCCTAATCAAAAAAAGAATATTAAAACATTTCTTAAACCTAGAATTGGTGGATCTGTAAAACAGGGTTATTTTAGACCTCAAAATCCAGATCGATATATGGGCGATCCTACCCAAATCATTTACAGATCTAGTTGGGAATATAAGTTTTTGAAGTGGTTAGATTCAAGTCCGTCTGTTCTTAAATATTCATCTGAGCCATTTGGAATTCCTTATTACAATCCAATGGACAAACGTGGTCACATTTATTATATTGATTTCTTTGTTAAATTAGTAGGCCCCAATAATACTGAAGAAAATTGGTTAATCGAGATTAAGCCAAACAAATATGTTTCACCTCCAACTAAACCAAAGAGAATGACCGATAAACAAACTGCAAATTATGTCTATGCTGCAAAGCAGTTTGTTATGAATCAGGCCAAATTTGAGGCAGCTAGAGACTATGCAGCACAAAAAGGAATTAGGTTCGGTATTATTACCGAAAACTTCTTATTTAAAAGTTTGTAGAATATAAAGATGATCAAGCCAACATTTAGTGCCCAAATAGACGATTTCAGAAATAAAGGTGAAAAACTAGAAGATCCATTTTTTAGTAGCATTTCGCCATTGCCTGAATCTGTTTTTATTCCCGGTCATATTTACACATTTTTCGCTCAGCCAGTTGATGACCAACAAATCCCAACTGCTGATCAATATCTTGATGCAAAAGAAATGGCAAAATATTCAATTAAACGGCCATATTACGACCAGCTTCCAATTGGTATTTGTCTATCAAATAGTGCAACTGAAGTTACTATATTGAATCTTAAAGTAATGCCCGTAGGGGCTACTCAGATTATCCTGAACATACTTTGGCAAACACTTAATAGTATCATAAGTAAATCATATGATGATAAAGGGGAGTTTATTGGTGATACCAGGAGGCTATACCAGCTACCTGAATATGCAGCACTAATGGGATTTAATGCAAATCCATTTATGATGGCAGATCTTTTTCAAAATGCGAGCGGCGGTAGATTTAACATTCGTTACGCAGTAAATAAATATCAAAAAGCAAATATTACAAACCCAACACTTATACCATTTCACCTGGTTCCCAGAATTGCTCAAACTAATATTTTCGACGGAATTCAGACCAGATCTTTAAGTATGGAATCAGTAATATCACAATTTAACGCATAATTATGGCAGGATTTCTAGACAATATCGGCTTAGGAGGACTTAAATCAAGACTATCAGATTTAAGCCGAGTTGGTATGAAGTACGAGGATCTTTTAATTAAGAACTCACAATCGATAGGATTTATTGAAAGTCAGTTAATGCAGGCAAGGGGAAATGTTTTGGCTGGTGGTCAGCAGGACTCCTTAGCAAGAGCAACTATGGCAATATCAGATACTACATCTGCTCTTAGAACTAAAGCCATTGCATTCTTTCAATTAGATTACGCAACCAAACGAGAAAGATTAAGAGATCTTGCATCAAACGGTGAAATTGAATTTGTAATCGAATCAATTACCGATGACGTTATTGTATTTGATGAAGATAACCGTTTTGCATATCCAAATGACTTGGTTGGTGAAATGCTCTATAAAGGAAAAAATAAAGAGCAGCGTCTTAAGTATCAAGAAAAAGTTATTGAAAAATATAACGAAAATTTCGAAAGAATCTACAATGCATGGGGCTTTAATGAAGGAATTTCAGCATGGCAATATTTTTATCAGTGGTTGATTGAAGGTCATTTAGCCTTTGAAATTCTTTATGATGACTTACAAAACCCAAGAGAAATTATTGGATTTAAGGAAATTGATCCATCTACTCTATATCCACAAATTAAAAAGGATGCAGCCGGAAAGATCTTTTTAGAATGGGCTCAGAAAGTTGCAGGAGAATCTAAAGTAAGAACTCTTACAGATTCTCAAGTTCTTTACTTATCGTATTCAAATCACTTTAGAACAAAACGTATTTCATTCGTTGAAAGAATGGTTAGATCATTTAACTTAATGCGTGTTATTGAACACTCTAAAGTTATTTGGCATACTATGAATGCTCCTATTCGTTTAACAACTAAAGTTCCAATTGGAAGTAAGTCCTTAAATAAAGCAAAGGAAGATGTTCGTGAATTTGCAAATCAATTAAAGGAGGATATTTTCTTTGATACTAATACTGGAGAAATCCAAGTAGATGGTCGCCCTAACCTATTATTCTATAAGAATTATATTTTACCAGTAAATGACCAAAATCAGGCAATTGAAATTGCTCCATTGGAATATGCTGGTCCAAATATGTCAGGTTCTGAACTTCTTAACTACTTCAAAGAAAAGTTAAAGATGGACTCCAAGATTCCTTATTCAAGATGGGATTCAGCAAATGGTGCAGGCCAATATACAATGAATGCTGAAGGTATTCGTCGTGAAGAAATTCGTTATAATAAGTTTATAACACGTCTTCGTTCAGCATTTAAAGAATTATTGACTAAACCTCTATATCTTCAAATGTGTCTTGATTTTAAAGACCTAAAAGACGATTACCGTTTTAAAAACGCAGTAGGTATTAATTGGCATGATGATAACGTATTTGAAGAAATCAAACAACAAGATTTACTTAATAAACGTCTTGCTACACTTAACGCTCTTAAAGGAGTTGTTGATGATGAAGGTAAGCCATACTTCTCTACTGAATACTTGGTTAAAGAGTATTTAAGAATGAGCGATGAAGATCTTCAAAAGAATAAAGATTATATGAACCAAACTCCAACCGGAGAGGGTGAGGCCGGCGAAGCCGCAGCACCAGGTGCAGCACCTGAAGCCGGATCTGCTCCAGAAGGAGGAGCTGGTGCTGAAGCTGCAGCCGGAAAAGAAACTGCAACTGAATTAGGCGCACCAGGCGCTCTATAAATAAGTCGTATATTACTACATAAAAAAAGCCGCTAATGCGGCTTTTCTTTTTTATATTGAATAGGTTATTCGTATGCAATAACAAACCTAGTATTTTTATCTACTGACAAAACAACGTGAACTGCGTCTCGATATTGATCATTGTCATTTGTTACTAAATATGCCTTTGCTTCCCAATCTCTATTTTTTAGTAGCGTACAGTATTGTTCTAATTGAGATCGTACTTGTTCTTCAACATTAACTATATCAAAATCTTCACTAAACTCAAATAGGTAATTATCTTCATCGATTCCATACGCAGCTTCGCCTAAAACTGATCTATTTGGAGTCATTAAGGTCATTTTAATTTGAGATAATAAAAGTTGCATCTCTTCTTGTTCAACCATTGACTCTTCAGTATAACCTGGTTCGTTTTCGTGTTTTATGTAAATATCTGTAATCATATTAGAATCTCATTGTATACATCCACCCGGCAGAGTTTTCACCTTTAATTGCCTCTAAAACTGCAGTCATTTCAGTATCAGCCTTTGTTACTAAGTTAGTATAGTTTATTTTAACATCTCCAGGCAAAACATAGTCGAATGTTGTAATCATTTCCCCAAGTCTTTGCTTAGATTTTGCTCTACAGTATCGTTGAAACATTTCATCTTCATAAAGATTAGATGGATCAATCTTTTTTGCAACTTCAAGAACAGCGCCTCTTTTTGGAGTTCGACCAAGCACCATTAATTGTTTGGTGTTTTTATTATAATCATATGCAATTGTGTCTAATAGAAATGCTCTAGTTAGATCCAAAAATGAAAACATTACTGTTCTATACATTAACGATTCTCCAACAAATGGAGTTAAGTACATTTCTGCTCCAACGAATTTATTTTCTCCGAAATCTCGGTCCATCGTTGAGAACACAGAAGCTCCAGTTGGTTCAACTGCTTTATGTACAAATTGTACGCAATCTGGAAGTGTAATAGTACGGCTACTTGTAAATTGACCGGCCGTAAATACTTCAGTTGGAATTTGCAAATACGCTTTATCTAGAGCATACTGCCAATTATCGTAAAAGAACACCTCGGCGTTTTTAATTACCCTTTCTACCTCTTTGGTTGGAAGTTGATATGGAAGGGACCCCGAAAACGTTACTTCATCAATAATATCTGATATTAATTCTTGTCTAGTCACGCGATTTGCGTTATTTTATTTAGGCAGTAGGCGCCTGAGCTGCAGCAAGTTTAGCGGCTTCAGCTTTCTTTTTATCTTCTTCTGTTTTGGCTTTAGTAACCTCAGCAATTTTTAATTTAATTGCATCAAGTTCCTTTTGCGAGTCTAACACTTTTTGCATTGCAGCAGCTTCTTGTTGGTTTAACGCAACTAAATCTGCAGCAGCATCTTCGTTTAGTCCAAAATAGTTTTGAAATGACTTAACCATTGTAGTTTTATTCTTTTTGTTATTTATCGGAAATATAGTCCGAAAAAGTTTTTATACGGCTTGTCCCAGATCCTGGATTTGCTCCAAGTTCCTGTCTTCCGCCTTTATACATGCCCCATTGTGCAGGTACTCGTATAGTTCCGCCAACTCTTTGTGGAGCTCGCTCTGGTGGTAAATCATCCATATCTGGATTACTTTTCTTGCGGTCTCTGAGTAATTCTGGGGTTAGCAGGTCCTCTTCAATCTTTCCGCCTAATATCATCCAAACCTTTTTGGGATCCTTTCCTTCAGGGATCCCCTGTGAAAACTTATCAAAATCTTGTGCTAACCAAAACTCTCTCATTAAGGTTCCAGATACACCGTCTTCATCTCCTTCTGCACCAGAGTTTCCTCCAAATTCAGGACGAGCGGTTTCAATTCGGTTAATTTTAGAGATACTGCCTTTCCACTTTTCCATAGCTGCCCAGCGAGGCATATCTTTATCGGTTGCATAGAGATTAACGACTGTATTTGGTGCATATTGAGTTTTACCAAGAGATTCAACAAATTCATAACCACTTCTAACTGGAGTAACCTCTGCCAGGTGAAGTTCAACATTGTCAAAGTCTTCAAGATAATAATCTAATACATCTTGTGCAGCCTTTCCAGTAATACCAGCCATTTCAGTTTTTGAAATAAAAACATGAACCTCGTCATTTTCTTCAGCAATTTTTGCAATTGCTTCATAGTGACCAGTATGAGGTGGTTTAAATTTACCACTAAAAATACCAACCGTTCTAATATCTAATTTTGGAACTTGAGTACGACCAATTTTTCTGGTCTTCATTGTAATTTCTTCAAATTCGTCTTCTAGACTTTTTGCAAGTTCCAAATTTTTACGATCATCGTCATAAAAAGTAAAGTGTCTAAATCCTTTAGTAATTAACTTTCGGAACGCCTCTTTTTTCTTTTCAGCAATGGTTCCTTCAAATCCAAATTCTGGATCACTAACTGCATAGATTAATTTGGGGTGAATATCGATCCCATGGGATAATAGAAATTCTCTGACTAGTTTCTTATTATCTCTAGCTGTAATAATTCCGACAGCTGTTCCAGATTCATACGCAGAACGTAATATGTTAAGTACCCATTCTACTAATCTTCCAGCCTTTAAAATATTAGCATCATTAAATTGATTATAGTCTACTTCGTGATGTGGTTCCTTTTCGTATTCATTAAACTCTTGTGGAGTAAGATCAAAGGTTTCACCAGTAAGTGCATCCTTAACTAGGATCTTTGCATTAGTGACAACTAGCGTGTCATCTAAATCAAATATGATAATTGAGTTATCTCTAGAAAATGCCATTTCGTTTACTCTTTGCACTGGCTTACTATTTTTTATTATTTATTTAGCCAGTTATTCAATGTAAATATACTAATCCTGGCTCAATAAAAGCAAAAAACGCAAAGCATCGTGGCCTTGCGTTTTTCGAACAGTTTCTTCCAAATGGTAAGATCCTTATATTTCTTTCTTAATTTGTTCCATTGCCTCTTCATACTGTTGTGGAGTTACTTTAATTTCAGCAGCTTGCTGCTCCTTTGACATTGATAATGCGCGTTCTTGATTATTAGTATCAGCAATCCATTGTGCAACCTTTGAATAAATTGCATCTTCTGATTCTTCAGACTCGTTTACATCCGTATGGTCAGACTCACTCATTGCGCATTCCATTAGACCATTTTTATAACATCCAATCGCTTCAGCAACATATTCATTGTATTCAGTTGGAGTTTGATCATTATGGATTTCTAATGCTTCACTACAAAGTTTTTCACAAACTTCTTTAATCATTTCGCAAGTTGATTCATAGCAGGCAGATTCGTTATTCCAACCTTCATTAATTGTCATTCCATCGTCTACCATTTCGTACATACACTTTTCCATATAAGCACAAGCTTCAGTAACGTATCCTTCAAATTGATGTTCCGGATCTGAATCTGCTTCATACATTGAAGCATCTGAACAAGTTGATTCACATATAGATTCAATTAGGTGGTGTGCGGCTTCAGATAACATAGACTTACTTCCATCATGGCAAGTATGACCTTCATTATATGATTTAGACGAACCAAATTCTTCTGGATTTTCTCCATCCCCTTCTTCATCCCAATATTCAGCTTCACAGTGTTCTCCACAATCAGAGCAAATATCGCCCATCATAACTGAAGCACCGCAGCAATTTGAGGTTGCACCATATTCATATGCATCGCTTGGATCCCATGATTCATTTACTTTTGCTGCATCATATATAGATTTTAACCAAGATTCTAGCTCTTTATTATCACCAGAATTTAAGTTACTGTATTCCTTTTTAAAAGATCTAACAAAACCTTTGAAAGTTTTAGATTCTTTTGCTAAAATATCAAGTTCAGACATTACGCCTTCTTTAATAGCAGTAGGCTTCTTTTTAGCAGCTCCAAATTTAGCATCAGCCGCCGCTTTCTTCATAGACTCCTTTTTATCTCCGTCCTTATCTAAATCTAAAAAATCTGGTTTACCTGATTTACCAGCAGTCGCATTTTTACCAGCTGCCTTTTTACCAGCCTTCTTATCTAGATATGCCTGTAAACCAGCGTTAATTTGTTTCTTTTCATTTAAGAAATCTGCAAATCTTAATACTTTATTTTCTGCAATTTGCGGTTCTTGACCACAAGTTTCACAGTCTTCTGTTACTTCTGGATTTCTACCAGCTTCTCCATCAAACTGCTCATCTTCTGAGTAGTAGTTTGCCTTCTTTAAGAATGAAGGTAGGTCTTTATTAGAAAATTTTCCCATTTTAAATAGTTATTTCATGGTTATTTATCTAGATCGGTCCTCTATACTTGACTCAGTTAGTCCATTGCTGTCCTCTGAGACAGTAATCTTAACATGACCATTGTCCCTTAGCTTTCCATCAATCCAAAGCTCAGCTAGAAGGTCTTCGATATGATTTTGAACCATTCTTTTAATAGGACGTGCTCCATATTTCTCATCATAACCGTGTTCTATAATAAAATCTTTAGCAGCTTGATCTAATTCAAAAGTATAACCATTTTCTAGTGATCTTGCTAACAAATCTTTAATTTCAATTTCTAAAATTTGACCAATTTCGGCCTTTTCTAGAGAATCAAAGATAATAATATCATCTACTCGGTTTAGGAACTCCGGTTGGAACTTATTTTTTAGCGCTTTGTCCAAAATACTCTTTGCAAGAGCCTTTTCCTTTTCAATATTATTTGCAGTAGCAAATCCAATACCAACTCCACGATCTTGCATGTCTTTTACACCAACATTAGACGTCATAATAACAACGGTGTTTCTAAAGTTGATTTTTCGGCCTCTTCCATCAACTGCATAGCCTTCATCGAGGATTTGGAGTAGATTATTGAAAATATCTGGATGAGCTTTTTCAATTTCATCTAATAGAACTACTGAATACGGTTTTCTACGAACTTTTTCAGTTAATTGTCCACCTTCTTCATAACCTACATAGCCTGGAGGCGCTCCCATCATTTTAGAAGCTGTAAATTTCTCTCCATATTCATTCATATCAACTCTGATAATATTTTCTTCAGAATCAAACATTTCTTGAGCTAGGGCTTTAGCCAATTCAGTTTTTCCAACTCCAGTTGGGCCTAAAAACATAAAGGTTCCAATTGGTTTTTTACGAGATGCAATATTTGCTCTACTTCGCTTAATTGCTCTAGCCAATTTTTTAATCGCCTCTTCTTGACCAATCACTCTTTTAGTTAAGTCTGCTTCAAGTGATGCAATTTTCTCTAAATCAGTTTGGGTAAGCTTTGATACAGGAATACCGGTCATTGTTGCAACAACTTCAGCAATTTTACGATCATCTACTTCAAGACGATTATCCTTTAAGGTTTTTTCCCACTCAACTTTAGCTTCATCGATTTTAGCAAGTTGATCACGCTCAGCATCTCTTAATTTAGCAGCAGCTTCGTATTTTTGTGACTCAACAGCACTACGTTTATTTTTTGAAATTTCGCCAAGCTCTTCTTCTAATTCTCTAATTTTTTGTGGAACTACAATTCCATCAATATGAACATTTGCACCAGCTTCGTCTAATAAATCGATTGCCTTATCTGGAAAAAATCTTTCTGTTAAATAACGATCTGCTAATTTTACACATGAGTCTAGTGCAGAATCACTATACTTAACTGAGTGATGGCTTTCATAATACTCTTTAATATTTTCAAGAATTTGACGAGTTTGCTCTGGCGTAGATTGCTCAACCAGTACTTGTTGAAAACGACGATTTAGTGCTCCATCCTTTTCAATCGATTCTCTATATTCATCTAGAGTAGTTGCACCAATGCACTGGATTTCTCCACGAGAAAGTGCAGGCTTTAGGATATTAGCTGCATCAAGCGAACCACTTGCTGAACCAGCTCCAACCATTGTATGAATTTCATCAATGAATAGAATAATATTTGGATTGGCACTTACTTCATTAATAATTGCCTCCATTCTCTCCTCAAATTGACCACGATATTTTGTACCTGCAACTAGTGTGCTAATTTCAAGTGCAATAATCTTTTTGTCAAAAAGAACTCTAGGACAGGTTTTTTCAACAATCATCTTTGCGATACCTTCAACAATTGCAGTTTTACCAACACCAGGTTCTCCTATTAGGATAGGATTATTCTTTTTGCGTCTAGATAGAATTTGACTGCATCGTTTAACTTCAGCAAGTCTTCCAATTACAGGATCCATTCGGCCCTCTAGTGCAAGTTGTGTTAAGTCCTTTCCGAAATTATCTAGGACCGGTGTTCGTGTATCTCTTTTCGACATATAGTGTATTACTTTGTTTTATTAGTGTTTTTAAGCATTTTACTTTCTAAACTGGCAACAGCTTGTTCTAAGGTTGACTTTGAATTAAAAAGCAGTTTTCTTTCCATTTGACGACGGCGACTTTCAATCATTCGGTCAAACCTGTCAATTAAGTAATCAAATACATTTGGAGAAAGTGCAATCTCATAATAATATTGATGATTAGATAAGATAATTGTTTGATACTTAAGAATTATAAAGACATGTGCATTTGGGGTTTGTACATATCTTGCACCAGATGTGGGTGCAATTAATAAAGTATTTTTAGGATCTTTAAGCGAAACTTCAAGTGCCTTTATTGCAAGGGCTGCTCTATCGTCAATTGCAATTCCATTTCGGTTTGAATAAAATTTCTTTAGTCTTTGATTTACTAAATACCTTTTAAATTTAAATGCAAGTCGGTTTTTCATTCTTTTTATAAAGCCAGGGGTTTTGACAATAGTCGGTGGATGTAATAATGCGTCAACCGCTGCATCACTAAGAATCTCATATGACTCATAGTTAGCCTTAACTGCATCTTCTTCATGCTTAGGTTTTGCAGAAAAACTCTTTGGCGTCTTTTTAAAGACTAAATCAAGAGTTGATTGATTTCGCATTAGAGAATAATTTTAGATTCAGTACCCTCCTCTGGTTCTTCCATTTTTTCAATTAATTGACCAAAGGCTTCTTCCATTCCGACTGCTAACAAATCTAGCATATCATCGTCGGTCTTTAAAAATCCCATTAATTTAGCTTGTCCCATTGCCTGCATCATTGCTTGAGCAGTCTCTTTTGCAAACTCTGTAATATCGCCACTAGGCAATTTCTTTAACTGTGATTCCATATGTTGTGTTATAAATTTTTCTGATTTTAGTTGCGAATTTTCTATCTAGGATAAGTTTAGATAGAGGAATGCTGTTTCGCTTACAGTATTCTCTTACAAATATTTTAAAATTAGGTTGCTTTTCCATAATAATATTATACTAAATTTTAGTCCCACCATCCTTTTAATCCAGAACCATCAAACCATTTGTAGTATTGATCAGTTTCCTTCTTTTGTTCTTCAGTTAAAGTTTTCTCGTACTTCTTATAATCTTTATGATTTTGACCGTGTAAAAGTCTAAAAAGTTCTTTCCATTCTTGTTCTTCAATTTGACGAGCACGATCATAAACTTTACGGTTATGTTTCTTTTCGGCTGGAGTATCATGGTCAACAAGTCGAGAATATCCAGGTTTGTCTGGTACATCTTCAAATTCCCATTCATGATGAATAATCTCTCCTAATTCTGCTTCAGCCATTTCAATAAAATTACTTTGATTATAATTCTTGATAATTTCAACAGCTCTACGCATAGCTGCTACCTTTTTCATTCTAGGTCCATCGACTTCCATTCCTTTAACTGCTAGGTTATCAGACATGTGAGTTAGACCAGTTTCTAAAAACATTAGGGTACCATGATGGTCCCACCAATAGTGATTAGCTAGGGCTTTTCGGAATCGCCACACGTTCTTTATAAAACGAGAAATATCATATCGAAAAAATGCCCAAAATTTATAGACACGACTTTCGTGCCAAATCAGAGTTTTTAAGCTTTTAGTAAAGCTATCTGCAAATTTAATATCCATAACTGTCAATGTTTAGGATATTATACCTAATTTAGTTAACCTTGAACTTAAATCCAGTAATCTTTTCGATTTGGGCTACAGGAACTTCGTTATTTTGCATACCATCTGGTTTGTCTGTGGTATTTGCAAAAAGATAAGCATGCCATTCATTTTTAGATTTAATATAGATAACTTTCCAGCAATGCGTAGGAACAGCTGTGCCTTTACCAATAGTCTTGGCAACTCCAATATTTCCGCACCATACTTTAACTGAATCCGCAACGGCGGCAGTTTGGCGAGTATACGTCTCTAGTGATTTCCAATCTCCAGCATTTAGTGAATGGTATTGAGCTGACATATTTGAAAAATAGAAACATTCATCCTGTACCAATTGAGTTTGACAAAGATTATCTGCAGCTGGCATCATATGACCTCTATCAGTTCCAGATCCAACATAATCCGCTGCAATATTAGTTTCATTTGGAAGAAGTGGGTCTGGTTTAAATGCGTCCTTTCTCTTAAGAGGAGCTGGACAAGTTACCATGGCGTTAGTTGTCCACCATTCAACAAGAACTGGGTACTTTAATGATTTTGAAAAAACTGCTGTGTAGTTTGTATGCTTTAATCTAACCGTGTCAGTAGTAGCAAATTTAACTTGGGTCTGTGCTGATGCTACCACTGGTAACAAAAATAGCAAAATGTATAATATACGTTTCATAGGAATATTTATTCCCCTGATTTAACTATTTCAATTAGTATTCCAGCCTTACCTGCAGAGATGTTGTATGTGTTAGATCGGTTATCGTGGATCCAGCCATAGTCTTTAAATTTAAATAAGATACAGTCCCTGCCCTCAAACCAAACATGGATTGCATTTGTTGCATAGTCAATAGAAGGCTGCGAAATTACTCCAGCCTTCCAACTATTTCTAAATTCAGGTTCAAATTCTTCAGGCGATATTAGTATGTGCATTCAAGATTATTTACCTTGATTGAAGTAAGCAATTATAAGAACTGCGAAAATACCTATTATAGTTAGGGCAATTCCAATTATGTGTATAGTGGTTTCTAACATGATTAGTATATTTTTATTGTAGGATATTCGATAATCTTAATAAATCTTCGGTCAGCCTTAAATTTATTTTCAAGCACATCAAGTAATGCAGCATCTTTAGTTTTTCCACCGTATGGATAAGAAACTGAACCGTATCCCATTTCGACTACATATCTAAGATCTTTCCAGCCAAACCAAGTTTTTTGTTGGACTGTGTATGAGCCGTATATTTTGACAAACCTAATTTTAAGAGTTTTCATATTAATTACTTAGTGGTGCTTTAATTGATGGGTGAGATTTATATCCTTTCACTTTAAATGTAAAATCTGGATCAAACGTATTAATAATTTCATCTACTTCTAATAAGTGCCAATTTTCATTACCGGAATTTATTTCTAATTTAGGTAGATGGAATGACTCACGGTCTTTACCTCTTGGAATACCCCACTGATCGATTTCGGAGTGCGACAGGGTACTTGGATCTCCTCCATTATAGATTTCATTAAACATCTCTTGAGTAACCATTGCGCGTCTTTCATCTAAACTATATTTATGGCCAATTTGTTCATTTGCTGCATTAATATGATTTAGATAAAGATGAGTATCTCCTAGGTTTCCAACTAACTGATCAGGTACCATATTAACCATCTTTGCGATAATTTCAAGTAATAGTCCATAAGAAGCAATATTGAATGGCAATCCTAAAAATGTATCAACTGATCGCTGATTCCACATTAAGGAGATTGATCTTTGTGGAGTCGATTCATGAAAAGCTCTCTCCGTAATAGCAACATTTTCTAATTCAACATCAGTATTTTCCATTACCCATTTAATTCTTTCAGCAATAGTTAATTCCTTTGTATAGACTTGAAAACCATAGTGACATGGAGGAAGAACCATGCTTTCGATTTCTCCAACATTCCAAGCATTAACCATTAATCGCCTTGAGTCTGGATTAGTTTTAAGGTCTTTAATTAGAGTTGCAATTTGATCAGTATTAGAATTTAATCCTTCCCAGCTTCTCCATTGTCTACCATAAATTGGACCCAATTCTCCAAATTCTTTTGCAAATGCATCATCAGTTTTAATACGTTCAACAAAGGCTGGCATCTCCATTGGAATATAATATTTAGAATGTTCCTTTGCTAATTGAGTTACATAATTTTTATATGCATCGCCATTCCAAATATTACAGCCATTTTGAACTAGGAATTGAATATTAGTATCTCCTCGAAGAAACCAAATTAATTCAGTCACCATAGTTTTCCATGCCATCTTTTTAGTAGTTAAGAGTGGAAAACCTTCTTTCATATTATGACGAATTGTGTAACCAAAAATACTTAAGGTTCCAGTACCAGTGCGGTCGCTCTTTTCAACTCCATGAGTTAAAATTGTTTTAAGTAAATCTGTGTATTGTGTATCTAGACTATTCATATTATTTAAATACTTTAATTTTAGCGTCAACTTCTGTTAATTCTGACCAGGTTCCAAGATAAGTTACAGCTCTAACCTTTCGATTATCGATCCAAACATATTCTTGGTCGTCCTTGATTCTTGGCTTATCCATTACTAACCCATGATATTTAAAACCATTTTGATTTAGCCAATCTTCAGTAACTTTACGGTCTTTACTTTCACGAGCAGTAAAAAATGTAATAACGTGACCCTCGTCATACCATTTATTAATTATACTTAGTGAATCTGGAAATACATTTGCGCTTGCAAAGAGATGAGAATCCTCATTCTTAATATCATCACAAATAGTACCATCTATATCAATTAAAAAAACCTTTGTCATTATTTAGTGTTTTCGTATTTTGAAATAAGGCTAATTACTCTGACTATAGTTATGGCCAATCCAGTTAACATCCATACATAGTGTCGAAAACCCCAATGCCATTCAGGATCGTGGTAGCCATTTCCAGCATAGTTACAACCAACATAGTGATAAGTATCTTTGATTGCTTCCCCGCTTCCTTGACATAGCCAATCGCCAAAAAACTCTCTTGCATTTTCTGGAACAAACGAAAATATCATAACAAATGTGCTAATTAGGAGAATATCAATAATTAGCTTTAGATTTTTACTCATGGGTTCCAATTTTTTTAATTTGATAGGAATACCCCGAATCAGAGTTTACTTGAAATCTTCGTCGCATTTCTTCTGCTGCGTGTTCAGTTTCAAATTCCATTACCTCACTAGTACTGTCCAATAATATAACTGGAAGATGTAAAGAAGCGTCATTTGTCTTTACCATTTTTACAATTACGTAGCTCATATTTAAAATTTTATATCAATGTTTATGTTGTTTGAGGTATCACTCCAAAAATGGTAAGTATCGCCATCTTTAAATTTATTGCGGCCCTTTTCCATTTCTTGTGCAAATTTCTTTGCAACCTCTTCATCTCGTTTCCTTAGTTCTTCTTTAATTTCAGTATTAATTTGGGTAATTACTTCATCTTCAAAATTAGAAGAAATACCATGATCTGTTACTATTAGCTGCTTATCTGAATTAATAACAAACCATTCAAACCCAGTTGTACAACCAGCTAAAAATAGAAGTCGACTTGCAGGATCTTCTCCATACGAATCGACTAGTCTATCAAATACTTTATGACCAATATCAATTACATCCATTTTGTTTCTGAAGTTTTCGTATTGTACATTTGTCTAATTAATTTACCCAATTCCATATCATTTGGAGTTTCATCAAGTAGATGAGTTTGGATTACTAGAAAATTTCCTTGAATACTATTCCAAAAAACTCGGCTTGCTTCATTGAGAGACTCTTCATCTTTCATATAGGTAATATTACCAGTTTTATCAATTTCAATTAGCCTTTCGCCAGAATCATTAATTGTAAAAAGATACTGCGGTTGCATTGGTTGAACTAATTTAAGTTCGCCAATTGGCTCTAGGTTTTCGTGATTTTCCATATTAATAGGTTTAAGATATTTTACTATAGTCAATTACCAAAGTTTATGCATAAAAAAAGCTGCCCGAAAGCAGCTTTTTAGAGTTGGAGCTCTAGGTTTCAAAGGAATCCTTTATTGTTTTTTCTTCTCAATATCAGAAGAAATTTTCTTTTTAAGTTGTTTAATTGAATTTAAAGCTTTACTATTATCAGTTCGTGTCTCAATTATAGTCGGTTCAGGTTCATCTGGTATTATTGAATATGCAACTTGAATAGTATCTTCAGTTGAGCTAGGTGAGCGTCTTATCATTCGATTACTAGTTTCTGCTCGTTTCTCAGTTCTAATAATAGTGGTTTGTCCACGTTCCATTTCAATTTCAATTGAAGTAATAATGCCAAGAATTTCCTTTTCTTTTGCAATTAAGTCATTTGTGCAGCTACGTTGATTGTCTAATACTTGTTGTGTTAATTCTCCAACTCGTAAATTTAATTCAAAGATTTCAGTTTTTTGACGATTTACCTTGAGGTTGAGTTCGTCATGGTCCATTGTAACACTATCGAATAGGCGTGGGCCAACTGTCATTAGTGTTATAGCAATTAGTAAAAATACCAGGGCAAAAAGTCTCTGCCCTGGTGTAATTGTAGTTAATATGTCTTTAATGTACTTAATCATTATACAATATCCTTAGACTCAATTAGAGTGTACGTAAATGATTTACCATGGATTGCAGCAGCTTTTCTACAAAGAGCCATAAAATCTTCAAACTCAGCAGCCTTTTTAAATACTTGACATCCTTCTGACCAGTTTTCTACATAGGTAGAATCTGCTCCAGCTTTATGGATGTTAATACCAAAAATACCTTCTTGAATTTTATCCTCATCGTATTCTAGGTCTTTGTCTGCATCACGATATACTTTTACAGGTTTTTGTTGCTTAAGAGCTTCGTACTTACCTTGGTGTAAACCTAGTGTATGCGAACCTCTATATTGACCTTCAACCAGTCTAGCAACTCCTGCCGCATTATGGTATTCCATAACACCCTTTTTACCTGGATCGGTTGTGGCCATCCAGCAATGAGATTTCCATTCGCCTCCTAGTTTATATGATACAGTAATGCAATCATCGAATGCATTTGTAACCTTTTGACCAGTTGCCGAATTTCTAACTCCAACAATATTAAGATCATAGTCCTTTGCACCTTCAAACCAAACATATCCCTTTGATTTTACTGCATTTTCAATCTGTTCTCTAGTGTAACAACTCATAATTTAAAAAAATTTATTTTTATCTAAACCAATTTTTAGGATTAGCTTTATTTGCAGCCTTTTTTAATTCATTAGCTGCTTTATTCGCTAAATCTTCAGCTTCTTTTGCTGCCCTTTCAGCAGCACGTTTAGTTTCTTCTGCGGCTCTTTGTGCTTCAGCTGCTGCAACTCTCGCTGCTTCATCTGCTACTCTTTTAGCCTCAGCTGCCTGTCTTTCAATTTCTCTAGCTGCGGCCGCTGCTTGTTCATCGGCAATACGTTTAGCTTCAGCTGCTACTCTTTTAGCCTCAGCTGCGGCTTCTTTTGCAATACGATCAGCTTCTTCTGCTGCTCTTTGAGCTTCAGCTGCGGCAAGTTCTGCTGCTTTTTTAGCTTCTTCAGCTGCGATTTCAGCTTGTCTGTGAGCTTCTTCTGCTGCCTCTTTTGCCTTTGCCTCAGCGTCATTTGCAAGATCAATTGCTGGATTTAAGTCTAAATCGACATTAATATCAGCATCTAACCCTACCAATAGGGCAGCTTCTCCGCTAATACCAATTGAAACTTCACCATCATTATATGTTGCATGTGCTTCTCCTTCGACTCCTACTTGAACTCCGATACTTGCACCAACTTCAGCACTTGCATCTGCATTTCCAATTGGAGTATCGATTCCAGCAGAACCTCCAGCTTCAACTCCTGCTCCGGCTCCAGCCATTGCACCACCGCCTACATCAACTCCATGCTCTCCAACTGAGGCATGACCTTCAACTCCAGCGTGTGCTTCAGCATAGGCTCCAGCATGACCTTCGGCGTCTGCTCCAACTTTAACTTCTCCAAGTGGAGTGTCTAATCCGGCTTCAACGTGAGCCTCTGCGCTTGCTTCAACTTCTACTCTAGCATCAACGCTAGCCCCAGCTTCAACTACTGCGTCAGTTCCATTCCAACCTGCTTCTACATGAGCTTCAGCATTTGCTTCTGCACTTGCATGAGCTTCTACATGAGCATCGGTTTCAGCTTCAACACTTACGCCTCCGCCTAGTTCTTGACTAGCATGGGCTTCAGAGTTTGCTTCTGCAGATACCTCAGCGCTAACATGCGCCTCAGCTCCAGCATAAGCCATTCCACCATCAATACCGGCCTCAGCGCTTGCGCTTGCTTCAGCATGTGCATCATATGAGGCGTCAGCACTTGCTCCAACTTCTTCATTACCAGTTTGAGTAGATACCGAATCAGAAATTTCTACTGAAACTTCTGCCTTTACTTTAACTTCTTGATTGTTTTCCATTTTTATATTATCTTTTTCCTTCATGAACGACTTTTAGGCTATCATTTCGATCAATATACATGTATTCACATGATACTAAACTAAATTCTTCAAAGTGATCTAAAACTTCATCTGCTGAAAATTCAGAACACGAGTAAATATCAAATTGAAAAAATGCTGGGTCAGATTTATCCCAAACATGAATAGCCGCATGTGATGTAGCCAAGGTAACTGTACCAGTAATACCTTCATTTCCAGGTTCATCTACATATATTGAGGTTGGACCTGCAACTACTACCATTCTAACCTTTTTAACCAGATCAGTTAACCACTGATTTAAAATAGCTTCATCCTTTGGTGGGTTTTGTAGATACCCTCTAACTAATAGATGAAGATGATTAGGTATAAACATTTAAAAATCTCCTTAGTATATTTTAATACTATTTATTTTTTTCAGACGCGTATTTAACGCCCATTATTGTACCGACTATTGAAAATGCATTTGTCAATAAGATTCCAAACATATTAGACCAAGCAGATCCAATTATTTGTGTATCGGTTCCTTGTAAAATTGCAAATGCATACATAATGGTAGTGGCTAATCCAACTCCAACTATAACCCATAGTGCAACCTTAACAATAGTTCCAATTAATTCAGTTTGAGTTTTCTTTTGTAGTACATCCAAATCAGTTAATGCAAGTTCCTTAGCAGCTTCTGCATTTTTCATAGCAGACATTGCCTCTAATTTAGATTCCTCTGCATTGGCAAGAGCAACCCTTAAGTCCTCCATTAATTTGTGGTTTTCTTCTTGGGAAAGTAGTAAATCTTTATTTTGATTTTGAACCTGTTTAGTTATGTCTAATCTTCGCTTTCTTGAGCTTTTATCCTTTTCAATTGAATTTTCTAAATACGATTTAAATTCCAAATCATCTTCATCTGCATCAATTACCTTTAGGATATTTCCTTCTAAAGATATTCTGTTATCTTTATAAATCTTTAGGATAAAATCTCTAGTCGCTTTATTAATTTTCATTACTTATAGATTTTAAATGGAGCGGTTTTATTTTTATAACCAGGGTAATCTACCTTAAATTCTTCTAGTCTAGGTTCAATTTCATCAGACTTAATAATCCAAAATTGTGCACCTACTGCCTTTGCCTTTTCAATTTCTTGTGTGTCAGACGAAGAAGAAATAATTCCAATTACAACCCCATTACCATATTCAAAATTAATTTTTCTAATAAGTTCAATTCCATCAAATGATGATCCTATAATATTAAGATCAACAAATACACACTCAGGGCGTTCATGATTTGGGTCATCTGGAAACCATTTTCTAAAGAGTTTATCCGCCTCATCTGAAGAATCTAGAGCCTCAAAAGCTAGCGATATGTCTAATAAACTACACGCATCCTCGAAAACCAGGTGAAACAGGTTTTCATCATCCACTAACATTATTGAATTAATCATTTCTGTATTTTAATTTTTAATTTTGTTCCAGTTTGAGTTTTTTCCGCGGTGATTGAAAATCCATGTTCGTTTAAAATTTGAACACAAATATTCAGTCCCAAACCAGTTCCGCTTTCTTTTTGATTCTTTTTTCTAGTATAAGGCTCTGATAGCTTAATAAATTCTTCATTTGAAAGACCTCGCCCATTATCTTCAATAATTAAATCTTCATTATCTAAATATATTTTAACCCATTTAGTTGGACTATCGTTATATTTAAGACCATTTCTTATTAAATTATCGATTGCTGTACAAAAAAGAGGCTCGTTGACTTCTATTTCTGGTAAATTATCATCGAGTATTACTTGTTGATTGTACGCAGTTAATTTAAGATATTCTGATAATATGCTCTTAATAGATACTATTTGCTTGGTCATGATAGCGTTTTCCTTTACTAAATTTGTAAATTCGTAAACTCCAGCGTAAACCTTTTGAGCATGAAATAATCCATCAGCTATCAATTGCATAGGTGATTTAATTTTCAGTCTTTCAATATCATCAGCAGTTAATCTTCTTTGTAGGGATTTAATTCCTCTTGGTAAATATGTATTGATTCCCGAATGCATATCATGTCTAATTATCTTAGCTGCATGTTCTAAGTAGATATTCTTTTTATTAAGTTCAGCGGCAACCTCTTCTTTCTTTCTAAGAAATTCATATACGACCATAAAAAATGGAGGCATAAAGGCGATTACGCAACAATAACCAAAAACATCTAACTCATATGTATTAGGGCAAACTTCAAAAACAACACAGGTTTGCACTAAAAAGAATGCCATCATAATAATGGCAGCGATTAATAGCGCAATCCTAGATTGTTTTGAAATTCCATCTAATGCTTTCATTTATAAGTCAGTTTTAGTTAGACCTATTTTTTCAAATATCCATTTAGATGGACAAAATTTAGTCCATACTCCAACATTTAACATCACTACCACAAAGATAACAATATTCCAATTATTTAATAATATTCCAGCTAATAATACTAGAGACATTAACAAATATACAGCTCTAACAGAAGTCCATTTTTTCATGACATACGTATAGTTTGAAAAAAAGCAATTTGAAGTCTTATCCAAAATCTTTTTTTCCACGGAAGACTCTTAAATTCAGTAGTATTAAAAATATCTTCCGGTTGGGTTATTTTTTTACATTGGCACTCTTCGCAATTACACATATTCATTACTTTAATAGGTTATAATATTCGTTAAAGTGTTTAATACGATCATCAAGACCAATTGTTCCACCATTTACTCTTTTAGTTACAGCAGTAACCGTTGCAGTATCTGCACCTTTATCGCAAATTGACCAAAGTTTATTTGAATCAAAGAAAAATGCAGCTGAAGCCAAAGGATATTTAGTTGCAACTAGATCTGGATTAGCTACGGTATCTTCACCAATAAATTTAGCGAAATTTGTGTAGTTTGATTTTCCAGTTAATTGAATATAACCGCGACCACGGAATTTGAAACCATCTTTAGATGCTTCATTACCATTACCCATACGATCTGCATAAACTCTTGAAGCAATTTTCTCAGGATTACGAGCATAAGACTCATTTAGGTTACCTGGGAAATATTTACCAAAGATTTTTTTAAGACCATCTGCTGAATAATTAACATTTTCTGAAACTGCTTTAAATCCGCCACTTTCATGACCACACTGTGATAAGAAGTGAGCTAAACGTAATGGAGTTGTAATATTAAATTTAGCAGCTGTATCAGGGATTTGAGCAAGAACTGCATCAGGTACATGACCTTTAAGTGCAGCCAATTTAAAAGATGAAGCTGGGATTGCAACAGCAGGTGCTGCAGCAATTGGCTCAGCTGACTCGGTAATTCCTAATTTTGCAAGTGTAGCAGGTCCAGCAATACCGTCAGCAGTAAGGCCGTTTGCAGTTTGCCATGCTTTTAATTTTGCTTCTGTACCAGGACCAAACGATCCATCGGCACCTGCACCTAATTTTTCTTGAAGTTTTTTAACTAAGTCTCCAGTAGAACCGATTTTAAGTACTGACATTTTGTTAAGTTTTATTTTTTAAAGAATAATTCAAAGATGATTCCAATAAGTGCAGCGAAAATAATCCACATTGCTTTGTTAATACCGTCTTTCCACTTATTAACTTCATTAAGCACTTCAAACTTTTCGCGCATGCTTTTTTCATTATCCTCTCTAAATTGAGTGTTTTTGTTTACTCTAACTATAACCCCTGTTTCAGGGTCAAGTAGGAGTTTTTTAATTTGACTAATGTCATCATGCAACTTTTCGTGAGATTCCTCAATTGCCTCAACCTTTTCTTGAATAATCTTTAGTTCACCATTGGGCATATGCTTACGGATATGGTCCAGTGCACCAAGGATTTCGTCCATCATTTGGCTAACCTCTTCGTTATTGCTTTTTCGACGTCTGATAGGCTGATCTGACATTTACTGTGTTCTAATTTTTTATTAAGCTGTTGGTTCTTCTAACATCTGAAGACCCTCTTCACCTTGTCCAGGTTCAACTGCAGGTTGTTCCATGCTAGGCATCATAGCTGGTTCAGCTTGAGGCATCATTGGCTCTTCCATTGGTTGCTCTTGGGCAATTGGTAATTCTGGTTGCATCTCTGGTTGCATAGCTGGCATTGCATCAACTTGAGGTTGATCTTTTGCTACGAACTCATCGAAACTCATGATACGATTATCCATTGTTTTCGGTTTTATTTTTGTTATTTATACGCCAGGAAAAAAGAAAAAGGGCCGAAGGGCCCTTTAAAAAATGTTGATTTGTGTAATATTAGAATCCTTGTTCACGACGTAATTGAGCTTCATCATGATCCATTTGGATTTTTGTCATTCTATCCATTTCCTCATCACTAATTGATTTCTTAAATCTAATTCTAGGGTACCAGTAACGATCATCATCATAATCAAAATCATTATATGATTGCTCTTTATCTACTTCGTATCCTTGAGATTCAACCCATTGCATCATTTGAGAAAATTCTTCTGGGTGTATATCACCTCTTTGTTGAATAGTGATTTCGCCGCTATTTGTATATGTTGTAGAATAGGCCCTAACATCAAACTGCTTAGAGAAATCCTGACCTAATTGTTCTTCCGTATACTCTCCATACGATTCGTTAACATATTGGCTAAATGGTTTGATATGCTTATGCATTAGTTTTTCTATTAATTTTTATTATTTATCTAAAAAGAAAAAGGAGAACCTTTCAGTTCTCCTTTGCGGAGGCTCAGGGATTCGAACCCCAGATACCTTTCAGTATGCCGGTTTTCAAGACCGGTGCATTCAACCACTCTGCCAAGCCTCCGATTAATTATTATTTAACCTTATTCACTATCATTTCGTGCATTCGATTAAGATCCGAGTTATCATAGATTAGGATCTTTTCATCTCCTACTCGACCGACTGCCCTTAGACCGCAACCCTCACAAATAATTCCATCTTGATAGTGTTCATCCATTAAGCTACCAAAGATTTGATCAGTATCAATATCCGGTGGAAATTCATCTCCCCACATTTCTGGGGCGCATTTATCACAAAAATCTGCCATAGTTTAAAATTTACCCCATCCACTGCGATGACGATTTTCTTCAGCTATCCTAAAGCCCAATAAAATCTCTTTGCAGATTTTTTTAATCTTATTAATTATACTTTTCATAGTAAGTGTGGTTTTGCTTCTGCTTGACCAGCATTAGTTATTTGTACCCATTTTGGATGGAATTTTGCAAGTGATTCAGCTCCAGCATATGACAGAGCAGATTTAACTCCATCTATAAGGCCTTCTACTATAAACTTAACTCCACCTTTATATGGAACTACCGTTGACTCTCCTTCAACATTACGTTGAGCTTGACCGTGTACAGTTTTTGTTTCAAGCGAAGCTGCTCCGCGATATCTTTTATAGAGTCCAGTTGATTTTTCAACCATTTGGCCTGGACTCTCTTGAGTTCCAGCTAAGAGTGAGCCTAACATAACTGAACTTGCACCTAATGCTAACGCCTTTGCAATATCGCCGCTTGTTTTAATTCCGCCATCTGCCATTACTGGAGTTTTTGCAACTGCAACTATATCATTAATACAAGTTACATTTGGAATACCAAATCCAGTCTTAATTCGGGTTGTACAAAGAGAACCTCCACCAATTCCAACTCGTAAACCATCCGCTCCCCATGATTCTAGATCCTGTGCTGCTTCTGGCGTTGCAATATTTCCTGCAATAATATCAACATGGTCAGGCAAATTTTCTTTACACCACTCAATCATTGTTTTTACATTTACATGGTGACCATGCGCAACATCGATTAGGATAATATTTGCTCCAGCCTCGACTAGGGCTTTTGCTCTATTCATATCGCTTGCCATTACACCAATTGCAGCCATAATAGGAATTTGTTTAATTTCAGAGTGCCAATCATCATACATAATTCCCCAATCTTCGTATGGTCCACCAAAACCTTCACCATAAATTCTAAAATTTAGGTTTTTGACTTGACGACACTGTTCTTCAATTGTCATGAATCTGTGAATACATCCAACTCCACCTAAGAGAAATAGCCGAAATGCCATTTCTTCTTCGCAGACCGTATCCATTGGTGATGCGACTAGCGGCCTTAGTAAACCATAACGACGGGTTACTAAAGTTTTTAGATTAATGGTTTGACGACTTGAAACCTCTGAATAGCCAGGTACAAGTTGAATATCGTCATATGTAAGGGCAATATTATTCATTATCTGTAAATTTAATAAAGGTGATTTCATTTGTTTCAGGATTCCAGTCAAATGTTACTGGTTTGTTAACGTATTCATAGTATTCATTTAAAATTGATGCATTAAACCAGTGAGTATGTCCATCAAACTTATAACCAAATCCGCCATGAATGTGTCCACACACATGAATTTTAGGTTTGCACTCAGTTGTATCAATATGATTTCTCAACAGAGGACATCCTAAATTTGGCTCATTATATGGAGGACCACTTGCGTCTAAATGACCTTGCGCTGGACCGTGCGTAACCAAAATATCAGTATCTGCTGGAATTGCAGCCCATTTAGCAGCTAACTCTTCTCCTTGACGAGGAAGATTAAATGCCCAATGATGAAACTCTGGTTGCCATGGGCTACCGTAAATTTTCGCAGTTTGTACATTTGGATCATGCGGATCACTATCTCCAACTACAACCCAATCATCTTGTAAATAATCAATAGACTTATAAGAATTAACAATTTCCATTGATTTCCCTGGAAAATCTTCAAACATGCGGTCATGGTTACCTGCAATAAAAATTTTATGGTCATATTGATTTAGTGCATCAAACCATTTACAAAAACTTTCAATATCACCAGGATTTCTTCCTGAATTCATGATATCTCCAGCATGGATTAGTAAGTCTCCGCCTGGTAAATCCTGAGTTACCTCGTGGTGTTTTGTGTGGGTGTCTGAAATTAATGTTATTCTCATTACAGTTTTATCTTTTTACTTAATCTTATTATACAAAAAAAGAGTAGTGATTAGCTACTCTTTCTTATATCATTTATGTTAATTTAGTTATCCTAATTCATAAAATTTTTCAAGAGCAGCTTGAATTCGATCCGAAATAGATGGATCTGCTTGTTCAGCAATATCTGCAATTAGTGCAATACCGTTTACGACATTATCGTAACCAGGAAGATATGTGACATTTTTATCTTTCTTATACATTCTTAGTACATCGATTAGGGTATCTTCAATAAAACCTGCAATTGCATTTGCATTAACGTTCATTGGATCTTCTCCATCTGGAGAAATGATTTCAGCATATTGTCTAACTTGTTCACCGATTTCAGCAATTTCTTCAGCATGAGATTTATTATCTTGGTAAACATCAACCTTTTTACTTTTAGTAACAAGATCCTTTGGAACTCTAACTATCTTTTTGCTAGAATCTAATAATTCAATCTTAATAAAATCTGCATCCATATCAATTACCTGACCAGGCCCTCTGTAACTAGTTACATAATCACCAGGTTCAATTTCAGGATTGTCTTCATTTTTCTGAAACTCTGATTCGGGGTCTTGCATAAATTTGTCAAGATCAAAGTCTTCGTATATCTTAATATATTTCATCGTATTTAATAACTAGTTCGCCAAGAACTTCAATTTTTCCAACCAACTTTTGAAAAGCAGTTTGATCAATTTTAACAGAGTCTTTTGTTGAGTATAATTCTTCCAATAGATCTCCATATTCCTTAACTGCAGATTCTCTATCTTCTTTAGACCAACCTTTTGCTGCTTTTTTGTAATATGGTAATTTAACAACAAAGTGATTATATGTTAGTAGTGCATTACCACCTCTTTCCTTTGCGCCTTCAGCTATTTTAGTAGCACCCATTAGTCTAGACTCATCAAACTCTATAAATTTTTGTTTAAGAGTATCGACAGCCTTTTCTTCAGACTTAGTCTCATTAATAAATTCTTTAAAGTGTTTAACTTGATTCTTCATATAGTTATTTATCCAAAACAAAAAAGGACTGAATTTCTTCAGTCCATACGTACAAGAGGAAGGACTTGCACCTTCACGGTTTAGTTACCTACTAACCAACCTCTGGGCGAGGTCACGTCTATCTATCGACATGTGGCCACATGTGTCGCTTCCGCCACTCTTGTATTGAGTACCCCCTGAGAGACTCGAACTCTCAAACCTTGCGGCACTAGATCCTAAGTCTAGCGTGTCTACCAATTCCACCAAAGGGGCGTGGATTTATTACTTAGTTAGATACTTTTCAACTGCAGCAATACGGTCATCTGCATCTACCAACATTGTAATAGCTTCTTCAGCATTTTTATAGAAATCTCCAGTTGAATGATCTCCAATTCCTACTGCGTGATTACTTAATAGTTCAAGAGTTAAAAGAGCCTTTTGTCTATCTGCTTCAGCTGCTGATTTCAGCATATTTGCTAAATGTTCTTTCATTGTATTGATTTTAATTTATTATACTAATTTTTCTTATACTTTACAATTTTAATTTGAACCGTATCGCCCACTCGAATTGCTTTTCTAGATGTGTGGGTTGTTCCACAATCAGTTTTAATTCTCCATTCTGGATCAATTTGCAGTGTATGCCTTTGACCAATTTGGAAATATTCAACCTCTGTTACAACACAATCTTTTTCGATTACTTCAGCAACCTTAGGAGATTCACAGCCAAGCGCGGCTATTGTAAGAAATGTTCCAATTATAAAATATACTTTTTTCATATTTAAAATTTTGGTAGTCCCGCCAAGAATCGAACTTGGATCCACTGCTTAGAAGGCAGTTGTTCTATCCGTTGAACTACAGGACCTCGTTTTGTTAGCGCATTTTATTTAAGTCCTTCCACAGTTTATCACTGTACAAATTAACTAAAATAAACAGGGTCCACCATCTGACATCAACTACATCCAACATAGTTTTATCAAAAGCTGCAATTACTAAAACTACCATAAGTAGTAAGTTAATTACAATCTGTGTCCAAATTAAAAATTTACTCGTCTTCTCCATAATTATATTATACCTAAATTTTTGTCGGGATGGCAGGATTCGAACCTACGGCCTCCTGCTCCCAAAGCAGGCGCGATACCGGACTACGCTACATCCCGAGTAGCTAAAACTATTGTACTAATTAGCTATTAATTAGTGTATTCTCTTTTTGTGACTTTGAACCTGTCAATCCTAATTTTTTATCAAGTCTTGAATCAGTGTAGGATTTGCACTCTAATTCGACTCTTTTTATTTCTAATTCTAAATCTGTTCTCCATACTTGAAGATCGTGTTGGTAATCTCGAGCTGCTTGATCGAGACCTTGGTGCAGATTTTCGATCTGCTTTGCTTGTCTGTTAACCTTAAGCAAACCAATAACAACTACTACTGCAAATGCAATAGCAACCATCGTTAGCATACCTAAAGCGAATGAAGTTAATTCCATTGTTTTAAGATTATTTTGTGTCTTAGCTACAATGGTCTTATACTACAGAAAAAAGAATGGATTAATCGAGATGAAAATAGATCTCAGCCAGCGGATAGAGTTTTTCACTGGGGCTTTTAACTGATACTTGCGGTCGATAAACTCTAGTGTTTGTTTTTCTGTGGTTTTTTGCCATCCAGATTGTTACAAACTCTTTTACAGTATCTTCTACCTCTTCACCTCTAGAATTTACCATAGTAAATCGCTTGCCGATATAAGTATCGTCAATTGTAACAGGTGATTTTAGTAGAGTCGACATAGTAGCAGTTGTTAATTTTAGTTATTTAACAAAGCCGCCACAAAAAGTTTTTAAAAAATGAAAGCTTTTGTAAAAATAATATTAAATTAATCTTGAAGTCGTCCCGCTCCTTTGTATGCAGCCTTATATCGAGGTTCCATTAGTGAACTTACTTTTACGCCTTCGTACTTATTTGCAGCATGAACAAACATAGTTTCTCCAATATAGGTGCCACAGTGCCAGCCGGATGGAGACCGGTTACTTCTAAAAAATACAAGGTCCCCTATTTCAAGACTGTCCTTTTTAATTCGAATAGTTTGATTCCATTGTTTATAGCAGACTCCTTCTAGTTTAACTTCATACACATCTTGATAGAGTCTTTTATTAAACTGTGAACAGTCAATACCAGCTTCAGTTGAACCTCCAAGTTTATATGGTTTACCGATCCATCTTATAACAAAGGAATTAAGAATTGAATCTTGTGTAAATGGAGGAACTTCAGTTAAAGCTTGACCGAATCCTAACGACGTTAATGCGGTAAGAAGAAATCCTACCACTAATAATTTTTTCATAATTTTAATTTTTAAATTTAATCTGGAAGATCTAATGCAAGGGCTTGCATAAAATCTGGATTTGCCTTGATTTCGCTAATAGCATCCACTAATTCGTTTTTAGACATTCCGAACAGTGAGCATCTTTCCTTGATGCATTTTTCTTCTTTGGTACCATAATTTTCCCAGACATCATAAAAATATCCAAGTGCATGGTCCCAACCATATACGATAGTATTTCCGCCATCTAATTTTTTAGTGTATCTACTCATTGCCTCTTTGATTTAATTGCACTAAGAATAATCTCAGCGATTCTATTTAAGCGCCATTCACTTTTTTGTTCTTTAATCGTTAAAGGTTCAGTATTATTGTGAACATTTACTTGACTTGCATATTGATACTTAAATGCATCAAAATAGATTTGGTGCAAACGAGTTGGAATATTACTAAAATCTGCAGTGCACTCAATTGGTAAATGCGTCCCACTGCCTGCAATTGTAATACTACTCCTAATAGTAACTTTACCTGACCCTTTCATAGTCAAGTGGCTTGAGTCTGTATTAATTGTTAGTGTGCTCATAATCTGATACTTTAAGACCCCATTGCATATCTACCCAGCTCATATCAATCTCGGCCTGCTTTCGGGTTCTGTGTTTATTATTCTTTTGTAAAACTTCAACTCCCCATTCTATCCATTGATTACGCTGTTCCATTGTCATAGTCCAGTCCCAAAACCAATTGTCTTTACGATCAACGATATCTTCATACTTCACATCATGACCAGCAATCTCAAACATTTTATCAATGAGAATCTTAGCCATTTCTTCAGGAGATTTTTTCTTTGCCATTTTTGTAGATTTTATTTTGGTGGTTGGGCTCACATACGCAGATGGTGATGGTAAGTTACTGTACTCACACCATAAATTTTCTGAACCATTTACACTTAACATTTATAGAGATTGAATTTTTGATAAAATTTCCGTTACTTTAACTTCACTTAAGTAACCTAATACATCATTAGTAACTGGAGTATCATATGCAATGTTTCCATCCTTTCCAAATACTGCCAATTCATATAGACCTTTGGATCCACCATATGAAAATGGGGTTTTAACAATACTTGCGCCAAATCCATTATCAAATTGGATTTTAGCCTGTACGCCACCCATTCCATTTGGATGATCTTTAAATTCTAAATCTTCAAAAGTTTTCATTTCTTAAAAGTTAAAAGGTTGGCCGTCGACTGTAACTGATACAATATCACTATAATTAGACAAACTTTGGATATATCGTTTAGGACTTTTAATTTTATCGTAAACTAAAGTTTGTCCATTATTTAGAGTAATTGAAACTTCAAATCCTCCTGGAGTCAAGCTCAAATCATTAGTCCTGAATGCATCAGCGACTTTTATAGTTTTACTTACTGGCATATATCTTTTTAAATTTGCTGGATTCATATTAAATTATTGACCGCATCCACAATCGGCATCCTCAGAAAGAGGACCCTCGATTGGAGGTTCGGCTGCTTTATAAAATTCTTGATTACGCTCCCACAATTCGTCCATTGTAATATTGGTTTGGCCATCTTCATCAATGAAACGTAAAGTCCACCCACCTTCACCATACTTTTGATTTAGTTCATCAATCCTTTCAGGACGACCTTCAACCAAATCGCCTTTAGCAAAGGTATAATTTGAGCAAACATGTGAATATAGAACTTCGCCCTCCTCTGTTACAACCAAGAATTGGGCGTCTTCTACCTGTTTAATACCTGGATAAATGTATAAATTCATATAATTAAATTGAATAAGTAATTCCCCAAATAACTCCAACTAACCATAGTGCAATAAGTGCAGCTACAATAACGTCTTTGCTTGTAAATTTGTTCTTCATGATACTAATATACCTAATTATTTTTGTTAATGGCTGTCTCCCACTTCCCAGTTCTCAGCATAAATTAAGTAATCTGGATTGATTACCTTTGCAACTTTATGACGATCACCAGTATGGTGTTTAACTACAACTCCTTCATGAGGAACTTTGGTGCCATGGATAAAATTATCAAAGACATACATGTCTTGAATTTCCTTATTCCAATCTCCAACATATAATACATCAACATAAGGTAAGTTCATTTCAATTCCAACGAAATTAAAAGACTCGTCAGTTGAACAGTATTTTCCATTGATTTCCAGGTCAAATCCTGCAAATTCAATTTCCTTTAATCCATAATCATAATTCTTTTGAATGCCCGCTCCATAAATCTCTCCGTATAAAACTACTCCTGTACCAATACCGGCTGGGAATCTTTCGGTGTCCTTGGCGAACTTCCATAAAACTTCCTTAATGTTATATTTATCGGCAATTGCATACCACACATTTGTATCATAGAACCCCTGAGAGTCACTTCCCTTTTCTACATTGTGAGAACCAACTACAAATTCATAGTCAACCCATTTGGCACCAAACAATTTCTTTACCCTATCAAATAGGGAAAGTTTGTTTTTCTTTACAATACCATAACGAGCATTAGTACCATGGATTTTACGAGAAATCTCAACCCAATCGTCTTCAGTAAAAAGATCCGGTACGTTCTTTGCATTTGGAAATTTATAGTAGATATGAAAGTTTGGATTTTCTGAATATCTAATTTTTTTACCGCTTGCCAATTGAACTTGCTTAACTGGAGGCTCGTATTTCCAAATATCCATCGCATACATCATGTCCTTACCTTCATAGTAATTTTCCATAAATGGAATATGTTTCAATGGGATAATTAAGCATTCTGAGTATACACCTCTCAACTTAATGGTACGTACGCGTCCACCTTTTCTAAGATAATTAGTTACATTAAGATCATCTGATAAGTCCTTTGGAATAACTGCATCAGTGGTAGCAACTACAATTAGATCACCTTCTGCATATTGGCCCTTTTGTACGATGCAATTCCATCCACCAACTACTGCTAGTTCAATTTTATCAGCGCCCTCAATTAGTTTAATTTCTTTAATTGTTGCTACATAGCAAACACTATTTTGATTTTCCATCTTTTATTTTTTTACAATAGGTTTTAATTACTTTAAACTGTCCTTCTTCATTTTGGATTTTAATATCTTCTCTATTAATAAACTCTCTGAGGTTTCTATGAAAGCTCAATTTCATTTTAACATGTCCAGGATGAGAATCTACAAAGGCGCCGTCTAACATATTCCAATGTACCTTTGATTTCCAAGCAGTTCTCATTTCAATACCATTAAATAACTCAACAGTATCGCCTGGGTAAAGTTTGTTACCAAATGAATCGTTGCAAATTAGCTTTCTCATAACTTGACTTCGAATCGGTTTTTCATTTGTTCAAGCTTTTCCTCTGGCACTCCATGCTGATTTACACCGTCATGTCTATTTTCTACAATCAAAGAATAAACTCTATATCCGTATTTTTCTGCTAGATCAAAGTATGGTTGCATTTCCCAAGCTTGTGTAAATGTATTTGAAACTGCAATTTCACGGTAGAATTGGTCATTGACTAAAGAATCTTTCATATAAGTTTCTACCAGATTTCTACAAGATTCGTGGGCTTCTTTTAATTTAGATCCATCAAATTTGTATTCTCCATCAACCATAAAATACTTGTCAGCTTCACAAACTAAAAAGTCTGATCCAACCAAGTCTAGTGCAAATGTAGATTTTCCAGATCCTGGAAGTCCCCGTACTATGTATAATTTTTTAGTCATAATTTAAGTTATCTCTGGATTTAAATATACTAATTCGCAGTTAGATTTTACCCATTTAACTGGAAAGGTTAAGTGATTAGATGATGCTGACATTTTTTCTAGTTTACGTAAGGCCTCATTTAAAAAAACCTGAGTAGAGCCTTTCCAAATTCTTTGACAAATGAGGCCAGTTTTGACATCAAACTCTGCAAAGAAAAATGCAGAGTTTCTAGTTATTCTAACAAGATTACCATCGTGAATCCTATCTAACTGAAATCCGCCGCCCTCTTTACAGGATAAGTATTCATACTGTTCTTTTCCGCACTGCGAATAGGCATCGGCACCATGTTTTGTTGTATGACACCTATGGCCAAGAATCTCAGAAATCATCCATTCTTTAATAAAACCTGGAGTTAACAAGTCTTGCTGAAAACCTAAACCAGCCTTAAGCTGGTCTAGTGTTTCAATTAGTAATTTAACTTTATTTGGTTCAGACTCTATTAATTTAAGTAGGTCTTCTGTTTTCATTTTACTTAAGGCCAATCATTGTATTGGATTGGTTGCCTAACATTGTTTCAGGCAATCTACCATTCCATTTATTAATCCACTCTAATTGTAATAACATTGGAGTAATAGTTTTTTGTTTCAAACTATTTGCTTCGGCTTCAGCTTTTGCCGCAGTTAACATTGCTTGAGCATTACCATTTGCTGTTGCTATTTTAATTTTGGCCTGTGCTTCAGCAGTTTTAACTTCATTCTCTGCTCTAAGTGCGGCCTGTACTGCATTATTCTTGGCCTCAATAGATTTCTTAAATGTTTCAGGATAGATTAGGTTAGACGTAAATTGATTAATAATAAAACCTTCTTTAAGTAATTGACCCTCTAGTAATCTTCGTACCTCTACTTCAAATACGGCTCTATTAGAAATCAGCTCATCTGCGGTATATTTGTTAGTCGCTAAACGGAATGCATCATATACTGCAGTCTTTAGGAAACCTTCTTCAATTTCTGGAAGGGATCTACGATATTTTGCAAAGATTGCAGGAACCTTTTCACGCTGAACCGAATAGTTCATAATTGGTGAAACTTGGAATTCACTACCATCTTTAGAATTGACTACAAATGAATTATCAACGTCTTCAGTTTTCTTGTATTCTTTGTGTTGAATAAAGGTTGGAAATTCATAAATTTTTGTAGAGATTGGATTATAGAATACCCAGCCCGTACACTCAGTTACATCGTCGACCCCTTTTCCAGTTCCATACAAATTAACTTTTACTCCAACGTGACCCGCGTCAATACGTTCACAAGATTGAAACAATACGATTAGCGCAATAAATGCAGCAATTCCAATTACAATTTTCTTTACCATTTTTTTAATTTTTAGTTGTTTATTTAATTTTTCTTGTTCTTCGCGTTCTCTTTCGAGTTCCCAATAGCTTTTTTCTGCCATGTTAGTTTTTGTTTTTGTTAGTAAATTCTTTGGCTCCTTTATATTCATTAACTATATGTATAATTAATGCTACAATAAAAGCCCCAGTTATAATGAATAATCCCAATCCACCTACAAATGATAAGGTATCTGCTTTGTTCATTAATGTAAATGCAAACTCAATCGTTGAGACTGCGCCGACTGCCACTAAAAAATATAGTATGACTAGTCCTAATGTTGATGCTATTTTCATATTTGTTTTTTAAAAATTAGTGGTCCATACAGGACTCGAACCTGTGACCTTCTCGTTATGAGCGAGCTGCTCTAACCAACTGAGCTAAAGGACCTTAAATTGTATAGTATTCCCTAAGGCTCTCTTTTAATTCAACTGTACCATCTGGTAAAAACTTAACAGCAGCTTCTCCAATTTTTGGATTGTCTTCATTTTCAAATCGACCATCCATTTCATAGAGTACATAGATAGTTTTGCCAGTTCCTACTGCTAAATTAATTAAATCTTCTTTGCTAAGGGTAACATCAATATCTCCCCACCAAATCTTTCCCTCGTCAGTGCACACATTAGCATTAAAAATTGACAAGTTATCTGGGTATTGCTCGCGATAACCGCTTTTGCTTGCTGAGATCATTCGACCTGGCCAGCCTAGTTTGTATAGTAAATCTTCCATTCCTATTTTGATTTAAAACTAATATACTAAAAAGAAGTGAGTTAGAGCCTCTCTGTTCTGATTTTAGTCTAAAGATTCGCCACAGCTAGGGCAAAACTTCCAACTAGATTTTTTGATACGTGAACCGCATCCACCGCAGTAGTTACGTATTTCAGTAACTTCAACTGGTTTTTTGGAAAGTGGTAGGAGTTTTATAATTATGGTTTCGTTAACCCACCAATTATAAGATCCATTGTCTTCAGAGAATTTTTGTTTTGAATTAGAACCCTTTTCAATTCTGCCTGTTTCAATTGAGCCAGCAACTGGCATTGAAATATTATTGACAGTAGTTCCACCATAACTTAAACTACCAACGCTGCTTGAACTTGTATAACTGATATTTGATCCAAGCTGACTAGTTCCAGTTGTAGTAAAGAATGTATTTGGGTTAATTGTAGTAGTGTGTGATCCATTCCAATTATTTGAATTAATTGTCATTGAATTACCATACCAGTAATTTCCTCTTAAGTTTTGCTCATAAAAGAATTCAACTTTAACTTCGCCGTTTTTAGCAATTGCTTCTTTGGCTTCGTTAGAGTCTTCAACTTCATATGTTTCAAACTTGAATTTTTTAGCAATATCAAGATAACGCTCAAGATAAATTCTTTGACCTGGTCTGATTACCAAACCGGCCTGAGAAATTTCTTTACCATTAATTGAAATTTTTGCTAATACTTTGAATTGGTGAGGATTGAAAATTTCCAATTCAAATTGTTGACCGTCTTTTAAGTAGACTGAACTTTCGTATTGTTTAATACGATTTTTGTTGCTGGTGATATTCACCGAACACTTCTTTTGTTCTTGTAGTGTATACATTTTAGATTTATATTTTTTGCTTACCTCTTTATGACCATGGGATCATTCAAGGGCTATTAACCCGAGGCGAACAAGGAGAGGCTCTAATTCTCTCTTCTTCAGTATTATTTACTTCTTATTCCTAAAAAGTTTTACTGTTCTGATTATCTGTGCAAAGGTTTCTACAATAGCAAGGCATAGTGAAACTCTAACTGCCCAATTAATAGACCAGTGTTGATTTTCTAGGTGCCCTAATGCGATTGTACAAAGTGCAAGCAGAGAAATAGGAACAATGAAATTTACAGTAACCATCACATAAAATATGATGTTTAGGAACGAGTGCAATTTTGCTTTAGCAGTTTCTTTCATTAGAATAGTATTTTAATAGTAAAACCAATTATCAGTAATAGTAAAGCTGCAACCGCAACGGTAGCGATTTTTTCGTTTGCTTCAACTTGTTCTTTACTACGGCCTTGATGGTCATTTGGATCCCAGTTTTCCATGTGGCTTTTAGTTTATTTAACTATGCGTCTTGCATAATCATTAACTAGGGGTCTTCCTGTGTTATAACAACCCAATGCAACCGCCCAGTTATCATATCTTTTATACAAATATGCCAAAAGTTTCATTGAAATTTGAACATTTAGTTCAAGGTTATTTAGTAATTGTTTTTTAGTTACAGGTTTATCCCAAATAAAATTTGCAGTTGGAACCTGAATCTGCATTGCACCATATGCTGCAGCAGATGAGGTTAATTTGGGATTATATTTCCAATGGAATGGTCCCTTATAGCCTGTTTCTTCTCGAGCTACTCCTATTGCAATGTGGAATGGCACACCATATTCTTCAGAATACTTTTCTAAATAATAATAAAGAGCTAAACTTGGCGGTGACTTCTCATCGATTGTTCCGCTGTTTAGCTCTTTAGGTTTTTCAGTGTGTAATAGTCTCCAAAGGAAACCGAATGCCAAGATTCCAGCCAATACAATGAGAGTTTTAAATGATCTTACTCCCATAATTTAAATTTAGTGGCCAGTGGCGTTTACATATGCTTTTTGTGCATAGATATTAAAAATAACACGTCCAATTGAATCAGAATAGATTGTATAAACTCCAGTCTTTTTATCAATAATCAAAAGATCTGCATTTTCATTAACTGCAACTGAAGTGTTTTTGAGAGTTTTTGCCTCTCTCCAAGTTTCGCCTTTAACCTTGTTTAAAGCCAATTCGTAGTAGTAACCAATACAGAATCCTGCGATTAGTGCACTGGCTAAAACTGCAACTGTTCCAATTCTCTTAAGAAGAGATGTTGCCTTTTCCGTTAGTTGTTGAGCGAAGTTTTTTTGATTTTCCATTTTTTCTTTCTTTAGGTTTATCTTTAGATAATATACCCAAGTACTTGTCGGTTTGGTCTTTGTATAGTGCCCTAGCTTCTGCTAATAGTACAGGATAGGACTTATCAATTTCTGGGAAATCTCTGTCTAGGTCACCAAGAATTCTGCCCAATAGTTCTGTTCTAACAATTGAATAGTTTAGACTGTGTTTTAGACCCCATATATGTAAAACATTATTAAATTTCTGTTTAGCAATATTAATAGGTTCAGTATGAATCCATGCTTCCATCTCTGGG
>Ga0222713_10000612_pt1 | contig 40266 bp, 23 predicted proteins | sample C33_649DmetaG_FD_165061 | JGI IMG/M metagenome (GOLD analysis project Ga0222713, IMG submission 165061) | Estuarine water microbial communities from San Francisco Bay, California, United States - C33_649D | ecosystem: Environmental > Aquatic > Marine > Unclassified | place: USA: California... | reverse complement strand
AATGTTTGAGGCATGGGAAAATGATAAACACTTGTTTGCGTATGGTGCTGCAGGTACAGGTAAAACATTCGTTGCACTTTACTTAGCACTTAAAGATGTTCTGAATGAGAACACTCCATACGAAAAAGTTTATATTGTTCGATCACTTGTAGCAACTCGTGAGATTGGTTTCCTTCCTGGTGATCATGAAGATAAGTCATCGCTTTATCAAATTCCATATAAGAATATGGTAAAGTATATGTTTGAACTTCCTACTGAAGAAGAGTTTGAACTTCTCTATGGTCATCTTAAGACACAAGGAACTATAAGCTTCTGGTCTACATCATTCCTTCGTGGCACTACGATGGACAACTGCATTATTCTTGTAGATGAAATGCAGAATCTAAACTTCCACGAACTTGATTCAATCATCACTCGTGTCGGTCAAGATTGTAAGATCATGTTCTGTGGCGATGTGCAGCAGACAGATTTGATTAAAACCAACGAACGCAACGGCATTCTTGACTTTCAAAAGATCATCTCTACAATGGATGAGTTTGAATCTATCGAGTTTGGTGTAGGAGATATTGTTCGCTCAGGTCTTGTTCGTAACTATATCATTAGCAAAATTAATTTGGGATTCTAAATGTTTATTCATTCTTCGTCATTCACCCCCATTGAATTGGAACCAGTTATGGTAGATGGTCGCAGGGTTTACCCTGTGCCTTCGGGTGGTAAATATCCATCCATCACAACTGTTCTTGGGGTGTGCCCGAAGAAGAAAAAGAAACTGAATGAATGGAAGCAGCGTGTCGGTCATGATAAGGCACAAGCAATCTCAACTCGTGCTGCTACTCGTGGCACAAATTTTCACAAGATGGTTGAAGATTTGCTTAATAACTGCTATAATGAGAGTAACTTCAAAGGGCAACCCCTCCCCCTTATGATGTTCAAAAATGCTGTTCCCACTCTGAATAGAATCACTAAGGTCTATTTACAAGAAGCAGCATTATATTCTGACCACTTGGAAGTAGCTGGGCGAGTCGATTGCATCGGTGAGTTTGATGGTATTCCATCTGTCATTGACTTCAAAACCTCAAAGGAAGAGAAGCGTGAAGAATGGATGGAAGACTATTACATTCAAGAGACTGTATATGGGTGTATGTTTTATGAACTATATAAGACACGCATTCAACAACTTGTCACCATCGTTGCATGTGAAGATGGTAACACTCAAGTCGTTATCAAGAAACCAGAGAAAGAATATCTCGACCGTTTCATAGAACTACGCTCACTCTATCAGGAGATCTATGGAGGATAATATATTTGAGGATAAATTTATGACCGTCGCAAGATTCTCTACTGAGGTAGAGACCCTTGTGAACAGTGACTCTATGAGTTATATTGATGCTATCATTCATTATTGTGATGTCAACGATATCGAATTAGAAACTGTTCCCAAGTTGATTTCAAAACCATTGAAAGAAAAACTAAAACACGAAGCTCAACAACTGAACTTCATTAAAAAAACTTCCCGTGCTAAACTGATGCTAGTATGACTGACTTTTTTGATTCTGATATCGTAAGAGAAGAAGCTAAAGAGATGGAGCGTCTTCAGATGGAAGCGATGGAACTAACTCTTTCATCTCCATTTCAAAAATCTAGGGAAGATCAACTTCACTATATTCAAACAGTCCGAGCACTAGTGGAGAAGCAGCAGATCTTCTACACCCGTCTGAAACTCTCAGATGACCCTAGAGCAGTCGAAATGTGCGAGCAGATCGAGCAGGGTGCCAAGATGCTCTACGGGTGGTGGGAGACCGCTGACGTGCTCTCCCTGATGCGAGAGATGCTCTCCAAGCTCGACCAGTTTGAGAAGGAGATCGAGGCAGAGGGTTGACGCCGCCCCCTGCCCGTGCTACAATAACCAAGTGAACAGGCGTCACACAGACCAAATCTAAAACAATCCGAGGTAATCCTATGTCTTTCGCTGATCTTAAGCGTAAATCTCAAAACTCCTTTGCTTCTCTGACTAAGGAACTTGAGAAAGCAAACTCTACTTCCAGTGCCGATGATCGCTTCTGGAAGCCTAGCGTTGACGCCGCTGGTAATGGGTTCGCTGTTATTCGTTTCCTCCCTGCACCTGATGGTGAGGACATTCCGTTTGTTAAGCTATATTCCCATGCGTTTCAAGGTGATGGTGGTTGGTACATCGAGAACTCTCTGACCACTCTCGGTCAGAAAGATCCTGTCGGTGAAGTCAACCGTCGTCTGTGGAACAGTGGTCGTGATGCTGATAAAGAAACTGCTCGCAAGCAGAAGCGTAAGCTGACTTACTATGCCAACATCTATGTGGTGAGCGACAAAGCAAACCCTGAGAATGAAGGTAAAGTATTCCTGTACAAGTTTGGCAAGAAGATCTTTGACAAGATCACTGCTGCTATGCAACCTGAGTTTGAAGACGAAACTCCTGTGAATCCTTTCGATCTGTGGGAAGGTGCCAACTTCAAACTGAAGATCACTAACGTTGCTGGTTACTGGAACTACGACAAGTCCGAGTTCGCTGCTCCTTCGGCACTTGCTGCTGATGATTCCAAGCTGGAATCTATCTGGCGTCAAGCACATTCGCTGCAAGCGTTTGTGTCTCCTGACAACTTCAAGTCCTACGAAGAACTTGAAGAGCGCCTGAATCTGGTGCTTGGTATCACTCAGACCCCTGCCTCTGCTCGTGCAGCACAGGTGACTCGTGTGATGGATGAGGAAGAGGATGAAGAGTTCGTGACTCCTGCTCCTGCACCCCGCCGCGAACCTGCCCTGCCTAAGGTTGCAGTTGCTGCTGGTGTTGATGAGGATGAAGATGATGCTCTCAGTTACTTCGCTCGTCTCGCTGAAGAGGACTGAAACCAAAATCTATAGTTAAAAACATAATGGGCGGAAAAAAAATCCGCCCATTTTTTTATGCCAAAAAGTTTAGATGCCAGATTTCTTTGTTTTCTTATCAATATAAGACGAAGAGTTGGCATACAACATACCAGATTCAAATTGAGAAATAAATTCTTGTAAGAATCTTGGTTTTAATACATAAATTTCTCTTTTACTTTCATTTAATTTTTGTTCATATTGATAGTTTGTTACAGGAGTAATCACACTTGTTCCTGCTACTTTAATTGTCGCTCCTGTACCACTATCATAGTAGTAAAATTTCCCGTCTGATGGTTTGAGTGGACTATTAGAGAATGTTGATTCAACTTTTAATCCTGCCTTCAATACAACTCTACCTGCACTATCTTTTACTTCTCTTGTTTCATAGTGGTGTACTCTATCTGCTGGTTGAACTGATTGATTACCAGGAGCACCACGATATGAATCATTCACCATATCATATAGATATGTTTCTGATTTTGGTAGGTCATTGTATACATTCAATACATTATTAGTCAGTGCAATGATCCAATCATAATTCGATGACTGATAAAACTTGAATGATACTTGATCCAAACGTTCGTTGTCAAGCATTGCATACTTAGTAAACAATGTATTGTAATTAAACGATGATTCAGATAGTTTGTATCTCTTGAAGAAATTTTTGACAAGAACATATTCCGTTTCCGAGTACGGAAATGTTAATGGTTTTTTGTCGTATTCTACATCTGGTAAACGATTGAAGTATGCCATGATTACCTGTATTTGTCTGTGCCTGAACCAATTTCTTCTGAAAATACCATTTTCAATTCTGTAAATGATACACTTAAATTAATACCAATTGGTCTTCCATCTGAATATGTCATGTATTGACCTTCTGTTACATAATCTACATTCACTTTTGTAATAGCAGACACTTTAAATCTTGGTAAGTATGGATGTTCTGATGTGCTATTACCCAGATGGAAACTTACTTGACATACATCTGGAATTCCAAGAAAGTTTCTATTAGTTAATCCTGCTATAGATTGATCTCCTCCTTTAGGAGCAGAACATTTTTTAAATAACTCCGCTATGGCAAGCATTTGTATTGAATCATTTTCATCTAAAGCCATCATCTTAAAATTATATCCATGCTGCCTTAGTGAAGTGCCACCATACAATAATTCTGTGTTTGGATTTATAATAAAACCACTAACTAATCCAACTACATCACTAGCGCCTAAACTCGTTGAAAATCCAGGAGTTGTATTCATAGTGTTGACTAATCCTTTTATTCCATCTTCAACCAATCCACCAGCAGCTCCAGAAATAAGACTGTTTAATCCACCACCTATGGAAGATAAAAAATTGGGAGCTGTGGTATCTTTTTTTCCCATTGCTGCGTTAATAGCACCACCTACTGCTCCTATTGCGGCGCGGGGCAACCCACCCATTCCTTTTGGACCCCAATCTCCGCTGAAAGAAGATTGAATATCATTTGGCATTGCTATAGAGATAGAATCTACACCAGCGGAAGTTAAATTTGAGGCGTTAGAAGAAAAATTATATGCATTAGATCTACTAGATGCCCCCTGTGATAGTGGTGGTTCATACTTATAAAATTTAAATGTAATTCTATCTGTTGTTCCGTCTAGCGTTGATGGATATCTTAAGGTTGCCATTAAGTTACGTCCGTGATGTCTTCTGGTTTGCCATAACCTTTGATGATTCTCTTCGCCTTAATTCTATCTCCATACTTTTCATTAGTTTCTTTCCATACTTCAGATGATTTGTATGGAACTAATACGCCACTTCTTTCTCTTACAAAATGTTCTACTGGTAGAACAATAGCACTATCCCATTCATCGATAGCAAGATCTAATAGGAATCCATCTACATGGTCTGTAATGTATTTATGAAAACATGATCGAGGTAGGTCAATACGATTGTCTTTAAGTTTTTCGATGGCAAGCATTCTCTTTCTTGGTTCCATATAGTGCAGGTTGGCACCAAAGAAGTGATCTGCATTTGCTTTGATGACATACACCAAAGGAAAAGTATCATAGTAAGGAAGATACTTCATCTTTGCTTTGTACTCAAAGAGAAACAATCTCCCCTGTCTTGCGTATCTTCTTAATCTATTTTCGTCTTGATTATCTTCGTCGTCTGTTCGATCTCTTCTTTCATCACGAATAGTTTTGTCAGGATTCTGCTTGTATTCCAGTGCCATTGAACGAACGGTCTTTCTATACCACTGCCACGTTTGTTCTTCGCCACCTGTTTTATCTTTTACTCTTTCAAATAATGTTTTATATCCTTTCTTCTGTTTCTTTGATTCTTTTTTAAATCCTTGTGCCATGTGCTATACCCCCAAGTGATCTTCGGTGAGAATTAGAAATTGCATTTGCCTATCCTCACACCAGTCACTTGCGGCTTCCCATTTCGCTTGGTTCTTTAGGAACGTTAATACTTTATCTTTGTATAGTTTGGTTTGTTTCTTTGCTGGAGGTGGAGGAGCTGTTTGATTCTTCGGTTTGATTTCAATGAGATACTTTTTGATTTCATTTGTTTTGGTACGAACTTTAATATAGAAGTCCACATAATATCTGTGTACTCTACCATCCACAGGTGAACGATAAGGTATCACAACTTCCTCACTGCCCCACTCAATCACACTTGCATTACGATCACAAAATGTCATGAACTTTCTTTCCCAGAGAGAACGATAAACAATGTTCATCGGATTGCCTCTGTATTTTTTGGGATTTATAGGGCGGTAAAATCCCGAGTATGCCATAAATATAAATATAAAACTACCATAGGTATTTATAGATGGCGAGAACTGGCAACGGAGCGATTAGAAGCTATCTAACTGCTATTACCAATGGAAGGGGGATGGCGAAAAGCAATACTTATGCAGTATATTTTACACTGACTGATGAATTGCGTGCCAATCTTAGAGATAAAGGTAGACAAGATGGATTGGAATCTGTGAGCAATAAACTTCAACCTCATAAAGTTGGTGAAAGGATTATGTTGATGTGTGATGAAGTTTCTCTGCCAGGAATTCAAATTAATACTGGATCAGTTGCGGGAAGATTTCAGGGTCAAGGACCAATTTATTATCCAACTGCTCCCATCTATAACGATCTACAACTTTCATTTATGTGTGATGGTGAGATGCAAGCATTCAAATTTCTCTTGGATTGGAATGATTTCATATACAATACAACTTCAAACATAGGTCTTGGTGGGGGTGAAAAGACAAGGAAGTTGAGATATCCAAAAGAATATCAATGTAAATTATATGTGGAGAAAAGAGAAAGAGATGCTACAAGTGAAATTGGAGCTCAAACAATGAAGTTTACATTACATAATGCTTGGCCATATTCAGTTGATGCTGTTCCTCTTTCATATGGTTCTTCTCAGTTAGTAAAATGTACTGCTAACTTCTATTATACTTCTTGGGATAGAGATCCAAATGCTGAGAAAGGATTGTCTTGGCCAAATAGATAATAAATAATTTTACGAATTTATAATTATAAATCATGCCTTTACCAAAGCCCCCAGTTCCAACTTATGAATTGGAATTACCTTCAACAGGAAAACAAGTTAAGTACAGACCATTTCTAGTTAGCGAAGAGAAAGTTCTTCTGATGGCGATGGAATCGGAAGATGAAAAGCAGATTACGAATGCTGTAGTAGACATTGTAAAGAGTTGCATTCTTACTAGAGGAATTAAAGTATCTGATCTTGCTTCATTTGATATCGAATATATCTTTCTAAACATTCGCGGCAAGTCAGTCGGTGAAGATGTTAGAATGAAAATTACATGCCGCGATGATAACGAAACACAAGTAGATTATAGTTTAAATCTTGAAGATGTTCAGGTTCAGAAAGATCCTAAGCATACTAATAAGATTATGCTTGATGATACTTCTGGAGTTATCATGAAGTATCCTGGCATTGATCAGTTCATTCAAACACAAATCATGATGAAGAGTTTGAATGCTGAAGAAGTGTTTGACATCATTGTAGATTCTGTGCATCAAATCTTTGCTGGTGAAGACGTGTATGAGGCAAAGAACACACCAAAGAAAGAAGTAGAGGAATGGTTGGGTGGTCTGACATCAAAGCAGTTTGAAAAAATCAAAGATTTCTTTGCTACGATGCCGAAACTTTCTCATACATTTAGTGTGAAGAATCCAAACACAGGAGTTGAATCTGAATATACTATCGAGGGTCTGGTAAATTTTTTCGGATAAGCATGTTCCATGATAATCTGATTAATCATTATCAATCTAATTTTAATTTGGTTTATCATCATAAATTTTCATTAGCTGAACTTGAGAACATGCTTCCTTGGGAAAGAATTGTTTATGTTACGATGCTTAATCAGTACATAGAAGAGCAGAACCAAAAGAACGCCAAATGAATCCAGAAGATTTAGATTTACCACAACCACCAGAAGGAGTATTACATCCAACGATGCCTTGGAGTAGGATTAATCCTAACTCTAGATTGTGGTTGATTTTAAAATCTAAATTAACTGGCAGAAGACAGGGAGATGAAAGCTATACTTCATATGTAAATCTCTCTGATGCAGATGCTGATAGGTTGATTGAAAATATAAAAAAAGATCCAAGAGGTTATCCATCTTTAGATCAAGAGAGTGGCACTCCTGTCGAGTGGATGGAGAGGCAAAGAATATATCAGGAATGGTTAGTAGAAGAGTATCTTGAGAAACCCTTTCGTAAGAAAGTAGATCAGAAGATTGAAGAAGCAGAGATCGAAAGAAGAGTAAAGGAGATACAAGAAAAGAAAAAAGAGATTGCTGATACTCTAAACAATAAACCACAACCTGAAGTACAACCACAGGATAAGTTATTACCCGCAGATCCTTTAGACATTCCTGATCCTTGGGAAGGCAGTGAGACAGTACCAAATATTGTTACTCCTGTCACTACCGAACCAACATTACTTTTACCACCAGCAAAAGATCCTGAACCTGAGGTAGAGAAACCTCAGCAGGAGAAGAAACAAAAGAAAGAAAAATCTTTCATCATACCAGAAACTCTTAGCCCTGAAGTACGAACTACGATCAGGAACTTTGCTGGAAATCTTGATAGTATTCGTAGGCAAATGTCTAAACAGACACGAATACTACAACGCAGGGAAGGAAACTATAGAAGAATTATAAACGGATTAGAGTCCACTAAATTTTTACTTGGGCAACAAGTAGAAAATTATAGAGAAGCACTGGATGATTTAGAGACGCAGCAGAGAATCACCGAAGCGTATAGTGCTCCTATTGGACCACAACCAATGGAGTCACCTACGCCATGGGCGGCAGCTGGTCCAGAGGATGTAGGTAACGAGCAAGGATTTACGCCACGACTACCAGCAGAAAAATTATCAGAAGGTGGATTCTTAAACACTCCATATCCAGGTAGGTTTGCTGAAGGTGGTGTGAATGTAGCACCAAACTTCGCTGAGAAGATGCTGAAGCCTGGCATCTATGACAACCCAACAATAGGAACACTGCCACCCAACTCAGCAGTCATTCCATTGAATAGAAACTCTGGTAAAGAGTTGATGGGTCAGTATGATACTCAGCAATATATTCAAGCACTTGGCGAGACAATGTATAAACCAATGAATGCTTTGCTTGGCGGTGCTATTGCCAATGTCGGTAGTGTTATAAAATCTCTTGGAGCTTTTGCTGGTTATTTTAGTGCTGGCGTGCAAGCATTGATCGGACCACTATCCTCGTTATTAAAAGTTTCTTCAAATACTATTCTGGATCTTCTGGGTGGACCAGCATATGCTGGTGAAGAAGATAGCGAAGAAAGAAATTCTTTCTATGATTCGTGGAAGACATTCATGAAAGAAAACAATCTCTTCTTCAAGGGATTGTCTGCATTATTAGGTGGTGGGGGTGGAGGTAATCCAGAAATATCTAAAGACATTGCTGTTATTAGTTCTGCTAGTGACTTAAGATATGTTGGTGGAACAAACGTAGGAAAATTGCCAGCATGGATACCATTCTCCAAAGCAGATAGTAAGAAGATTGGATATGTTTCTGGATTTGGTATGCGCGGTGGGAGATTACATAGTGGTATTGATTTGGATGGTGATAGAGGAATTAGAATTATATCTCCTATGGCAGGCGAAGTTTATGTTTTAAATAAAGGAGTTGTGAGAGAACAGAATCCAGCCGACGGGGGTGGATACGGCAACTTTGTTGGTATTAAATATGGCAGTCCTAAAGTATGGATGTACTTTGGTCACATGAAAGAAGTTGCTGATGGATTACAAGTTGGATCTAAGGTATCTGCAGGACAAGTTATAGGTACTCTCGGAAATACTGGTCACTCCACTGGTCCTCACTTGCATTGGGAAGTAAGACAAAGTGCGGGTGGTGGACAAGTAGATCCAGTAGAATGGACTCATCAAAATAAAGTATCTGGATCATTGGGTGCTCCAACTTCACCGAGAAAGAATATAATGGACTATCCTGAGTATGAAATTGATCGATATACTCAATATGATAAAGATAAGATTGTCAGAATGAATAACAAATTATATAAAATTAATAGTAGAGGAGCACTTGGAGATGAAGTTTCAATTGATTCATTAGAATCAGGTGGTCAAATTAAAATCAAAGCAGAGTCAGGTGTTTCTGCAATCAAGGTTCAAGAGTCAAAACAGATTGCACCAACACCAGTACCAAAAATGAAGAGTGCGTCTATAACTCCTGTTGTTTCTGCTGATAAATCAAAACCAAAAGTGTATAATATTGAAGCACCAACATCTATGGCACCATCATTTCAAATGATGTCTGCTCCTGCTACTAAGATTGTACCAGTATTTGTAGACATATCAACGAATGATATTCTAGAGATTAATGAGATTAGGAGGATGATGTAATGACAACTCTTAATGAATATATTTTTAGTCAAGCAACAAATAAAAGACCAGCAGGTAAGCAGTCTAATGCTTCCTCTTCTTCTACATTGACTGGATTTTTTACCAGTAAAGTACAAGAGCAAAGTAAATCTGGCCAATCATTTGAAGAGCAACTTGATAAAGCATTTCAAATACTTGGTAAAAAAACTTCTTCGATTAAGAGAGAACAATTCAAGCAGATTAAAATTGCTACGACTCTACTGGAGAAGCAAGAGGATGCACAAAAATTAATTGCAGATATTTTAAATCTCGTAGAAGAGAGAACGAGTTTAGAGAAACAATTTTATCAAAGAATTTTAGAGAATCAAACACCACCAGAACCTGTTGTTTCTGAGGAACCACCTGCTCCTGTTGAACCAGAACCAGAACCAGAAGAGCAGTCCGCAGAACCAGAAAAATTGGCTGCTGGTGGTACAACTAAGATGACACCACCAACACAAGAATCTACTGATCCTAGTGAAAAAAATAAACAGATAAAATTTGCTGATGTTATGCAGTTGCAACCAAAAGCTGCTGGACTTACTGCAATATCTGTGTTGGGAGAGTTTATATCATCTCTTGGTCCTCTTGCTGGTTTCTTTAAACCATTTGTTAAAACTGCTGCTACTCCTTTTGCTATTGCTATGGGAGTAGGACAAAATGTTGTTAACACATTACTTGGTGGACCAGTACATGCTGGAGAATTAAAAAGTAAAGAGTATCAAAAAGAATTTGGAAAAACATGGAGTGCTTTTTTAAATGACTCTGAGTTTGTTGCATTGTATATTGATAGAACATCTGATGCGGCTGCAGCAGCAAATCCAAACTATCCACCAGGAGAAGGAAGTGAACAATCAGTTATTGATGCTGCTAAAGAGATGGGTTATACAGGTGATTTGGCAGCACTATTAGCAATCATTAAAGGAGAATCTTCGTTTAAATTAGTTAGAGAATATCCTTATCGTAGTGTTGATCAAGTTGTTCGTGTCTGGCCAAGAATATCTAGAGCAAAAGCAGAACAATTAGTAAATGCCGATACGACAGGAGAAGCAGTATTTAATTATGCATATGCTAATATTATTGGTAATGGTCCAGAGTCATCTGGTGATGGATGGAGATATAGAGGTGGTGGTTATATTCAGTTAACAGGTAGAGCTAACTATAAAAATATTGGTGAGATGATTGGAGTGGATTTGGAACAAAATCCAGATGCAATATTGAATGATTCTGTAGCAGCAAAAGCAGCAGTTGCTTATATGCAGAGGAGAGGAAGTCCAAAAGATTTAGAATCTTCTTTGAGAGCAGTTGGTGGTGTGCAACTTGGGTGGCCTAAAAAACGAGAATATTATGCACAATACAAAGCAAAAGGATTTGAAAGTGGAGGTCAATTAAATATACCTGGAACAGAACCAGTGGTTATTTCTGGACCTAAGAGTGGATACCCAGTTACATTTGGTGGCATTCCTATCACTATGCATGGTGTTGAATTTGGTGTACCAACTACAGATGGTGTTCAAATTTATCCTTTCATAAACAGAAAATATGATTTCTTTGAAGATCCAGAAAAAGTTTTGGCGAGATGGAAACAGATTGATGGGGGTAATAGCACAACTACTTTTAGAACAGCACAAGATGGCATCTCTCTTGGTGTGAAAGCGATTCAACACGACGAAGCATTGTCATCATTATCAAGAGGAAAGAATGATTACATTGTGCATGGTGGTCAGAGTGTAATATCATCTGTGCCTTGGGGAAAGGTAGCATCTTCCACTCCATTGTATGCATATGAAACTGGTGTATCTGGAGACAGAACAACGATAGGATGGGGCATGACTTATTATGATTCAATTACTGCTGGCACAAAAGCAGTAAAGCCAGGTCAAACAATTAAGAAGCAGCAAGCAGATGCGATGCTCAAGAATCTGGTTGCTAATTATACTAAGACACTAAGTTCGCAGAAATGGTATCAAAAGTTTTGGAATAGAATGTCTCCTTCTCAGCAAGCAGGACTTTTAGCATATGGATATAATCAACCAGCACATTTACTTGGCACTGGTGCTCCTAAGATGTATGCGGCATTGAACAGAGGTGACATGCGAGCAGTGGCAGCAAACATTGATCGTGGATTGCCAGCAAGAGAAAAGAATGAAAAGAGATTAGTGTTAAGTGGTCCTACTGATTTAACTAAGGTACAACCTAGAGCTAATTCTGCTCCAAGAGTCATTGTTAATCGAGTAGGTGGTGGTGGATCATCACCATCATTTATACAGCAAGCACAACAAACTATAACAAGATTGATACCAATACCTGTATTCAATGGCAATCGAGTTAGGTCTGAATTAAATATGAGACGCACCAAATAAATACTTTATAAGGAAGGATCGATAGATGGCAGAAAGTAGCTTAACGGGATTTCTAGTAAAACAAGCATTTAAATCTCGTAAGGAAGCGAAAGCCGAGAAAGCGAGACAAGATAAAGTAGTTAAAGATGGTGGTAAGGTAGACGACAAAGATCGTAAGGGATTATTTCGTAAAGCATTTACAAAAAATTTATTTGGTGGATTATTTGGTGGCAGAAGTGCAACAGGTGGTGGTAATTCTACTGCTACTGGTGCTATGTTGGGAGGTGGTAAAAAGAAAAAGCAGAAACAACCTAAAGGTGGTGGAGGAAAAAAACCATCTGGAGGAAAAGCAAAAGGATTAGAGAAGATTCTGCTTACTGGATTTGGATCTTTAGCAGCAGATACCACTGCTATTAGTGGAGGTCTTGCTGCTCTCACTGAGATTATGAATTCTCAGTTGAATATTGAAGGTGATATGTCATCTGGTATTCAGGGGATCAATGCTATACTTGCTGATCAACTAGAAGTTCAGACATCATTCCTTGATGCTATAGGTCTTGGTGGTGGACTCGGTGGAGGTGGAGGAGATGGTGGAATTGCTGGTATGTTTGGTAATACTAGTGTTGCTGGTGTTGGTGGTAACGGAAGTTCATTTACACAAGCAATGTTTGAAAACCTTCAAAGATTGAAAGATTTAGCAATGAGTTTTGGTGGTGGTGCTGCGCTGCAGGGTGCTCGTCAAGCAGGTATGCAGGGTCTAGCGCAAGCGGGAACCGCCGTAGCACCTGCTGCTGCTGTGCTGGGAGTCGGTGCGTTGCTCAGCGCAGGCGGCGAAGGCATGTTCCAGCTAGGTAAGATGGGCGATCAGTCATTAAAAGATAGAAGAAAACTAATTGAAGAGAAGAAAGCAAGAGGAGAAAATACTTTCTTTGATGAGACATTACAAGTTGGACAAACAGGACTTGGTGAGGTTGGTAAAACATTAGGAGTTGCTGCTGACGTAGGTGGAGCGCCTGTAAGAATGCTTGGTGAATTAATTGCTAATCCTTTCTTGAACGAGAAGCAGAAGGAAGAGCAAGCAATGAACTTGGCGAAGTATGACACTCGTATCAGAGAACATGCTCGTGGTTGGATGAATCGTATTGACTTCTTGAATATTGTTTCTGATGAGAAGGGCGGGTTCGGAAACATTTATGGCAACCAAGCTGCTACTAAGGAAATGGCAGGCAAGATGGCAGCTGGTGGTACAAATGCTATGATTGGTGAAGCAGGTAAGGAAGCAGTTGTTCCTTTACACTCTGCAGATTCTCCAGCAAAATCCAAAGTTGGAATGGATCCTTCGATGCAAGCATCAGCGGGATCAATGCTTGCAGTTACTGATCAATTCATCAAATCTATGGGAGCACTTGGCGGTCCAGTGTCTCAAGCATTAGGTTCTGACATCAGTAATCTTGCCAAGACATTTGGTATGTCACAGACTCTTCCCAATCTTTCGATTGGTGGTGGTAAGTTTAGAGAAGATACATCTTCCAAAAAGAATCGTGAAAAATTTGTAAAAGATTTAATCGCAGGATCTTTAGAATCTTTGGGAGCAAAGAAAAAAGAAACTGCTCCTGCCGCACCACCGCCACCACCGCCAGCACCAACTCCCCCTCCACAAACAGAAGAAGAACAGAAAAAACAATCTAATCCTTCCAATCCATCTACAGGATCTGTATCACAGAGACAAACTGCTGGTGCTGATAGACCTATGGATGGACAAGAACCAGGATCAGAGGAAGTAACAAATAAAGGTGGAGCAGATCATGGTAGAACATCAAGTGAAACTGCAAAGGGAAATTTAACATCAACTACTGTTACTCAAAGAACATTTCCGTTTACTCACACTGGTGACGGACAAAAATATAAAGTTCTTTTGAATTATACAAATGGTGACTATGAAGTATTTAAAGTCGGTGCTGGTTTTGCAGGGACAGATCAACCAGTAGATTTATCGAATCCTAAAAAGGGTGGATTGAATGAAGCGTTACTACAAAGAGCACATAAAATAGTTGTAGAAGCATATGAAAAACACGCTCCAGGCAGAGGTCAAGCAGTAAAATATATACCACCTAATAAAGAATCGGGCGGATCAATCAAACCACAACCAATGCTACAGGCAGAGGGGGGTCTTGATTGGTTGTGGAAATGGTTGACTACTCCAATGGGTCAGGGAGCATCCAATAAAGTAGTTGGTGGATTACAAGATTCTGCAAGGCAAGGAAATCTTGGAGGCATGGCAAAGAACATGCGTAATGTACGTGATCAGCAAGCAGAATATATGAAGTTGTTGAGACCACAAGAGAGTGGTGGTACTACACAATCAATTAAGCAACCATCTGCTCCAAAAGTATCTGCTGCCAGCTATGTCCCTATGGCAACATCGATGACAGAATCAACTGACATTGGTGCTATTGTAAATATAGTAAGCAATCAATCACAGCAATCAATACCAGTGGCACCTCCACAAGAAACACAATCAACTGCAGAACTAGTAAATTCTCCATTTGGTAGTGGGTTAGCATTCAGTGTATTGTCAACAAATCATTGGGGTGGATAAGAAATGGCGTTAGATCTTAATGCAATAGTTAAGGAAGTTTATATCACAGATCTCAAAGGTAAGAAACATATGCTTACTGGCGATAAGGTTGAGGCACAACTGATTGGTATCCGTGTTTACGAGTCTATGGAACTTCCTACCATAGCAGCAGAAATAGATATTATTGATACCGCTGTTAATTTAATTGCCGCTGCTCCTATTGTCGGAACAGAAGAAGTAGTCATTAAATTAGTAGCACCTAATATATCAGACACAGAATATACTTTTAAGTTTGTGGTATATGGTATCAGAAATAGAGTTGTTTCTAAAAATGCTCAATTGTACACGTTGGATTTGTTTACAATGGAGGCATTGAAAAATGAAGTTCTTCGTATTGGTAAAAAATTGGAAGGTACTGGTGAACAAATAGTAACAGATGTATTAAAAAATTATTTACAGGCAGGATCAAAAATAAAGTCTTCTAATTTTGAACCATGTAAATATAAAATGAAAGAGATACCATCTTTGAAGAGACCATTTGATCTTATCACATCAATTCTTCCTGAATGTGTGTCTGGTAGTACAAATCCTCAAACAGCTGCTCAAACATCATCCACTAATAAGGGAGGAACCACTGCATCTACTGGCACTACCGATGCTCCTACAAATACTACTGCCACCATTGTATCTGGTAGTGCTGGGTATGTATTTTTTGAAACCTATGATGGTTATGTATTTAAATCATATGATCAATTAATTAAATCTGATTTGAAACATGAAGAATATGTATATTCACTTGCACAAACTGAAGAAAGTAATGCACAAACAAATACTTATAAAATTTTAAATTATTCTTTTGGATCACAAGAAAATATTTTGAAGAAGATGAGATATGGTGTTTATTCATCAGTGATTGCTTTTTTCAATCCATCTACTACAGAGTATGAAGAATATTTTTTCTCGTTGGATAAAGAATATCAACAAATGGCTCACTTGGGAACAGATGAAAAGATTCCAGAACAAATTAAAAATTTTTCTAAATATCCTTCTAGAATTATGTTACAATTCTATGATCATGAAACATATCACACTGGAACTGACATAGCAAATCCATCACAAGCAGGGTCAAAAGGAGGAACTCCATTTCCTGATTTTAAAAAACAATGGATGGCACAATCAATCAGTAGAAGTGTCATAATGAAAAATCAGATACTAAATATTACTATACCGATTAATTTACAGCTAAGAGCGGGTGATAAATTAACAGTTAGATTGCCAAATCAATCTGTTACTGCTAAAAGAACTGAAAAAATTTATGATGAGATAAACAGTGGTGTGTATTTGATCAATAAAATTTCATACGAAATTGTGCGTGACTCTAAGACTGGAATGGCAGCGGTATCAAATGTCGAACTAATTAGAGACAACTTAGGTAGCTAAAATGGCATACGATAACATTGATGAACATATAAAAGACAACCAAAGAAGATTGGATGATCCCTTGACTTCTTCGCAAGCGCGAAGACATGTGGAGGATGAACTTGAATCTCTTGAGAGATATCATGATAGACATCCAGAAGATTTACATGATCCAACACCTTTAGAACTTTATTGCGACGATAATCCAACAGCATCTGAATGTAAAATCTTTGATGTATAATCACCATGCTATTACCTGAATTAAATACGCCCGTAGGATTTGCTGGTAAAGATGGTTTTTATTGGTGGATCGGGCAGGTAGAAACTGATAAAGATACGAAGAATTCTAACAGATATAAAGTTAGAATTGTAGGTCAGCATTTGAAGAGTTGCGAGGCAATTCCTTATGATGATTTACCATGGGCAACTATCATGTTGCCAGTTACACACCCAGCAAGTTTAGGTAATAGTAATTTCACTCCCGCCAAATTGCAGAAAGGTGATTGGGTGATGGGATTCTTTTTGGATGGTGCTACTGGTCAGCATCCAGTTATCATGGGGCAGATGCCCAGAGTAACAAAGTCAACTAAGAATGATCCATTAGAGACAACAGCAAGTGCGGATGCTTGTCTGGGATTTTCAAATTATGTTCCGCCAACTAATCCCACGATGGCGATGCCTGCAGTTAATGGGGCACCATCGCAGGAAGCATCGACCAAACCAACGGGATCTAATGCACCATCAACAGCAAACGCTGCTACAAATGGAACCAATGATCCAGGCAATCCAATGGGTAGGTATGCCTGCCATCCTATAGCAGACGCTGGTTGCAAAGATACTGATACTGCTAAGACAAAGATGGAGGAGGCACTCACCGAAGTTCTTGGTAGCATATCTCAAAATGGTGGTCAAATAGGAACCAAAATGGTTAGTGAAGCAAGCGGTCAACTATTTGATTATGCAGCAGCAGGAAGAGGATATGTAACAAGAGTATTTGGTATTGCGAATGCTTATCTTAGAAATGCTAAGTTCAAAATGATTGCATTGATCAAGCAAGGTGTTGAACAAGTTGTGAAGTGGTTGATGGGTGTTCCTACTCCACCAGTGGGAGAGAAACCAAAGTCAGGTCCAGTTACAAAACAAAAGAGTGTAGGATTCTTAGGTAAATTAATTCAACAACTAAATGATTCTCTCAGTAAATTAAATTGTCAGTTTGCTGATCTTGAAGAGAGATTACTTGATTTTCTTACCAATTTAATCACAGATCTATTGACAGATGTAGTAAATGCAGCAACTTGTGTGGTTGAATCTGTCATATCACAGGTGCTTAGTGAAATAGAATCATTCTTAACTGGTATTATTGACCTTGTTCTTGGTCCATTGCAATCAATTCTTGGAATCATTGCAAGTCCTCTAAACATTTTGGGAGCAGCTCTACAATATATCTTCCAATTGATAGGACTTACTTGTACTGGACCAAGCAATAAGTGTAGTGATAAGACACAACATTGTACTGGATCAGCGAACAAAAAGAAACCAGGCGAAGATGATTTTGCAAAATTAGATGCACTAATTGCTGGTATAGAATCTGAAGGTGTAACTCCACTACAAACAAGTTGCGAAGAAGCATACGCATTGCCATGCCCAGCAACAACTACTGCAGGTGCATCTGGAGGTACTCCTGGTCCAGGTAGTTCACCAGGAACACCACCATTAACACCACCAACAAATCCTTATCAGAATATTTTACCTACACTACCTAACGCACCAAATCCTACTACCACCACTCCTGCTACAACACCAGTATTTCCTCCTGTTAATGTAGCAATCATAAGCTATGCAACATTAAATTTATTTGGTCGTACAAATATTATAGCACAAGTAGCACCATTCGGTAGATATATAACAGCATCATCAGGAGGGATGGCAGTTAGCGGAACAACGATTAGTACATTTACTCCATCCCCAGTTACTCCAACTATCAATCTTGATTTCACATTATCATCTGACAAAACAAGAGTAACTGCAAAAGATAATATCTCATTTACTCTTAATGTTATATCAGGTTCAGTACCTGATGGCACTGAGTATGACTACTTGATGTTTGGTAATATTCAAAGAAGCGACTTCACTAACAACACAACCATAGGTAAAATTAGAATGGTTGGTGGTGTTGGTGTTGTTACACTAACTCTATCAGATACTCTTAGTATAACAGGAGATACACCAGTTACGTTTAGTGTTCTTGGACCAAGAATTACTACTGACTTTACAATGTACACAAATGTTACACCCATAGTAACGATACCTAACATCTTTGTGCCACCTACATTAGGCAATCCTGTTGTCGATAACAACGGAAGAATTGTTGATGTTCCTATTATAGATCCTGGCGATAGATATCTTTCTCCTCCATTGATTACAATTTATGGCGCTGGTACTGGAGGATTTGCATCAGCTGTGTTAGATGATACTGGATTGTTGACTAAAGTTGTAGTAGATAGACCAGGCGTAGGATACACACCAACCATAACAACTAATGATAATTGTTACATCGAAGGATTTATTATCATACGACCAGGATATAATTACTCATCTCGCCCAACAATATATGTCAATGGGGATCCTAATATAGCACAGGCAGTGATAAATGAAAGAGGTAATTTAGTTTCTGTCAATATAATAAATAAGATCAAAACATTTGATGCGTTCCCTACGATTGAAATCATAGGTGGGGGAGGCATGGGTGCCAAAGCAATACCTTCATTTAATTGTGTTGAACCAACACTTTACAAAAAATATATTTCAAGTGTTGCTCCAACAGGTGCTGATGAAGTCATCGATTGCCCTAATGGTGATTGTGATGATTGTACAATTTAGTGAGGTAAAGAGATGGCAAGTAGTTGGTTAGAGTTACAAGCAAATCTAAGATCAGGTGCTAAATCTTTTCCAAATCCAACTCCAAGTTCAAGTTGTGGAACTGGAACAAGAACAACAACTCCTGATGTCAATCTCGGTCTTCCTAGTTTAGATGGAATTGCTGGTGATGTCAACGGATTTCTTGGCGATGTTCAAGGTGTCATAGATCAATTTGGCAATGAAGTTATGGGAGTGCTTCAAGACATTGGAGCATGGATTCCCCCAGAACTTCAGGGGCAAGGATCTTCTACTTCAGAAGCGCAAGCAGCACAGCAAGTAGCAGACATCACAAAGAGAAGTGACAATGTAACAGAAGGTGGAAACATTGTTACTACTACTGGTCACAATGAACAAACTGGTCAGTCATTCTATCAGATCAAGATGAGTTCTGGTACTGGAATGGCATTTGATACTGATGGTTCTATTCGTTTCAATGCTGCAGCAGATCCCCCAGATAGTCCTATTGCTGGTGACTTTGAGATCAGTCGATGCAATAGTTTCTTAGCAAACATAGAAGAAGCTTGTATCATAACTGTCAACAATAAAAATAATATTTGTGGTGGCAGTGATGCAAAAACTAAAAAGTCATTAATGATTCTTGTTAATGGTGGCGATGTTGATCTAGAAGTAACTGGTGGTGATGTAAAAGTAAAATCATCAGGCAACATATCATTAGACGCTGGCAAAACACTTGAACTTAGAGGAGCAGACATCAGAATGTTTGCTGGTGGCGGTAAAACAGATTCCACAACTGCAGGGCAAGCGGCTGGTGAAGATTATGGTGGTATGATTGATTTGAGATGCGGTACATATAGAAATAGCGCCACAACAAAACAGACAATAGAATCTGCCAAGTATAGCACAGTCAAAGGTGAATTGACAATTGCTATGGAAGATCCAATGGCGAAACTAAACATCGTTTCCGCTGGTCACTTCATGGTCGATGTAAACGGAGATATTTTAGAGGAAAGCAGATCCAAAGCAACTATCGTAGGTAGAATTCCTAAACCAGGAATACCAACCATTCCTATTCTTGGCAATTTAGTTAATCATAATGCTCAATACACTATTGTCAATGATCAACCAGTTATCCCAGCGCCTTCAACTGGATCTACTGAGACACCAGATGCTCAACCAATGATGCAGATTGTGAATAGCGAAACTGGTATGGGTGGATTCAAAGTTAGCTTAATGAAAGGTGACATGATATTCAGCACCAAGTTAGGTAACATGATTATGGGTAATGAGAAGTCATTGATTGCAGATGTAACTAAACCAAGTACAGATGTTTCTCTTTCACCTGCAATTGTTAAGGGAACAAAAGTTCCTGGCATGTATGTTGGATCAGATGCCTCTCCATTCTTAGCATTATACAATGCTTCGTCAACTTACATGACAGCAGGTAAGTTTACTCCAGGTCCAACTCCTAGTGTCAATTCAGTAGTTGTTACTCCTGCTACAGTTAATATCAATGCTACTGCAATGACAAACTCAGTTATTGGTGCGATGACTAATAATCTGAAAGGAGCAGTTACTACTGATATTGCAGGTGCCAACACATTTAGTGTTAAAGGTGCAAACACACAAACTATTGTGGGAGCTGCAGTTGCAAATGTAACTGGATTGATCGCAAATAAATCAGCGACTGGTATTACAATCGATAGTCCAGCAGGAATTACAATGAAATCTACAGGACCAATCGATATCACTGCTGGTGGCGCAATGACAATTAAATCTACTGGTAACCTAACGATGACCGCTCCAGCAATTCTGCTGAACTAATAGCGATTTCAAAATTGACCTTCAATTACCAAAAAGGTCCAAAAAAAATCTCGGGTAATTTTTTGCTTAAAAAGTTGAGCTTGACAAAACCCCTATATACCTGTACAATAGCAATGTGGCGCTTTGAGAACTGAGTCTTATGAATCTTAAAAATCCTTCTGAACAGGCTCTTGACAAAATCTCCATAGACCTCTATAATAAGAAAGTAACGATCAGAGGTGAAGATGGTACAGCAATCACTTTTAGATGTGCTACGATTAATGAGTTAGTTGATTTAAAGAAAGAATGTTCCCAACTTCTTAAATCAGAAAACTTTATTTACAGATAATGCTGGTTTAGCAATCTGGCGAATGCAACGAACTCATAATTCGTGGGAGGTGGGTTCGATCCCCACAACCAGCACTTGACAATCGAAGCAACACCTGCTATGATTGTCTCATACAAACGGGAGCATGGTGGAATCGGTAGACACACCAGACTTAAAATCTGTTGAGCTTAAGCTCGTGGGAGTTCAAGTCTCCCTGCTCCTATTTCCACTAAATACATTGTAGTGGAAATGTTATGAAATACACACTCTCCCAATCCTATGTCTTTTATATGGGTGAGGTTGTTCGTATGTATTTCATACAAGGTCTTCCCTATACATTTGATGAACTTCCTCAGATTATACAAGACCACCCATCAGTTCAGACAGAAGCACTAAGTCATCGTGATTACGATGATGAAGAGATGTTCAAAATTTCCAATTATCTTATAATGGAAGAAATGCATCCACTAATGTTTGAAGTAGAAATCGAAAATCCAGAATTATTGCCAAAAGATGATTGAAGAATTTTTTCGTTATTTTGAAGGCACTTTTAATAATTGTATGCAAGCAATGTCGCATCCTACTAAGTTTGCGATGATTGAACTAATTCATGAAAAACTTGATGGCAACCGCTTTCACTGCATTCAGCAGTATTATGTTGACAAAGTTCCATATCGGAACACGATCATCGAAGTAGTTCAGAACGATTCTCGTCTAATTCTCAAAAATTACAAGAATGAGGGATTGACATACTTGACTGGATGCGATATAATAATGGAGAAGCAGGGTTCTGAGTTTATCGGCAAAAATCTCTGTAATGAATGCTTTGTAAAATGGCAAGATAAACAGACCCGCCTTCAAACCACCAGTATTCTTGGAAATGACTACTACCATGTAATCGATCAAGGATATGACATAAATACTGACGAGCAAATCTGGGGATCTTATAATGGTCCTTTTGAGTTCGTCAAAATGCCCTAATAGCTCAGTGGTAGAGCACTCGCCTTGTAAGCGAGCGGTCGTTGGTTCAAGTCCGACTTGGGGCTCTCCGTGTGAAGGAAGACGCAAAAGCCTGGAGACCCCCTCCAGGTTTTTTTGTATAAATAACACAGAAGAAATAACCATAGTTACGGGTAACTGAGTAATGCCATTAACGAGATTAGATAATCTACTTTCAAGCAAGACTGGTAAATATCTTTATGTATCTCCTGACGACTTTAACGCAACAGATTCATTAGATAACAGAGGCAATTCGCCAACGAGACCATTTGTATCGATTCAGCGTGCGTTTCTTGAAGTAGCAAGATTCTCGTATTTACCAGGAATTGATAATGATCGTTTTGATCAATTTACGATCATGCTATCTCCTGGTGTACACTATATTGATAACAGACCAGGCGTAGAAAACGTAGATGATCTTCCTGTTTTTCAATATAATCAGGCACTTGGCGAATGGGAAACAAATAGCAACGTAAGTTTTAACTTCAGCGATCCCAACAATATTCTTTATAAATTTAATGGTCGTGATGGCGGTGCTACCATTCCCAGAGGTACATCTCTTGTAGGTATGGACCTGCGTAGAACGCAAGTTCGCCCACTTTATGTACCTGATCCAGCAGACAAAGATGTTCCTCGTTGTGCTCTATTCAATGTAACTGGTGGTTGCTATTTCTGGCAGTTTACTATTCAAGATGGTGATCTCTCTTCTAATTCACCTCTATATGATGCAACTGCTGGTATTGGTAAAGTATATACACAACCAAATGATACTGTTACTAAGGTAGTACCAGAATTCTCTCACCACAAGATTACTAACTTTGTTTTTGCTGATAGACAAGATCTTGGTCTTCTTTACAGAAAGATCTCGCATGTCTTCAGTGATTATCAACCACCTATTGATAATGTATTTGTTGAGGGAGAAACTCTTCCTGTAACAGAATATTGGAATTCTACAACAACATATTCTGCTGGTGATAAAGTTCTATATAATGGTCAGGCATATCTAGCTTCTGCTTCATCTACAAATAATAGACCATCCACGAGTCCTACAAAATGGACTCTAATGGTTATTCGTAGTCGTGAATTTGATTATAGAGTACAAGAAAACAGAATTGTTGGACCTCTACAAGATGCTATCCGTCTTGATGAAGTAAGGGTTGATGATTCTTCCCCTGCTGGTATTGCAACTCTTAGTGTACGCACTAAGATTAATCATGGATTTTTTCCAGGTCAATATGTTGCTATCACTAATAATGGTCTTAACGATACACTGAATGGTGTATTCCAAGTAGCAAGCATCAGTGCAACAGATCCAAAAGTATTTACTTATCGCGTACCTGCTACAGCGACTGGTCTAGGACTTGTAAGCGGCACAACCTACACTGCAGCATCTTCTCCTGCCCTCGACACCAATGCCACCGTACAGGCGGAGGTAGATAGTGTAGAATCAGCATCTCCATACGTCTTCAACGTTTCGATTCGTTCAACTTGGGGTATTTGTGGTATCTGGGCAGATGGTAAGAAAGCCACTGGTTTCAAATCGATGGTTATCGCTCAGTACACTGGTGTTTCTCTACAGAAAGACGACCGTGCGTTCATTCGCTATGATGAGTTTAGCAACACTTGGAACCAAGCTCCTCTAACTGATGCGTTTGCTACAACTCCTTATCACATTAAGGGTGACGCATATTGGAAAGATGATTGGAGAAACTTCCACGTTAAGGCATCTGATGATTCCTTCATTCAGTGCGTTTCGATCTTTGCTGTTGGTTTCGCTGATCACTTCCTGATGGAAAGTGGCGGTGACATGTCGATCACCAACTCTAACTCCAACTTCGGTAACACCTCGCTACATGCGATTGGTTACAAAGGATTTGCTTTCAACCAAGATAAGGGTGGATACATTACTGATATTATTCCACCAAAATCTTTGTCTACTCTAAAGACAATTAAGAAGCAATATTATACATTTGATGTTCCACTTGTAAGAGGTACATCACAAAATCCTAATTCCACTAGATTATATCTAGGAACAGAAGATGCTCGCAATCCAGAGGATCGTCCAGCAGCGTCTATCGATGGATACAGATTAGGTGCAAAGAGAAATGAAAAAATCTATGTAAAACTAGATGCATCTGGTGCTAAGTCAGCAGATCTTATTCACTCTGGTTTCAAAAAGTGGACTGCATCACTATCCACTTTGAATCCAACTGGTGTAGGATTTACTACTGAGTTCAATCTCAAGCAAGATGCTGCTAACTTGATTGATGCTAACAAGACATTTATTCAAGCAGAAGCATTTGGTTATATTCTAGATAAGTATCCAAATCTTCAGAATATTCCTTATGTAAACCCAAATATTACTTCCGAAACTGGACGTTATAGAGACGCTTCAACTCTAATTAAAGCAAATAGACAGGAAATCATTGATTATGCATTCTTACAAATGCAAACTGCTTTCCCTGCGTTTACTGTTCCTGGAGCACAGAACGAGAAGTGTAAGCGTGATATTGGGTATATTGTAGATGCTATCGCTAATGACTTGTATAGCGGTGGTAACTCTAATATGATTGACGCCACCAAAGCGTATTTCGACTCATCGGGGCAACCCATCAGCAATGGACTTGCTGGTGAAGAGACTCAATCGGTATTTGCATTTAATAGAGCAAAAGATTGGTGCAAAAAAGCAGTTTCAAACTTACTAGCAAGCACTTCGCTGCTAGATACTCCATCGCTTTCTGCTTCTGGTACTACAATTACTGTAACTACTGCTACACCACATAATTTACAGGCAAACAAGTATGTTACTGTTGGTGGTGCTACTCAGATTGAATTTAATGGTAAGTATCAAGTTCTTGCTTCTGGATTAACTTCAACTCAATTTAGATATATAGTTCCTGTTGCTCCTAGTGTAACAAATGCAACTGGTGCTGTTTATGTGTCTACAATTACTATTGATCCAATCAATGATGATGTAAATGTAGGAAGATTCAAGGATGCAAGTAAGTTAATTACTGCTAATAGACAAGAAATTATTGATAGGGCAGCTGCTGAAATTGCTATTCAAGAACCAGATTTTTACTATCCTGGTGATCCACAAACCACATCAACTTCAAGATATAAAGATGCATACCGCTTGATTCAGCAAAACAAGCAAGAAATTGTTGATGGTGCATATGCTGAAATTGCAGTTCAATATCCATCATTTACAAATCCAGATCCTGTTAAGTGTAAGAGAGATATTGGGTTCTTCATCGATGCAGTATCTCTTGATATTGCTCAAGGTGGTGGTAACGTATATTCGCGTAAGTTTGTTGAACAATATTTCACCAACGCTACTACATTACTTCCTAATGGACTACAGGGAGAAATAGATCAATCAAACGTTGCTTTTATTAAAGCTCGTGATCTCATGAGATCAGCGATAACAAACCAGTTGACAATTAAAGATACTAGCGTTACTGAAGGACCAGCAAACTATAATGGTACTGGTGGTAATATTGCAAATACGAATACTGGTGCTTGTGCGGATGTTCAACTAGCAATTGTTAACCTCACATTTATCGTAACTTCAACTTTAAGTGCAGGTAATTTATCTAATCTTCCAGCAGTATCTACTGGTTCTTCTCCTGCTGGAGAAACTAAGTGCAAGAGAGATATTGGTTATATTGTTGACTCTATCGCTCAAGATATTTTCTGGGGTGGTAACGAGTTTACTGTAGGTGCAGTTAGAGAGTATTTTACTCAAGCAGGTACTCTAACTCAGAATGGTCTTGCTGGAGAAATTTCACAATCCGTCATCGCTTTTAATAAAGCAAAAGAATGGTGCAAGAAAGCTGTTACAAATCAACTTTATTCCAAGAATTTATCACTTTCTGTAGGACCAGCAACAGCTGGTGGATCTGGTGGTAATATTACTTACACTCAATCTGGTAATGGTGCTACTTGTACTGATGTACAATCAGGTATTGATAATCTATTTGCTATTATCACTAGTGTATTAAATGCTAATAGTCTATCTGGTCTACCAGCGGTAGATAATGGAGATGCTGATTGTGCAAATGTACGACAGTCTATTGACACATTAACAAATATTATCAATAGTGCTTTAGTTGCTGGTAATTTAAATAACTTACCAAATAGAAATACTGGTCCTTGGTCTCAAGTTAGCGAGGCAAGTAAGTGTAAACGCGACATCGGATATATTGTAGAAGCAATCACATCCGACTTGAGATTAGGTGGTAATATTAATACAATTAATGCTGCTGAAGCATATTACACAGGTACTCAATTAGATTACATTGAGAATGAAAAATTAGAAACTCTTGATGCATATCGTTATGTAAGAGATTTGGCGATTTCTGCAATGAGAAATCACAATACTTATATTTCTGATGTATCTACAACTAATGGATCTTCTATTATCACAGTTCCAAGCACAGTTGGTTTGGTTGTAGGTATGAAGGTACGTAGTGTTTCTGCGATTCCTACAAATGCACAAAGCACTATTTCTTATACTACAACAATTCCATCAACTGCTTATATTAAAAAAATTGGTGATGGTGTAAATGGTCTTGCTTCAAATCAAATTCAATTGGGGACTCAAGGAAGTAAATTAGATTTCGGCACTAATGTTAGTGCTACTTCAACTTCAACTGGGGTTAATCTTTATGTAGAATTAACTGCTGGTGTTTGGAGCACTGCTCTTGCACCTACAACAGATTCTAGTGTAATTCAAGACTACAACTATTCTGCAGCAGCAAATCCCGCTACAGGTGCTCCTGGTGGTGAATGTGCTGCAGTGGCTAGTGCTTTGGTCAATTTCTACCAGATTCTTTCTACTATTATCAATAGTGGAATTAACACAGTTCCAAGAGTTGCTTCAACTCTTAACACTGGTGGTTTAGCTCAGAGAGCAACATTATTTGCTTTAACTGAGTATGATAGCAATGGTCTTCCTACATCAAACCCACACCAGTTAGAGACAGGAACACCTGTTCGTCTTGTTCCGAGAGGTAGAGCAGGAGTTAATGTAGATAAAAGAGTTATTCGTCTACCAAAAGGATTTGATACTAATACAGTTTATTATGTAATTGCTCCTGGCAGAAAAACTGATCCATATGATTATTCAAATATTGGATCATTCAATGGATCTAATCAACAAAACCTATTACTTGCTACTAGCTCAGAAAATGCTGCAGCAGGTATTTACATTTATTCATCAGAAACAGATGGTATTGATCCAAATGTAGAGATTGATGTTTATCAATACGTTCTTGATATTAATTATGATCTGCATCAATATCAAACAAAAATTGCAGCAGGATCTGCTACTATTCTCGAAACAGATAGACCACATGCGTTTGATAAACCATCAACTAATGTAACTCCTCAGTTAGTATTCTTCCGTCCAGGATCTGATATTGTTGGATCATCTCTACCTACACTATCATCAACTTTTGGTGGTGCTACAATTTCTGGTAAAAACCTATACTATGTTCGTTATGTAACTAGCACAAGATTTACTATTCACGAAACATTCGCAAATGCTCGTGATAACATCAATCCAATTTCATTCCAACCAGGCAGCACCGCAGTATTCTACACCTTTGCTGATAAGCGTAGATCTCCACTGAGATATGATCCTAAGATTGGTACTGCTGCTACTGATGGTTGCTGGTATCTTGAAACTTTATCTGCTGGAAATACAATTATTCCAAGAATCAAGCAATCAGACTATGCTGGTAGATTGAGAACAACCGATTCTTACTTTGAAAGAATTGAAGATAGCAGAAGCAAAGAAGACAGAATCTATCGTTTACGTTATGTTGTACCTAAGAATCTTAAAACAGTTCGTGATCCTATCAGAGGATTTGTGCTCAAAGTTCGTACAGATGAGAAGAGAAGATTAGTACCACAAAGAATTATTCTCAAGCCAACTTCAACTGGTGCAGATACAGCAACCTTACTTGCTCCAGTATCGGGTGAGCGTCTTGGTTTAACTTTACAAGAACAACTTGTTCTAAATCCAAACTTCTCATCAACATATGATCCTTCGTCGTTCGGTAATCCAAAGAGATTAGAAACAAATTCTAAAGTAGCATTTACTATTCAATCAGCAAGAAAAGTTCTTATCAATAATAAGAATTATCTGCAGTTGAATGTATTTGATATTGGAATTGATGCGGAAGCATATAAGACAAAATTATTTACTACAGTTAAAATTTCTGCACCAGAAGGCGGAAACGGAACATTTGTAGCAAGTGTACCAAATTCAAACAATACCAATAAAGTTACTTGGTCTGGTAATTGCTCTGGTACTGCATATGTTCATGGATATTTTGCATATGAAAATAATTACTACATGATCTTGAAGGATTTTGCTGGTAATTCTACTATTGATTATGATTCAGTTACCGCCACTACTTTTACTCAAGGTTCAGTTACTGCAACACTTCTTGAGGAACCAAATAGCGGTAGATCTGACACTACTAAGTATCCATACATTGTAGAGGGAGCAAACGTATATACAATTACTCCTGGTGATAGAGTCAATGATGACAATGGAGTATCTTACACCATTGCAAGCGTAGAAGACGTTTCAGATATGGAAAGCACTTTCTATATCTTTGACATCAATACTATTCGTAGAAGAATTCCTGGTCAGCAAGATGGCGTATACTATCTGACTTGTGTTCGTGGTGATATTCGCCCATATCCAACTGGTTCTGGTGTTGGTGAAAACTTTAGAAACTTTAAGTTCTCTCAACCAATTTCAAAACTCTATCCTGAGTTCTACAAGAACGATCCAGAATGGTATAAGGGTGTTGATATTTCAACCACGACTCTTTCAGATCCACCTCCAACAGTTTCTACTGCAGACAACTATGTACATGGTCTTGTTACAGTTAATGATGCCAAGAATAGTTTAACCAAAGAAATGGTTCTTGACTTTGTTCAAGATCCTGGAACTGGTGGATATTCATTTAATGGTAGTGCTGCTATTACAGCACAAAATGGATCTGCTTCTGCTGGTTCTGAAGGCAGAAGAATTCCTATCAATGGAACTTCAACTTATCCAACTGAAGGTAAGTTTTATGTAGAACTTCGTAGACCTTCTATTGCACGCTCTGGTAATCACACGTTTGAATATCTTGGTTTCGGTCCTGGCAACTACTCCACAGGTTTCCCCGCACGTCAAGAAATTGTTCTCACAGACGTTCAAGATTTCTATGCACAAGCTAAGAAGCAAGATGCTGGTATTGTATTCTACACTGGTCTAAACTCTAATGGTGATCTTTACATCGGAAATAGAAAGATCAATGCTATTACAGGTGAAGAAACATTCTTAGAATCTGCAAAACTTACAGAATCTACTGATGAAGCGGATGTTATTGGTGGTCTTGTAACTACATTTGACACCGCTGTAACATTCAATGAAATTATTACGGTAAACGGATCTGAAGGTAGAGCAGAGAGCTTCTTTAATGCTCCTATTGTAATTAATAATACTACAGCATTTGGATCTGTAGAAAACTTCCCTTCATTAAAGATTGTTACTGGTGAGGGAACAGTAGTTGGTTATGACCCATATCTAGAAGTTAACATTTCTCAGCAAAAAACGGGCGATATTATTCTTCATCAGGGTAGAATTCAAACAACTGTAGTTGACTTTAATCCAAGAGGATTGCAAGATTATCAAATTATGACGGCGTTATCAAACAGAACGCCAGATCTTGCTAATACATTCGGATTAACAACTAACGGACCATCGCAATTACAAAACACCGATTTTGGTACTAAGTTCCCGCTTGCATCTGGATTAATTCAACTGAAAGGTAATCAGACTCTCTTTACTGGTTCACTTGGATGGATCTATGCTAACGATTATATTCGTATCGAGAATCGTTCTGGTGGTGGATTCAATGCACAAATTATTGGCATTCAAGGTGCCGCAAGTGGCACACTTGTGCGTCTAACCTGGAATATTGGTATTACCAATACCAATTTACAAATTACTTCATCGTCACAAATTCGCATTACTGGTGCTACTGGTGCTCTTGCACCTATCAATGGTGTTTGGCCTGTTTATAGTTCAACACAAAGTCCATTTGTTCCAAATGGTAATTTCGTAACTATTCTCGTAAATGCTAATCTACCTCAATATACTGGTATTCCACTGCCCAATAATGGATATCCAGTAGATGCAGTATCCCAACCAAATATTGTAATTGAAAAATCTAAAGCATCATTTAAAGAATTTGGAGTTCTTGGATCAGAATCTCTCAGAACTGAAACTGAAACAATTGGTGATTATAAGTTAGGTATCAATACAGTTGCTAGATCTGCACATTCTGCATATCAAACTGCATTTGTTTCTGCAGAGACAACTCCAAGAGCAAACTTAGATGTTGTTGGTACTGGATTTATCAGTGGTAAGAAGATTCTTTCTTATCTCACAGAGACTGGAACTACTAAGACAGAAACTAATCAAGCTGCTGCTTTCTTGGTGGGTGGTGATAGTGCAAATCCACTTACTACCGCTGCAACATTACGAGTTGCCACTACAAATAATGGCAGAATTGGTATTAATGTTAATGATGCAAATCTCGATAGAACATTTGTTGTTAGTGGAAATGGTAGAATTACTGGCGACTTTAAATTTGAATCTGATATTGAAGTAAATGGTGGCGATATCACTACCACAAATGCCGCGTTCAATATTGCAAATCAATCAAATGCATTGACATTTTCTGCTGGTGCATTTGCAACTACTGCAAATCTGTTTAACAGTGCTACTGCATCACAAACTATTAATATTGGTACTGCAGTAACTGCTTCGGGAACTTTAAATGCTCATACAAATGTTTATAATTCTGTAGTAAATTTAGGAATAGCAGATGATGTAGTTGATCCTACCACTCCTAATTCTCCACCTTCTTCATTAATTACAATTGGTGGAGCATTTGTAAATCAATCTCAGAGTATTTTTAGAGTTAAAAACTATCAAACAGTTCTTGATGGTACTTTGGAAATTAAGGGAACTCAGATGTTTGCAACAACACCAACAGGTGTGTTCACCATGTTCCCAACCAATCTCAACACCATTAGAATTGCCCCTACTGCAGGAACAGTTGAAATTGGTGGTGTTGCTGGAACAACTACACTGAGAAATGGTCTCAGAGTAAATAATAAAGCTATATTTGAAAGTGATATTGAGCAAAATGGTGGTTTTAGAAATGGCAATATTGGCATCTCTAGAAACGTATTAGGAACAATACGCATTGCTTCTATTTCTAGAACTGGTACTACTGCTACAATTACCACTACTTCTCCACATGGACTCACTCAATCAGAACAAGTAGAAATTGCATGTAGTAATGAAACATTTAATACTATTGGTTCAACATCAGTATTAACTATTCCTACTACAACATCTTTTACATATACAACAGTAACATCTGGAAATGTTGCATCGGGAACACCTGCTACTGGTACTGTAATTAGACCAAATATTGGTGCTATACATGCTACTGGAGGACTCAATAATTTAAATATTGATTATTATGCCCGCGTATTAAATATTGCTTCTGCATTAAGTATTACTGCAGTTGTTGGAGTGACTCAACCAGTAAATTCTACTAAATTATTAGTTTCCAATAATTACTTTGTACCAGGAAATAAAGTTAAATTTGTAACTCTTGGCAATCTTTCCTCAAGTAGTGTAAATCTTAATACTACTTATTATGTTGTAGAATCTGATACTGCTGGATTTACAATTTCTACAACTTCTGGTGGCAATCCAATTGTAATTAATTTAAATTCTGGCACATCTGGACCAGGATCTGCTTCTATCAGATTGGAACAAACCGAAGTTGATATTTCTGGGGGTGGATATTTAACATCTACTGCAACAATTCTTCCTGTCAATAATCCAAATGGTATTGGTATTAACGAACTTTTCTTAATTGGAACAGAAATTGTTAAAACTACCAATCTTCCAAGTTTAAATTATCCATACACTGTAGAAATTGCTAGAGCTCAAGATGGTACTGCAGCAGTTGCTCATGGCGATGGTGCAAGAATTGTAAAATTAATTAAAAATGAGAATGCCTCATTTATTGACGCTGCTGCGGGAACTTCAGATACAACTATTCAAATATCTGAATTTAGTGGCACATTTGCTGTAGATGATTTATTAAGATTAGATAAAGGAACTAGTTCCGATGAATTTGTTAAAGTTGCGGCGATTAATCCAGATGATGCTCAAACATTTGAAATCAATAATGGAGGAACTGGAGTACAAAAAGTTCTTACCTTCAAGGTAACTACTACATCAGGTGACACGTTTGCTCTTGGTGATGTTACGATTGGTACTGATTCCAGCGTCGCTACTGGAACTTCTACATCATTGACAAGCACTGGTGGTGGTAACTTAAAAGTTCATAATTCTATTGAATTGAGTGGAAATAGTTCTACTTCAGTTCCAGATAAACAGTATTTTGTTATTACAAATGGATCTTCGCCTAGACTTTATGTTGAAAGTGCTTCTGGAAATACTAGGTTATACAATGGGGCTAATTTACAGATCTTTAAAGATGCATTCTTTACATCTGGAACATTTGATAAGACCAAAATTGATGGTGCTGTAGATATAGCATTTGAAGTTCTTGGTTCGACGGGAAATAGTAAAGTAGCTGGAACTTTAACAATTGGAGATGATGTAACAATCAAGAATGGACTTGCTGGAGCAGATACATTCACAGTTGATGCTCAAACAGGCACAACTTATATCGGTAGACATCTTACAATAAATGGATTATCATCTTCTTCTCCTTCCGCTGGTGTAGTAAGTTTACAGGTAACTAATTTAGGTGTAAGTGGTAACAAACCATTTAAGATTAAGCAAGACGCTTCCATAGATGCTTTTGGTAGAAATAATTTCTATGGGGTGAATGGAGGAAGAAGAACAATTATGATTAATAATACTAGTGGAACTGCTGGTCCATTGGAACCAAATTCTCAGTATTTGGTGAGACCAACTGCAGATTTAATTTTAACTCTTCCTGGTGGTGGTGGTACAGGAGATACTACTCCTCAAACTGGTGATGTTATTCGTTTCGTTGATGTACAAGGTAGTTTAAATTATAATGTTTCGCTGAAGGTGAGAGCTCCAGTTGGAGTAGCACTACAGGGATCTACATCTGGATCTGGTGGTTATGCTGGAGGTGAATTAATTGTCAATACTCCTAATGCTGGTTTTGCCTTAATTTTCGTTGGTATCACTGATTCTGATGGAAATGGAATTCCCGATACCAATAGAGGTTGGTGGTTGATGGAGATTTAAAAAAATGGCATACGCAGACGCTTGTAGCTATAATAAAAAGAAATCCATGCGAGGATTTCCTATTGGAACAATTATTCCATTTTCAGGAACTCCTGATATTGTTCCTAAAGGATGGATACCTTGTACTGGTAGTAATTTGAACGTAGCACAATATCCTTTATTATATCAATGTATAGGAAATACATATGGAGGAACTGCTGGATCTACTTTTGCAATACCATCATTAAATAATAGAGGAATTGTTGATATATTTCAAGGTCATTATCAATATTTAAAAAGTACTGCATCAACATATCCAAGTGGATCTAATAATCATCCTATGCAAGGATTGAGTGTTTCTCCATGGTGTCCAAATTTATCATCTACGCAAACTACAGATTTATATTGGAATCAAATAGGTGATGGTAGTTCTACTCCTGGTGTTGGGGGCGATACTGGTAGTGTAAATAACACTTCTCCCCCCGCTTCTACTATGGATTTGGTTGGAGTTAGAGCAACATTGGGATCTGGATTAACATCTACCGTTTCTGGAATATCTCTTTCTACGGGAACATACGCTACTTCCTATAATGTTTTAGATAGAAAATTAGGAGATGGGCATTGGCCTGAACATGGACATCCAGTTGAATCAGCGACTTCTATTGGACATAGGCAAGCTGGTGGTCAGGGGAATTGTGAACGTAGATGGGGTGGATCTTGTCAAGGTTCGTTGCAATGTACAAATGGACAATATGCAAATGGTTATGTAAAATGGGCAGAAACTAACCAACACTATAAATGTGGTGGTGGAAATGTTGGAACTACACAGGAAGCTGATGGAAACGGATGTTCTGGTGGTGATATGTTGTCTGCATCAGGTGGATCTAGAAAATTTCAAACTAGTTTGAATGGACCAATATTAACTTTTAGTTCTGTTATAGGTCATAATCATGGTACACAACAGGTTGCTTTTGATAGTAGATTAGTTGCACAAGCTAATTTCACTTTGGATACAATATCGGTAAACGATGTTGCAATTGATAATACTGCTGGTCGTAATGCAGCTACAATAAATATGACTAGCACTACACCATCCGTAGCTATGTTGTTCATTATCAGAGCGTTTTAAAATGGCAACTACTTACGCATTCCAAAAAGGAAAATATGGAGGATATGTTGGATGTATCTTTCCATTCTTCAGAACAATTTCTACAGATAGTCCTTTAGATCAAGAATTTTTTGATTATATTCCTGCTGGTTATTTGAAATGTAAAGGTCAAATTTTGAGTGCAGATCAATATCCAAATCTAGCAACGATTTTGGGTGTTGGTCAGAGTAGTATTTACAGAAAAGAAGGAACAACTTTGTCGGAAAGAAATCAAACAACACAAGCAGGTGGTCAGATTCAATTACCAGATTTAGGAAGTAAATATATAACTGCTTCTGGTACTCCTGGTGGTTATATAAACAATACTACAGTAAATCCAGCAACAAATGCTACAATTTACAGGGCAGGAGTAGAAGTTTCATTATCTAGTATTGCTCAAAATAATTTAGTGTCTTTTACATATACTGGAAGTTTTGCTCAACCAGAAACTAATATTCCCATATCTGGAAGTATTTCTGTCAGAGCAAGATCTTCTACAAATACTTCTGCAGTATATGAAAATCAAATGTTAGCTCATGGTCATATGACCAGTATACCAACGGGTCAATCGATAGGTAGTGCAAGTATGTATGTTCGAGATGTCCCAACTCGTCGTCTATTTTGCAATGGTGCTAATACTGATCCTCCTGGTGGTGGAGAAACTCTTCCGAGTGGACTTGCTTGGGTTAGTAACTCATTAAGTGAAGTTGGAACCGAAGCTGGTACAGAACATAGTCATAGTGGTTTATACCCAGCAGTAACTAGAGGAAATGGAACTCAATATGGAACTGCTTCTATGCAAAGAACATTGATACCTGCAGATGGATTAATTACTACAGTGAGATTAAATACTGATACAACATTTAAATTAGATTATATTACTCCAAAATTTATATTATGTGAATATTTAATTAAATTTTAAAGAGAAAAAATAATGGCAATTAACATTACGTCTCTCAACACCAGTGGTCAGACAGATCCAACTACTTCTACACCTCAGGTTTTTACTGGTGGATCATTAACATTTACTGTTGTCGCTAATGCTACTCAACCAGGAGGAAGTACAGCAGCTATTTCTTACTTATGGCAAGTAAGTTCAAATGGTGGAGTTACGTGGTTTGATTTGCCTAATAATGGACTTAGTTCTATTACGGTAACTAACTGGTCAATTACACAAAATGGATCTTTAGTTAGAGTTCAATTAAGTGCTAATTCTGGTCCTGGAGGATCTTTAGAAACTATTCTAAGTAATGAATTGGGATTTTCTAAAACAGTAACAGTATTGCAACAACCAACAATTACAATAATTGATTATAATGATCCATCTTATATTGTTTCTACTGGTGCTTCTTTAACTTTACGTGTTGATGCTACGATCTCCAGTAATCTTTCTCAATTTTCTAATACTAATTCAGCAAATATCGATACTGAATTGGTTATGACTTGGCAGTATAGTACTGATAATGGAAATACATGGTTGACTCATACATCAACGTCAAATGCGTTAGTTACTACTACTCTCAATGCATATGGAACAAGTCCAGAAACTTATTATAAACAATCTCAACTACAATTTACTAATATCGGATTTTCAATCAACAATTATCGATATAGATGTTTAATATCTTATACAAAAGATGGAGTAACAGCTCAGAATAGTCCTTTACCGAGCGATTCTTCTACTATAACAGTCAATCCTCAAATTTTAATAACCAAACAACCAGGAATATCTCCAGATACTACATCTGCTGTTGTATCTTATAATTCTTCAATAACTGGAAGTGGTAGAGCTACTTTTAGTGTAATTGCGTTCTCTACTGCTTCTTCGGCACTTACTTATAGATGGTATTATACTTTAGATGAAGGTATTTCATATTTACCTTTACCATTGAACAATCCCATATTTAGTGGGGGTGAACAAGTTTTGTTTCAAATGTTGAGTGGAACAAATCCAATTACTCCAATATTAGAATTAGATAGATTAGTTATTCGCAATACAGCAACTAGTAGATATGGGTTCAGAGTAGTAATTAGTGGATCTTCGGGAGAAACTGAATTAATATCTGACACTGCTTTTGTAAATATAACTCAATCTGCAACTGGATTATTTGAAAATCCTGTAGATCAATTTGTCATTGAAGATAAATATGGTAATATTGCGGATAGAACTAACTATCCCGAAGCAATACAAACAGCAACATTTAGTGCATCTGTTGATTTGAATGCTCCAAATGGACTTCAAGGATCTCCAATTACATTACAATGGCAAAGAAAAAATCCAGGAAACACTACATTTAATGATGTTGGAGTTGCAAAAGTAACATCTGGAACTACGGCAACTTCTGGCGGTAGTTTAAACCCAAATAATCCTGGAGTCTATGATTACACTACACCACCAGTAAGAAGAGATTTAGATCATCAAGCGCAATATAGATTAGCTTGTACATATCCAACAGGAAACGGTGTTTTTACCACTTCTTATAGCGCAGTTGCTACTTTAAATGTTTATAGGACAGCATATGTAGATGCTACACCAGTTTCTACAGATGTTTATGTAAATGCTCCAGCTACATTTGCTGTTCTTGCATCGCCATCTAGCGGTACTAACATATCATACCAATGGCAAGAAAGTTCAAACAATACTAACTGGTTTAATATTAGTAATACAGTTCCTTTATCTGTATCTAGTATCACTAGGACAAATTATATTGCAACAGTTACATGTGCTTCTGCTCATGGATTTGTGTCTGGAGATAGAATCTATATAGAAGGATCAACATCTTCTGAATATAATGGAAGTTTTGTAGTATTATCTACTGGATTAACAACGACTTCTTTTCAGTATAGAATGTATAGCATTCCATCTGTATCGCCAGCTCCAGGAACTATTACTGCAAGTAAAGCACCTAAGTATTCTGGTGCAACAACTGCAGCACTCAATATCAATCCAGTAGTCGGATCTATAGTAAGAAGATATTTTAGATGTGTTATTAATGTTCCAGATTCTTTGTCGTCTGTTACTACGTTATCATCTTTATTGGGATTTTTGAATGATTCTTTCTTCCAAATTAATTCATTAAATGATCTTACTGTTTTTCAATACAATACTGCTGAATGGACAATTACTGCGAATTCTTTAAGTTTGCGTTCGCCATATTATCAATGGCAATATAATCCAACAACAAGTTCTGTAACTTCTACCTCTTGGACAGATATATCTGGAGCTAATAGTTCTACTTTATCTCTCACCAACATACAACCATCCGCGGCTGGTTTTTATAGATGTAAAGTAATTAGTGCTGGAGAAGTTGTGTCTCAAAGTAATGCATCTAGATTGAGAGTAGTAGCTGTAAATATTACCATAACTACTAATATACCTACCAGTACTACAATTTTAGAAAATAATACAACTACTGTTTTTAGGATAGCTGCTACTGCAAGTACAGGTACAATACCTACTTATCAATGGCAGATAAAAGGACCGAATGATTCTACTTTTAGCACTGCTCCTCCTGGATACAATCAAACATCATCTACTTTCCAAGTTTACAATTTAAATCCTTTTTCTAGAACTGTAAATAGTGGATCTGTGATAAGATGTGCTATTTCAACTCCTGATGTTCCAGGAATAGTTTATAGCAATGAATGCACTATTAATGTTGATAGAAGATTTTATTATTTTGCAGACGCTGCTACTAAAACCATACCAAGTGGGCAGGAAGTAACATTTGATATAAATCCAAGTTATACTGGTGATGATGATCCCTCATACCAGTGGCAGAGGTTTTCTTCTGGAACATGGGTAAATATTTCTGGAGAAACTAATCCTTCATATACTATTTTGGGTAATAATGTTACATCTGCACTTAATAATGCAAGATTTCGTTGTATGGTAACCTTGAATCAAGTTACTACTTATCAATACAATCGAAATCTTACAAATTTTATTCAACCAATCACTCCAGCTGGAACACCAACACCAACACAAGAAATAACATTGGTTGTATCTAATGCAGTCCCAAATATTCCATTTTATTCTAAGCAACGTCAAAAAGTTGGTGCTGCTATTGGCACTGTTATTTGTGTTCCAAAACCAGCAGGATATGTATATGATGCTTCTGCAAATACAGATGATATTACAAGTTGGAAAGTAGCTGTAACTGGTCAAACTTTGTCTGGTTCTCCAGCTGCTGGTGTATCGGCAGTCACTGCACCATATGGATCTAATGATAGATTTCCTGGTTTTATTGAAATGCGTGGTCAAATTTTAAAAGCAAGAGATTTTCCTGAATTGGCTAGAATTATCGGAACAACCTATGGTGGAACAATCACTGGAATTTATCCATCGTATAATGCGAATGATACATTCAGGTTACCATGTCCATATGCAATGAAATTAATGGGTCTTGGTAATGTTGATAATAATCGTTCTTCTCCATCAGTGATACCAGAATATGCACCGAATTCTACATCAGGTGGATCTATTACTGAAGTTGGATCTATGGGTGGTGTTTATAATTTTGAAAAGTTGCCACAATTACCACCAGGATCTCCTGGAGAAGGAACTGGTGATGGAATTTCTTCTGATACTTTTACTATTGGTGTAAATAGAACTGAAGGATGGGAAAATTGTCAAAATACAGTATCCAATACTTTTAGAGGTAATTTTACATGGAGTGTTGCAACTGGCACTGGCATGAGTCCTAGATCATTTGGTGTACCAGTTCATTCACATCTTGTAAATTCTATAGCGGCTATTGATAATCCTAAAGGAAGTATAGGTGGCAGTAGTCAAGCAAGAATAAATTATGATGAAGGTGGTAATGTTTATGATGGTCCAGCCTTTGTTAGTCCACGCGGAAGACAGCATCAACATGGAATAGCATTTGAAGCGAATAATGTAGTTTATACACCTCCTGCTGGTGGTGGTGGATCTGGTGGTCCTACAACAGGAGATGCTAATTTTACTAATCCTGGAGGAACATTTACTCTGCCATCTAACGTCACAGGATTTACTTATAACATATCTTCAGGTGCTGGTGGTGGTGGCGGAAGAGATAGTAATCAGGGAGCTCCAGGTGGATCTGGAGGTTCAGCTTCTGGTACTATCATTAATATACCTCCAGGGACAACTATAGGAATTAAAGTTGGTAATGGCGGTGGCGGTGGAAGTGGATGTTCATCAAATGCTACAGGAGGAACTGGAGGTAACTCTGGCGGAACTGGATTCGGTGGTGGAAATGGCGGAAGTTCTGGTAGTAATGGGTGTTCTGGATCTGGTGGAGGTGGAGGTGGAACAACCTTCATATACATTGATACTTTAGGATCTGGCGCCAATCCTGCTGGTTTAGCTAAAGGCGATATTTTAGTTATTCTAGGCGGCGGCGGTGGCGGTGGTGGTGGAGGTCACCACGGAGGATCACAATCAACCATTTATCCTGGAGCAGATGCAGGAACTAGTTGGGCATCTTCAAGCATTAATTCGTCATCATATTATACAAATCAATCTACATTATCTTTCACCCCTTATAATGGTAATGGAAGTGTTCTTCAATCTGGTAGAACTGGTCAAAATAGAAATGATGCTGGTGGAAGTAGAGATGGAGGTGGCGGCGG
>Ga0222713_10000611_pt1 | contig 40303 bp, 43 predicted proteins | sample C33_649DmetaG_FD_165061 | JGI IMG/M metagenome (GOLD analysis project Ga0222713, IMG submission 165061) | Estuarine water microbial communities from San Francisco Bay, California, United States - C33_649D | ecosystem: Environmental > Aquatic > Marine > Unclassified | place: USA: California... | reverse complement strand
GCGCGACGCCGTGAACATCCTCGTCATCGAAATCGTCCTCATGTCGGCCCTACTGCTGATGAACGCGGCTGAATACCAGCACCAAGTAGCCAGCAACCAGCAACTGGTAACCAGTTCCCCGTGGTGGATCAGCGGACTCCTGCTCCCGATCTTCGGCGGTTGGAGCGCCTCGGCCCTGAGCACGTTCGCTACGTCGATGTGGTGGCTGCACTTCGTGGGTATTTTGGCCTTTCTGAACTACCTGCCTAAGAGCAAGCACTTCCACATCATACTGGCCTTCCCCAACGTGTGGTACAGCAAGCTGGCCCCGCGCGGTCAGATTCCCGCCATGGACTCGGTCACCACCGAAATCAAGGCGATGATGGATCCGAGCTTTGTGCCCGACCCGAACGCGGTTCCGCCCGCACGCTTCGGCGCAAAAGACGTGCAGGACCTGCACTTCGCCAACCTTTTGAACGCCTACAGCTGCACCGAGTGCGGACGCTGCACGAGCGAGTGCCCGGCCAACCAAACCGGCAAGAAGCTGTCGCCCCGCCGCATCATGATGGCGACGCGCGACCGCGTCGAAGAGGTCCTGGATGGAGGCGATTCCGCCACCCAAAAAACATTGCTCGACGACTGGATTACCCGCGAAGAGCTGTGGGCATGCACCACCTGCAACGCGTGCGTTGAGGCCTGCCCCGTCAACATCGACCCCCTTGATGTCATTCTTCAGATGCGCCAGTATTTGGTGATGGAAGAGTCCGCTGCCCCCCCCACGGTCAACGTGGCGATGGGGAACATTGAAAACAATGCGGCTCCCTGGGCCTACCCCCAGGCTGACCGTGGCAATTGGATTAATTCATGAACCATCTTCAGCAAACCGTCGTGAACGGCGAAGTGGTCAGCCCCGTGCTGCCCGAACACATCAAAAACTACCTCATTGACATTGACGGAACCGTCTGCGACGACATTCCGAACGAAGAGCCCGAGCGCATGGCGACTGCCAACGTGTACCCAGACGCGCTCGAGACGATTAAGGAGTGGCACGCCGAAGGGCACATCATCACATTTTTTACGAGCCGCACTGAGGAGCACCGCGCCGTGACTGAGGAGTGGCTGCAGCGGCACGGGTTTCCGTACCACGGACTACTGATGGGCAAGCCCCGCGGCGGCAACTACCACTGGATTGACAACCACATCGTTCGGGCCACGCGCTACACCGGCACGTTCAGCCCGCTGGTCAAGCGTCCGGCAACGATCGAAGTTTTTAACGACCCTTCATGAGTTTGAACGTTCCCACCATGGCCGAGTTGGCCGCCCGAGGCGAATCAGCCGAAGTCCTTTTTTGGGTCGGCTGCGCCGGAAGCTTTGACGAGCGCGCCAAAAAAGTGACCAAGGCTGTTGCCAAGCTACTAAACCAGGCCGGAGTTTCGTTTGCGGTACTGGGCGCAGAAGAGAGCTGCACGGGCGATCCCGCGCGCCGGGCCGGCAACGAGTTTCTGTTTCAGATGCAGGCCCTGACCAACATTGAGGTGCTGAACGGTTATGGGGTGCAAAAGATTGTGGCCGCCTGCCCGCACTGCTTCAATACCCTTAAAAACGAGTACCCCGAGCTGGGCGGAACCTACGAGGTTTTTCACCACAGCCAGTTCATCGAGCAGCTGCTGCGCGACGGCCGACTGCGCGTCGAGGGCGGAAGCTTCAAAGGCAAGCGCATCGTGTTTCACGACCCCTGCTACCTCGGCCGCGTGAACGGCGAGTACGAGGCTCCGCGCGCCCTGCTCGAGAAGCTCGACGCCGAGATCCACGAGATGAAGCGCAGCAAGAAAAACGGGTTTTGCTGCGGAGCCGGCGGCGCCCAAATTTTTAAGGAGCCCGAGGCCGGAACGGCCGAGGTGCACCACGTTCGCGCCGAAGAGGCCATCGCTACCGGCGCCGACATCATTGCAGTCGGATGCCCGTTCTGCAAACTCATGCTCACCGACGGCGTGACCCACCACGGCAAAGAAGGCCAGGTTCAGGTCCTCGACATCGCCGAGGCCATCGCTACCGCCAACGACTTGTAGTATGCCCCTCGTATCCTGGGCTGAGCTGCCTGAAAATTCTCGATTTTGGTGCTTTGTAGCGGACCGTCCGTGGACTGCCGACGAAGAAGTGGTGCTCCGCACGGGCCTGGACGCCCTATGTGAGGCCTGGGTAGCGCACGGTGCCCCCGTCTATGCCGGATACCAGCTCGTGGAACAGCGCGTACTGGCCCTTGCCGCCGACGAAGCCCGAACCGCCGCCAGCGGATGCAGCATTGACAGCCGAATGGCCGCACTGCGCGCCCTAGGAGACCAATTTGGAATCGATTGGCTCGGACGCATGCACGTCTACGTCGACCGCGGCCAAGGCTGGGAACGCCTCAAATTGGCCGAAGCGCGTCAAGCGTCTGAAGGTCGGTATCTCGACAGCGTCGCCACCACCAAAGGGGAATGGTCACCTGTACGCGAACTGCAAGGCTCTTGGCTAAAGCCAGCAACTAGTAACTAGCTGCTAGAAAGGCCTTCGTGGCCTCTTGCTCAATCATGTAGGTAAAGGCAACCGTGGCGAGTTCCGCGCGGGGTACCCACACGGCCCGTTCGCCGTCGTCGTGCGGAACTTCAATTGCGTCCTGGGTCGCAAAGGTCATGGGGCCGACGGCCACCACACGGTAAAAGAAGCTAAACACCTGGACCTCGGGATCAAAGGCCGAAATCACGGGAAACTCATTGAAAAAGACGAGGTCCCCCACGGTGACCTCCAGCTGGAGTTCTTCCTGAAACTCGCGAACGAGCGCCTCGCGAATGCCCTCACCCCACTCTACCCCGCCACCGGGGTACTTCACAAGGGGTTTGCCGCGGAAGCGCTCCGCGCTCACCAAGACACGGCCTTGGGCGTCTTCGAGGAATCCGTATACCCGGACGGTCCGCTTGCTCATGGATGCAAATGTCGCACGACGCGCAGCATTTCGGAGCCAAAGACGTGCTGGTCTTCCCGAAGGGCTCCGTACCGAGAATGAAATTCCGCGCCAAACAGAGGGTGGCGAGCAGACCACGAACCGTCAGCCGTGGCGTGCAGCACTATTCAGCGACCTTGATTCCGCGAATGCGGTCGAGCGGACCAGGGCAGTGCTGCTGGTGGCAGGACTCGCAGGTCGCGATCACCGCGTTGAAGGCTTCGATCTGGGCCTCGCGGTCGGCCTGTGTTTTCAGGGCGTCGTACAGGGCGTCCAGGTTGCTGAGGTAGGCTTCGGCGAACCCAGGGAAGCTCTCTTTGATCTCCTCGGGCTTGGTCGGCGAGGCCGTTTTAATCGGTTCGTGCGCCGCGCGCAGCGATTCGACGTCGGCGAGCGTCAAGGTTCCGGCTTGGGCCTTGGCTTTGAGGGCTTCCATGTCGGCGGTCATCGTACGCATGGTAGCAGCAAGCTCGCTGGGCTCAGCGACGCGGGGGTTGCGCTTGGGCGCCGCAGGCTCCTGCTGGCAGGCAAGCAATGCCGACAGGGCAAATACTCCGGCGAGAAGTGGCTTATTCATGGTCGTGGCCTTCATGGGCGCCGTCACCGGCAGCCTCAGAAGCGGCCTCGCCCTCGGCAACCTCTTTTTGCGGAAGCGCAACGCCCGAAGCCATCACCGTCAGCCGAACCTCTGGCTTGGTAATCGCAGCCACTACGCTGTCGGGTTCGTTGGCGTCTCGGGCTTGTTCCTGGAGCCACTCCACGCTAAGCTCCTTGCGCTTTACGGCTCCGGCAATCGTCGCGATCTCGCCGCTGGCGTCCATCGGCATAAAAAATGCGTAGTCCTTGAACTTCACCAATGCAGTCGTGGCGGAATCCAGCTGAACTTCCATCCAGCAACCTTTGGTCTGGCACACTGCCTGAATCGGAGCTTGGAAGGTTACCCAAATTGAGTCGCTAGTTTCCAGTTGCTTGAGCACTTCGTCGCCCGTAAGGACGGGGGTGCCTAGAGAGGCCGAATCTCCGAAGTAATCGTACACAACCGCTACTTCAGCGGGTTGCTGTGAACATGAAGCAAGCAGTACTGCAGCGGCGGCAAGGCTAATAAATGAGCGCATAATAAGGGGTTTTACCCTACAAAAATACGTACCTTTGCGACGCTTTGGCGCGGACGTCAAGCACAACCCTTTTTTTGCCCATGAAGATTATCCGCACCACCCAATCTCGCCTGAGCGAGGTTGACTTTGCCAACCTCGGTTTTGGATCGGGATTGTCAGACCACGCCTTTTACGCCGAATTTGCCAACGGAAGCTGGGACGAAGGTCGCGTTGAGCCCTACGGCCCCCTCAAGCAAGGATTGGCCCTGCACGCCCTTCACTACGGTCAAGCGGTATTCGAAGGCCAAAAGGCCTACCGTCAAGCTGACGGCGGAATCGCAGTCTTTCGTCCCCGTGAAAACGCGAAGCGCCTCAACCGAAGCGGCTCGCGCATGATGATTCCCGAGCTCCCCGAGGACCTCTTCATCAATGGCCTCGACGCCCTGATTGCAGTGGACCACGAATGGGTTCCGCGCGGCGCCAACGAATCGCTCTACCTGCGCCCGTTCTTGTTTGGAAGCAGCGAGTTCATCACCGCGCGTCCGTCTGAAGATTACACCTTTGGTATCGTGACCAGCCCCTCAGGCGAACTTTACACCAAGCCAGTGCGTGTGAAGGTCGAGCGCCAATTTACCCGCGCCACTTCGGGCGGAGTCGGGTACGCCAAAGCGGCCGGCAACTACGGCGGCGCCTTCTTAGCGACCCGCGAGGCCGTCAAGCAGGGCTACCAGCAAGTCCTCTGGACCGACCACCACAACCACGAGTATTTTGAAGAAGCAGGCACCATGAACGTCGCCTTCGTCGTCAACGGAACCCTCGTTACCCCGAGCCTCAGCGACCGCATTCTTGCAGGCATCACCCGTGACTCCATCCTCACGCTTTGCCGTGAATGGGGCATCAAGGTTGAAGAACGTGCGATTTCAGTTGCCGAAATCGTCGATGCCGCCAAGGCTGGCGAACTCAACGAAGCGTTTGGCATGGGCACCGCGGCAGTAGTTAGTCCGATCGAAGCGTTTGGCATGGACGAGGTGCTGCACCACGTCCCCGTACCTGCTGACGGTATTGCTGCCCGCGTGCGCCAGGCTCTATCTGACATTCGCTACGGACGCGCTGAAGACCGACACGGCTGGATGCACCACGTTGCACGCTAACCTTAGTTTGTAACTAGTTGCTAGCAACCAGCTACTTGAAGTCAAGCTAAATTCCGAGCCGCTTCTGCACCATGACCTCTACGGCCTGGCAAAGGCGCAGCGGGTCTTGGGCACGCCACGAAGCCAAGCGAAAGCGCGGACCGGTCCAGATGTAGCGACCGAGACGTGCGCGCGCCACTTCATCGGCTACGTGGTCGCGAAAGTTGAGGCCGACAATCCATCCCCCCTCTTCTTCGACTTCTTCGGCCCATTCGGCATAGTAGTCGGGGTCTTCAGCGTGAAAATTGAGCAGGTTGTCCCCCACGAGGACAAAGCGCACAATGCCTTCGGCCAAAAGCGGATCCGCCACGCGGCGCTTGAATTCCATCACGTCGTTGTGTAGGGCATCGTTCCATTCTCCGAGCAGTTCAATGACCGCACAGCCCTCGGCGTAGTCGACAAAGAGCACCTTGACAAAGAGCGTTTCGCAGCCAATATCGTCCCATTCAGGGTGGATCACAAAATCGTACATCTGGTGGTAGGATCCGTTCACCGGGGCGCCCTGGTCGAGAAAAAACGGACTCCGCGGGTCCTCGGCCGCGATGTATCGAGTGCGCCAAGCGCTGTGGGGTTGAAGCGAATGCATGTCCGTGTGAACTGAGGCGCTAAGATCGCGTTGAGAAGGTATGATTTACTGCGTTACCGGCGGAAGCGGCCTTGTGGGCCGAGCTGTTCAGAAAAAGCTTGAAGCTCAAGGACATGAAGTTCGCATTTTGACCCGTACACCGCGCAAACCCGGCGAATATGCGTGGAACCCAAGTGCCTACAGCGTCGATCCCGCCGCACTTCTTGGAGCACACGGGGTCATCCACTTGGCCGGAGCCTCGGTTTCTGAGCGCTGGACCAAGTCCCACAAGCGGGCCATCATGGACAGCCGGATTCAGGGAGCCGAAACCCTCTACCGCGCCATCGAAGTCATGCCGGTGCGCCCTGAGGTCATGGTCAGCGCTTCGGCCGTGGGAATCTACCCGAACAGCCTTGACCGAGTGTACAGTGAGCGCGACGGCGGGGCAGTCGGATTCTTGGGCGACGTCGTGCGCGCCTGGGAGGCTCAAGCCGACCGATTCGCGAACCTCGGCCTTCGGGTGGCAAAAATCCGCATCGGAATCGTACTTGGCCACGGTGGCGGCGTACTTGGCACACTCCTACCCTTGTTTCGAATGGGACTTGGTAGCGCACTGGGCGACGGCAAGCATTGGATGCCTTGGATTCACGTCGACGATTTAGCAGCCATGGTGGCTCGATTGGCCTCTGATTCTGCCCTTGACGGAATTTGGAACGGCGTGGGGACCGAGTCCGCGACCAACCGCGACTTTAGCAAAGCACTTGCACGGGTTCTCAGCAAGCCCTTTTGGTTGCCAGCTCCGCCCGCATGGGCACTGAGGATTGTGCTCGGCGAGATGGCGCAAATTGCGCTGATGAGTACCCACTGTTCCGCCCAAAAATGGAAGGATTTGGGCTTTGAATACCAGTTCAACGAGCTCGACGCTGCCCTCGAGAATTTGGTCGGATAGTATCTTCGCGGCATGTACCGCGCCGAATTTCGCATTCCAAAGGCCTTTCTCTGGATTATTGCCATCTCTGGGTTCACCACCCTGGTCATGATGGTCGCTGTCGGGAGCCAGTCTGGCTTTGAAACCGAACTTTTATGGACCATTACCGCCATAACCCTCATTCAAGTGTTCACGGGTTGGCTCATCATGAGGCCCTGCCGAATCTCGGTTGCTCCATCTGGAATCGACATTAGCTACCGCCCCTTCAACATCGGGCCCAAGCATGTCGCGTGGAACGAGGTTGCCAAAGTGTACCACGCCAAGGTCGATCCAATGGGCGATTTTATGGGCTATGGAGTGCGAATGAGGGGCTGGAAGCGTGAACATCGTGTCATCGCCTACGCATTTGAAGAGGGTCAATATGCCTTTTTTGTGCGCCACAACGCGCCAACGTTTGCCTTCCAGATCACGGATTCCGAGCGTTGGAACGAGGTCCTCACTGCAATCGAAGCGCGCGGAATCGAAATCGAGCGCTAAACCCCTGCCGCACCAAAGAACTGCTTGGCGTAAAGGTTGGCATAGGTTCCACCTTGGGCAAGCAACTCCGCATGGGTGCCTTGCTCCACCACACGTCCTTGCTCGAGTACCGCGATGCGGTCGGCGTGCTGTACGGTCGCCAGGCGGTGGGCCACTACCACTGATGTGCGTCCCTTGGTGATGCGTTCGGTGGCATTCTGAATCCAGGCTTCGGACTGCGAATCCACAGAAGACGTGGCCTCATCGAGAATTAAAATGTCGGGATTCGCCAAATAGGCCCGCAAAAAGGCCAGTAGCTGGCGCTGGCCGGTAGAGAGCATTCCGCCTCGCTCTTTGACGTCGTAGTCCAACCCCCCGGGCAATGATTCGAGAAACTCTTTAATCCCCATCGCGTCTGCAGCAGCCCAGATTTCGGCGTCGGGTATAGGACGGTACAAGGTTACGTTGTTGCGCACGGTATCGCTGAACAAAAACACATCCTGCTGCACGAGCGCAAGCCGACTGCGCAGCGATTCGTAGTCCCAGTTCTTTACCGAAACACCATCTACATTGACTGTGCCTGACTCAGGATGGTAGAGGCCCGCCAAGAGCCCGATGAGTGTGGACTTTCCGCTGCCCGTAGACCCCACTAAGGCAAGCATTTCGCCCGGCTGGGCCGACAGAGTGACACCGTGCAGCACAGGTTGGTCCTCGACGTAGCGAAAGTGGACGTCGCTGAATTCGACAGATCCTTTAAGGCCGCTGGCACGATGGGTTCCGGGGCGCTCCAATTGATCTTCGCGCTCAATTAATTTCAGTACCCGATCACTCGCCACCATTCCCATTTGAAGCGTGTTGAACCGGTCGGCCAACTGGCGCAAGGGGCGGTACAGCATGTTAATAAACAGGATCAGGGCAGTAAGGTCGCCAATGCTCACACTGCCAGGGGTCACCAACGAACGCCAGCCTCCGTACCAAATGGCCAAGCCGATTGATAGGGCCGAAAGCATCTCGATGATCGGAAAAAACAGCGAGAAGTACCAAATACTCTTAATGTTGGCGTCGCGGTGGCGCGTGTTGATTTCGTTGAATCGGCGTGCTTCTTCGCCTTCGCGACCGAATAACTGCACGACGGCCATTCCCGTGAGGCGTTCCTGAACAAATGAATTGAGGGCAGCAACCTGGTTGCGAACGTCGGTAAACGCCCCTTTGATGCTGCGCTGAAACCAGCGCGTGGCCACAAACAAAATCGGAACCACCGACAAACTCACCGCGACCATTCCGGGATCAAACAGAAGAAACATGGCAATGAGCATTACCGCAATCTTGAACAAATCGCCAAAAATTACGAGTAAGCCCTCGGCAAAGATGTCTGCCATGGTCTCTACGTCGCTTACGGTGCGCGTCACCAACTGCCCGACGGGGGTACGGTCAAAAAATGAAGCCTTAAACTTGAGGAGCTGCCCAAAGAGCTGAACCCGAACGTCCCGAATCACTTTTTGACCCAGCTCGTTCGTTGCGAGTACAAAAAACCAGGTTCCGAGGCCCTCAAGCACCAAAGTGAGCATCAAACCTGCGATCGCCCAGTGCATCATGGTGGCATCGCCCTGCTCGACCGCAAAATCCACTGCCCGCTGAACGAGGTAGGGCCTGAGGGTTGTAACCCCACCGAGTACCACACTTAAGCTGGCGGCAGACCACAGCAGGGCCCGGTGCGGACGCGCGTACCGAAGCACGCGGCGTAGTACGGCCCAGTCAAAGGCCTTTCCGCTAACGCTTGGTGATGAAGTCTGGGGTTTCTCGGCCATTAAAGAGGGGTGCGGCATAGACCGCGCCCGCAAAGGTAAGCCCTTGAGCGGGGGCCGACGGGCCGGATTCCGTCCTTTTTTGGCTTTCTCGAAGGCGATCCCATTGCTCCAAGCCTCGATCTGCAGCGGCGTGCTCGACCATGGTTCCGACGAGGGCCCGAACCATGTTGCGCAAGAACCTCGTCCCTTCGATCTCGAATACCCATTTATCGGAATCTCGCACCCATCGCACGTGCCGAATCGTGCACATTCCGTTGGTTTCTGCGCTTCCGCTGCGCTCAAATGCGCCAAAGTGGTGCTCGCCCAACAGGCTCGCCGCCATTTCGTCCAAAAGCTGTTCGTTCAGGGGGCGTTCGTAGGCCCACGCCGTATCGCGCCCAAACGCGGACTTCGTTCGCTGAATGCTGTAGCGGTATCCCCTACCCTGTGCACTAAACCGCGCATGAAATTCTTCTGTAGCTGGTATCGCCTCAAACAGCACGAGGTCGTCGGGCAAAAAGCGGTTGAGCCGAAATACCAGCTCGTCGAGGTCCACAGTTGAAGTGCAGTCCACATGCGCCACATAGTTGGACGCATGAACTCCCGCGTCCGTGCGGCCGGCACCAACGACTTCGACAGGGCTTCGCATCCACGTGGACAACGTCGATTCGAGGACGCCCTGCACCGTTCGGCCGGTGGGCTGGCGCTGCCAACCTAAAAATTCCGCGCCGTGGTAGGCCAAGCGCAGTACATAGCGGTGGGTGAACGAACTTTGACCGGACATGAACGCCAAAGGTAGCGCCCTCAAGATTCTCTTGCTTTCAGACACGCACGGCCACTTGGACGAGCGAATTCTTGCGCACGCGGCCGATGCAGACGAAATTTGGCATGCCGGAGACGTCGGATCGCTCGACGTGGTCGACCGACTTCAGTCACTGGGCAAAACCGTTCGTGGAGTCTACGGCAACATCGACGACGCCCAAATGCGCCGCACTTGGCCTCAGGACCAGCGATTTAGCATTCAGGGCCTTCACGTTTGGATCACCCACATCGCGGGTCCTGCCGGACGCCTCCCGAGCGGAATCAAAAACAGCCTTCGTTCCGAGCCAGCCGACGTACTCATTTGCGGGCATTCGCACATTCTGCGAGTTGGCCGTGACCCCTCAGGTGTCGTGTGCATGAACCCCGGAGCCTGCGGAGTGCACGGATTCCACAAGGTGCGCACCATGCTGCGCTTCACGATTGAAGCGGGGCAAATCAGCGACCTCGCAGTCATCGAGCTTGGAGCGCGGGGCGCTCTTAAGTCCTAACTACTTCTTCTTTTTGGGGCGGAACCGGTCCGCTTCGCGCACCTTCGCCTCGTCGGCTTGAATGGCACGATTCGCCATAGACGCGAACACCACCGCGACCAACGGAAGCGCGAGTGACCAAGAATTCTCGGCACCCGCCGTGCCGTTCAGCACGGGAATCAAGTACACCGCTTCAAGGGCAAATGCGGCCAGAATTCCGATTCGGTTTACCACAAATTGGCGCTGGCGGTACTTGAAGTAGGTTGTGTTGGCGGTGAACAGCGCCACCCCGAGGCCCGCGAGCAGCGACGACCATTCGGTGGGGTTGGCGGCTCCGACCGCAAAGAGACTGACGGCCGCCAGGGCCATGTACAAGGTTTGAATTCGTTGCCACATAATGTGCAAAGGTCTTGCATAAGTTCCGTTCGCGTATATTTGCCTAAGTGAAGGGCCATTTTTGCGCCCAAATTCAATCCCACTTTACTGTTTTTTAGTTCCTTACACCCTTATTGGTATGGCGTCAATGCCTGATCTCTCGGATCGCAAACTTCCCGAGCTCAAAGAATTAGCGGAATCATTAGGCATTCCAAAAGCGCGCTACCTGCGCAAGCCTGAACTTATTGAAGCCATTCAAGGTCAATCCTCTTCTGCTCCAACAGAATCTGCTCCTGCCGCCGATTCACCTGCTCCGCGCCGCAGAGGCCGTCCTGCAGCGTCTGGCAATGGCCCTGAGGATGACTCACTCCGTGAAGGTTCCGAAGACCGCGAACCCCGCGAAGAGCGCCAGCCCCGCGAAGACCGCGGGCCACGCGAACCCCGCGGAGATCGACAGCCCCGCGAAGACCGCGGACCCCGTGAGCCCCGCGACGACCGAGGACCACGTGAGCCCCGCGACGACCGCGGACCACGCGACGACCGCGGACCCCGTGAGCCCCGTGATGACCGTGGACCCCGTGAGCCTCGCGACGACCGACAGCCCCGCGACGACCGCGGACCCCGTGACGACCGCCCACGCCGCGACGGCTGGGAACCTCGTGGTGACCGTCAACCCCGCGAACCACGCGACGACCGCCAGCCCCGCGACGACCGCGGACCTCGTGAGCCTCGCGAAGACCGCGGACCACGTGACGATCGCCCACGCCGCGAAGGCTGGGAAGACCGCGGACCCCGTGAACCGCGCGAACCCCGCGAACCACGCCAGCCTAAAATTCAAGAACCAGTCTACGAATTCGAAGGAATTATTCCAACCGAAGGCGTCGTAGAAATCATGCCTGAGGGCTTTGGGTTCCTGCGCTCGAGCGACTACAACTACCTCAACTCGCCCGACGACGTCTTGATTACCCAACAGCAAATCAAGCACTACGGACTTAAAACGGGCGACACCGTCCGCGGTGAGGTACGTCCTCCGCGCGAAAGCGAAAAATTCTTCCCGTTGACCAAAGTCAACATGATCAATGGCAAGGATCCTGAATTCATTCGCGACCGCGTAGCCTTTGAACACCTGACGCCCCTCTTCCCTGAAGAGAAGTTTGACCTCACCGGCCGTCGCGCGACCATCAGCACCCGCATCATTGACCTCGTGTCTCCGATCGGTAAGGGCCAGCGCGGACTCATTGTCGCCCAGCCCAAAACAGGTAAAACGACCTTGCTCAAAGAAGTGGCCAACGCCATCGCCGCGAACCACCCTGAGGTCTACATGATCATTCTTTTGATCGACGAACGCCCCGAGGAAGTCACCGACATGGCCCGCAGCGTCAACGCCGAAGTCGTTGCGTCGACCTTTGACGAGCCCGCAGAACGCCACGTTCGCGTCGCCAATATCGTCCTCGAAAAGGCGAAGCGACTGGTCGAGAGCGGCCACGACGTGGTCATCTTGCTCGACTCAATCACGCGCCTCGCACGCGCCTACAACACCGTCAGCCCCGCTTCGGGCAAGGTTTTGTCGGGTGGTGTGGATGCGAACGCCCTACACAAGCCCAAGCGCTTCTTTGGCGCGGCCCGCAATATTGAAAACGGCGGATCACTGACCATCTTGGCCACGGCACTCATCGACACCGGATCCAAAATGGACGAGGTCATCTTTGAAGAATTCAAGGGAACCGGCAACATGGAAATGCAGCTTGACCGCCGCATCGCGAACCGACGTATCTGGCCAGCAATTGACCTTATCGCGTCCGGAACCCGCAAAGAGGACATGCTCCTTCGCCCTGAAGTACTCAACCGCATGTACATCCTTCGCAGGCACTTGGCTGACATGACTCCGGTGGAAGCCATGGAGTTCCTCGAGGACCGCATGAACAAAACCCGCAACAACGAGGAATTCCTCGTTTCGATGAACGGTTAAACTACCGTCGCACCGAAGTTCAAGGTCGCCCCACAAGGGCGGCCTTTTTTATTGATCTACAAAGGTGGTAATCGGATTCATTCCCGAAACACCTACCGCAATGGGCACCTCAACGTGCGCCGAAGCCTCGGCAGCAAAATCAGCTAGTCGAGCATACCGCTGCGAGAAATGACCAAGCACCAAGCGCCTGGCGCCCGCCAAACGAGCGAGCGTGGCAGCCTCCCCTGCCGTGGAATGGCCTGTTTTCTTCGCCAGTTCCGCATGCCGCTCGAGGTAGGTGCTCTCGTGGTATAGAAACTCGACGTCTCGAGCAAATTCAGCAAGCTCGGGTACAAAAGAAGTGTCGCTGAGGTAGGCCATTGAAAAGCCTGCCCGGCCTTCGGTGGTCACCTCAGAATTGGGCACGACTCGACCGTCGCGGGTCCGCCCATCTAATCCCAATTGAAGCGACCGAAAATCTGCGTGCTCTAATCCGGCAGCAACCGCCCGTTCGTAGCACACCTTTCGCGGAGCAACCACTTCATCGATTCGATAGCCCCACGTCTCAATGCGGTGCTTCAGTGCTTGGGAGCGCACCACTACGTCATCGTTTTGGTAGACGATGCCGGGTTCCGCTATCCGAAATTCGACGGGGTAGGACCAATTCCCTTGGGTGCTCACATTGACTCCGCGCAAAAACGTCTCGAGACCAGCGGGCCCGACCACCACCAAAGGCTTTGAGCGACCTTGAAGCGTCCACGACGACATCAAGCCCGGCAAGCCAAACACGTGGTCCCCGTGCAAGTGGCTGATAAGGATTACGTCAAACGTGGCTCCTCTGAGGCCGACCTCGCGAATACGGATTTGGGTTCCCTCCCCGCAATCGATGAGCATGAGGGTTCCGCCCACCCGAATCGACTGAGCCGAAGGGTACTGCCCCGGAGCGGGAATCGCCGCGCTACAGCCCAAAATTCGCCAGTCAATCCGTGAAAAGTCCATTCTGCCAAAGGTCGGCCGCAGTCGGGATGCAAAAAAGCCCTAATTTTGACCCTGAAATGGCACAAAAGACGCTCCTGAATCAGCGCGACTGCGCGGTCACCCTTAGCCGACTGTGCCACCAGCTCAATGAAGTTCATGTGCCGTGGAACCGAACGGTACTTGTGGGTCTTCAACCTCGCGGCAGCAAACTCCTGAAGGCGTTGGTGCACCAACTGGAATCAGAATTTGGCACGGGGCCGATCGCACACGGCTTACTCGACATCACCTTTCACCGCGACGACTTTCGCCGGCGTGACGAGCCCTTGGTGGCGAGTCCGACCGAAATGGACGTGCCCATTGAAGGCAAGCGCGTGGTCTTGATTGATGACGTACTCTACACCGGTCGTTCGGTGCGAGCTGCGCTCGATGCCCTAGGTGACTTTGGCCGTCCTGAGCGCGTCGAACTCTGTGTACTCGTCGACCGTCGTTTTTCGCGCGAGCTTCCCATTCAACCCGACTACTCAGGCCGCCGAGTCGATGCCTTGAACCACGAACGCGTTCGATTGAACTGGAACGGCGACCAACTTGAATCTGTCTTGCTCGAATCCTCTGAAAATGCCCCGCAACACTAAGCTGCAATCGCGCCACCTCCTTGGTCTTCAGCACGTACCCGCCGACGACCTCCACTTGATTTTGCACTGGGCCGGCCACTTTAAAGAGGTAATTAACCGTCCCATCAAGCGCGTACCGTCGCTTCGCGACATCACCATCGCCAACCTCTTTTTTGAAAATTCGACGCGGACCCGCTTGAGTTTTGAATTGGCCGAAAAACGCCTTTCGGCTGACGTGGTGAACTTCGCGGCCTCGAATTCTTCAGTAAAAAAGGGCGAAACCTTGACCGACACGGTCAACAACATCCTCGCAATGAAGGTTGATGTGGTGGTCATCCGTCATGCCGACGCAGGGGTTCCGCAGTTTTTGGCGGACCGCGTACCTGCGCACATCGTCAACGCCGGCGACGGGACCCACGAACACCCCACCCAGGCCCTTCTGGACGCATTCACCATGCAAGAGCGCATCGGAAGCCTCGAAGGCAAGAACATCGTCATCGTAGGCGACATCTTGCACTCTCGGGTGGCCCTCAGCAACATCTTTGGCCTGCAAAAATTGGGGGCCAACGTCGCTGTGAGCGGTCCGTCCACCTTGATTCCACGGGCGATACACGAGCTCGGAGTCGAAGTAATTCCCAACGTCGACGACGCCCTGGCATGGGCTGACGTGGCCAACGTACTCCGTGTGCAGCACGAGCGCATGGATCGGGCATTTTTTCCGTCCATCCGCGAATACCACAACCGCTACGGAATCACCATGGATCGCTTAAAGAGGCTCGAAAAGGTTCCTCTGATCATGCACCCAGGTCCCATTAACCGCGGAGTCGAGCTCACCTCAGAAGTTGCTGACTCTCCGCATGCTGCGATCCTAAATCAGGTCGAAAATGGCGTTGCAGTTCGCATGGCCGTGTTGTACCTTCTCGCTGCTCAATCAACCACTACAGATGTCGTTTAAGCTCGAACGCAAGCCCAACTATATTCACCTCCGTTGGGGGTCAGACACTTTTGGTCCCGAGGGCACCAAAGAGTTCAAAGCTTTAGTAGCCAAGCATCCTGACGACCACATGCTGGTCAACTTGCTGGCGGCAGAAGAGTTCGACGGAATCGAAGACCTTCAAGACCTTCAAGCGGAGCGCATGGACGAGATGTTTTCGTGCATCCTCATCGTGCGCGAATCCCTCATGCACTTGTTTGACGAGGACTTAGCGGTGGTTCCGAGCGTGCTCGAAGCCGAGGACTACTTCGGCATGGAAGACATGCAGCGCCAGCTGCTCGACGGCGACAACTAACGTCTAGACGAATTGGGGCGCCCAACTGCGCACGTCCCAACCACCTAAGTTTCCGGAACTCATAATGAGCAGATTGAGCTGCTCTGGAGCTTCGCGCTCTAAGGTTTCGCGAAGCTCTTCAGAACTCGTGAACACTTCAACGCCAGGTCCAAACGCCGCGCGAACGGCATCGGGCGAAAGGGGCGGAAGTTTTTTATGCGCTACAGCCGCCGGATCAAACAGCACCATCGCGCGTCCAAGCCCATTGAGCGACCCCGCATAGCCCGGCAAAAATTCGGGATTCAAGCTACTGAACGTGTGCAGCTCAAGTAGACCCCATACCGGGCGGCTACCAAAGCTTTCGCTAAATGCCGCAGTGGTGGCCGCCACCTTCGACGGCGCATGGGCAAAATCCAGGTAGACAGCGCGACGTGTCGAATCTGCAAGTGGTTCGAGGCGGCGCTGTGCTCCTTGAAACGAGGCGATGGCCTCGTAGAAATCTGCTTCTTGAATACCCATTTCTTGGGCGAGCCAGCGCGCTCCCTCAGCATTTGCCAAGTTGTGCCGGCCCATAACGCTCATGGGCAATTCACCCATCGGCGTGATCCAGTACCACTGCGTTCCGTCGTGGCGGTGCTCTGGGGTGCGGTACGGAATCTTTCGTACGGGCGAAGCATCTGCTGCAACGAGCGCGGCCAATTCGGCGTCTTCTTCAAAGTAGAGCAGGGTTCCGCCCGGCTCCATGGATTCGAGAAAACCTTTAAAGGCATCCGCGTACGAATCCTGGGTCGGGAACACATTGACGTGGTCCCAAGCCATACCCGTAATCAGTCCCACGTGGGCCTTGTACAAATGAAATTTTGGACGCGGATCCAGCGGTGACGCCAAGTACTCGTCACCCTCAAACACGGCCCATTCGTCGGATCCCTTTAGTCGAACCGATTCCTTAAGCCCCGGAACCTGTGCGCCCACGAGGTAGTCCGGCAGACGATCCCAGTACTTGAGTACGTGCAGCAGCATCGACGTGGTGGTGGTCTTGCCGTGCGAACCTCCTACGACCACCCGTGTTTGACCTTCGCAAGCCTTTTGAACATATTCGGGGTACGAGTACACGGGCAATCCAAGTTCTTGCGCCTTTAGCAGTTCTGGGTTGTCGCTTCGGGCGTGCATGCCGAGCACAACCGCATCAAGCGCTGGATGTATGCGCTCAGGGAACCACCCTTCTTCGGCCGGAAGCAGGCCCGCCGCCGCAAGTCGGCTTCGGCTTGGTTCAAAAATCGCATCGTCGCTTCCGGTAACGGTCGTACCCGGACGGCCTGCCAACGCCAGCGCAAGGCTGTGCATTGCGCTTCCGCCAATGGCGATAAAGTGCACGTTCATGCCCAAAAAATATTAAAGCTGGATCTGGTAGGCCCGCAAGAAATTTGCCTGAAATGAGGGCAGCAGCGGAAAGAACAACGGATTGTTCGGATCGATATCTACCTGATCTACGACTGCAGGGTCCGCGCCATCAAGCAGCAAGTTCGCCTTCACCACAATATTAATGTTGATGTCGTCGTCCTTTTTGACCGTAAACGCCATTTGCTGGTCAACCAATTGGTTCATTGCCTCAGAGCTCACCACGTACTTAAACGGCTTGTAGGGCTTGGTCTGCGAAGAATCCAGCGGACTCTTCCAGAAACCTTCGATGGTGAACGCGTTGTATCCACCTGCCGAACGCTTCAAGCGGTTCAGACCGCTTTCGGGGCTGTAGGTCGCGGCGTTTTGAGCACTGTCCAACCCAATTCGCCAAAAATGGCGTCCAGAATAGGTTCCGGTCGGAATTTCATAAATACGCGTGAAGCCTCCAAACGTACTTGACGCGGACTCCACCGCAAAGACCGAGGTGTCTCCTTTAACAGGAAACACCGTGTCAGACAAGTGGTTCTCAAAATGGTAGTAACCTAGCGCAAACTCAATATTCGTGAAGCGCACCTGAGTACCACTAAAGCCGTCAAGAACATAGGTCGTATTGGTATCAATCAACTGATTCTTGAAGTAAAAGAAGTGGCGAAGCACCACATTGCGCTCGTCGCGGGGAGGCTTTGGTTCCTGAAACGTTGCCTCGCAGGACACTCCAACTACAGCCGCTGCAAGCAGGGCAATCCACACATTCTTCATGGCTGAAAATTACGCATTTACTGCGGTTTCTGGCGGACGCACTTGCTCAATGGCCACCATCACTTGATCTAAAATTTGCTGCGGCGTCGCATCGGGTGCAAACTGAAGGGGCTCCTTGAAGCGCAACTTGAGGTCCACGCGGCGTTTTTTAACCCGCAATCCCTTGCGGTCAAAACCTCGGCGGAATCCGTCCACCACCACCGGAACCACCGTGGGGTTTAAGTCGCGAATGATGTGCGCGGTTCCGCGACGCCCAGGCGCAAACGGCTTGGTCGTGCCCTGGGGAAACGTGATCACCCAGCCCACCTGAATCGCCTTGCGAATATTGTCTAGGTCGCGTGGATCTACGCCGCGACTCACCTCTTTGCCGGCTTCACGCCAGGTACGCTTGATGCTGACCGATCCCGCGAGCGACAGCAAGCGGGGAAGCGGACCCGACTTCATCGTCTCTTTGGCCGCTATGAAAAACAGGTTCATTCGGGGATTCACCACGGGCCACAGGCGGTCTACACGATTGGGCATTCCGTTGCGCAAGTGCATGAATGCCAAAAACATCGACGCTACGTCCATGAAGTAGGTCTGGTGGTTGCTCACAAAAAGCACATTCTCGTCGGGCAAATCCTTGAGGTGCTCCATGCCCTCAACTGAGGTGCGGTGAATGCGGTTGAGTCGGTACCATGTTACGGTTCCGAACCAGAAAATCACCATGCGTTTGGCCCACAAGGGGTAGCCAAACGGATCGCGGTAGGGCAGTCGGCGGATCTTCTTCATGAATTCGACAAATCTACATCACCTTTGCGACGTGGAGCACGAATCTTGGCCAAACCCCAACCTCGTACCTGATGTCCAAGGACGGCTTTGGGACGCGCTGCGCCGCAAATGGGTTGTCGCGACCCCCGAAGAGTATGTGCGCCAGCACTTTCTGCGGCGAGCCATCCTCGAGGCCCACTACCCGCCTGAAGTGATTGCGGTTGAGCGCGGACTCAGCGTGCACGGGCAACCCAAGCGATTTGACGCCGTTGTCTTTCACCAAGGAAAGCCTTGGATGCTCGTGGAATGCAAGGCACCCCATATTCCCTTGAACGACGCCGTGTGCGTCCAGTGGATGCGCTACAACCTTCCGCTTGGGGCTCCGTGGGGCTGGCTCACTAACGGGGTGACGGATCGATTTTTTGCCGCAGACGGCCGCGAACTCCCTCCGGTCCTTCCTGCATTTGGTACCTTTGCGCTTTAGGAACGCATTATGAATACCGCACTGCACGCGCTCTCGCCGCTCGACGGCCGCTACCAGAAGCACGCTGCCCCGCTCAGCCCCTTCTTCTCTGAATTCGGATTAATCCGCTACCGCGTCCTCGTCGAGGTGCGCTACTTCATCGCGCTTTCGGCGCAAAACCTCAAGGGGCTTCCCGCGCTTAGCGCTGAGCAAGCCGCTGATCTCGAGCGCATTTATTCGGAATTCAGCGAATCCGACGCCGTTCGCATCAAAGAAATAGAGTCGACCATCAACCACGACGTCAAGGCCGTGGAGTACTTCCTCAAAGAGCGCTTTGAGGCGCTTGGAATGGGCGACCGTGCAGAATTCATCCACTTCGGACTCACCTCGCAGGACATCAACAACACGGCGATTCCGCTCTCGATGAAGGACGCGCACCGCGACGTTGTTCGCCCCGCCCTTCTGGCGATCATCGAGCGAATTGACGCCCAATCCAACGAGTGGGACGCGCTCCCCATGCTTGCCCGCACGCACGGCCAGCCTGCCTCTCCGACCCGACTTGGCAAAGAGTGGCGCGTGTTTCGCGAGCGCCTCAGCCAGCAGCTCGCACTTCTGGATGCAGTTCCGTTCGCCGGTAAATTCGGCGGAGCCACGGGCAACTTCAACGCCCACAGCGTTGCCTACCCCGGCGTCGATTGGCACGCATTCGGCAACCAGTTCTTGAGCCAAGACCTCGGACTGCAGCGCAGCCACCCCACTACCCAAATCGAGCACTACGACCACATGGCCGCCTACTTTGACGGCCTCAAGCGCCTAAATACCATCTTGATTGACCTCGCCCGTGATGCGTGGCAGTACATCTCGATGGACTACTTCAAGCAGCGCATCAACCCCAACGAGGTAGGATCTTCAGCCATGCCGCACAAAGTCAACCCGATCGACTTTGAGAACGCCGAGGGCAACTTCGGTATCGCCAACGCATGGCTCGAGCACCTCGCGGCCAAACTCCCCATCAGCCGCCTGCAGCGCGACCTCACGGACTCCACCGTGCTGCGCAACGTCGGAATGCCCCTCGGCCACATGCTCCTGGCCTACCACAGCCTCGGTCGCGGCCTCGGAAAACTCATGGTCAATCAATCCGCACTCGCTGCCGACCTCGAAAACCACTGGGAAGTCGTTGCCGAAGGAATCCAGACCATTTTGCGCCGTGAAGGCTTCCCCAAGCCCTATGAAGCACTTAAAGCGCTTACCCGCACGGCGGACCGGATCACCCCCGAGGCCATCGCCGTATTTGTGGACGAGTTAAACGTTTCAGATTCGGTCAAGGCCGAGCTCCGCGCCATCACGCCCTCGAACTACACGGGTCAATGAAGTACCCCGATGCAGCTCCGATGATTTTGGGCGACACGGTGATTCCCGCCGGGTCAACCAAAACTGTCGATCTGCAAATCGCCCGACTCTTGTCGGGAACGTTGATTCACATGCCCGTGCACGTGTTTCGCAGCGAAAACCCCGGCCCGACCGTGCTACTCAGTGGCGGCCTTCACGGCGACGAAGTCAACGGAATCGAAGCTGTGCGCCGCATGATGTCCCTTGACCTCTTCAATGACCTCAACTGCGGATCCATCATTGCCATCCCCATCATCAACGTCTACGGATTTCTCTTTTTCAGTCGCGAAGTTCCAGACGGCAAGGACGTCAACCGAAGCTTTCCGGGGTCCGCACAAGGTTCGCTCGCGAGTTTGGTGGCGCACACCATGACCGACAAAGTCCTTCCACACATCGACTTAGCGGTCGATTTTCACACGGGCGGAGCCAGTCGCACCAACTACCCCCAAGTCCGCTACGACCCCGACGACGCCGCGGCCATTCACTACGCCAAAGCATTTGGCGCACCAATTTCGATGTCCTCAGCATTGATCCCAGGGTCCCTTCGCGCGCAGGGCAATCAAATGGGTGTACCGATCGTCGTCTTCGAAGGCGGCGAAAGCATGCGCCTCGAAGAATCCTCGGTCAAAGACGCCATTCGCGGAACCAAGCGCCTCCTCTCTAGCCTCGGCATGTACGCGCACAAGGCGCCCAAAATCCGAGGACTTAAAGACCGACACGGCAAGCACAGTGCTCCGCGCCACCTCAGCCAAACGACGTGGGTGCGCGCCGAAGCCAGCGGCCTCTTCTCTTTTGAGCGCGAAAGCGGCCAAGCCGTCAGCGAAGGCGAGCTCATTGGCCGCGTGCGGAACCCCTACGACTCCTACTCGGTCAAAGTCTTTGCCCCCTTCGACGGATTCATCATCGGTCACAACAACATGCCCCTCGTCCACCGCGGAGATGCCCTCTTTCACATTGGGCGAGAGAGTGAATGGCCTGCTTAGCGAGGTTGGCGAGGTTAGCTCGTTGGCTAACGTGTAACTAGTAACTCGTTTCCGGTTCTAATTAGGGCGTTTGGTTGGCTCCTGCACAAACTTTAAGGGACATCCAAACAAAGCGCCAAGCCTAAGGCGCAGGCGCAACCAGGAGCAAGAAACCAGAAGCTAATTGGCAAAAGAGCTAATCTCAGCTAACCTTGCTAATTGGCTAACGAGCCAATTGAGCCTGCCGCAATATTTCGTCCGCAATGGCGAGCGATGCGGTCGCTGCGGGCGACGGGGCGTTGAGCACGTGAAAGGCGCGATTCCCCTGGCGGAGCACGAAGTCGTCTTCGAGGGTCCCGTCGCGGCGCAGGGCCTGGGCACGAATGCCGGCGCGGCCGGGATGCAGGTCTTCAAGCTCGAGGCTTGGAATCAAGCGCTGAAGCGCCTTCAGAAATTTGGTTTTGCTGAAGGCGCGCTCGTACTCGCCGAGGCCGTAGCGCCAGTGCTGGGCGAAGAGCTTCCAGGTTCCGCCGTAGCCGAGGGCAGCCGCGGTATCGGCTCCGCTGAATGCCGTCTTTGAATACCCCTCGCGGGCAAAACTGAAGACCGCGTTGGGACCGCATTCGACTCCTCCGTGCACCATCCGGGTGAAGTGCACGCCCAAAAAGGGAAAGTTGGGGTCTGGAACGGGGTAAATTAGGTGCTTCACCTTGGCCTGAGCCCGCGGACTCAACTCGTAGTAGTCGCCCCGAAAGGGCACAATTTGAAGGCCCGCATTCACCCCATCGTGGCGCGCAAGGCGGTCGCTCTGAAGGCCCGCACAGACGATGATGTGCTTTCCGCGCACCACGCCTTGGCTCGTGGTCACGCCCTCGGCGGTGAATCCGGTTACCGTGGTCTGCAGGCGCAGGGTTCCGCGGCCCGCCTTGAGCATAGCCTCAGCCGCATCGGAATAGTGGATGATTCCGGTTTGCGGAACCAGCAACGCCTTCGTAGCATTCAGCTGGGGTTCGCGCTCGCTGAGCTCATTGGCATCGAGGTAGCGCAGCCCCTCTAGCCCGTTTTCTCCACCGCGCAGCCGCAGCGTTTCGAGGCGGGTTTCTTCTTCGGAACCTACCGCGGCCACCACCTTTCCGCAGACTTCGTGCTTCACGTCGTGCTCACGGGCAAAGTCGAGCATCTGGGAGTAGCCGTCGAGGCAGGTACGCGCCTTGAGCGATCCAGGTTTGTAGTAGAGTCCCGAGTGAATGACGCCGCTGTTACGGCCCGTTTGGTGCTGGGCAAGGGCGGATTCTTTCTCAATCAGCACCACCTTGGCCTCGGGGTAGGTCTTGGCAATCTTGTACGAAACCGCAGCGCCCACGATTCCGCCGCCCACCAGAATAAAGTCAAACTGCTCCATAGGCCCCAAAAGTAACGCCCGCCGCGGCGCATTGCCGGGCGGGCGCTCATTAAAAATTTAAATGCTTACTGAGGCATTCCATCGCGAACCCAGCGTTCAAGCAGCGCCACGTTGCAGTCGCTCATGCGTCCCGAGGGAGGCATTTGCGAGCGTCCGTTCACTCCGTTCACTGCATCGACAAGACCAGAGTAATTTACAGCCCCTGACACTTCTGCGTACGTCGTCAATCGAACACCTCCAGAAGCCCCCGTGCCTTGGTGGCAACCGATGCAGTTGGTTTGAATCATCGGCGCAATCACCGCAGTGTAGGTGGTCGCAGACGTGGAATCGCACGCGCCCGCACAGTTCGTCTCGTTGGCACCCTGCTCGATCCAAAGTCGAATGCGCTCCTTTTGGGCCGAACTTAAGGCTGCCATCGGAGGTGGCGGCATGAGGTCATCGCCCGTTTCAAAAAGTACTTCGTAGAGTTCGCTTCCGCCTGGATTGCCCGGCTTCACCTCATCCATAATGCCGGCATAAGTCGTGAGATTGATCCCGTCTGCAGCGTTGGGCCCCACATGGCATCCGCTCATCGCACAATTCGATTGAATCATGGGCAAGATTTCATTCGTGAAATCCACCACTCCGGGATCACAAGGCTGGGGTTCTGGGTCCGGAACGGGTGGAAGGTGCGTGCACGAGGCCAAAAGCCCCAAGCTCAATGCAGCAAAGATATTTTTCATCGCAATTCTTTGGGTTTGACGTGGGTAAATACCCGCGAAATGTTAAAACCGAGGAATAAATCCCCGTTGGCCCATGAGCCCGGAGTTTGCATCATCCATTGAGGATCCGCCATCGACCGCGCATTGGTCACATGAAACTGAAAGACGTGCCCACCTGTTTCGAGGTCGAGACCGATGCTCAATGGCATGTGCGTGCCTGCGAACGGAGTTTGGCGCAGCATTGTTTCAGCGGTAAGCGCCATGCGCTGGGTTAGCTTGTAGCGTCCACTCAACCCCAGGCCGAGTTGGTCGTTTCGGTCGCTCGCCAACGGAACCAAGTTGAAGTGCACCAGAGTCGGCGCAACTTGCAGAGAGACTTTGTCGCTGAGCTTGCGCGCAATCATGAGTTGGTGGGCGTAGGCCAAACGGTCTGTGAAGAAGTGGTCGAATCCATCGGTAAACGGAACCGTCGTAAGGGTCATCGACGAATACCACACGACGCTTACCGGGCTATTGAAGCCCGTTCCACCCGTGGATTGGCGCAGCAACCGAATTTTAGTAAATCCATCGTAGGTCTTGCTTCCCGAAGAGCGTCCCAGCCCCAAATTCAACCACGAAACAGGGTTGTACGAGTACTCAAAGCGGATTTGGGCCACGTCGATTCCGAATAAATTGTACAGCGGCTTATCATTTAAGGCGCCAAAGCGGTGCCCAATGATGAACTGCCCTACCCCTGCTCCCGGCATCTCAACGGTCGAACCGTTGACCAACTTTGTTCCCTTGAAGGTGGCAAAAGCATACTGTTTTGGCGCTTCAGGAGCCATTGCGTCCAAGTCTGCCAGCAAGTCGTCCTGTGCCCAAAGCCCCAGAGAACCCGCGGCAAAAAGCCCTAATAATAACTTACGCACCCTTCAACGTCGATTTAACGGTGACTTTAACATCCTCAGCGATCTTAGAAACCACGAGGGTTGGGATTTTGATACCGTAGTCCGCCGTGTGTACGCTGAACTCGCTCTCAATGGTCACCGAGCCGTCTTTGTTCACCGTAATGGTCACCGGAATCGAAATATCCTTGGTCACTCCGTGGATTTCCATTTGGCCCTTAACTCCACCCTTGTAGGTCGCTGGCTTCTTCCAGTCCGTTACTCCGCCAATTTTAGCGCGGAGCGTCGCCTTCGGGTACTTCGTCGACTCCATGTAGTTCTCGTTAAAGTGCTCCTGCATTAGTGCGCGCTTAAAAGTGAACGACTGGATTTGCAGCTGCCACACGGCCTCATTCGTCTCGGTGTTCAGAATTCCGACCGCATTGTTGAGGACTGCATCGATGTCTTCTACTGGAGTCGACGCGTTGATGTGAACCTGTGTGTCTTTACTCGTAAGCTTTTGGGCGGATGCCACTAGGGTCAGACCTAGGGCCGCCAGTGCAAAAATCTTTTTCATAATCAATTAGGTAATGCGCCTCCCCGCTCCCAGACACGGATCTTGGCTAAGTTGCAGTTTGAAAGGCGCCCACTGGGGGGCATGGCGAGTGGATCACCCGCGCCGCGCTGAATGCGGTCCAACAAGGACCCATTCAGTGCGGAATTTTGTACGCTCGCATGCGAGCTTAAATCGAGACCACCACTTGCGCTGGCACCCTGATGGCACCCCACACACTGGGCTTGAATGAGCGGTTGAATGTCGGCAGACCAGGTAGAGGTGGAATCACAGGTTCCGCCCGTGCCGTACAGCTGTTCGGAGTTGTCGTAGTAGCAACCCGAAACCGAGCCCAATGTGGCGAGTAAAAAAATAACCGAAAACGTTCTAAGCATGCCCCAAAGGTACAATTTGTGTGCCACTAGCGCTGCCACGGAACCCGTGCCCAAAGCACCACCGCTACGGCGAAAAAGCCCGAAAGCATGACCGCTGCGAGGCGCAAGTCACCCGTAAGGGTTTCGAGCCAGCCCACTGCAACCATTCCCAGGACCGTGGCTAGTTTCTCAGCCACGTCGTAAAAACTAAAATAGACGACATGCTCTTCAGCTGCTGGGAGCAGTTGGCTAAATGTGGAACGTGCAAGCGATTGAATTCCGCCCAGGACCAACCCTACCCCCGCACCCAAGAGGTAAAACTGTAGCTCGTTTTGAATGAAGTAGGCCAAAAAACTGATGAGCATCCACAAGGCGGCCGACAAGAGAAGAGCGCGAATATTGCCCATGATTCCGCTCAGTTTTGCAAAGAGCCAAGACCCGAGCATTCCAACGAATTGAATCAAGAGGATGGTGGTAATGAGCGCGGATGTTTCAAGGTGCAGCGCCTCGCTACCAAATAGGGTCGCGATGAGGATTACGGTCTGTACCCCAGCAGAAGCAAAGAAAAACCCAAGGACAAAGCGCTCGAGGCCTTTCGTGGCGCGAAAGGACTTGGCCACGTCAAACAGCTGCTGGTAGGCGGCGCGGATCCAACCTTTTTGACGGTTTCCGACCGCATGCCCCTCAGGGAGGCGGCGAAGGCTGTATTCGCCCCATCCGAGCCACCAAATTCCGACCGCGACAAAGGTGTAGCGCGTGATCAAACCGGGCCCGTCAAGGCCCAACCAACCAGGATTTTGAATGAACGCAAGGGCCACAATCAGCATCAGAGCTGAACCGAAGTAGCCCAAAGCAAAACCTCGGGCGCTCAGCGCGTCTTGATCCTCAGGGGCCGCAATTTCAGGCAGGTAGCTGTTGTAGAAGACAAGGCTTCCGGCAAAGGCGATCGATGCCACAAAAGGAGTGAGCAGCCCCAGAACCGGCGCATCTGCGGTAAAAAAGTACATGGCAAAGCATGTAAGCGAGCCAGTGTAGATGAAGCGGCGCATGAACGTCTTCTTACTGCCTGAAACCTCTGCCAACGCACTGAGGTAGGGCGTGCCCAGGCTCACCACGAGGTAGGCGGCGGCCATGACAAAGGTGTAGGCAGCGGTGGTGCTGAACTCGACCCCAAACAGACGGTAGCTCTCACGCCCTGCAGCCTCCATAACGGCGCTGTAGTAGATGGGAAAAATGGCCGTCCCAATGACAAGCGAATAGCTCGAGTTGGCCCAGTCGTACATGGCCCACCCGTGGTGGACTCGGCGTGTCGCGGCGTCGTGGTGCATAGTTCCCCGAAAGTAGCGCATATTCAAGGCGCTTAACGTGGTGGGGTGGCAAAAAAAACTCCGGCTCCCTCGCGGGGCCGGAGCTCAAAGCCGCCTTAGGCGCACTTACTTCTCAATCATGTTTAGGGCAGATCCTGCCTTAAACCATGAAATCTGCTGCGCATTGTAGCTGTGGTTGGCGGTGATGCGGTCTTCGCTGCCATTTTCATGGCGGAACACCAGCGTCAACGGCTTGCCCGGAGCAAACTCAGTCAAGTCGGCGAAGTCCACAACGTCACGCTCCTGAATTTTGTCGTAGTCGGCCTCGTTCGCGAAGGTCAGCGCGAGCATGCCCTGCTTCTTGAGGTTGGTCTCGTGGATACGGGCGAAGCTCTTCACCAGCACGGCGCGCACGCCGAGGTGGCGGGGCTGCATGGCGGCGTGCTCGCGCGACGAACCTTCACCGTAGTTCTGGTCGCCCACCACCAGCGTTGGAATGCCTGCGGCCTTGTAGGCGCGCTGCACGGCCGGAACCTCGCCGTACTCGCCGGTGAGTTGGTTCAGCACCGTGTTGGTCTCGCCGTTGAAAGCGTTGACCGCACCGATCAGCGTGTTGTTGGCGATGTTGTCCAGGTGACCGCGGTAGCGCAACCAGGGTCCGGCCATCGAAATGTGGTCCGTAGTACACTTGCCTTGGGCCTTGATGAGCACCTTGGCTCCGGTGATGTTGGCACCGTCCCAAGCCGCGAAGGGCTCGAGCAGCTGCAAGCGCTGGCTGTCGGACTTCACATCTACGGCGACGTGGCTTCCGTCTTCGGCAGGAGCCTGGTAGCCCGCATCTTCTACGGCATAACCGCGGGCGGGAAGCTCCTCGCCCGTCGGCGGGTCGAGCATGACGCGCTCACCGTTGGCGTTCACCAGCGTGTCTTTGAGCGGATTGAACCCAAGGTCGCCAGCGATCGCGAGCGCCGTCACAAGCTCAGGTGAGCCTACAAACGCGTGGGTATTGGGGTTTCCGTCGGCGCGCTTGCTAAAGTTGCGGTTGAACGAGTGTACGATCGTGTTCTTCTCTTGCTTGTCGGCACCTTCGCGGGCCCACTGGCCGATGCAGGGTCCGCAGGCATTGGCGAATACTTTACCGCCGATCTCTTCAAAGACATCGAGTAGCCCGTCGCGCTCGGCTGTGTAGCGAACCTGCTCTGAACCGGGGGTGATGCTGTACTCAGCGGCAACCTTGAGGCCTTTAGCCTTGGCCTGGCGCGCAATCGATGCCGCTCGGGTCATGTCTTCGTACGACGAGTTCGTGCACGAACCGATCAGACCTACTTCGACCTTCATCGGCCAGCCGTTCTTTTCGGCGAGGGCGCGTACTTCAGAGATTGGCGTGGCCAAATCTGGAGTAAAGGGTCCGTTGAGGTGCGGCTCGAGGGTGTCGAGATTGATTTCAATCACTTGATCGAAGTACTTAGCTGGATCGGCGTAGACTTCAGCGTCGCCCGTGAGTTCAGCACGAAGGCCGTTGGCCAAATCGGCCACGTCGGCACGACCAGTAGCGCGCAGATAGCGTTCCATGCTGTCGTCGTAGCCAAACGTCGAAGTCGTAGCGCCCACTTCGGCGCCCATGTTGCAGATGGTTCCTTTACCGGTACAGCTGAGTGATTCCGCACCGTCGCCGAAGTACTCGATAATGGCTCCGGTTCCGCCCTTGACCGTCAAGATGCCGGCAACTTTGAGGATCACGTCTTTGGCTGATGTCCAGCCGTTCATGCGGCCGGTGAGCTTTACCCCAATCAGTTTGGGAAACTTAAGCTCCCAAGGCATGCCCGCCATCACGTCGACGGCGTCGGCACCCCCTACCCCAATGGCGACCATTCCGAGTCCGCCCGCGTTCACGGTGTGCGAATCCGTTCCGATCATCATGCCGCCGGGGAAGGCGTAGTTTTCGAGCACGACTTGGTGAATGATACCTGCGCCGGGCTTCCAAAATCCGATTCCGTACTTATTCGAAACCGAAGCGAGGAAGTTGAACACCTCGTTAGACTTGTTGATCGAGTCCTGAAGGTCAGTGGTTGCACCTACGCGCGCCTGAATGAGGTGGTCGCAGTGCACCGTCGAGGGAACCGCCACCTTCTTGCGTCCAGCCGACATAAACTGAAGCAGCGCCATTTGGGCCGTCGCATCTTGCATTGCCACGCGGTCGGGGGCAAAGTCGACGTACGAGGCTCCGCGCTGAAAGGCCTCCTTCGCTTCGCCCTCCCATAGGTGGGCGTACAAAATTTTCTCAGAGAGCGTCAGGGGACGACCCAGCACTGTGCGGGCGGCCTTCACTTTGGCTTCGTATCCGGCGTAAAACGCCGCTACCATGTCGAGGTCAAATACCATAATTAGGGAATTTCTGCAAAATTACTGCAGGAACAAGGGATTTTATCCTCGGATTTTTCTGAAATCGCGCGGATTTTCCTAAAAATTTCGAATGCTAGCGCAGTTCGCTGCGAAAGCCGAAGTGCCATTCGCCCTCAACGCCTTCACTGACAAACCAGTATGCTCCGGGCGACAAAAAGGCTGTGGGAATCGCCACTTCGTCACCGGTCCAGGTTCCGCGAAGCACCACACGACCCAAAGCGTCCACCACCCCAAAGCTGCGGGGAGACTGACCTGCGGGGCGAAGCACCTCAAGACGGTCGGAATGCTGGCGCCAGGTATAGCCCTCGAGAGCACGGTCGCCGTCGAGACCGATCCAGACATGTCCGGCAAACATTACGCTGTCGTCGGCAGCCTGGTAGCCTGCATCTTTTAACGTGAACGACTTGCCGTCTGCTGCAATTTCGAGTCGGATCCAGCCGTTGATCACGGTATCGTTGACGTTGCGGCGAAGGCCCAAAAATCCGTCTGAATACGGAGCCTGCCACTGAGCATACGGGTCGTGCTGGCCGTTGAAGCGGTAGTCGAGGTAGCCGTAGTAGGCCGACGGAGACGTGCCCTGCCAGAGCGACGATGAACGCGAGATGGAATCCCCTACCGCCAAACGGTTGGGGTAGTAGTAACCGCCGCGTTGCTGACCGACCACTTGAATTCGAGCACTGTCCAAAGGCGCTACGAGAACCGCTGAAATCAAACCTGTGGTTCCGGTATCGCGCAAAAGGGTAAAGCGCAAATCCGCAATGCTGTCTTGGTTGAAGTCCACATCTGCAAACCCCTGGTTTACTGAAACGGTGGTGTCGGAGAAGTCAATGTACACGTACTGGGCCCAGGCCGAGGTGGCTGAAGCAATTACGAGTGCAAGCGCGGCATAAATCTTGGTCATTTCGGGTGCAAAGGTGCAAAATGTAGACCACGCGCGCACCATTATCTTTACGCTATTCTATGTCCCGTCTTTCTACTCCCGTTGTCTTCGAAGCCCTTCGCATGGCGGTTCAGGCCCTTCAGGCCCAGCTCTTACGGGCAATTTTGACCGCGCTCATCATTGCAATTGGGATCACAGCTTTGGTCGGAATGCTGACCGCCACGAGCGTCATGGAGGGCTCGATTACCAAGCAGTTTTCGAGCATGGGCGCGACCACATTCACCATTCAGCAAGGCGGAATGCAAATCCGCATCGGGCGTCAGGGGATTAAGGAAAAGCCCCAGCCATCGATTCCAATTGATCAAGCCGTACGTCTGAAGGCGCGACTTGAACACGAGGGACTCAAGGCCAGCGTAAGTGATAATGTAGCGGGCGCCATCGAAATCCAGTACGAAGGCACCAAGACCAATCCCAACGTCAACGTCATCGCATCAGACAACGTGTACCCGCTCACCCAAGGTCTTGAACTCGCCGAGGGTCGCTTCTTTTCAAAAACGGAGCAGGACGAGGCTCGGGCTGTTGCTGTGCTGGGTTCAGATGTGGCGGGTAAGCTGTTTCCAAACGGCGGAGCCGTTGGCAACACAGTACGTGTGGGCAGTAAGCCCTATGCCGTAGTCGGCGTCACCGCTCCGAAGGGAAGCAGTTCGTTCATGTCCAGCGACCAAGTGGTCTACCTCCCCCTGCGCACGGGGCACCTCGAGTACGCAGGTCCGTGGTCAAGCTATGTGATCAGCGTCATGGCTCCGTCACCCGAAGCCCTCGACGCGACGATTGCACGCGCCACGGTCGTTATGCGCTCGGTGCGCCGCCTCAAGCCAGGAGCTGAAGACAACTTTAACCTTCGACGAAGCGACAGCATTTCGGCGATGCTCATCGAGTCGCTTAGCTCGGTCAGCAGCGGAGCCGCACTGATCGCACTCATTACGCTTTTGGGCGCCTCGATTGCTCTGATGAACATCATGCTCGTGAGCGTCACCGAACGCACCCGCGAAATCGGCACGCGCAAAGCCCTGGGCGCCAGTGCGAAGGTTATTGTCATGCAGTTCCTCGCCGAAGCAATTGTTGTGAGTGTGGTCGGAGGCCTCGCCGGAATCGCTATGGGCCTCGCCGTGGGCAACGGATTGGCCTACGCAATGGGCGCCGACGCCGTCTTCCCCATTCAATGGATGCTTTTGGCATTGGTCGTCTCGATTGCCGTCGGAATCATCTCTGGTTGGTACCCCGCTAAAAAGGCTGCGGGACTTGACCCCATCGAAGCCCTTCGCTATGAGTGACGTCCGCGAGGTGCACGCCAGCGACCCGTGGTGGAAGCTCGACCGGGATTCCACACGAGTAGGACGCCGCGTTGCCGGCGCCTTTGCGCGCCGTGACATCCAGCTGCGCTACGTTCAGACCCGCCTGGGATGGCTTTGGGCCGTGATCCAGCCCGTGGCCCTGATCGCCGGCTTGACCCTTGTGCTCGGACGAGTATTTGGACTTCCCGACGAAGGCCTTCGGCAGTTTGCCCTGAACCTCGCGGCGGCCCTTCCCGGATGGATTTGGTTTCAGTACATCGTCAGCCAAGGCGCGCCCAGCCTTGTGCACAATCAGGCGCTAGTGGTCAAGTCTGCATTCCCCCGCACTGCGCTGCCCAACGCCAAGGCACTTGTGGGTTTCGTCGACTTTGCAGTGGCTTCTATGGTGGTCGGAACCGGCCTTGTTCTTCTCGGTGCCGCCTCTCCGTGGGCTTTGGTTCGCCTACCGCTCATCGCCGTATTCACCGCAATTTCTGGCCTCGGATGGGCCTACCTACTGGCCGCCATTTCGGTACGCCGGCGCGACGTACTCAGTGTGCTGCCGGTCGCCCTTCAGGTGCTGTTTTTTGTCAGCCCGATTGCGCTGCCGAGCGCAAACTTTGACCTCAACGGTTGGGGCTTGATTTACTGGCTGAATCCGGCGGTCGCGATCGCCGACGGCTTTCGGTGGGCCTGGCTAGACTGGTCGGTGTGGCAGCCCGCGCACGCCCTTTCGTGTGCTTCGGGCGGAATCATTTTTATAGTTGGGCTCTACAGCCTTCGCTACCAATCGCGTCGCATTTCGGAATTCCTATGAGCGACGTTCGAATTCACGCAGAAAACCTCGGCAAGCAACTCGGGGGACGTTGGGCCTTGCGCAAGCTGGACTTGAGCGTCCGCGCAGGTGAGGTCGTCGGAATCATCGGCGCCAACGGCGCCGGGAAGTCCACCCTTCTCAAAACCTTGAGTGGCCTGCTGCACCCCGACGAGGGTAGCTACCGCATCCATGGCCGAATGGCCAGCCTTCTCGAAGTCGGAACCGGATTTCACCCCGACCTCAGCGGCCGCGAAAACGCCTACCTACGGGGTGCATTACTCGGTATTACTCGGAGCGAAATCCAGCGAATTCTGCCCGTCGCTGCCGAATTCGCAGGGATTACCGACCGACTTGACGAACCCGTCAAGTACTACTCAAGCGGCATGCAAGTCCGTTTGGGCTTTGCGCTGTCGGCCCACCTTCCGGCTGAAATCCTCTTGGTGGACGAAGTGCTCGCCGTGGGCGACGCCGCCTTTCAAGCAAAAAGCTTGGACTTCATGGAGTCCCACTGGAAGTCCGAAGGCCGCAGCATTCTGTACGTGGCGCACCAGCTCCACACGGTGCGGCGCATCTGCGACCGCGTCCTTTGGATTGAGGGTGGAATCCTGAAAATGCAGGGTCCGGCCGACGAAGTATGCGACGCCTATATCGAGCATTCTACGGCACAACCCATCGCATGGCCTTCAGCCGCAGAACGCGGCGGCCTCGGCGGGATTCGTGCGCAGCAACTCGACGTTGAGGGCGACTGGACTACGGGCAATCCCGCGTCGGCCCAGGTGGCTTGGACGGGTTCTGTTTCCGGTACTGTGGATGTTCGCATGAGCGTGGCACGCAGCGACGGGTCTCCCCTAACCCTCTGGAGCAGCCTGCAGTCTGGTCTTGAGAAGCCGGCGGCAGCCGGTTCCGCCACCGTACGCATACCCGAGCTCGCACTCAGCCAGGGCGCCTACTCACTTCACCTGCGCCTATTTATAGACGGAATTCTGCACGACGAAGTGCGCGATGCCGCCGTCATTCATGTGGCCCACGGCCTGTGGCAGGGACAGGTGTACCCCACTCCGCGCCCCATGGCACTGCAGGAGCAGCACTGGATTTAACGCTTTTTGAGCCCCACCGCCTTGAGGGCAAGGCTGGCCTGGGTGCGCGCCCACTGAATGGCGCGTTGGGTCCACGGAACCGGTACCGCATGGGGTCCGTTCGGATGGTGAAAAAGTCCGTGCATGTACGCAGAGCCTTGCTTGGGTGACAGTTCACTGGGGTAGCTCAACGCCCAATCAGATGCATCGTAGCCCTGGGCCTTGAGGTAGGATTCAAAGACAGGCCTGTAGAATTCGACGTCCGCGTCGGTAAACCACCGGCGCCAGTCGCTGTGCGCCTGGCTTCTGGCTACGTGGCGAAAGTTCCCCCTCAATGCTTCTTCGCCCTTGAGGCTGAATCCGAGGTAGGATTCTACGGCATCCCAGTTGCGGTCGACAAGGTCCTCGTAGTGCCAGATGAACCAGCCGTCGGCGCGCAGGCGATCCAAAAAGGCAGAGAGTTCGTCGAGCTTGCGCTTTTGCTCTTCGGCATGCTCTTCAAGAACCTGCGGGTCGTCCGAGTGCAGACGGTGAAACGCAACCGATGACGGGTTGACCTCCTTTTGGCACACCTTCTTGTAGGCCAACTCAAAGGCCGCTGGGTCGGGGTTGTGGACGTAGAACCAGCGGTAAAAAAATCCCGAAATCCACCGGTCTCGGGGGTCGCGCACTAAAAAAATCTTTTTATCGAAGTGCGCAAAGGCATCAGCAGCTGCTTCTCCCGACCAACCGTGCATTTCAGGACTCGAGTACAAAATCTTAACCAATGTGGCGTCAGCGTCCGGCCACTTCATGCCGTCAAGACGGTGAAACTGATTGCTTTCGAGCTTATTGGGCTCAAAAACCTCGGTGAGTGGCCCCTGGGCTTTGAGTGCCTCTGAGAGCAGTGAAAACCCATAAGTTGTGCCGCTTCGCGGCATTCCAAACAAAACGGTGCGCATGGGGGCTGAAGGTACATTAAGTTTGGGGGATGCGCGAACGACTTCCTTTGGTGACTGTGGCGGTGCCCAACTTCCGGCACGAGCGCTATTTACCGTTGCGCCTGCAGAGCATCGCCGACCAGACCTTCACCGACTTCGAAGTGCTGCTGTTGGACGATGCCTCGCCCGACGGATCGCTGCGCGTCTTGAAGGACTTTGCCGAAGGCCGTCCGTCGTGGTCGGTGCACCCCAACGAGGTGAATTCCGGCAGTCCCTTTGCCCAATGGAACAAGGCCGCCTCGCTGGCCCGCGGCCGCTACCTGTGGATTGCCGAAAGTGACGACTACGCGGACCCCAAGCTCCTCGAGCGCCTGGTTGCTGTAATGGAGTCCGATCCCAACCTCGTGATCGCCTACGGTCAGTCCATGCTGGTTGATTCCGAGGGGCAACCGATGCACAGTTTTGACGTGCACTACCGCTACGTGTACGGAACCGAGGCCCAGCGCTGGGTCGACGGCTACCGCAACGACGGACGCGACGAAGTGCGCAACTTTATGCTGCTGCACAACGTAGTCCCAAATGCCTCAGGGGCGCTTATTCGCCTTGAAACGTTTCGCGCTGTGGGCGGAGCCGACCCCAATTGGCGCCTCAACGGGGACTGGATGACCTACATCAAACTACTCGAGCAGGGCGGAATCGCATTTATTCCCGAGGTACTCAACTACTTTCGGGTGCATTCCGAAACCGCGCGCCAGAAGGCGAACGAAGGGGGCGATGTGTACCTCGAGCTGCTCGCGCTGGTCGACTACATTGCCGCGCACCACCAGCCCGACCAAACTCGGCTTCGGCGGGCCTACCGAAACGTCGCTGCCTGGTGGACCCACTCGCTGTACCGGCAAGATTGGAGTTCCGCCCGGCGGAGTGCCAACCTTAGCGTCAACCGCATACTCTTTGCGCGATTTGTGCGCCTGCATCCCCTGGTGCTGCTCCACATTCCGTACGAGGGGCTCGTGCGCTTGGCAGTTGCGGGCCTCACCGAGTTAGGCCTCAAAGAACCCATTCGGCGCATCCTTCACAAGTTTTTTCCGAACCACTTTATGCCCCGCGCGACGTGAAGATTTCGGTCGTGATTCCTTGCTACGGCGCAGAACCTACGCTGCACGATGCAGTGCGCAGCGCCCTGGACGCGTACGAGGTCCTCGTCGTCGATGACGCCTCACCTGGAGGGTGCGCTGAGCTCGTAGCAAGCTGGGGGTGGCCCAACGTTCGAGTGATTCCGCACCGCGAAAATTTGGGGCTTGGTGCAGCGCGCAACAGCGGTTCCGCAGCCGCCACCGGTGACTGGATCGCCTTTCTCGATGCCGACGACGCGTTTGAGGACGGTTGGCATCGGGCGCTCACGACGTTTTTGCACCAGTCGCCAGAGTCAACATGGATCTACCATCCGGTGCGCGAGTGGACCGGAACCCAACTCAAGGCAGTCCGCTACGGGGACCACCCTACCCAGCATAGCGATTGGATTCTTCTAAGACCCGCAGTTGCGCCCAGTGCATGCGCCCTTCGGGCAGACGTGGCCAAGGCACAGCCCTTTGATACGAACCGCCGGCTTCAGGGCACCGAAGACCTCGAACTGTGGATGCGGCTTTGGGCCGAAGGCCACCGACCGGTTCGGTGGACCGATGAGGCCTTTACCCGCTACCGAATCAGCCACGGTATGTCTGCGGAACTCGAATCGCACACCACCAAAATTCGGCTTCGATGGACCCAGTTCGTCGAACGAGGTTGGATTTCCGAAGGTGTCCTTGTGCGAGCTGAGCTGGAATTGCAGCGCCAAAAAGCGCGCAGCCACCACAAAGCGGGACGGTTTAAGGAAGCACAAAGGGCCTACCTCGCGGCAGGCCCTTCGGCAAAAAATTGGATTCTTGCGGCGGCCGCGGCCGTCCGCCTCAGGATTTAAAGACGGGCCTTAAGCTCGGCGTCCAGGGCGTCAAGGAATTCCTCAGTGTAGAGGTAGTGCGTTCCGTGCTCCACCTTGTTGCCGTGAATGCACACCGCGAGGTCCTTGGTCATGCGGCCACTTTCGACCACGTCGATGCACACCTGCTCGAGGTTCTCGCAGAAACGAATCAGCTCAGCGTTGCCGTCGAGTTTGCCGCGGTGCGCTAATCCACGCGTCCACGCAAAAATGGAGGCGATTGGATTGGTGCTCGTAGGCTTGCCCTGCTGGTGCTGACGGTAGTGGCGGGTCACGGTTCCGTGCGCAGCCTCAGCCTCCATCGTCTTGCCGTCGGGGGTAATGAGGACCGAAGTCATGAGTCCGAGTGAGCCAAAACCTTGAGCCACGGTGTCGGACTGCACGTCGCCGTCGTAGTTCTTGCACGCCCACACAAACGAACCGTTCCACTTCAGGGCCGAAGCAACCATGTCGTCGATCAAACGGTGCTCGTAGGTAATGCCCGCGGCCTCGTACTTGGCCTTGAACTCGGCTTGGTAGATTTCTTCAAAGATGTCCTTGAAGCGCCCGTCGTACTTCTTGAGGATGGTATTCTTAGTACTCAAGTACAGCGGCCACTTCTTCTCAAGGGCCATATTGAAGCAGCTGCGCGCAAAACCGGCAATCGACTCGTCGGTGTTGTACATGCTTAGCGCCACGCCGTCGCCTTTGAAGTTGTAGACTTCCCAGGTTTGGGGCTCGCTACCGTCTTCGGGCGTAAACGTCATCGTGAGCTTGCCTTTGCCCTTTACGGTCGTGTCGGTGGCGCGGTACTGGTCGCCAAAGGCGTGGCGGCCAATGACAATGGGCTTATTCCACGTGGTTACGAGGCGCGGAATATTGGTCATCACAATGGGCTCGCGAAACACGGTTCCGTCGAGGATGTTGCGAATGGTGCCGTTCGGAGACTTCCACATCTGCTTGAGGTTGAACTCTTTGACGCGTTGCTCGTCGGGCGTAATCGTGGCGCACTTAATGCCCACATTGTAGGTTTTAATCGCTTCTGCCGCGTCGACCGTGACTTGGTCGTTGGTGGCATCGCGGTGCTCCATCCCGAGGTCGAAGTACTTAATGTCGAGGTCGACGTACGGAAGGATGAGTTTGTTTTTGATAAACGACCAGATGATTCGGGTCATTTCGTCGCCGTCGAGTTCGACGACCGGATTGATTACTTTAATCTTCTGCATAAGGATTGCAAAAGTACCAAAGAATCCGCAGTGTTATTCGATATCTAGCTGAAATTCTCTTCGAAATTCGTCCAAATGCGGGTTTTTTTCTAATAAAAAGGCAAATCGCTCGTCAGGGGTGTACACGAGCTTGGCGTTGACCGAACCTTCTTGAACGACCGTCTGAAGTTTAATAGAGTCATTTTGAAGGACCTGCCTCAAAAAAGGCACTAGCCGATCGCGTTCGGCAAGCATCAGAGTCTGCTGCAAGTCGTTTTCAAGGCTGACCCGAATTACTGCATCACCCTCGAGCACGGGCACCACAGTCTGCACAAGCGACTTGACCATCGGAGCATCGTGAAAGAGTTGCTCCGAATCCTTCCACGCATTGTCAAGTGCCTGTTGGGTAAACGGCCTCAGGTTGCGCTCCGCGTGCGGAACCTCAACTTCCTCCTCGAGACCCGAAGTTGGGGACTCGGTGACTGTCGGCTCTGGCTTCAATCCTAAGTCCTTCAGCGAGAAGGCGGTGCGACGTACCCGCGACGATAATTGGCTCGCTGGCTCACTGGTTACTAGTTGCTGGCTTCTCGTTTGCTGACCAAGATTGGCTGAGATTGGCTCGTTGGCCGAGCTAGCAAGATTGGAAAGGTTCGCTGAGATTGGCTCGTTGGCCGGACTAGCGGGATTGGCAAGGCTGGCTGAGATTGGCTCGTTGGCCGGGCTAACAAGGTTGGCGAGGTTGGCTGAGATTGGCTCGCTTGCCTTTACGATCTCTGGAGGAGTGAGCGGTTTGTCGACTTGAGCGTTGGCCGGCGGCGACGGCACTTGGCTCGAGGGTGGGCTTACCGATTGCGGTGAAGCAGCTACGGCGGGCGCCGCCTCTACCCTACTGGGCTTTTTTTTTTCGTCGGACTCGTGGTCCTGAACCAAATCAAGTAGCGCTACCTCCACATGCCATCGGGCATTGCTGGCCGAACGGTACCCGGCGTCGGCTGCTACCAAGCGCTTGAGCGAAGATGCGGTGCGGCCGGCGTTGGATTGAGTAGCTGCTTCGAGGAGCTGCTGCTTTGCAGAGTCGGGGACGTCAAGCAACGCCACGGTCGCCGGATGCTGCGCCAAAAGAAGTTCGCGAACGTACCCGGCGAAGCCCATCAAAAAGCGCTGAAGGTCAAAGCCCTGATCCAAGACGTGCTGCACCGCATTGAGAATGGATGCACGGTCACCGTGCTCAATGGAACTCCATAAGTTGACGAACAGTGCTCGGTCGACGAGTTGCAGGTTTTGGCGAACCAGTTCGTAGGTCAAGGTTCCGCCCTGTGCAAATGCCGCAATGCGGTCAAAAATGGAGAGGGAATCGCGCAAGGATCCATCTGCCTTTTCGGCAATAGCGTGCAAGGCCTCAGGCTCCGCACCTAAACCCTCTTGTTGGGCAACCCACTTAAGGTGGTCGGCGATGTCGCCGATTCCGATGCGCTTAAAATCAAAAATTTGGCAGCGCGAGAGAATGGTCGGCAGGACCTTGTGCTTTTCGGTCGTCGCCAAGATGAAGACGGCATGCGCCGGCGGCTCTTCAAGCGTTTTAAGGAATGCGTTGAATGCAGCCTGGGAAAGCATGTGCACCTCGTCGATGATGTACACCTTGTAGGTTCCCATTTGGGGCGCAAAGCGAACTTGGTCGATGAGCTGCCTGATGTCGTCGACCGTATTGTTGGACGCGGCGTCAAGCTCAAAAATGTTGAGGCTGTAGTCGAGGCCCTCACCGGTGTGTACCTCATTGATTCGACGTGCCAGAATCCGCGCACAGGTCGTCTTACCCACCCCGCGAGGCCCTGTAAACAGCAACGCCTGAGCGAGGCGTCCGCTGACCACCTCGTGCTCTAAAGTTTCGGTAACATGCTGCTGGCCAACGACTGACTGAAAGGCAGCGGGGCGGTACTTGCGGGCCGAAACGAGGTAGTTCTGTTCCATGAGGTGGGACTGCAAACCTACGGATTAGATGGCCACCGGCCACAGCCATGAGATGGCAAAAAAAGCGGCTTGTGCAATCAAAATGGGCAACGCAAGGCGGTTGGTGGTGACGCGCGGACCCAGCACCCACTGGGCGGCAAATGCCACAGCAAACCAGGCGACATAGTTCTGCCAGGGCGCGATTCCGCCGGCAAACATCCACAGGCGGTGCGCTTGGGCCACCGGCTCCATAAGCACATCTAGTCCGAGCATGAGGCCTGAGGCCAAGAGTGCGCGCTGAAGGCGGCTTCCGTCCGCCAAAAAATCAGAGACAAATGAGGCGCTCGCTAAGGTTAGCAGGGCCCAGTTCAATCCGATCAACCAGGGGGTGCCGGCAATCTGCGGACCAAGGCCCTCGAGGTACACATAGCGTCCAAAGGGGAATCCAGTGTTCACGCCGATCATTTCGATTCCGAGGCCTATGGCGTAGACAATGAAGAGCCCCACCTTTAGGCGGTCGGTTTGTGTGGACTGACCGAAGAGCAGTGCGAAACTCACCAAAAGGTGGACCGGCGTCAGCAGAATCATCCACCCGGCGTAGGGGGTGCGGAGCCCAAGGGTTCCGACCAAATGAGTCACGGCAACAATGAGGAGGGCAATTCGGTACGGCATCAGACAAAAGTACAGTTGAACCTTGGGCAAGATGCAGGGTTAACGTGGCATGCGCAGCGAAGTTCGATTAGTGGTTTGGACCGTCGGCATCATCACCGCGGTGGTTGTCGCAACGACGTGGGGTGCGGAACTTCGTTCGGTTGCCCCCGAGCTTCGCACCCGGCTTCAGCCGAGTAAGTACCTCTACTTTAGGAATATTCGAAGCGCCGACTACGAAATCCGTGAGCTCGACGGAATGACCGTCTACATCCCCGAGGAGCGTTCGGACTCTGGTTGGTTCCAAATCGCCGTGCTGTGGCGCGAGGAGCAAGCCTTTGTGGTTTGGGAAACTCCGGATTCCCTAACCCACCGCACCGCCACACGCCCCGACGGATTGGGCGTTTGGGATCCGGATACCGCGGGGCTGCCCACCCACTGGTGGATTGCATTTCGCCACACTGCCGGGACGGACGATGCGCACTATGCCGTGCGCGACTACTTTGAAATGGTCAATGCGCTCCCTGAATACTTTGATAATTAGGGCTATCGTACCGGATTTTTTTGTATCTTTGCACCCCTTTAAAGGAACTTTTCTCATGAATCAATACGAAACCGTTTTCATCCTAAATCCCGTCTTGTCTGATGATCAGATAAGGGAAACGGTGGATAAATACACCAGCAGCA